>Ga0070741_10001774_pt1 | contig 62352 bp, 67 predicted proteins | sample Coa_R1_4_FD_66440 | JGI IMG/M metagenome (GOLD analysis project Ga0070741, IMG submission 66440) | Surface soil microbial communities from Centralia Pennsylvania, which are recovering from an underground coalmine fire - Coalmine... | ecosystem: Environmental > Terrestrial > Soil > Unclassified ...
TGCGCCAGACTGCCGGCGGGCATCCGGCGCAGCCCATCGCGGTCGGTGAGATGCGCGAGGATATCCGGGCGCGCCCTCAGAAGCGGAGCGCCGTCGAGGCGACGGGCGATCCACGCTGGCGTGCGCACGCCCGAGAGCGCCTCGATCAGCGTGAACACCTGCGAGGTGTCGTCGGGGTTGCGCGCGATCGCGGCGACGGCTCGCAGCGCGCGGAGCGGTTGAACGTTCACGAGCGCGCCTCCTCGGCCGAAGACCGGGAAGCGTCGAGCGCGTCACGCAGTCGGCGCTCGAGCTCGGCCACGCTTCCGCGGCACGCCGTGATGTCGGCGCGGCCGAGCAGCACGAACGGACGCGCGTCGCCGGCGCGCCCGAGGACGCACGGCAGCTCGGAGCGCGAGATTCCCCAGGCCGCCGGCAATCGGTCGCGATGCAGCTCCTCGACGGCGACCCCCAGGCGCCGCTCGCACGCGGCCCACTCGCTCCGCTTGCCGACCGGGCTATAGGTGATTTCGCAGAGTGCGCAATCCTCGCGGCCAGCGGCCTTCTTCACGGCATCCAGCAACATGGCGGCGAGGCCGCTGTCGCCGTTGTAGACCAGGATGACTCGACTGACGGAACCGGGCATGGTGTGTCCTCCGCTGCATTCGAGTCACTGCCCGGTCAAAAGGGTCCGCGAACCCTTTTGGCGAGATCGTGTGTCTAATGATCCTGCATGGCGCTACCCGAGACAGAACGCCTCCTCGACGCTGCCCAGCGGGGTGATCGTGCTGCGTTGGAGGCGCTGCTCACGCAGCACCGGGAGACGGTGTTCCGCTACGGCCTCCGGTACTGCGGATCGACCGAGAATACGGAAGACGCGGTGCAGGAGACGCTATGGGCGGCCGCCAAGGCCATCGGCGGCTTCCGCCGCGCCGCCGCGGTCACGACGTGGCTCTTCACGATCGTCCGCAACAAGTGCCATCGACTGATGTTCCACAAGCACGACCAGGCCGACCTTGCGGATCTGCTTCCGCGCGTGCCGGATCCGGGACGCTCGCCGGAGGATGATCTGGCGACGCGACAGATCCAGCACATCCTCGCCGAAGCGCTGGCGCGCCTGGAGCCGAGCCACCGCGAGGTCGTCCTGCTGAGAGACGTCGAGGGACTGACGGCGCCCGAGGCGGCCGACCAACTCGGGCTCACCGTGCAGGCGCTGAAGAGCCGCCTTCATCGAGCACGAGAGCAGCTCCGCGCAGAAGTGAGTGGACTGAAGGGGCTGGCCAGCTAGAGGCCGGCGGTCGCGGGCGCAGCTTCATCGGGCGCACGGACGGTCCTGCGCGGCGGCTGCCAACCGCGCAGCGCGATGCCGCCGAGGACGCCGCCGACGATGAACAGCGCCCCGAAGCGACCGGCGCCGACCTGCGCGGCGATCGGCCCGGGACAGGTGCAAGCGATGCTCCATCCCAGGCCGAACAGAACGCTGCCGACGACGTGATTCCGGGTGGGCCGCGTGCGCGTCCATGTAATCGCTTCGCCGCCTACGAACGAGCGCGCGTTCGCTGCGCGGAGCAGATGCGCGCCGATCATGCCGACGGCCATTGCCGATCCCATGAGCAGGTAGAGGTCCCATTCACGAAATAGCAGCATGGAGCGAATGACCTCGGGATCGGTCATGCGGCCCCATGAGAGCAGGAAGCCGAACGCCAGCCCGAAGGGAAGCGCAATCCAACGCGGCTTCATCGGCCACCTCCGAGCAAGGCAAACAGGTGCGCGGCCAGCACTGCGGTGCCCATGAAAGTCATCGTCGCCACGTAGCTCGACGGCGAGCCGAGTGCCGTGCCGGTAATCCCGTGGCCCGAAGTGCACCCGGCGGCCGTGCGCGCGCCGAACCCCATGAGCATCCCCGCGCCGCCGAGCAACATCGCTTCGACGAGCGGCGACCCGAATGACCCAGCAAACCCGCCATACGTCAGCGTCGGGTGGATGCCGCCCGCGAGCAGGCTGTGCATCACGCCACCGCCGACGACGCCGACGAGGAAGAAGAAGCGCCAGCCGATCTTCCCCGACGGTCGCCGCAGCCAGTCGTGCAGATCGATATAGCCGCCGAGTGCGCCGAGCGGGCGGTTGGTTACCCAGAGCATCCCGACGACGGTGAGCCCGATGAGAGGTCCGATCACGTGCCAGGATCCACGCGCGTCCATTCTTCCCTCCTTGACGATCTTCAAGCAAGATGTTATTCAATTGATTACTTGAATGTCAAGAGGGCTCATGTCCCACGCGGCCAAGCAGCGCATCTATGAGCAGTTCGCCCGGATCGGTAAGGCGCTCGCCTCTCCGAGCAGGTTGGAGCTGCTCGATCTACTAGGACAGGGCGAGCGGTCGGTGGAGATGTTGGCCCGGGCTTGCGAGCTGTCGGTGGCGAACGCGTCGCAGCACCTCCAAGCGCTCTACGCAGCGCGGCTCGTCGAGTCGCGCCGCGACGGGCAGCGCATCTACTATCGCCTGGCAGATCCGTCGGTGGCGGCGCTGTGGCAGTCACTGCGCACGACGGCGCAGAAGCAGCTCGCCGAGGTCGATACCGTCGCCCGTGAGTACCTGGAGGGCCGCGACGAGTTCGAGCCCATCGACCGCCCCGAGTTGGTGCGCCGCATGAAGGCCGGCAGCGTCACCTTGATCGACGTGCGCCCCACCGAGGAGTACGAGCAGGCGCACCTCCCCGGCGCGATCTGCGTGCCGCTCGACGACGTGAAAGAGTTCGCGCGCAAGGCGCCGAAAAAGAAACAGGTGGTCGCCTACTGCCGCGGGCCGTACTGCGTGTTCGCGCTCAAGGCGGTCGCCGAGTTGAAGAAGCGTGGCGTCAACGCGGCCCGCTTCGAGGATGGCGTTCAGGAGTGGAGCGCGGCGGGCCTGCCGCTCGAATCGGGGAGGGCCTCATGATCTTCCGACCGTTCTACAGATTCGAAACTGGATGTGCGGCCTATCTGTTCGGCTGCGGCGGCAAGGGCAAGTGCGTGGTGGTCGATCCGCAGGAGCAGGACGTCGACGCGTACATCGAGTTCGCCGACGAGAAGGCGATGCGCATCACGCACGTCATCGACACCCACGTTCACGCCGACCACCGCTCGGGCGGTCGCGCGTTCGCGGCACGCACGGGAGCGCAGTACTGCCTGCACCGTTCCGCCCCGGTGAGCTTCGACTTCACCCCGCTCGACGATGGCCAGCGCATCGAGGTCGGCAACACCATCATCGACGTGCTGCACACGCCGGGTCACACGCCCGAGAGCATTTCGCTGGTCGTGTCCGATCTGCGTCGTGGTCCCGATCCGTGGTTCGTCTGCACCGGCGACACGATGTTCGTCGGCGCGGTGGGCCGTCCCGACCTGCCCGGCGAGGAACGCAAGAACGCGGCGCAGCTCCATCACAGCGTGCATGAGAAATTGCTCTCGCTGCCGGACGACCTCGAGGTCTATCCCGCGCACTTCGCCGGCTCCGCGTGCGGCGCGGGCATGAGCGGAAAACCGTCGAGCACGATCGCGTTCGAGAAGCGATGGAGCCCGCTGCTCAAGCTGGCGAAGACCGCGTTCGTCGATGAAGTCGGCAGCAACGTCTCGCCGAAACCGGCCGACATGGAGGCCATCCTCCGCTTCAACCAGGGCCGTTCATGATCTCGGGCGTGCGTCTCGGGATTCGCGCCAACCTCGCGCAGTTCACGCTGCTGGTGATCGTGAACGCATTCGTCGGCGCGATGGTCGGCCTCGAGCGCACGATCCTGCCCGCGATCGCGGAACATGATTTCCACCTGGCAGCGCGCACCGCGATCCTTTCGTTCATCGTCGTCTTCGGCGTGACCAAGGCGCTTACCAACTACTTCGCGGGCCGCTTCTCGGATGCCTTCGGTCGCAAGATCATTCTGGTCGGCGGCTGGCTGGTCGCCACTCCGGTGCCGTTCCTGCTCATGTGGGCGCCCTCGTGGAATTGGATCCTGGCGGCGAACGTGCTGCTCGGCGTGAGCCAGGGCCTCACGTGGTCGACGACGGTGATCATGAAGATCGATCTCGCCGGTCCCGAGCAGCGCGGGATGGCGATGGGCCTGAACGAGTTCGCCGGCTATCTCGCCGTCGCGGGCTCGGCGCTGGCGACGGGCCACCTGGCGGCGGTCTACGGGCTCCGGCCGCAACCGTTCTATCTCGGCATCGCTTTCGCCGTCGGCGGGCTCGCCCTGTCGGCCTTGCTCGTGCGCGAGACCCATGGACACGCGCGCCATGAAGCATCGAAGCATGCCGAGGCTCCGGCGATGTCTCAGCGCGACGTCTTCGTGCGGGCGTCGTTCACCGATCGCGAGCTGTCGAGCGTGAGCCAGGCTGGACTCGTCAACAATCTGAACGACGGCATGGCCTGGGGCCTGTTCCCAATCTTCTTCGCCGCCGCGCACCTGACGCTGGCGCAGATCGGTTATCTCGCCGCGATCTATCCGGCCGTTTGGGGAGTGGGCCAGCTCCTCACCGGCGCATTGTCGGATCGCATAGGTCGGAAGTGGCTCATCGCCGCCGGAATGTGGGTGCAGGCGGCCGGCATCGCGCTGATCGTGCTTTCGCGCTCCTTCGGCGGCTTCGCGGCCGGTGGCGTGCTCATCGGCGCAGGAACGGCGATGGTGTACCCGACGCTGCTCGCCGCGATCGGCGACGTTGCTCATCCGACCTGGCGCGCCTCCGCCGTCGGTGTCTATCGGCTCTGGCGAGACCTCGGCTACGCGATTGGCGCGCTCATAGCGGGCATCACCGCCGACGCGCTCGGCCTCGACAAAGCGATCTGGCTGGTCGCAGCGATCACCTTCGCATCAGGGGTCGTCGTCGCAGTCCGGATGCGCGAGACGCATCGCGCGCCGTCAACCTATCGCGACCGCAGGACTGCTCGGTGCAACCTCCTGCGAACACCGATAGAGGTGGCTTCATCGAGAGGAGATAGTAGTGAGCGGTGAAGCTGCATCCATCTTGGAATTGCGCTATCGCGTGCAAACGACGACAGTCGTCGAATGGAGCTCGGAAAGACTCTGTTCCTGTTCGTCCTCACCGCATGCGCCGAGATCACCGGCTGCTATCTGCCGTACCTTTGGCTCCGACGGGGAGGTTCGGCGGCGCTATTGTTACCGGCTGCGTTGAGCCTGGCTCTGTTCGCCTGGCTGCTTTCACTGCACCCAACCGCGGCCGCGCGAACCTATGCGGCGTACGGAGGTGTCTATGTTTCGACGGCGCTGTTCTGGCTCTGGTTTGTCGAGAACCAGAAACCGACACGCTGGGACCTGACCGGTGGCGCAGTGACGATGATGGGGATGGCGATCATCATGTTCGCACCACGATAGCGCGTCGTACGTTGTGATCGTCAAAGGAAGGTGACTCGTGAAGATCTTGTTTGCTTCCATCTTGCTGTCTCTCTTCGCGTGGCGCACTGCCGAGGCAGGCGACCGTTTCTACTGCAACATGAAGGCCCTGACGTCGGCGGAGCGAGCACGCCACCAGGAGTTGACGCGAACTCTGCTGGCCACTGTCGCTGAAAAGACGGAATTGCCGAGTGGGTATGGCTTTCGTCTTTCCCCGAAGGAGCTAGCGGTGGTCGCCGAGTGGGTCGGCTTCGAGGGGCGCTGCTGCCCGTTCTTTACCTTCGAGATCCAGGTGACACGAGACCAGGGCCCGGTCTGGCTGCGAATCACCGGGGCGGAGGGAGTGAAGGCGTTCATTCGGGCCGAGTTCCAGCTCTAAAGCTCGGCCCGCGGCTTGACCACGATCCCGCACTATCGTACTACTACCACTAGTGGCAAAACGACATTACGGCGCAACTCGCGACGGCACCGACGGAGATCCGGAGGGTACGCCACGCGGAATGGAGCCTTTCGTCCTGCTCAGGCTCGCCGAAGGTCCGGCACACGGTTACGAGCTGGCGCAGGCAATCTCCTCGCTCGGGTTTCGGCGCGCCAGCGAGGATCCGTCGGTCCTTTACAAGCTGCTCCGCGCGTTGGAGGAGGAGTCGCTGGCCGAGTCGAGCTGGGCCGATGGCGAAGGTGGACCGCCGCGACGCGTGTACAAGCTGACTCGCGCGGGTATGGACTATCTGCACAAGCGCGCGGCGGATCTCCGGCGTCAGCGGGAACGGATCGCCTCATTCCTCGACGGGTACGAGTCCTTGGCAACGCGACCGAGACGCCGCGGCCGAGCACGAAATGGCCGCGAAAACGACGGAGGCTGAGCATGCGACGATGGATGGCGATCGCCGTCATGATGGTGTCGACGGCTGCCAGCGCCGACAAGATCGAAGAGATCCGCGCGCGCGGAAAGCTCATCGTGAGCGTCAAGAACGACGCAAAGAAGGATCACCACGATCCCGCGCATTTTGATAAGCGTGGCTTCGAGCTCGAGCTGTCGCACGCAATCGCACGACGCCTCTTCAGCGACGAGTCACGCGTCGAGTTCCGCATTCTGGCCCGTCCGGTGAGGCTGCCCATGCTGTCCACTGGCGCCGTCGACCTGGTGATCTCGATGATTCCCGTGACGCCGGAGACCTCGAGCCAGTGCGACTTCTCGCATCCGTATTTCTCTTCCGGCCTGTCGCTGTTGCTCGCCGAGAAGGCCCAACCGCTCTCCTTGAATGACCTTGCCGGGAAGACGGTCGCCTTTCGCAAGCAGTCCTTCAACAACTACGGCGCCGAGCTACAGCGGATCGCCGACGCGGGCGGCATCAAGCTGACCGTTCGCTACTACGCGAGCTTCGAGGAAGCCGTCCACGCCGTCGTGGCGGGCGAGGCTGCCGCCATGGGTGGTAACTTCGTCGATCTCGATGCGTATCGAAAGGACCACCCTGGCTTCAAGGTCAACGCGAACCTGCTCGAAGAGCGGCGCGTTGCCGTCGCTGTGAGAAAGGGTGACAAGGACGTGCTCCAGCTCGTCAACGACACGATTGACGACCTGAAGAAGACGGGCCAGTTGAAGCGCATGACGGAAAAGTGGCACCTGCCCTACCTGCTCCCGGAAGGCTGAGGGGCATTGTAATCGCGGCGCAATGATGCCCGCCTCGTATCTCGTCCTTGTTTCTGCGACTGCGCTCGTTGCCAGCGCAATGGGAGCGATCACCGGCAGCACTTCCTTGCTGACCGTACCCGTCATGCTGCTGGTCGGGATGGATGCCAAGACCGCCGTCGCAACCAACATGCTCGGTGTGCTTGCACTGTCCATCGGCGCATCGGTCCCGTATGTGAAGGAGCGCCGCATCCCAAGGCGTCCCACGATCGGGCTCGCGCTCGCGTCCGCACCTGGATCGATCGCCGGAGCGTTTGCGGCGGTCGCGATATCGGAGAACGCGCTGAGAACGACCATCACAATCGCGATGCTCGCAATGGCGATCGTGATCGTCGCTCGGCCGAACTTTGGCGACGCCGCACAGCCACGATCCAAGATCGCGCACGCCGCGGGCTATATCTCGATGGCCGCCTGGGGAGTCTACGGCGGACTCTTCTCGGGCGGCTACGCTACGGTGCTTACGTTCGCCTGCATCGCGTGCTTTGGGCTCTCTTTCGTCGAGGCGGTGGGCGTCACCAAACTGGTCAATGCGGTCGGCTCGCTTGCGGCCGTCAGCGTCTTCGCAGCCGAGAAACGGATCGACTGGCGCGTCGGTCTCGCGATCAGTGTGGCCTCGCTCGTCGGAGGCTGGATGGGAGCGGCGTTCGCAATCAAGCGTGGCGCTACAGTGATACGCCGCTTGTTCGCGGTCGTCGTGTTCGCATTCGGTGCAAGGCTCCTCTACGGAGTCATTGCCCGCTAGCCCGCACCGGATCTCGTTGCTCAGCGGTGGCCGCACCTCGACGACACGGGATTCGCTCACCGCCGACGAATCAAGTCGAAGGAGGCTGCCAGCGACAGGTCGACGATTGCGGGCGTGTTGAGCTGCGCTCCGACCGCCCAGGAATAGAGCGGAATCCTCGCGGAAAGCCCCACGCTCCAGCGCCGCGCGAAGCGGCGCGCGATCGAGGTCTCCAGCATCACGTCGGTGCGACCGAGGTTGCCCTCGGTCTCGGTGATTCCGCTCCAGCGTTCGGGCTGCTCGTTGTAGACGAGCGCGCCCAACATGAACCACCACTTGGGAGCCCACAGGTCGCTGGAGAGGTTCGCCCCGACGAGAAGCTGGCTTCCGGCCTGATAGCCGTTGGAGTTCCGGTAGAGCGAAGTCTTCGCTAGCAGCCATGCCGCGAGCGTGAAGCGTCCGATGCCGCGCCGTACTTCGATGGCGACGAGAGGATCGACGGTTCCCGTCCCAAACTGGATGTGCTCGTGCACCTTGCCTTCGCGTGCCAGCTCGAACGGATTCGGCACCGTCGAACCGACGGGCAATGTGAGCCCCAGACGGAATGCAAACGCCCACGGACCGATCACCTTCGCAGCGCGGAGGCTGAGCCAGGGATCGGTCAGGCCGACCAGCGTTTCGGTGCGATGGTGAATGTCCGGTCCGAAAGGGGGCGTGATCGGCATCCTCGTCGCCGCGTCTTCGAGCTGAAAGCCGACGTGCACGACGCGAAGCGACCAGAAGAGATCGGCGGAGAGCCACGACGTGATGCCGTACTCGGCATGAAGGCGCAGCTCGCCGAAGAACAGGTTCAAGTCGTGCCATTCGTCGGGGACCGGCATCATCGCGCAGCCGGGGCCGTTGATGTCCGGGCAGCTCTCGACGTGGCCCGTGTGCGCGCCGGTTCCAGTGATCGAGAGCGCCACGTTCAACGTTCCGCGCGGCGGCAGAACCGCGTCGCCCGCCGAGGACCCTCCGACCGGAAGGTTTGGATTGCTTCACGCCGCTCAGGCGTATCCGCGATCCGGCAGGAATGTGAGAACGCCGACTACGGCCAGGACGACGCCGAATCTCATCGGCTGCTACCGACGGTGATTGCGCGATCCAGCTCGTCGAGCTTGAGCCCCGACATCTTGCCGGCCGGCTTGCCGTCGCGACCATAGACGACGACGTATGGCAGGCTCGGCGTATCGGCCATGTAGTGCTTCGCGAGCGGCGACTCCCACGAGACGATGTTGAGCTTGCGGTAGGCGACGTCGCTGCGAGTCTTCAAGAGGTCGAAGATGTGCTTGTCGACCTTGAGGCACGGTCCGCACCAATCGGCGTAGAAATCGAAGATCGTTACCTTGCCCCGCACGACGTGCGGATCCAGCGAAGGGAGATCCTGACCCGAATCGACAAGCCGGGCGAAGTCGGCGCCATCGGGTGGCTTCGGCGGCGGAACGACGACCTCGGGATGGCAGATCCCGCACTGCGATTCCGGGACGCCGTGTTCGGGGCACCAATCGCCCGCGGCCTTGAATCGTGCCGCCAGCTCGGGGTGGCACTTCACGCACGTCTCGCACGCCACGCCGTGCACGCAGCGGTCGCTCGGGTTCGCAGCGACGGGAATGGTATTCGGGCTGCTCTTTGCGTTGGTCGTCGCGCAGGACGACAACGCCAACGAAACCAACAATAGTGCTCGATCCACGCGGCGCTCCTTCGTAGGGCGCGCGCAGGCACACGCGCGCCTAGTCTCCGTCGAGAAATCGTTTCGGCAGGGGATCGAGGCTCAGAGAAGGAGCGCGCAGTTCCGGTCGTAGAGAGGTGGCGCGGGCAGATGAAGCGGGATCACGTGCGTCGTTTGTGCCGAGGCCAGAGTCGCAGGCGACTCTCCGACAGCAACGGTCGGCGCCACGAGCGGCATTCGGTCGGTTTCGATGGTGGTCGAAGCGCCATGCGGAACCGCTTGATCGACGGAGACGCGGCAGCAGGGCAGGACGGGGATGACGGTCTGATTGTCGGCGTCGCGGTCGCAGCAGGGCTTGTCGCAATCGTCGTCAATGCAACTCGCGGCGGATGCCGCGTGCATGCCCGCGAACACCATCAGGAGTGCGAGCAGCAGGCTCGCAGCGCGAATGAGACGGCGGCGCATCGTCACCATTGTAACGCACTGGCGTGTCAGAAGCGACGAGCGGGCCGCAGAGCCTCGGCGGGCGCGGAAAATGAAATACGAAAAAAGATGCCGACGAGAACCGTCGCGCGGGCTACTTAGGGCAGTCTTCTCCTACTTGGGGCAGCACCGGTCGTTACCGTCAGTTGTCTTTTTTCCGCGAGCAGCGGCAGCGGCACGGTTCCGGCCGCTACGCTCCAATTGCTGGCCGCCGGCATCGGAAGCGCGTCCATCGAGTCCATCGACGAGACGCACGCCGTCGGCGCGAGCTACGACGTGCTGGTGCGCCTCGAATCCAGCCCCGACGCGCCCGACGGCACTCAGCTAATGCTGAGCTCCGCCGTCTTCAACTGACCGCCGCCGGAATGTGGATGATCACGACCGGCCGGTCCGCGCGCCGCACCACCGCCTCGGCTACGCTGCCCATGAGCAGTCGCTGAAATCCGGTGCGCCCGTGCGTCCCCATGACGATGACGTCGAATGGACCACGCCGCGCGCGATCGAGGATGACCTCTGGTGCGGAGCCCGCCTCGACGAGTGCGCGCACGACGCCCGTCGCGCGCTGCTGGACGTCGGCGCGCATCCGCTCCAGCTCGGCCGCGGCGGCGACGCGTGAGGCCGTGCCGTCCGCTGCGTTGTCCGCGCCAGGCACGATGGGATTCAACATCGACGGCACCTGACACACGTGGAACAGCGTGATGGTCGCTTGAAAAGCATTCGCGAGGAACACCGCATACTCGACGGCCGCGCTCGATCCCGGTGAGAAGTCGACGGGGACCAGGATGCTCTGCATGGTCGGCATGGCTGCGCTCCTCGAGTTGCTCATGGAGTGAATCGCGGCCCGGCGTACGACGGTGCGCCGTAGCGAGGCGCCCACCGATTGGAGTAGCCGGAGGGATCGCGTGGCAGCGTGCCGTACTGCGGCCGGCCCGCGCGCAACAGCCCGGCCGTGGGTCCCGCGTTCACTTGCACGACCGTGCCCGCGGCCGCGACGAGCAGCGGATTCGACCAGGCGCGCGTGAGCGCAAACACGGCCTCGGCAGGCACCAGTGACGGCGCGCGGGCGCCGAGCTCCGCCACGGTGGTGAACCGCCACGGCGAGCGCGCGCTCCCCGCAGCCTGGATGGAAACGCCGGGCGGCGGCGACGGCGCCCAGCCGACCCAGCCGCCGCCGAGGCGCCACTCGACCCAGCCGGGTCCCCAGGTTGTGCCGGGCAGCCAGCACCAGCCGTAGTGGTCGACGTCGATCCATCGACCGTAGTGAAACGGCACCCAGCCCCAATCCCAATCCGACGACCAGCTCCAACCGAACTCGGTCGGCGTCCAGCGCCCGTCGCTCGCATAAGGCACGAAGCCGGTGCCCACGCGCAGCAGCGCCGGCACCCAGGCATGTCCGTAACCCGGCAGCTCGATCCAGACGCCGAAGGGCGACAGCACGTCGGCGAACCGCTCGTAGGCGCGCGCGTCGAGCCCGGCCTCGCGGCGCTCGGCGGCAAATTGCGCGTCGTCGGCGTACGGGTAGCGGCGCGCGACATCCGTTTGGAGCGCGGTGTAGCTGACCTCCACCGGCACCCACGGCCCGGCCGAGAGCTCCTCCGACGCGCAGCCGCCGAGCGCTCCCATTGAAATGAACGCCGCCACCAGTCGTACGCGCATGCTGCCGTCGAACAGCAAGGCGAGTGCCGAATGCCGCGCACCAATTGCGCGGAACGCTCGAGCGCCGCCGACGCGAACCGTTGCGTTCTGCGAACATCGCGGCGCATGCGTAGATCGCAGCCTCTCCTGGAGTCGCCGTGGCGATCCCGCTCGCGGAGCCTGCACGATGCCGCAATTTGCCGGTTACGCGGAGTTACGCTGCGGGAATTTGCAACGTCTCGACCTGCCGCGTAAGCGCGAGCTCCGCGTCCGTCGCGGCCGGCGCGTGGCTCATCGCTTGCGTAGCGGCCGGGCATGCGTCTCCTCGGCATGCTCGCGATCGCGTTAGCTTCGGGTTGCAGCGGAGGGCCCTCGTCGTGGACGCTGGTCCTCGACGACGCGCAGATCGCCGCGACCACTCCTGCTCAGCAGCCGTGGTGCTCCGACGGGCGAGCGCCGGACGTCCACGTGGTCTTCGAAGTGGCCGGCGTCAAGACGACGAGCAGCACCGCGCCGGCGACGCTCGCGCCGACCTGGCACGAACCGATCGTCTCCGCCGACGAGGCATCCTACGAAAGAGGATTGAGCCTCGAGCTCGTCGCAAATTGCGGGCAGGCTGATTTCACGATCGACGCGGCCGCCGTTCGGCTCTCTTCTGCGCTGATCGAGCGCGGTCCGGTCACGCTCGCCGGGTTCGGATCCATTCGCTCGATGCACCTTCTATTCGTTCCGGTCTCCGATTCCGCCAGCGCCGATCCGGGATCTTCGGATCCCGGCTACTACGACCCCGGATATTACGACCCCGGATATTACGATCCGGGATATGAGGACCCTGGCTATTCCGATCCAGGCACGAGCGACGGCAGCGATAGCGGTGGCGACAGCGGCGGCGACAGCGGTGGCGATTCGGCGTGCGTCCGACGGCCGCGCGTCGGCAAAGTTGCTCCCACGCACAGCTCCCGCGGCCCGCGCTGACTCGAGCTTTGCACCCGCGCAGAGCGCGCATAGGTTCCTGCTGTGATTCCGCTTCGCCGAATCCTGGTTGCAACCGATTTCTCCGACTGCTCGGAGGCAGCCGTGGCGCACGCCGTCTACCTCGCCGAGCGATTGGCCGCCGAGCTCGACTTCATGCACGTGATCGACGGCGTCGAAGACTCCTCACCCTACTGGTTCGTTCCGGGCCAGGTGGAGGCGGAGCTCGAAGACGCGTTCCGCACCACGCAGGGCGGCGCGCAGTTGATGGCGCTCGTCACGGACCACGCCACTCGGCTCGCGACCCGTGCGCGCGGGCGTCTGCACTTCGGCGCTCCTGCGAGGGCCATCGCGCGCGTCGCAGAGGTCGATCTATACGACCTCATCGTCATGGGCACCCACGGCCGGCACGGTCTCGCGCATCTGCTCGCCGGCAGCATCGCGCAGGCCGTCATTCAACACGCTCCGTGCGCCGTGCTGACCGTGTGCTCGAGGCGCTCCGCCGGCCGCGAGTCAGCGCCGGGCGACCGCGCGCGCGGTGAGCGCTGACTTGACGAGGTCGTTGATCCCCAGCGAGCAGATCGCGGCGTAGCCGAAGACGAACGCGCTCTCGGAGAACGGCAGCGGCCGCAGCTCGGCGAGCCCGCGCGCGCCGATCAGCGCACCGACGATCAGATCCGCACCGAGAGCGGCGGTCAGCAACGCGCTCGGACGCGACGCCCAGAAAGCGCGCCGCTCGCGCACCGAGACGATCGAGAAGATCGCGAAGAACAGCAGCGTTTGAAACGCAAACGTCTGCAATCGCCCCGGGTCGGCGGCGAGCGCGAAGCGGCGCCAGCCGATCGCGAGCAGGCCGAGCGCTTCGACGAGCATCAGCACGCCGAGCACGACCGCGACCTTGATCAGCGGCCCGATCTTCCAGCTCTCGGGCTGGGGCGATGGACGCACGCGATCGGTCGAGAGCGCGATCTTCACGAAGTCGGTCATGAACACGAGCAGCACCATCCCGAGCGCGGAGATGACGAACCGCCCGGTGACGAGGAACGCGATCACGACGAACGACGACTTGAAGATCGTGCGGCTCACCTTGTTGACGATCCACGTCAAGACGCGCTGGTAGATCGCGCGTCCGGTCTTGACGAGATCGACGATGCCCGCGAGCCCCTCCGTCGTGAGCACGACGCTCGCCGCTCCTTTGGCGACGTCGGAGGCCCCGCTCACGGCGATGCCGACCTCGGCCTGGCGGAGCGCGGGCGCGTCGTTCACGCCGTCGCCGGTCATGCCGACGACGTGGCCGGCCGACTGCAAGCTCTTGACGACGACGAACTTGTCCTCGGGAAAAACCTCCGCGAACCCGTCGGAGCCGCGCGCCCGCTCGGCGGCGCGCGCGGGATCGCCGCGCAGCTCGGGCGCGCGGACGATCTCGCCGAGGCCGAGCTCGCGGGCGATCTCGCGCGCGACCGGCAGCGCGTCGCCGGTGAGCATCTTCACGCCGATGCCGAGCGAGCGCAGTTGATCGATGAGCTGGCGCGAGTCCGAGCGCGGCGCATCGTAGAGAATGGCGAGGCCGACGAAGCGCAGCGGCCCGCCTGCTTCGGCGCGCGCGACGCCGAGGACGCGAAAGCCCTTCTGCCCCTGCTCGTCGGCGCGCGTCTCGAGCGCGGCGAGCGCGGCGCCGCCGACGCCGGCCGCCTCGGCGATGGTGCGCAGCGCGCCCTTCATGACGCGCACCTCGCCCCCGCCGAGCTCGACCACGGCCTCCGTGCGGCGCGTCTTCGCCGAGAAGGGAACGAACGAGCGTGTCTTCGCCGCGCCGTCGAGGAGCTTGCGATCGCGCGCGGCGTGCAGGAACGCGAGATCGATCGGATCCTGATCGGGCTCGTTCGATGCCAGCGCGCCGGCGAGCACGACGTCGGCCTCGGAGAATCCCGCTTCCGGCAGCGCGCCGGTGAGCGAGAGCCGGTTCATCGTTAGCGTGCCGGTCTTGTCGGCGCACAGGACGTCCATGTTGGCCGCGTCCTCGGCGGCGCTGAGCTGCGTGACCAACACGCCCTTGCGCGCGAGCTCCATCGAGCCGACCGCCATGCTCACCGTGAACATCACCGGCAGCGCCACCGGCACCGCGCTCATCAGCAGCACGAGCGTGAGCGGCAAGATGTCGATCAGCCGCAATCCTTCGACCAGCGACATAATCAGCGCCGCCGCCACCAGCACGCCGACGATCACCAGCAGCCACTTCACCACCCGCGTGATCACCTCCTCGACGTGCAGCTTCGGATGCGCGCTCGCCACGAGCTCCGTGGTGCGGCCGAAGAACGTGTGCGCGCCGGTCGCGACCACCACCGCGGTCGCTTCGCCCTGGCGCACGATCGATCCCGAGTAGAGCAGCTCCTCCGCGCGCTTCTCGGTCTCGCGCGACTCGCCGGTGAGCGCCGATTGATCGATCTGCAGAACGCCCTCGAGGAGCTGCACGTCCGCAGGCACGAAGTCGCCGGTGCGCACGCGCACCACGTCGCCGGGCACGAGCATGCGCGCCGGCACCGACTGCCAGCGCTCGTCGCGCAGCACGCGCGCGGTCACCTGCAGCTCGTGGCGCAGCGCCGCCAGCGCCGCCGACGCGCGCTGCTCCTGGATGAAGCTCAAGATCGCGTTCACCGCGAGCAGCGAGAGCGCGACCCACAGGTCCGCGAGCTTGTGCAGGATGAAGGACAAGAGCGCAATCAGCTCGATCATCCACGCCGAGAGCCCCCAGAACTTCTTCGCGAAGCGCAAGAGCGGATGCGACTTCTTTTCGGGGATCTCGTTCGCGCCGTGCTGCGCGAGCCGGGCCCCGGCCTCCGCCGTGGCGAGGCCGGTGTCGCGATTCACCCGCAGCGCGGTCACCGTCTCGGCGACCGGTTTCAGCGACGCATTGTCGACGCGCTCGTCCATGCCTACACTCCACCGTATATAGAGCGACGGATGCGCTGGGCTCAAGGTCCGCGCCGAAGGTCGCCCGATTCGTGCGCGCGGTCGAGTTGGCGCAGGTGGAGCTCGGTCACGAGCACCAGCCACAGCTTCTCGGCGGAACGAGAGCGCGCGAGATCGGTCGCGATCGGCTCGCGCCGGAGCAGCCGCTCGACGTAGCGCCAGCGAAAGAGACCGCGCTCGCGGACTGTGCGCGGCGTGAGCACGTCGGCAGCGAGCGCGCCGAGCGGCCCGTCGAGCCAGGCCGAGAGCGGCACCGCCATGCCGCGCTTGGATCGATTGACGACGGCCGCGGGCAGCGAGCGCGCGGCGGCCCGTTTGAGCACCAGCTTCTCTTCGGTGCCGTCGAGCTTCTGCCATGGCGGGGTGGTGAGCGCCAGATCGATCACGCGCCGATCGAAGAGCGGCGAGCGGAGCGCCAGGTCGTGCGCGCCCGCCACCATCTTGGCCACTTTGACGAGGATGTTGCTCCCGCCCTTGAGCGCGACGTTGGCCGCCATCAGCCGCCCGACGAACGTGTCGCCCGGCGCGCCCGCGTCCGCGTCGATCCATGGGCGGATCACTTCGTCGGCGAGACGCGCCGGATCGAACGCCGCGCGGTAGTCGGCGGTGAGCGCGGCGTCGAGATCGTCGTAGAGGTGATGGTGCGCGGCGCAGTACGCGTCACTCAGCGACGGCGCGTTTGGATGGCACCGGTACGAGTGCGCGAGCACGAGGCCGATGTTCTTCGGCCCGCCGAACGGCGGATCGCCGCCCTCGCCGGTGAACAGCACGTCGCACGAGCGCGCCGCCTCGCGCGCCAACAGAAAGTTGGGGACCGCGATCGGCTCCGAGAGCAGATCCTCAAGCTGCACGAGAGCAGGCTCGAGCGCGTCGCAGAACTGGCGCGCATCGAGCTCGAGCACGTGATGGCGCGCGCCGACGTGATGCGCGACCGCGCGCGCGTAGCGCAGCTCGCCGGGAAGCGCGTCGCCGAAGTGGAGCGTGAATGCGTCGGCGTCGTGCCCGAGCTCGCGCAGCCGCGCCAGCACGAGCGAGGAGTCGATGCCGCCCGAGAGGAACGCGCCGATGCGCGCATTCGAAGGCACCGCGTCGCGCACCGCCGCCGTGATCGCGCCGTCGAGGGCGCGCGCGGCGCGATCGAGCGGGCGCTGGCGATCGATCCGTTCGCGCGACCGAAAGTAGCGGCGCGCCGAGCGGCGCGGCGCGAGCGACCACAGCTCGCCGGGCGCGAGCTGCTCGACGCGCGCAAACGCGGTGCGCGGCGCCGGCACGTAGCCGAGGATCAGGCTACGCACGACCGAGTCGCGATCGATCTCGGGTGGAACGCCGGCGGCGAACAGCGGCCTGAGCGAGGTGGCGAAGATCGGCCCTCCGCCGATCGGCGCTCCCACGTACAGCGGCCTCGTGCCGAGCCGATCGCGCGCGACCAGCACCTCGCCGGGGAGATAGATCGCGAGCGAGAACTCGCCGTGCAGATCGTCGAGCAGCGCGGCGCCGCGCCGGCGCCAGCGGGCGAGCACGTCGGCCGCGGTGAGCGCACCGTCGGCGTCGCGGACGTAGCCGGCGATCGCGAGCGCGCCGCCTTCGTCGTCCTCGGCGAGCTCGAGGTCGCGGCGGCCGAAGCCGAACAGCGAAACCTGCGAGGCCCGGCGCGTCGGCGCGCCCGCGAGCGCGAGCACCCGGTCCACGCGAGCGAGCGGCGGCGGCTCGATCCAGCCGACGAAGCCGCCCATCAGCCTGTGCCGCCCCCCGACGAATAGTCGCCGCCCGACGAATCGCCGCCGCCGGACGTATCGCCGCCGCCGGACGTATCGACACCGCCGGACGTATCGACGCCGCCGGACGTATCGACACCGCCGGTCGCGCCGCAGCTCGGATCGATCGTCGGATCGCAGCTCGGCGGCGGAAGGTAACCGGGGCCGCCGCACGCGGCGAGGCTCAAGCCGCCGCACACCATCAACAGCGCCTTGAGAAACGCCCGCCGGTTCGAGGCCACGCCGCTCGTCGATAATCCGGCGGCGAGCAGCAGCCCCGCGGCCCGCATCGGCGAGCGGCGACCTCGATCGATCGCGCGCGCCGTCGGGGCGAGCTCGCGGCCGCCCGGCGCGTCGCCGTCGGGATCGTTGATGACCGCGGCCGGCAGGTCGTAAAGCTCCACGGTCGAGACCGGGTCGCCGGCTTCGTGCGCGTCGTTGAGCGCGCGCAAGAGCGCGGCCAGGCTCGCGTCCGAGATGCGCAAGCCGCCGCGCGTGCGTCGCAGTCGGCCGCGCGAGTCGAGCGGCCCGCCGTGCAGCACGATGCGCGCACGCCCATTTGCGACCGACGCGAGCGCCTCGCCCGACGCCGGCTCGAGCACGAGCGCGCCGAGGCGGCCGAATCGCCGGGCGCGCCGGTGCGCTTGTCCCGGCGCGAGGCTCCCCGCCACGACGTAGCTCCCCGCGGGAGGATGGCCGAAGGGCAGAAGCTTGTCGCACGTCGGGTTGCCGCGCACGCGCGCCACGCGCCGGCTCGCGGTCGCGAGCACGCGAAACGGTCCGAGGAGCGTGGCGCCTCTCCTCGAGAGCAGCACGGCGCGCCCGCAGAAGTCGCGCGCGGCTGGAACCACCATGACCAGCTTCGCCATGCCGCGTCTCCTTTCTCACGCGATCAACGCAAGGTGTATGCCGCCTTCGCGGGTCCGCGTGCAGCGGGCGCGGAACGCGCAATGGTTGCCTCGCGAAGACGTCGACTCTTGCACTTTGCATCGCGGATCGCGATGAGCCGCGCGCGCCAAGGTGATGCCGTCTTGCGAAATGCAAGTTCGCGGCGTCGCCGATCGCGAGGCATGGCCGCGGCGACGCGTAGTTGGCGCGCTTCTTCCCTGGCGCGGCCGTTGCTCCAGCACGCGAGCGTGGAGACCGAACAACCTCGCCTGGCCCGACGCGCGATCGCCTCACCCACCTCGCGCGATATCGACCTCGTCGCCGCGCGGCTGCGGAGCGAATCGCGCTGTTTCACGGCGCGCAATCTCTATCATGCGCTTCGCCGGGCCCGCGGCGGCGAGGCCTCGTTCGCCGAGTTTCGTCGCGGGCCGTTGGCCGAGCGGCTGCGTTCGGGAGCCGTGCCGGGGTTGCTGCCGCCGGTCGCGGCGCGCAAGCGCACCCGCGCACGATCGCCTCGCGAGTGGGAAGCGTACTTTCCCGCGGCGATCCTCCTCGTCGATCGGCCCGAGCTCGTCGATCTGTTCGCCGCCTCGGGCGTGCTCGTGCAGGCGCGGCTCGCGGTCGTGTGCCTCGACGGCTCTCCCGCGGCGGTGATCGATTGGCTGCGGCGCGGGCTGCGCGCCGGCCGCCGCGCGCCCATCGGTTATCTCCACGACGCGGCTACGGTGGTCTATCCGTTCCTCTACGAGCCGCTCAAGACGTGTGTCGACGTGGCGCGCGGCGAGCTGCCGTTCGTCGATCTCGGATTGCCGCCGCGCGGGATGCCGCTCGCCGCGTTGCCGTTTGCTCGCGCGAGCCGCGGCGCGCGCTTTCACGAGCTCGAAGAGGCGCCACCTCACTCGCTCATCGCCTACGCCGCGAGGCGGGTGCTCGCGCTCGTTCCACCTGATCCGATGCTCGCGCCGCTGGCTCGCGGAGGTGGAGAATGATCGATCGTCTTGCAGGCAGCTTCCGCGTCGGCGGCGTCGAGGCGCACGCGCTGGCCGAGCAGTTCGGCACGCCGCTGTTTGTCTACGACGCCGAGACCGTGCGCGCCACCTACCGCTCGGTGCGCGAGTCGTTTCACCACGCGCCGACGCGGATCCACTTCGCCGCGGTCTGCAATCCGAACCTTCACCTGCTGCGCCTCTTGCGCGCGGAGGGCGCAGGCCTCCACGCCAACACGCCGGGCGATGTCTATTGCGGTCTGCGCGCCGGCTTCGGTTCAGAGGACATCGTGTTCTCGGGCAGCAATGTCGGCGAAGAAGATCTCGCGTACCTGGTGAAGACGGGTGTGCACGTGAACGTCGACTCGCTCGACGATCTCGAGCGCGCGTGCGCGGCGGGGCTGCGCGCTTGCGGGCTACGCGTGCACGTCGACGCCGTGCTGCCCGAGAGCCGCGTCGGCTTGCGCGAGGACGATCTCGACGCCGCGCTGGCGCTTGCACGCGCACGCGGGGTCCGCGTCACGGCGCTGCATGTCTACTGCGGCACGCACGGACAAGATCTGACTCGCTATCGGCTCGCGCTGGCGCGCCTGATCGAGCTTGCGCGCGCGATGCCTGAGATCGACTGCATCAATCTCGGCGGCGGCTTCGGCTACGACTATCACGATCCCGCGTCGGGCGCGTTCCCCTTCGTCGAGCTGGCGGCTGCGGCCGACGCCGCGCTCGACGCGCTCGAGCGCGCGCTGAATCGGCCCGTGACGTTGCGCGCCGAGCCCGGCCGCGCACTGGTGGCCGGCGCGGCCGTGCTGCTCACGCGCGTGCGCTCGGTAAAGCCCTCGCGCGGGCGCCGCTACGTCGGCACCGACACCACCGTGGCGAACTTCACCAGCTCCGCCGTGCACGGCGCCCATCGACGCGTAGTCGCCGTCGACGACCGCCCGGCCGCCGCGGCGCCAGCCGACGTCTGCGGCTGCACGACCTTCTCACGCGACTTCATCGCCCGCGACGCGCCGCTGCCCGACGTGCGCAGCGGCGATCTGCTCGCGGTGCTCGACACCGGCGCGTACGGCTACTGCATGGCGTCGCACTTCCTCAACCGCCCGCGCCCGGCCGAAGTGTTTGTCGACGGCGGTCGCGTCGAGCTCGTCACGCGCCGCGAAACCTACGCCGATCTCGTAGCGATGCAAACCATCGCGCGATGAAGGCAGCGCTGCCGCGATCCGGTCGCCGCTATTGCGCGATACCTTCGACGAGGCTGGTAGGAGTGGCGGCGGGGATCACGCGCGTGAGCGCGAGGCCGGCGCGCTCGAACAGCGCGCCGAGCTGTGCCGGCGACCGCTGCATGCCATTCATGATCGCCATCATCTCGAGATCGAGCAGCGCGCCGAAGTCTCGCTCGCGCACATCGTCGACGATCATCTCCGCGACCAGCAGCCGCGCGCCCGGCCTCATCGCCGCGCGCACCACCTTCAGGATCGCGAGCGCGCGCTCGTCGTCCCAGTCGTGCAAGATGTCCTTGAGCAGGTACGCCGCGCAGTCGGGCGGCACCTTCTCGAAGAAGCTGCCGCCGACGACCTCGATGCGATCGGCGACGCCATGGGCGCGCAGCAGCGGACCTGCCGCGGCGACGACCTTCGCGTCATCGAACAGCACGCCGCGCAGGCGGCGATGACGCTGCAGGATGGCCGCGAGCAGCGTGCCGCGCCCGCCGGCCACGTCGCACAGCTTGCCGTCGCCGAGCGCGCCAAAGTCATAGGCGGCGGCGAGCGCGGGCGCGTCCATGGTGGTGAGCGCGACCATCGCGCCGTCGAAGTGCGCGGCATCGTCGGCGTGCGATGCGAGGTACTCGAACAACCCGCCGCCGTGCTCCGCCGCGAACGCGTGATCGCCCGAGCTGAGATTTTCTGCGAACCGATCCCACGCGCGCAGGTGATAGGACGAACCGACGAACATCGCCAGCTCACGAAGCGATCCGGGTGCGCCGTCGAGCAGCACGCGCGAGAGTCGGTTTTGCGCCCAGCGCCCATCGGGCAGCCGCGCAAACATGCCGTAGCTCGCGAGCGCGCGCAGCAGCCGCTCGAGCAGCTCGGGCTTCGCGCCCACCGCCGACGCCAGCTCGTCGACGCGCTTCGGTCCCGCCGCGAGCCGATCGGCCACCTTCAGCTCGGCCGCCGCGTGCACGGCGCACAACTGATAGTAGCCGGCGAGCCGCTCGAGCACCGGCACTTGCGCCGGCACCAGCCGGTCCGCGAGCCGCAACAGCAAGTTTCTCAGCGCGACGACGATGCGGAAGATCGGGCGGGGAGGCGCGGCCGCGGCTTTCAGGGAAGCTTCTCTCCGTGTCGGCGCGGGCTGGTGCATGTCGACGGAGAGTACGAACGGCGGGTCACATTGGATCGGTCGAGCTGAAACACGAGCTCGCTCGCGACCGCCGCCTTGTCATTCTACGTGCGGCGCCGGATTTTCCCGGATGCGGTCGCGGATCTCGTCGATCAACTGGCGCCAGCGCCGCTTCTCGTCGTCGATCGTCCATACCGCGTCGCCGGAGATCTCGGCCTGCTCTTCATAGAGCCGGGGGCGGAGCGTCACCCGCACCTGGTCGCCGTCGGGCTCGACGCGCGCCACGTACCGTCGATAGTAGTGGACGTCGCTCTCGTACTCGCCGAGGCGGCGGCTGTGGATCGGATAGACGACTTTCTCGAGATGCGCGGTGGTGCGGATCGAGCCGCGCGCGGCGTCGGAGCTCTCGAGGTCGAAGCCGCGCGCGCGCAGCGCCGCCTCGGTGGCGCGGAACACCTGCTCGCGCGGCGCGGCGAAGCGCGCGCTGCCGTGCTCGCTGATCTCCTCGCTCGAGAGCCGGCGCTCGAGGAGCAGGTCGCAACCTCCGGCCAGCAGCGTCAAGACGCCGCATACCAGCCGGGCTTTCATGGCGCGCTCGGACGGCAGCGCTATCGCCTGACTTCGCGGATCTCGTGCCGGCTCACGCGACCGTCCGACGCGGCCGTCACCTGGACGCCGTGAGCGTGATAGCCGTGACCATCGTGCGCCACCACGCGCACGCGATCCCAGTGGTACTCGCGGCCGCCGCGCTCGTCGACGCGCACCGCCGACGGAGGGCCGTATTGCGTGATCACGCTGTCCACCGGCGCGCCGTAGCTGGCTTGAAAAGTGGTGTCGCAGTCGTAGCGCGCATGTTCATAGGGAAAACAGCCGGCCAACAATCCCGATGCAAAGATCAGCGCGCCAAGCCACGCTCGTATCGCCCTTGATCGCAGAAGACTCTCCTTGGACTCATTTGCCATAGTCGCCCGCCTTGATCTTGGTGAGTGAGCCGCCGACGAACGTGAGGGTGCGGACGAAATCTCTCGGACCGAGATTGTACGTCCAAGTCTCGATCGTGACCGTATCCGAGCCGCGGGTCTCCTGGCGTTGCTCGGCGAACGTCGGGGGTCCGCACTTCAATGTGACCTCGCCGATCCGGTCGCCGAGATTGACGAGGCGTTCGCCGCAGCGAAAAGCGTCGGCGCGCGCCGTCGAGACCGCGGCCGCGAGCAGGACGAGCACGACCAAGAGTCTCATGATTGCGCGATTGGTACGCAACGCATGTGCCGGCGAGCGGTCGCAATCTTTCGAGCCTTTACGAGGAGCCGGAGACGCTCCGATGGCTGGTATCACGACAGGTGTTCGTTCCCGTTACGCCGGCGTCGATGTGGATAAGGGGTGGAGGCGAACTTGTTCTTTCGCCACGTCGCTCACGATCGATTGCCGCGAGCAACTCGGCTCGATTGCGCGTCGAGCTTGTGCCCCGCGTGGGGGCGGCGCGGGTCGTGTCACCCGTGCTAGCGCGGCACGTCAGCCCGTCGGCGGCAATAGCTCGCGCGTCGGAATCTCCAGCGCGGCGGCAATCTTCTCCAACGTGCGAAGGCTCGGCGACTGTTGGAGGTTGAGCAGTCGCGCGCGACGTACTCGCGGGTCGCCGCGGCGCCCGCCTCCGGCTCGGTATCCAACAACAGCCGCCCGCTTCGGCACGCAGACGACCGCGGCTACGCCCTCGGCGTGTGCGCAAGACTACTGTAGAGCATCGTCACGAGGCTGCCGGTTCAGCGCGACGACGCCTATCGCCAGCGACCCGAGCGCAGCCGCGCTCGTGGCGAGCAGGAACCATGACGGCACATTCGCGTGCCAGCCGATGAGGAGCGCGCCCTGGAGGATCAGCCCGACGATCACCAGGCTGGCGGCGCGGGCGCTTCGCTCGACCATGGCGCGATCGATGAGCGCTTCACCCAAGGCCACGACTGCGCCGAGTCCCACCAGCCAAACCAACCAGCTCGCGATCCGCTCATAAAACCCAATGGCCCACAGCGCCGCGAGCACGGCGGCCAACACGGAAGAAAACAGGTGAACCACCAACTTGAAAGTAACGGCGCCGTCTGTGCGCATCCAGCGACGATCGATCGCCGGGCCGCTCGGCGAGCAACCGCGAGGCACGCCGGTTGCTGGTATCCCCTCGAGGGAGAAGGAGCACGAATGGTCCACGACGAGGAACTCGGTGCGCCCGACCGCGCCGGTCGCCGGCTCAAGCGCGTGGTGCTCGTGCTCCTGGCCGTCGTCGCGATCACGCTCGTCGCGCTCTATGCACACGCCGCCCGTCGCATCAATCGGGTGTCGCTAGCGAAGACCCCCAAGGCGGTGACCACCGCGACCGCGCAGGCAGGACGATACCAGGCCGTTCGCGACTACGTAGGAACCGTCGAGGCGTGGAACGAAGCGGCCGTCGGGCCACAGTTCGTGGCGGCGTACGTCGACACCGTCTTGTTTCGGCCCGGCGCTACGGTCCGGCGAGGCGAGGTGCTGGCGACGCTCGATTGCCGGAATCCTTCGGCCGCGTCTCGCGAGGTCGCGGCGAGGGCACGCGGCCTTCAGCGAAACCAGGCCGCGCTCGCGGACGAAACCGCGCGGCTGAAGCAGATGCTCGACGGCGGATTCGCGTCGCGAAACGAGGTCGAGCTGCGCGCGGCCCGAGCCGCCGCCGAGCAAGGCGAGGTGGACAGCCTGCGCGCCGGACTGCGCATGAAGAACCTCGAGGTCGGCGATTGCGTGCTTCGCGCGCCGTTCAACGGCGACCTGGTGGCGCGCTTCGTCGATCCGGGCGCGTACGTGCGCCCGGGCAACCCGGTGGTCACGATCGCCGATCGGTCTACGCTTCGCATCGTCGCAGACGCGCCGGAGGCGGACTTCACCGTGGTCGCCGTCGACACGCCGGTGCACGTCGAGATCGAAGCCGCGCAGAAAAAGCTCCAGGGCCGCATCGCCCGCCGCACGCCGGCGACGGATCGGAAGACGCGGACGGTGCACTTCGAGCTCGACGTCGACGACCGCGAGCTGCCCATCGGCGCGACTGCGCGGCTGGCCGTGCCGGCCGGTCGCGCGCAACCGGCGTCGCTCATTCCGCTGCGCGCGGCCACGGTCACCGGCGATGAAGCGGCGCTCTTCGTCGTCGAGGCCGGCCACGCGAAGCAGCTCGTCGTGCGCGTCCTCGGTCAATCGCAAGGCACGCTCTACGTCGATCCCAAGCTCGGGTCCGGCGCCAAGGTCGTGGTCGAAGGCCGCGCTTCTCTGGCCGACGGCGAGCCGGTGCAGGCGAAGGAGCAGCCGAGCGAGCCATGACGGCCCTCTCGATGAAGAACCCGATCGCGGTGTTGATGGCCTGCATCGCGGTGTTGGTATTCGCCGCCGTCGTCACGCCGCGCATGAGCATCGACACCTTCCCGGAGCTTACGCCCCCGGTGCTCGTCGTCGGCGTGCAGGCGCCGGGACTCGGCCCGCAGGACGTCGAGAAGACGCTCTCCTGGCGGCTCGAGAAGTACGTGAGCGCCACGCCCGGCGTCGAGCACGTCGAGAGCGTCTCTCGCGACGGCCTGAGCGTCGTCTACGTCTGGCTGCAATGGGGCACCAACCTCGATTCGGCGCAGACGTTGGTGCAGGAGAACGTCGCGTTCGCGATGGCGGCGATTCCAAAGTCGCTCGGCGTGCTGCCGCCGTTCGTATTGCAATACGATCCATCGAACGCGCCGGTCGTGCAGGTCGTAGTCACCGGCGGCAATATGAGCGACGCGGCGCTCTACGACTACGCCTTCAACAACGTCGAGCCGGTCCTCGAGGGAATCAGCGGTGTCGCGAGCGCCTCGCTCAACGGCGGCCGCCAGCGCCAGATCAACGTCGTCGTCGATCCGCTGCGCGCGCAGTCGCGTCAGCTCACCGCCGAGGACGTCGCGCGCGCCGTCCACGATTCCAACGCGCTCTTGCCGTCGGGCGAGCTGATTCAGCCCCGCCGCCACGCGTACGTCTACACCAACGCGATCCCGAAAGACGCCGCGATCATCGGAGACGCCGTCATCAAAATGAACGGTGACCATCCGGTCCGCATCAAGGACGTCGCTCGCGTCGAGGACGGCGGCGCGCCGGAGACTCAAACGGTGCGCGTCAATGGACGCTCGGCGGTGTATCTGAACGTCCTGCGAATTCCGGGTGGAAACACGCTCGAGATCGTCGATTCGGTCAAGGCCGCCGTGGCTCACCTTCACGATCTGCCGGCGGGCGTGCAGGTGAAGCCGTATTTCGATCAGTCGATCTTCGTGCGCGCGTCGTACCACGGGCTGCGGAAGGAGATCGTTCAGGCGTTCTTCCTCATCGCGCTCGTGATCCTGGTTTTTCTTCAGAGCGCGCGCGGCACGCTCGTCGTCGCCATCGCCATTCCGCTGTCGTTCGCCATCACGCTGATCGTCCTCTACTCGGTCGGTTACACGCTCAACGCGTTCACGCTCGGCGGCCTCACGCTCGCGATGGGGCCGCTCGTCGACGATACGGTGGTCGTGCTCGAGTCGATCCACCGACACCGCCGCGAAGGAGTGCCGCTCGCCCAGGCCGTGCTCGACGGCGTGCGCGCCGTGGCGTTGCCGATCTTCGCCGCGACCATGACGATGATCGCGGTGCTGCTGCCGGTCGTGCTCCTCGAAGGCCTGGCGAAGAAGCTGTTCGCGCCGCTGGCGCTCACCGTCGCGGTCGCCATGTTGGTCTCCTATCTCGTCAGCATCCTGGTCACGCCGCTGGCGGCGCGCTATCTCCTCGGTCAACACCGCGAGCCGGGGCGCCTCGGCCGCCGCGTGCGTTCGGCGATCGATCGGTTCGTCAGCGCATACGTCGCCGCGCTCGAGCGCGCGCTGCGCTTCCGCCGGCTGGTCGTGGGTGGCGCCGCGGCGCTGGTGATCGTCGCGTCCCTGATCGCCGCGCGCCTCCCCAAGACGTTCTTTCCCGAGATCGACGAAGGAATGGAGCGCATCTACGTGCGGGTCGCCCCGGGCACTTCGCTCGAGGAGGCCACGCGGCTCGTCGATCGGGTCGGCGCCACCTTGATGCGCGAGCTCCCGAAAGGCGACGTCGAGATGGTGCTCGCCAACATCGGCTCGCCGGGCAACGCACGCAGCGCGATGAACAGCCCCAACTGGGGTCCCAATATGGGCTTCATCCGCCTCGCCCTCGCCGACGAGAAGAAGCGCAGGCACACGCAGCAGGAGATCGCCGACCGTTCGCGCGCGATCCTCGGTCGCGAGTTTCCCGGCGTCGACTTTTTGCAGATGCCGGGAGGACTGGTCGCGAGCGTCTTCGCCAACGGCTACATCTCGACACTGGTGGTGGAAGTCCGGAACGAGGATCTGCAAGCGCTCGACACCGAGGCGCGCGCGGTCGCCGACGTCGCCCGCACGGTGCCGGGCTTGCGCGATCCGTGGGACTCGCTCGACGTGCACTATCCCGAGATCAGCGTCGAGCTGGATCGCGAGTCCGCGGGCCACGTGGGCGTCACGGCACGCACCGTCGGGCAGGCGACGCTGGATGCGACGCTCGGCAACATCAATACGCCCGGCGTGTGGATCGATCCGCGAAACGGGCAGTCGTATTACGTCGTCACCTCGTACGACACGCGGGCGATGCGCGATCCGCTGCGCATGTTGCCGGCGACGGTGGCGAGCGACGGCACCGCGGTCACCCTCGGCGCCTACAGCCACCTCGTGCCCAAGACCGGCGCGCTCGCCATCGAGCGGAACCAGCTCCAGCGATCGGCGCACGTGCTGGCGCAGGTCGAAGGACGCGACCTCGGCTCGGTGGCCGACGACCTCGAGCGCGCGATCCGTCACGATCCGCGGACCGCGCGCGCGAACGTTCATTTCGTCGGGCAGGTGGAGCTGATGCGAACCACCTTCGGCGGGCTGCGGCTCGCGCTCGTGCTGGCGGTCATGGTCGTCTACATGATCATGGCGTCGCAGTTCGGCTCGTTGAAGCTGCCGTTCATCATGCTGTTCACCGTGCCCGCGGCGATCGTCGGTATCGTCGCCGCGCTGCTCGGCGCCGGCCAGGGATTCTCCATCCTCGCGCTCATGGGCATCCTGATGGTCATCGGGATCGCTTCGGCGAACGGTATTCTTCTCATCGACGAGGCGCACCGGCGCTGGGACGGCGGCGCCACGCCGGTGCGGGCGATCCTCGAGGCCGCGCGTATCCGCATCGTCCCCATCTTGATGACGTCGCTCGCGACGATGATGGGCCTGCTGCCGACGGCCCTCGGGCTCGAACGCGCGACCGCGGCCAATCGTCCGCTGGCGCTCGCGGTCGTCGGCGGGCTGGTTTCGTCTACGGTTTTGTCCTTGTTCGTCGTGCCGAGCGTCTTCCTGCTGGTCGTCCGCCGCCCCAAGACAGCCCCGCGGCCGACGCCACCTCTCGGCGAACCTGCGCCGGCGCCTTGACAACGAGCTCTGCGTTCGCTTGCCATGCCTCGAGGCGGCATTTTGCCGCAGCTAACGAGCGAAGCGGGTAGCGCTGTGAAGCGGACTGGTCAAGGTCTCCGACCACTGTGGCGCTAGCCACCGAGCTGCGGCAATGTGCCGCAAGCGTGCCGCGCGAGGGCTGCGCAAACTCTTCACGACTCGCTAGTCGCGCAATCGAGTAGTCTGGCCGAGAGGGGGGGCGGGGATAGGGAGGCGGAGATGCTCGAAGAGCTGCGGTACAGGGTGCGCGGCGTGATCTGGATGGTGAGCGTCGCTGCGAAAGCGGCGCGCCAGCGCGGGGAGTCTTGGACCGCGGAGCTCGAGCGTAGAGGCCGCGCGAAGCTCACCGAACGCGCGCCGGCCCGCCAGCCACGAACGATGGCCGCGAACGAGAAAGGACCCGCCTCGGTCCGCGGCATGCGACCGATCTGACGCGGCTCAGTCGTCGCGAGCGGCCGAGTTTCGCATCGAGCTCGGGTATTGCAAGCGCACGCTCGAGGAGTGCAAGGCGAAGGCGCTGAACGTGTTTATTGCTTGGGCCACAGTTTACGGCGGTAGCAGATCGCGCACGCTGACTTCGAGCGCGGCGGCGATCTTCGCCAACATCCGCACCGTCGGCGACTTCTTGCCGCGCATCATCTCGGAGAGGTAACCACGACCGACTCCCGCAAAGTCGGCGAGTTGATTGTGCGACCACTTCTTGCGCTTCGCCGCTTGCTCTATACGGCGCGAGATCTCTCGGTGCAAGCTGTCCACGCCCCTCGCACGGTATTGACTTTCGCTCGTCGCAATGTTCTCTATGGAGAACAGAGTTAAAGCGGCCCGCCCGAGTGTTATCAGCACCCGGACGGGCCTGACCCTCACAACGGAGGCCATCCGCTATGAAGGCTAAATTGAGCAGACCACCGACGGGACACCCACGCAAAAAATCTGATCCGGTCACGCGCGCCGATGCACTGGAGATCGCCGCGCTGGTGCTCGCGCGAGCGCATCGCAAGGTCTGCGATACCGTCGGCAAGCTGCGCGCGGAGATCAGCCACGTCGAATCGCTCGCGGCCAGCGCGACCGCGCTCGACAGCGACGATCCGCAGTCGCGACGGCGGCTGTGGGATCTCGCCGTGAAGATCGGCGCGGCGGCGGGTGAAGCTTGGCGCACCGCCATCAAGCTCGACGCGCGGGTCAACCCGAGGAGTGGGTCGTGACCGAGCGTCGAGCGCGTTTCGCGCGATGGCTCCGAGAACGTCGCCACCTGCGCAACCTCACCGTGCGTGACGTGGCGAAGCACCTCGGAGTGCACGAAACCACGATCTACAACGCCGAGCGTGCGGTCCCGGTGCAGACGCCGCGCTTCGATTTGCTCGATCGCTGGCTCTTGCTACTCGGCGTCGACCTGCTCGACGTGATCGGCGCCGTCGAGTAGCGCGCTACGCCTTGCTGACGTTCCGAATCGTCCCGCCGCACTTCGTCGCATGCTCGACCGGTATCGGCCCATAGTCGCCGCTCGGGAGTCATCGGTTGTGTCGCTAGATCAAAATTGATCCGAAACCGACGGCGCCGACGCTGCTTCCAAATCCGTTTGGTGTGCATCCTGCGCCGTGTGCCGTGCTTGCGGCCTCACTGCCGCGCGAAGAACGGTTGCGCGGCGGCGGCTAGATCGTCGAGGCTCCAGACGGTCGCGCGCACCGGGCCGAATTGGATCATGTCGCCCGCGTCGACGGGCGCTGGCTGGTCGACGGCGAGCACGAGGCCGTTCAGTTTGGGGCCGTTCTTCGAGCACCCCAAGCTCTCGCTCGAACTGGTCAGCGGAGCTCGGTCCGTGGGACATGAAGAAGGGCGAAGCCGATCTGGCCATCCGCGTCGGTCCCGTCGCCGACAAGGACCTGGTCACGCGCAAGCTTTGCGACGTGGGCTGGGCGCTCTACGCGTCGGGCGCGTACCTCGCCCGACGAGGGGCGCCGCGCGATCCGAATGACCTCAGGATCGCCAGACAGGCGGCCCAAACTCTGGCACGAACTCACCGTCGATGTGCTCGAACCGCACCTTGCCATCGTTCCCCACAACTCGTGTGGCGGCCAACCAGCACCTAGCCTTGACAGACTTACGAAGGTGCAGGTCTTGGTGCCAGGAGCCGTTCCGAGCGTGGAAGAAAATCCGATAATAGACGCTGGGCCGTAGAGGCCACTCCAGGAGCTGGTACTCGGCAGGCGAATTCATCTCTCCGACGCGATGGTGCGTCTCCTTGTTCGTCTCGAGATCAACGATCCTGAACCGGAGATCATAGAGCGGGAACTCTCCCTTCCGAATGACGACGAAGTTTCGCGCGAAGTTAGCCTTGACCGGCGTGGCCCCCAGGAGCTCGAGGCCCGTCGCCGGCCGAGCGTTGGTCAGATCCGGCCCCAGCTCGAAGTGGTAGAGCATCCAGTAGCAGAAGCTGTCGCCACCGGTCTGAAGTCCCTCCAGGCGTCGCTGGAGAGATGCGACCTGTGTTCGGACCGCCTCCTGGACCTCGTCCGTAGAGAAGTCGATCTGCAAAAACTGCTTTCGGACGGCGGCCATCCCGGGGCAATCGAGGATCGCCGTAATGCGCTCGAGGTGAAACAGGTCGAGCTGAGCGCTCTTTGATGCCGCCAACGAGCGCAGTTCCTCGCGCTCCGCCAACATCAACTCCTGGTTCGTCACGAACGCGATCCCGACCGCGCCGTTCTTTTGAACGCCAAGTAGGTCCGACCCGAACTTCTTCTTGATCTCCGTGATCGACTGCTGGCCACGGGGAAAGTGGACGGCCATTACCCAGAGCCGTCCCTCCCTCCAGCACAAGGCGTCCTTGCCGCCGTCTTGCCCGCCGAGTGGATGACTCGGGTCGACGTTCACGTATCCATCATCGATGAGCACCTGCGCCGCGAGTCGTTCCGATGGGCCCTGGTCACTGGTCCACTCGCGCAATCGATGCCACGTCTCGTCCCATCGGTTGGTCATCCGAGCCTCCTGACGATCTTGCATGGCGTGCGGATTTTTCAACGACTGCGTGGTCTCGGGCACTCAAATCATTTTGCAGCTAGAGATGCGGGCCGTGGACTCAGCACGGATATCGCACTCGCCGGCCCCCGACTAGCGACCCTGCAGCATGTTGCCATCAGCGGCGCTTGCTGGAGGATCGGCTAGCCGATCCTCTGCGGTATGTCGATGCTTCGACTGCGCCTCGATCCCACGATTTCATCGTACCGCAAAATGCGGATTCGAGCGTTCCTGGCGGGACCCACGCGCCGGCGATGGCGGGTAGCTGCATCTGACGAACGCGCTCGATCCGTACGGCTACGTCGATGTCAACCCCATCAATCTACCAGAGGCCCGAGGGCTGAACAACGAGGCGCTAGCGGCTCGCGGGTTTCAGCCACCCAAGTCGTGCTCGATCCCAGTGCCCCCGGATCAAGATGAAGCGGTAGATGCCTGTAGCAGCGCACGTTCCGTCGCGGCGTACACCTGATCACCCGAACGAGCGGCGATCAGGCGGTTGAAGGCCAAGGTTTCATCGTCGGTCAATTGTCGACGGTGAACCGCGAACGGTGAACGGTCGAACGTCCAGAGCAGGGCGCGACCAGGCGACAATGGGTAGTAGAATTCCAGTTCCGTTGGTGCGGTCGTGGCGCCTGGGATCGCAAACGTATTGATGGTGGGCTGGTCGGTGGTGATGAACTCAGTGCCCGGTCCCGAGTCCAGAAAGCTCAGTTGGGTTGAGCGCAGCCTCATGAAAAACGAGAAGGTCAAGTTCGTCGCCATCACGGTGCGGAGGAGACCCCATGCGGGTTCAAGATTGAGGCCCGGCATGATTTCACTTCCTCCGAGAGAACGCATCACAGACTTCATCATGTGCCGGGTCCGCATGTGCTGGAAGGCGATGAATCTCGTGAACTCGATGGCGCGAGCATTTTCGTCGAGGAACGACGCATCGGCATTTCTGAGTGCAGCCAATAGAGGGATGGCTGCGCCTTCGATGTCTGTGTGGATTTCTTCCTCTAGGTCGTTGATTGCTCTATCAAGCTCTGCGGCCAACTTGGGGTTGTTCATTCCCCATGCGAGGGAGGCCCGCTGAAGTTTGAAGAAGAGGCGAAAGCCCGGAATCCAACCGCGTGCAGCGTCGCGAACGAGTGGCTCGGGACACTGGTCAATGAGCGCTTCAATGAAGCGTATCGTCAGTTCCGATACTTCGCGTAGGCGGTAGAAGTCTCGGCTCTGGGCGACGTTCTCGGTGCTTGTGAGAAAGCAGTCGCCATTGCTCCTGCGACACCAAATCTTCCTGCCGTCGCTCGCCCAGGCCCGGAGGTAGTGCTCCCACACATAGTGGTGCTTGCGCTTCTTCTGCATCACTTCTTCGGGATCAAAATCTGTTGTTGGAGCAATGTCTCGGGCGATGGCCACGTGAAGAGCCCGTACTTCTCGCTGAGGGCCTTGTGCAGCGCTTTGCTGGTCCACTCCACATCGGGTGGCACGTGCAGCGCCTCTAGCTTTGCCTTCTCGTCCTCGGGGTCGTGAAGTCTGTTGATGTTGGCGAAGGCGTGAGCGAGCCCACTTCGCCGGAAGCTGTCGGCGTTGTCGGCGAACGGGTTGACGAAGAGCGCGGTGCGATCAGTGCTAGCGAAGCCCACGCCGTGGATGTCCGTCTCCAGGCGAAGTGAGAACGGCAAGTAGTAGTAGCAATCGAAGGTCTTCCCCGGCCACTCCGCAAAGTCGTATGGGTTCTTGATGGTGCGGAGCTGCGCGACGCCGTACAGCGTGCGGAAGAGTTCTTCCACCATCAGCTCGTCGTCATAGTGCAGAGCCGTGATCCACGCGATGTTGAATGACGCCTCTATTGGCGTCTTTCGCAACTGCGCCGCCTTCTCCACGACGAAATCGTCCAGTCGTTTGCTGGTGCCGACGGGGCGCGTCAGCATCGATACGCCTTCGCTAGCGAGCTCACGAAAGAACGCCTTGTAGTCCGCGTCAGGCTCGCGATCAGTCACTTCGACGAGGTAGCGGTGAGCGGTGTCCGAGACGAGATAATCGGCCGTCCGCTTCCCCTTCTGCACCGGAATGGGCTCGACGGTCATCCCCACGCCTTCGAGAATCGCGCGCACAAGCTCTTGGGAGGCGTCACTCCGTTCAGACATAGAGCACGGAGTAAGTTTTCGCACTCTGCTGGTGGCGGTCAAGGGCTGCATCGCCGGATGCGACGGCGGCCGGCCGCACGCGGGCTTCCTCGGCGGTGGAACGCGCGCGTGCAATCGGCGCTCTTCCGTCCCGAGCAGCTCGCGCGCGAGCTGCCGAAAGAGGCCGAGACGGAGCCGGGCGAGTTTCCGCGTTACTTCGTCGCCGCGACGGTGTCGAGCGCGCCGCCGGGCTGGATGCTTCGCGTCGGCGGCCTGGTCGCGCGGCCCGGTCGCTACCCGCTCGCGGCGCTCGAGCGGCTGCCGCGCACCGACGTGCGCGTTCGCCACTATTGCGTCGAGGGTTGGTCGGCGGTGGCGTCGTGGCACGGCGTTCGGCTGCGCGATCTCGCCGAGGCCGTGGGCGCCGATGCGCGCGCCGAGTACGTCGAGTTCCGCTCGTTCGACGTCGATCGCGAAGGGCGCGCCTACTACTCGTCGTGGGATCGCGCGAGCGCGCTGCATCCGCAGACCCTGCTCGCGTACGGCATGAATGGTGAGCGCCTGGCGCCCGGCCACGGCGCGCCGCTGCGCCTCTACTCGGGCGTCAAGCTCGGCTACACGATGGTGAGTACCTGACCGAGGTGAGCTTCCTGCCGCGCGCGACCGGCGGCCATTGGGAAGATCTCGGCTACGAGTGGTTCGGCGGCGTGTGAGTCTCTCGAATGCCTTGCGCGCCAGAAGTCGCCCGAGACGCATAACCCCGAATATCACCCACCGAGCGAGACGGGGATGGACGGTCTGAGACTCCCTCAGACGTTAAGTCCCCGATTCCTCTCGCTCAGCGACGGTGAAAAGTCGCTGCTTCTAGTCCCAAACCAGGCGCGCTACCAGACTGCGCTACGCCCCGTGCCTCTTTGACTACTCGAAAATGATTGCCCGTGCACCATGATTCTGCGCACTCCCGTTTCTCGTCGAGGAGCACGGTGGGCGCGTCACCTTGCGACGACCTTCCCCTGATTCAAACGTGAGTCGATCAACGCAAGCGAATCCACATCGAGGACTCGAGGCTCGGTCCCTGACGGCGAATCGGGAGGGTGCGCTCGAGCACCGGGCCGAGCTCGAGATCGGTCGACGCGTAGCGGTTGGGGAACACGACCTCGAAGTTCTTGGCGCCGCCGAGGAGGTAGCACGCCAGGAGGTACTGCTCCGAGTAGTGGCGCGACGACCACTCGGGCGGATAGTCGTCGGGGAGGAAGATGTCGTGGACGTGCACGAGCACTCCGGGCGCCAGTCGCGGCAGGATCTCCAGGAAGAACACCGTCACGTCGGAGTTCATGAACGCGCGGTGGCTGCCGTCGAAGAACAAGATGTCGCCGGCGCCGAGCCTGGCGAAGATCGACAGATCGCACGCCTCGAGCGGGGCGCGGATGAGCTCGTCGCACAGGCGATCGATCTCCGCGCGCGGACGTGGATCAATCGACGTGATGGTGGTGCGGAGCCCGAGATCGGAGATCGCGCGGCGTGCGAACTTGGTCGAGTTGCCGGAGCCGATCTCGACATAGCGCGCCGGATCGTGAACGCCGAGCATGCCGTATAGAACCAGGCTGTCGAGCGGCGGCAGCCATCCATTGAACCAGCGCGGCTCGGGCGCGTCGATCTCGGCCTCAGCCGGGATACGCGCGAGCTGCGGAGCGAAGTTAGCGAACCGTTCGGCCAGCTCCCGGTACCAGGCGCGATTGGCGGCGATCAATGCCTCCAGCTCCGGATGGCGCGGCGACTCGAACCCATAACGCGGCCGGGGCGCGAGCGGGTAGTCGAGAAAGATCGGGTGAACGTGCCCTTCAGAGCGCGGCACCGCGTCGATGGCGCCCTTGAAGCGCCGCAGCTCGAGCAGCTCCTCGCGCACCTGCGCCACGTCGAAGGCTCGCGGCGGCGGCGCGGGCGTAGCCGAGTTTTCGGGAAACAGCAGCGCCAGCATCTCGCGCGCGTAGCGATCGACGCCGAAGTGATCGGTCTTGCGCGACATCTTCTCCGTGCGCGCGCGCGCCTCGGTGGGGTCGTCGAGGATTCGCTCGAGCACGCGCAGGTACTCCTCGGGATCGTCCTGGCGATCGATATAGAACGCTTCGTCCGGCGCGAGCACCTCGGCGATTGCGGTGTTCTTGATCGGCGTGATCACCGGCAGCGCCGCCGCCATCGCCTCGTAGATGACCACCGGGATGCCCTCGTACCGGGTCGTCATCATCAAGCAGTCGGCGTCGCGATAGAGCGGCCTCGGGTCGGCCGTCGGACCCACGAGCGTCATCACATCCGAGAGCCGCTCCTCGCGGAAGCGGCGGCGCAGCTCCTCGTCGAGCGGTCCCGATCCGGCGAGCTGAAAGTGCAGGCGCTCAGTGCCGTGCCGATCGCGCCACAGCCTGGCGACCGCAAGCGCGGTGAACGGATCCTTTTGATCCGCGAGACGCCCGAGCCACAGCACGATCGGTCGGCGCCCCGGCACGAAGCGCGGCCGGCGCGCGTCGAGGAACAGCTCGGTGCGGATGCCGAGGTAGATCGGGTGCAGCTTGCTCGGCGAGACGTAGTAGCGAGCGCGGAGATCATCGCAGAGCTGGCGCGAGACGTTGGCGTACGCGTCAATCAAGTTGTTGACTCGCGACGCCGCGTACGCAGGGTGTCCCGACTCGGCGCCGCTCGTGGGGTCGGGATCGAAGCAGTGCTGCTGGGTCACTACACGCACGTGCGGATGCTCGCGGCGGATGAGCGCGAGCGCGTCGAAGCCGTCCACGCTGTTCATGATCAGCAGCGAGGTGACGCCGAGTCGTCCGACGAGCCGCGCCAGGAATTGGTGGCGCTGCTCGCGCGCGATCGGCGGCACGTGGAAGCAACCGTCGACGTACGGCAAGACCTCTTCGGCCCATTTCTGTTCGCACGGGACCGTGGAGACCACGTACTTGCGCAGGCCGGGACGCAGGCGCGTGAGTCCCTGGAGCATGTCGATGATGGCGCGATCGGCGCCGCCGTAGATGATCCACGGCACCACCACCAACAGCGCCGGACCGTCGGCGCTCGGCGGAAAGCGCGGCGCATCGATGGAGACCTGGTACAGCTCGGAGCGGCGGCGCGCGCTCACGTCGAACGGTACCGGCCCCTTGCGGAAGCGTAGCGCGACGATCGCGGGCGGCGGCGGCGGCGGCGGCGCAGGAGGAGGCGGCGGCTCGAACCAGCCGCGCACGCGCACGAGCTGTCGCTGCTGCCACAGCTTGTCGTGCCAGTCGGGGCCGATGATGCCGCGCGCGAGGCGGCTCACGCCCTGCCCGAACGCCTCGACGCGCAACTTCACCTGCGACGGCGCGGGCGCGGGCGCGATCGGTGGCGGCGCGGGCGCTGGCGGCGGCTCGGGCTCGCGCTCCGCCTCGGCGAGCGGCCGCGGCACGGCGGCGTCGTGCGGCCCACACACGATCATGCTGCGAACGCGATCGGGCGCGAGCCACTCCGCGTAGCGCGCCACGTCGGCGACCAGGCCGTCTCGGCTTTCGATGATCTCGGGTCGACCGAGAAAACCGTCGAGCGGGATCGCGAGCCCGACCGCGCGCGGTCGATCGCCCGGCGCGCGCCGCCTTACGGCCGCGAGCTGTCCCGAATAGGCCGCGCCCGGCTCGTCGGCGGTCACCAGCCAGAGCAGCGACGGGCGCTCCGCCTCGAATTCGAGCGCGAGCTTTTCGAGCAGCCAGCGATCGTCGCGCAGCGCCCCCGCCAGTGGCTCGTCGGCGAGGCTGACCAGCAGCACGCGGCCCGGCCGCTCGGCGAACAGGCTCAGCTCGCCGCTCGCCAACACGCGATCGCAATCGTCGACGACGCGGCAGTCTTTGAACTCCTGCGCCTCGAGCGCACCGGCGAGCGCCGGCGTGCGCGCCGCGATGGCGAAGAACGGGCTGTGCTCCCGCTTGAGCGCGTCGAGCCGCGCGCCGTCGCCGAAGATGCGACACGACCAACGAAGCTGTTGCCGCGACGCTTCGGCCTGCGCATCCGACGCCTGGAGTCGGCTGTGTCCCCACTTGCGGTAGAAGAACACTCGCTTCTCGAGGGCGCGCGCGCGGAAGCCGTGCTCGCAGCACGCGCGGATCCAGAACTCCCAATCTTCGTAGCCGAGTCGGATCTCCTCGTTGAACGTCAGCCCCGCGTCGAACACCGCGCGCCGGACCAGCGACGAGCTGACCAGCATGTTGAGCCAGAGCAACCGCCAGGGCGTGTACTCGGGCGCGTCCCACTCCAGCTTGTCGACGCCGAATATCTGCACGTCGGGGTACCAGATATCGACGGCCGGATCGCGCGCGACCGCGGCCTCGTACTCGGCGAGCGCGTCGGGCGCGAGCTTATCGTCCACGTCGAGCGGCAGGATCCAGTCGCCGGTCGCCAGCGCGATGCCACGGTTGCGCGCCGCCGACACGCCGAGGTTCGGCTGGCGCACCAGGCGGATCGGCGCCCGGCACAGCTCGTCGAGCGCGCGGACCGTATGCGGGTCGCGCGAGCCGTCGTCGACGACGATCACCTCGTGGGCGGGGTGCGTCTGGGCGGCGATGCTGGCCAGACACTCGTGCAAGAAGGCGCCCTGCTCGTAGCAGGCCACGACGATGCTGACGCGGAACGGGCTCATCGCGCGAGTGCGCTCTTATAACACACGCTCGCGCGCGGCCGGTCACGTGCACGTTGCTTGCGCGAACGATGGCCGCTCGCTAGAGTGCGGCTTCCTTCTCGGTAGCCGCCATGAGTCGCACGCCGCTCAGCCCCTCCGCCTCCGTTTTCGTCGCGGCGTTTCTGGCGTCGCTCGTGAGCGGTTGTTCTCCGCCCGGCCTGTCCACTCCTCCCGCCGAGAGTCCGCCCGATGATCTCGACATTCTCGGCTTGACGGCGAAAGGCATTCACGGAGACACGCTGCCTCCAAAGACCGTGATCCTCACGTACGACGATGGCCCCGACGAGCACACGCTCGAGGTGGCGACCTATCTCAACCAGAACAACATCCAGGCGACGTTCTTCATCAACGGACGCCGCATTTGCAAGTCATTCAAAGGCGGCCGCTGTGTCGCTCCGATGGACACTCGCACCTGTGGCGATGGTCATGCTCAGGCGCCGGTCGCCGACCCTCGATACTATCCGCCGTCGCTGCTCGACGAGCTGGTCGGCCTCGGCCATCGCGTCGCGAATCACACGGAAGACCACTGTCGCCTGCCGCGCGAACGCAGCACCAACGCTCTCGTGTTCGAGCTGGGGATGACTCAGTTCATTCTGCGGAAGCACATCCACGACGGGATCCTGCTCTTTCGCCCACCCTACGGCGCCTGGGACGACGCCACCGACGCGCGCGCCCGCACCGCGCAGTCCCTCGATCGATTGGTCGGCCCGGTCATGTGGGACGTCGACGGTCGAGACTACGATTGCTGGCACAACGGGCTCGACGTCGCGGACTGTGGCGCCCGCTATCTGCAATCGCTCGGCACCCGCCCGAAGCTGAACGGCATCATCTTGCTGCACGACCGTCCGGAGTTCAACGTCGGGTACGAAGGGCCGCTCCTGCTCACGAAGTGGCTGGTCCCGCGACTCCGCGACAGCGGATTCCAGTTCGCGAACATTTCCGATCTGCTCGACCTGGTTTCGGACTCGACTCCGGAAACGTTGTAGCGGGTTCATTCCCGCGCGAGCACGGCCTGCAACTCCACTGCGCCAGGATTCTCCTCGCGCCACCGGCGCGGCCAGGCGCTCCGCCGGCCTAGCGGACGCGCGGCAGGTTGCGCTCGTCGACGATGCGGCAAAATGCCGCACCTACCGCCACCGCCCGCAGCGGCGAGCGACTCGTCCGCGCGCGCCCGGAGTTGCCGCTGCGATCCGCCGGCCGCGCCGTCTCGGCCGTCCTGCCGTCGCCGGTTGCCTCGTGCTTCGTCATGATCGCCTCCTCGAAGTAGTAGAGGCCGGCCGCGGCGAAATGTGACGCGCCGCCGCTAGTCGTTCCAGGGCCGCCGGACGTGGTACTCGGGCGTGGCGGTCTTGGAGCGCCGCTTGACGTCGACCAGCCGGCGCCGCGCCAGGATCCGCACCGCCGTCTGCACCGCGCTCTTCGACAGCCCGGTCGCGTCGGCGAGCTGCTGGTGGCTCTGGTGCACGCGCGCCTTGCCGTCGCCGTGAGTGCGCAGCCAGAGCCAGAGATAGACCACGAACGCCGACGGGCGCTTGTCGTGCGAGAGCAGGTCGCGCATCAGCGTCTCGATGACATAGCGGTCGATGGGAATGGAGCGCATGTCGCTATGGTATCAAACGATATAGTGTTCACAAGTACAGTGATGGACACTATAGTGCTCACGACTATAGCTTCCGGTGGTGCGCATCGCGCGCGGGCGGCGCTTTGGGGCTTTACCGCGGCGCGCGCAGCGACTAGAGAGTCGGCAGGGAGGGCGTCATGATCAAGCACGTCGACTTCGTCAGCGTTCCGGTCAGCGACCAGAAGCGCGCGCTCGCGTTCTATACCGAGAAGCTCGGGTTCACGGTGTTCACCGATCAGCCGTTCGACGATCGGCAGCGCTGGATCGAGCTCAAGATCCCCGGCGCGCAGACGCGCGTCGTCCTGTTCACGCCCGAGGGGCACGAGGCGCGCGTGGGCGGGTTCATGAACCTCAGCCTGGCCTGCGACGACATCGAGCGCACCTATCGAGAGCTCGAGGCGCGCGGCGTGGAGTTCGCCGGGCCGCCGCGCAAGGAGGCGTGGGGCACCATGCTGATGATGAAGGACTCGGAGGGCAACCAGTTCGTGGTGTCACAAAAGTAGCGCTGCGGCAATTTGCCGCAGGCGCGCGCTAGCGCTTGACGGTCGAGCGCGAGTGCTTGGCGGTCTTGGGCTTGGCGGCTTTCTTGTGATGGTGGTGTCCGGAGCGCTTGTGTGGAGCGCGATCGGCGCTCGCGGTCGGCGCGCTCGTCTCCGCCGGCGTGGGCGGCGCGACGACGGGCGCGACTGCCGGCGACGACGGCTCGGCGGCGATCGCGGGCGCAGGCGCAAGCGCGGTCGCGGTCGACGCCGGCGATGGAGCCGCGTTGGCGGCGGGCGGCGAAGCGGCGGGCGCGTGCAAGATCAACCAACCGACGAGGAGCAGCGCGACTGCGCCCGAGCCCGCGAGCCCCCACTTCGCCGGCGCGGGCAGCCGGCGACCGAGCGAGCGCCACCGATCGAGCAGGCTCGGATGCGGCACCAGCGCGTCGTGCGACGGCGACTCGGCCGCTCCGCCGGCGGCGAGCATCACCGGCCACGGCGCGCTCGACGCCTTGTCGGGCGCCGGCTCGAGCGCGCTGCGCGCGAGATCGGCGATGTCCGGCGGCGGCTCGCCGGCGCGCGCGCATCCCGCGGCAGGCGGCGTCTTCTCGACGGTGGGCGACGGCGACTCGGCCTTCGCCGCCCCGGCCTCGGCCATCTCGCCCGGCGCCGCGGGATCGCCCGGCGGCGGCTCGCGCTGCGCCTTCTCTTCAGCCTTCTTGCGCTCCCACCGCTCCGCGGCGTGCTTGAGCCAGTCGGCTTCGCGCTCGTTCGAGTCCATGGCCCATTGTCATTTTACCTCTCGCGCGGGCGCGTGGCGATCCGATTCTTTGCGCCCGAAGCTGCGCGCGCGCACGAACGTACCTATACTCCGCGGCATGACGACGCGAGCCCAGGACTACAAGAACCAGCAGCTCCAGCAGCACACGAGCGCGAAGGCGACCAAGGCCCGAGCCAAGGCGAAGGTGCGCGCCGAGCACCAGGCGAAGGCGAAGCTCGATCACGCGACGCACGCGAGCCACAATCAGGCGAAGCGCGCCGAGTCCGGCAGCGCGTACCAGCTCGAGCCGGGGACGCGCAAATCGTCGCGCGCCGCCGCCAACCGCGCCAAGACCGACAGCTCGATCCGCAAGACCGTCACTGCGCGAACCTCTTCTCCCGAGGCGCGCGCCACCCGCAAGAACGAAGGCGGCGGCAAACAGAAGCGCCGCTGATCTACTCCAGCGTCGAGATCGCCGCGTCCATTCGACCGGCACATTCAACGCGTTCGCGACCAAGCAATGCTGCCGGGCCCCGTCGAGGAGCTGGCCGGCGCGCTCGCGATCCTGCGCCGCCACGCGCAGCTCGACGTGGTGCTCGACGGTGCCCTCGACGCGATCGCGGTACTCGAACGGCGCGACACCACCGGCTGAAAGACGTGCAGCAACGTCACCCGCGCGCCGAGCCCGCGCGCGCCGCATGCCGGCTAACGGAGCGCGGCGGGATCGCCCTCGCCGTGCACCGCGGCCAGCTCGGCGGGCTCGAGCAGCGACGCGGCGGGGCGCCCGAGCGTCTCGGCGGCGGCGGCGAGCGCGTGCGCCCACGTCGAGCGGTTGGCGAACAGCATGCCCGCGGCGTCGAGCGTGCCGCCGCGGTTCACGTAGCCGAGCGCGCGCGTGCGATCGCGCCCGGTGTCGAGCGGGCGCAGCACGCCGAGGAACGGCTCGGGCCGCCCGTGCACCAGGAACACGCGCGCCTCCGCCGTCTCGGGAAACAGCGCATCGGCTTCGCGACGCGGCAGCACGCGCGCCGCCTCCATCCGATCGCGCGGCGCGCGCAGGCGTCCCGGCTCGATCACGTAGATCACCGCGTGCGCGATCCGGCGCGCGCGCAATCGATCCGACGCGCGCAGCGCCTCCTCGAGCTGGTACGCGCCGACCGCGATCAGCAGCAGCTTCTCGTCGGGCGCCCCGCTCCCGCGCACGCGCAGCGCGCCGGTCTCGACGAGCTTGCGCGCCGCCGCCGCGTCGAAGCGCACCGCCATCGGCCGCTTGGGCGTGACCATCGTCCAGATCTCGCCGCGCGCGCCGTACGCCGCCGCCAGCGCCGCCTGCGCGCTGTTGGCGTCGGCGGGGAACAGCACGCGCGAGACGTCGCTCGACTCGCCCATCAGCGCCTCGCACAGCGTCGGGTCCTGGTGCGACTGCTCGTTCTTGCCGTTCTCCCACGTGTGCGACGTGAGCACGAGCGGCACCGCCAACCAGCCCGGCGCGCGCCCCACCTCGCGCTGGTGGCGCGCGAAGATCAGCTCCTGGCGGATCGCGCCGAGCATCTTCACCGCGAACGCTTCATAGGTGACGACCAGGTTGAGGCCGCCCTTGTTGCCGAGCGCGGCGCACACCACCGCCTCCTCGTTGAGCACGGTGATGACCTTGCCGTCGACGGCCTCGGCGACGCCCGGCTCGGGCGCGGTCACGCGGTGCTTGAGCCGATCGAGCGTGAGGTTCATGCCGTTCGAGCGCAGCTCGTCGGGATTGCCGACGCGCGGCCGCAGGCGCGGATTGGCCTCGACGACGCCGACGAAATATTCGTCGAGCGCGCTCATCGGTGACGCCGCCGCGTCGAGCGCGCGCCACTTCGGCTCGGGGCGCGCCGCCGGCGGAACGTCGCGCCGCGCCGCCGCGTGATCGCGCTCGAGCGGGCGATGCTGCCGATCGTGCGTCGCCAGCTGCGCCGTCGCCTCGGCCAGCTCGCGCGGCGGCACCCACAGCTCGCGCGCGCCGCGGTTGAAGCGCTGCCGCGCGTCCTCGTCGTCGGCGGGATTCTCGCCCAGCGGCAGGTTGTGCGCGTCGTTGGTGCCGGCGCCGGGAAAGCCGTAGCCCTTCGGCGTCTCGGCGATGGCGTATGGCAGCGGCACGGGATAGCTCGCGTGGCCGGCGCGGATCGCGTGCGCCGACGCGATCAGCCGCTCCTCCATCTCGAAGATCGCCCACGCGAACGCCGCCGGATCGCGCCCGTCGATGTCGATCGGATCGAACGAGTTCTGCCGCAAATGCTCGCGCAGCCAGTCGACGCCGCCCTGCTGCGCGACGGTGGTGCGCTGATCGATGCGCCGCCCGTTGGCGATCATGATCGGCGCGACCAGGCCCGAGTCCTCGGCGCGCCACCAGCGCGGCGCCCAGTCGGAGCCGCGCTGCTCCTCGAACGCGCCGTCGGAGAGGAACGCCACCAGCCGCTCGCCGACGAGCGGCACGTGCACGTACTCGAGCTCCGCGAAGCCGAGATAGCCGCCCTCGATCACGCCGCCCGCGGTGTGCGGCCCGACGTGGCTGCCGAGCGGCGAGGCCGGCCGCCCGTCGGCGCCGATGGCGTAGGAGTAGAAGTCGCGCACGAAGCGCGTCAGCCCCTCGTCGGAGATCGGGTAGCGCGCGGCGTGCTCGGGCAGCGTGTTGCGCGTGAGCACGTTGATCGCGTCGACGGCGGCGACGGTGTGGCCCTGCCCCATCAGCCACGAGCGCGTGACGCCGGCGAGCGCGTCGGCGGTCAGGTAGCCGACGTACGCCGGCACGATGTTGAGCGCGCCGCCGGTGTGGCCCTCCGGGTGCGGCTTGAAATCCTCGGCGGCGAGATCGCGCCCGTCGGTGTAGACGCTGCGCGCGTAGGTCGCGTGCACGACCATCCACATCGCGGCGCTCGCCAGGCGATCGGCGGCGGCGAGCAGGCGATACACGTCGGCGGCGCTCGCGGCCGCGCGGCGCGCCACCAGCTCGCCGGCCATCTCGTGCACGCGCACCTGCGTGAGGTCTTCGTGATGAATGACGCCGTAGCCCGCCGCCCAGTGCGCGAACGCGGGGCTCTCGTGACGATAGAGCGCGGCGCGATCGGTCACGCGGTGCTCGTGCCGCTCCTCGAGGCCGTTCATGATCTTCCTCCGAGCGCCAGCGCTTCGCCGGCGAGCACCGCCTCCTCGTCGACGGCGATCACCCACGCCTCGACGCGGCTGCCGTCGGCGGAGATGCGCGCCGTGCCGCTCGCGCGCGCGTTGCGCTCCGCGTCCAGTTGTACGCCGCACCATTCCAGGCGCGAGGCGATGCGCGCGCGCGCCTCGGGCAGGTGCTCGCCGACGCCGCCGCCGAACAGCACCGCGTCCGCGCCGCCGAGCACCGCCAGGTACGCGCCGAGATATTTGCGCGCGCGGTGCACGTAGAGCTCGACCGCCAGCCGCGCGTCGTCGCTCGTCGAGGCGAGCAGCGCGCCGAGATCGCCGCTCGACCCCGAGACGCCGGCCAGCCCCGAGCGCGCCTCGAGCAGCCGCTCGAGCCCGTCGAGCGTCACCGCGCGCTCGCGCAGCAGGTGAAAGATGATGCCGGGATCGAGATCGCCCGAGCGCGTCGCCATCACCAACCCCTCGAGCGGCGTGAAGCCCATCGAGGTGTCGAGCGGGCGCCCGCCGGCGATCGCCGCCGCCGAGCAGCCGGCGCCGAGCTGAAACGAGATCACGCGCGCGTTCGGCCGCTCGCGGTTTTGCGCCAGCCACGCGCGCCACATCGATTGGTGCGCGAGGCCGTGAAAGCCCCAGCGGCGGATCCCGAATTCGCGGCAGAGCGCGCGCGGCAGGGCGTAGCTCGCCGCCGCGTCGGGCAGCTCGGCGAAGAAGGCGGTGTCGAATGCGGCAATTTGCCGCACGCCGGGCAGAAGCTCGCGCGCGGCGGCGATCCACTCGAGCGCGCGCGGGTTGTGCAGCGGCGCCAGCGCGGCGGCGCGCGCGATCTCGTCCTCGACGGCGCGATCGATCGCGCACGGCCGCGTGAGCTTCGCGCCGCCGTGCACGATGCGATGGGCGATCGCGTCCGGCCGCGCCCGCTCGGCGAGAAAAGCGCGCAGCTCGTCGCGCGGCCGCAGCCGATCGCCTTCGAGCCGCGCGCGCAAGAGCGGACGAAGCGCTCCGCCGCCGGCGTCGAACAGCGCCAGGCGCACGGACGAGCTTCCGGCGTTCACCGTCAAGATGGTCATGCCGCCACCTTCAGCAATGCGCGGACCAGCGCGCCGTCGTCGCGCGCCCCGATCATTTCGCGCAACGCTTGCGCCGCGCCGCTGCGGTGACGCACGAATTACGGCGCCGCCCGACGGCGCGCCCGCGCGTTCGACTCGCGATCGCCGTCCCGCTCGGCACGCCCACGGCTCGCACGCCGCCACGCCGAGCGGCGGCACCGAGCGTGCACTCGCACGGGGCCGTGACGATCATGGGCCCGCTGCGTGAAACAGCCGCCCGGCGCCGTACCCGCCCGGCGCCGAGACCACTCCGATCGCCGCCACCTCGGCGCCGCCGCGCCACCACGCGCCGATGGTGATGAGCGACTTGTACGCGCCGAGCGCGAACAGCGTCAGCGTCGCCACGCCGAGCGAGGTCCACATCGCCGCGTCGATCGCCGACCCGAGCGACTGACTTCATCGGTCCCGCCTCGCCCTCGATCTCGCGAAACGTCTGCGCGAGAAAAGCCTCCGCCGAAAAAGTTGCGCGAAACCAATGCGGCAATTTGCCGCAGGCGAGCGATCGCGTGCCTTTGCGCATTGGCCGCGTTCCTGCTTTGGCCACCGCTCATGCGCAAATCCTTCTTTCCGATCTTCCTCGTATGCGCGGCGCGCCTCGCCTCTGCGGATCCGAGCGGCTCCGTCGAGGGAACCATCAAGTACGCGGGCGCCCGCAAACCCGCCGCGGCGATCGCGGTGCCCAAGCCGATGAGCGCCTGCGGCAAGTCGAAGGCACCGCCGGACCTGGTGCTCGACGCCGATCGCGCGCTCGCCAACGCGGTCGTCAGCGTCGGCGGCGTGGCCAACGCGCCCAAGCCGCCGCCCGCCGCGGCGAAGATCGATCAAAAGAGCTGCGTCTACCTGCCGCACGTCCAGGCGGTGCCCGCCGGCTCCAAGCTGACGCTGATCAACAACGACCCGCTGCTGCATAACGTGCACGCGCGCCGCGGCGACCTCACGCTCGTCAACCTCGCCATGCCGGTGCAGGGGCAAAAGCTCGACGCGCCGTCGAGCGTGCTGGCGAAGCCGGGCGTCGCGTCGTTCCGCTGCGACGCGGGCCACACGTGGATGAGCGCGTACATCCACGTGTTCGATCATCCGTACTTCGCGGTCACGGATGAAAAGGGCCGGTTCAAGATCGACGGGCTGCCGCCCGGGACGTACACGCTCAAGATCGAGCACGAGCTGCTCGGCTCGTCGACGAAGTCGATCACCATCACCGCCGGCACCGCCACCACCGCCGACGTGGAGCTCGAGTGAGCCCCGCGATTCGCGCCGCCGCCGCCGTCGCCGCGCTGGCCGTCGTCTTCACCGCCGGCCGCGCCGACGCCATCCCCGCGTTCGCGCGCCGCACCGGCATGGGCTGCCCCGCGTGTCACGATGCCTGGCCGCGGCTCAACGACTTCGGCGAGCTGTATCGCGACCGCGGCTATCGCGTCGACTCGATCAGCGACGAGGCGTGGTACCGCGCGCTGACCAACGTACCGGTCTCGGTGCGCACCAGCGTCGGCTACCAATATCAAAACCTCACCAACCAGGCGACCGATCAGGGCGCGGTGACGACCACCTCGGGCGGCTTCATCTTCCCCGCGGCGGATCTCCTGTTCGGCACCGCGTTCTCCGATCACGTGAGCGCGCTGGTGGTGGCGAGCGGCTTCGGCCGCGACGGCACGGTAGCGCTCGAGTCGGCGTGGGGACGCATCAACGACATCTACACGCCGTGGCTCAACGTGCGCGTCGGCAAGCTGGAGCTCGATCTGCCGATGTCCGAGCACCGCACGTACACGCTGACGCAGCCGTACCTCGTCTATCACTATCACTCGCCCGGCAGCTCGAACGGCTTCTCGCTCGGCGACAACCAGCTCGGCGCCGAGGTGAGCGGCCACTGCCCGAACCACGTCGGCTTCCGCTACGCGCTGGCGGTCTCCTCCGACGGCGGCAGCCCGACGGCGAGCCAGTGGGCGTTCAGCGCGCCGACGATCTACGGCCACGTGACGCAGACGGTGCTGCCGCGCTCGCGCCTGCTCAGCCGCGTGCGCGTCGGCTTCTTCTTCGACGTCGGCTGGACGCCGAGCCAGTTCAAGACGCTCACGCCGATGGGCGGCGCGCCCGCGCCCGTCGCCGGCACCGGCTTTCAGCACCGCCTCGTGTTCCAGACCGGCGGCGAGCTGCACGCGACGTTCGGTCCGCTGGCGCGCCCGCTCATGCTCTCGGTCGTCTGGCTCTACGGCGAAGACGACAAGGATCTGATCGCCAACTCGGCGCAGAACGGGAAATACCACGGCGGCTTCGTCGAGCTGGCCTATACGCCGCTGCTCGCGCTCACCGCGTTCTTCCGCTACGACGGCGTGTACGCGCTGCAGCAGGGCGATCCGACCCAGCCGCCTGCCACCGGCGATCAAACCGCGTTCACCGCCGGCGTGCGCTACGCGATCTGGCAGGCGGCGTGGGGCTCGCTGATGGGACACGCCGAGGTCTCGACCACCAACACCGAAAACGCGGCGACGCTCGCGATGCCGGCCGCCGTTCGCGGCACGCTGGCGTTCGCCGGCTTCGACTTCGCGCTGTGAGGATGCCATGACCCTTCGCTTGCTCGCGTTGTGCTCGCTCGTCGCCTCCTCCGCGTTCGCCGACGAGGGCGGTGCGGGTCCGCCGCAGCCGCTCGACTCCGCCGCCGCCGCGCGCGGCCGCCGCGACTACGAGCGCTACTGCGTGTGGTGCCACGGCGAGCGCGGCGACGGCCGCGGCAAGAGCGCGCGCCACTTCGACACGCTGCCGCGCGACTTCACCAGCGCCACGTACAAGTGCCGCACCACCGCGTCGGGCGCGCTGCCCACCGACGAGGATCTGCGCCACACGATCCTGCACGGCGTCCACGGCACCGGCATGCCGTCGTGGGTGGTGCTCGGCTCGCTCCAGGTCGCCGACCTGGTGCAGACGCTCAAGGCGTTCTCGCCGCGCTGGCGCTCGGAAGGGCCGCCGCCGCCGATCGTCGTGCCCGCCGAGACGCCCGACACGCGCGAGTCGATCGAGCGCGGCCAGGCGGTGTACGCGCGCATGCAGTGCGCGACCTGCCACGGCGAGTCGGGGCACGGCGACGGGCCGGCGCTCGCCAGCTTGCGCGACGACTTCGGCAATCCGATCCGCGCGGCCGACTTCAGCCAGCGCGGCGCGTTTCGCTGCGGCGACGAGCCGGCGCGCGTCTACACCACGTTCATGACCGGCTTGAACGGCACTCCGATGCCGTCGTTCGCGGCGGTGATCTCCGCCGGCGAAGCGTGGGACCTGGTCCACTTCGTGAGAAGCCTGCGAAAGTGAGCTGATCTGCGAACCGAGCGGCACTCATGTTGCGTCAAACGAGGTATGGGCTGGACGCGCCGCTTGCTCGTTTGCCTGGCGAGCGCCTGGTTGGCCGCGTGCGGGACGGGGCCGCTGATGACGCCGGGCGATGACTGTCTCTCGTGCCACCGCGCGGGCGGAAGCGCGCGGGCGTTCACGATCGCGGGCACGGCCTATTCGCGCGGAGACGCGATCGCCACCGAGGGCACGCCCGATCTGGTCGTCGTGATCACCGACGCGCGCGACCAGCGGATCGAGCTACAGACGAACGCGGCGGGAAACTTCTACACCGATCAAGCGGTGGCGTTTCCCGTCGCGGCGGAGCTGCATCGCGGCGATTCGGTGCGCCACATGGAGCCGCGCGTGTCGACGGGCGCGTGCTCGTCGTGCCACGCCGAGCCGCCGCGCGGAGGCGCCGCGGGCCGCGTGTTCATCGCGCCCGAGAGCGCCGCGCCGCCTTCGCCGCCGCCGATCGCGCCGTGATCGCGAGCAGCAGCAGCGCGAAGAGCGGCGCGCACTCGAGCGGCGCGCCGTCGGGCCGCGCGCGTCCGCCGAGCGAGCAGCCGGCGGTGGCGCCGTTCGGCACCGGCGCGCCCGACTCCTGGATCGAGAACGACGCCTGCACCGTGTCGTCGCCGTAGGGATCCTGATCGCTGGTCTCGATCCCCGAGCCGCCGTTTCCGTCGACGGCGGCGACGTAGATCGTGACCGGTCCGCTGCCGGCGGCGGGCGCGGTCCACCACAGGTGCCACGTCGTCGGATCGTTGCGCGTGACCAGCTTGGGCATCGCCGGATCGTGCGTGCGGTTGCCGAACACCGCGTCGCCGTCGGGCGAGACCAGCGACTCGTCGGAGAGCGGGCTCGGCATCGGGCAGGCGCCGGCGATCGGCGGCGCGGCGCAGAACACCGACGGGCCGGCGAGCGGTCCGTCGCGCGCGTCGATCTCGAGCGCGTAGCTGTTGTTGTTGCACGGCACGTAGGCGTACTGGTCGTTGCGCGTGCGCGGCTCGGTGCACGTCGGCGTGGCGTACTGGGTGCCTTCGGTCTCGCCCTGCAGCTCGACCTCCAGCTCGTAGGTGGTGCCGGGCTGATAGCCGTCCGAGAACAGCGACGGTTGATCGGCGCCGAGCTTGAGGCGCACCACGCCCGGCCCGTCGGTGTGGCAGTTGCCGCACGTCTGCGAGAGGAAGCGCGGCGCGCCGGTGAAGTACACGCCCTCGGCGGAGGCGCCGTAGGTGGCGGCGTGCGGCGTGCCGGGCTGCACGAAGAACTGCGACGCGTCGTCGAAGGCGCGCGCCTCGCCCGAGGCGAGCGACGCCAGCGCGAGCGCGAGCACGCTAGAGCGCAAAGCCGACCTCGAGCGATCCCGACGCCCACTGATCGGCCGACGCGTGCGCGAAGCGCGTGCCCGCGCCGGAGAACGAGAGCGCGACGCGGCTGTAGCGCGCGTCGACGCGCAGCCACAGCCAGCGCAGCGGCCGCGACGTGAGCCCGCCGTCGAACTCGAGGCCCCAGCCCGTCGACGGTCCGTACTGCGCCGCCGACTCGATGTCGCCGGCGCTGAGCGGCGCCAGGTACGCGCCGCGCAGCGCGAGCTGGAGCCAGCGGCCGAGCAGCGGGCGATCCCAACCGAGCCCCGCGTCGACGAGATCGTACTTCACGTCGGGCACGCCGACGTCGAGCTGCGACTGGTGGCCCCACGCCAGCTGCTGAAAGCCGGTCTCGACGGTGAGCGTGCCGCCGGCCGCCGCGTGGCCGAGCGGAATGCGCCCGACGAACAGGATCGACCAGCGCGACGCGTGGCCCGCCGACTGCGCGCCGCTCGCCGACGACGTGAAGTTGAAGACGTGCTCGTACGAGCCGCTCACGCCGAACGATGCCAGCACCGGGTGCGCCTGCGCCAGCTCGGCGGAGAGCGCGAACGGGAACACGCTGCCGTCGGCGCGCACGCCGCCGACCGTGCCGCCCGAGTAGCTCGGCGCCGACGGCGCATCGAACGACAGCGCGCGCGTGAGCACCGAGAAGCCGACGCCCGCCTCGATGCCCTGCGTCGCCGGCGCGGCGCCCGGCGCGCGGCGCTCGACCGAGAGCGTGGGATCGGCCTCCGACGGCGCGCTGGTCTCGCCGCTCGACTGCGACGGCTCCGACGGCGAATCGTCGGCCACCGCCGGCGGCTCGCTCGCCGGCTCCTTGCCGCCGACGTACTCGAGCGCGCGCACCAGGTCGGCGACCACGCGCTCGCGGATCATCGGCAGCGTGCGGCCCGAGAGATCGTAGCGCCCGCGCGAGATCACGCGCCCCGTCGAGCCCGAGCGCACGGCGATGAGCAGCTTGCGCGCGCGACCGGTGCCGACGATCGCGCCGCCGATCACCGCGTCGATGCGCAGCGTGCGCGCCACCGCCTGCACCTCCTCGGGCGAAGCGCCGCGTTTGCCGAGACGCTCGGCGGTGGCTTTGTAGACCTCGCCGGAGACCACCGTGTAGAGATCGCCGAGATCCTGCTCGATCAGCTCGGCGAAGCGATCGCCGCCGGCGCCGCCGACGCCGAGCAGCGTGACCGCTTTCGCCGCCGCGCCCGCTCGCGCCGAGAGCGCGGCGATCATCACGAGCGCGACGAAAATCCGCCTCACGGTCGCGGACGCTAGCACGTTCGCCAAACGGGTTTCAATCGGCGCTGCAGTCGAGCTTCAGCGAGGCCACTACATTAATGAGGAGCTGCTGCGCCTGCGGCGCGTTGTCGTCGTTGCTGAGCAAGAGGCCAACGTCGTCGGAGTCGGTGGTGGCGCTCGCCAGGTCGACGCCGCCGAACCACGCGGCCGGATCGGCGTGGAGCGCGAGGTGCGCGCGGCGGCCGAGCTGGAGCGGCGCGGCCGTCGGGCACGCGACGTCGAACGGCCCGCCGAAGACGGTGGCGTGCAGCGGCTCGCCGTTCCACACCGCCTGCACGTCGACGCCGGCGTTGGCCGCGTCGCCGAGCGCGAGCTGCACCGCGGAGTAGAGGCCGGGCGGCGCCGACGGGAGATCTTGATCGACCGCGCCGCCCGGCGACAGATCGATCTCGGCGACCTGCGCGCGCCCGTCGGCGGACGCGCGATCGGACACCGCGGTGACGCCGACCAGCCGCAGGTGCACGGTCGAGATCGCCACGCCGTTCGCCGACTGCAGCGCGCCGCACTCGGCGTGCAGGCTCAAGTCGTACGGCGGCGCGGGCCGGCTCGCGTTGCCGCAGGCGGTGAGCGCGAGAGCCGCGAGCGCGATTCGCACGCTCTACGCTTAGCACAAGTCGGTATACTGCGGCGCCGTGGGCTCCTCCGATCCGGCGCTCGACGGCGACGCGACGCGCGAAGACGACGGCGCGTACGAAGCGACGACGGAGACCTGCGTGCTGGTGCGCCTCGGCGCCGCGCGCCGCGTGATCGAGGTGCGCGATCACCGCGAGGTGGTGATCGGCCGCTCGAGCGAGTCGACCTTCGTCGCCGACGACGATCGCGTCTCGCGCCGCCACCTGCGCATCCGCTGGCACGACGGCGCGCTCTACGCCGACGATCTCGGCAGCCGCAACGGCTCGACGCTCAACGGGCGCCGCCTCGCCGGCGAGCGCGCGCTCGAGGCGGGCGACGAGCTGGCCGCCGGGCCGGTGCGCGTGACGGTGTGCGGGCGGCGCCGCTCGGCGCCGATCGTCGACGAGGGCGAGCTGACCGCGCGGCTGGCGGCGGAGGTCGAGCGCGCGGTGCGCTTCAAGCGGCAGCTCGGCGTGGTCGGGCTCTCGCTGCGCGGCTCGCCGAACGCGATCCGCGAGGCGGGGCTGCGCGTGGCGTCGCGGCTGCGGCGCATCGATCTCATCGGCGAGTACGCGCCCGGCGAGCTGTTGCTCCTGCTGCCGGAGAGCGGCCTCGAGAAGGCGGCCGCGTTCGCCGACGAGGCGGCGGCGCTGGCGCGCGGGATCGCGGGCGTCGAGGCGTCGGCGCTGGCGGCGGCGGTGCCGGAGACCGGCGCCGCGCCCGACGTGCTGATCGCCGCCACGCTCGGCGCGAGCGCGCGCCCCGTCGCCGCCGCGCCCGCCGAGCCGGCGCTGGTGGCCGAGGATCCGGCGACCCGCGAGCTGCTCGAGCTGGCGCGCCGCGCCGCGCGCTCGAACGCCACCGTGCTGGTCCTCGGCGAGACCGGCTCGGGCAAGGAGCTGCTCGCCGCCGAGATGCATCGCGCGAGCGCGCGCGCCGCCGGGCCCTACGTGCGCATCAACTGCGCCTCGCTGCCCGAGACGCTGCTCGACGCCGAGCTGTTCGGCCACGAGCGCGGCGCGTTCACCGGCGCCGATCGGCGGCGCGTCGGCTTCATCGAGACCGCGGCGGGCGGCACGCTCCTGCTCGACGAGATCGGCGAATTGCCGCTCGGCATGCAGGCCAAGCTCCTGCGCGTGCTCGAGGAGCGCAAGGTGACGCGCGTCGGCGGCACCGAGGAGATTCCCGTCGACGTGCGCTTCCTCGCGTCGACCAACCGCGATCTCGAGCGCGAGGTGGCGCGCGGCGCGTTTCGCGAGGACCTCTATTTTCGACTGAGCGGGATCACCTTGCGCGTGCCGCCGCTGCGCGAGCGTCCGCGCGAGCTGCCGGTCCTGGCGGAGCAGTTCGCGCGCGGCGTGGCGGCGACGCTCGGCCGTCCCGCGCCGCGGCTCTCGCCCGCGCTCGTCGCCGCGCTCAAGCACTATCCGTGGCCGGGCAACGTGCGCGAGCTGAAGAACGTGATCGAGCGCGCGGTGATCCTCGCCGACTCGAGTGAGCTGGGCGTCGAGCACCTGCCGCAGCGATTCGCGGCGCTCGCGGCGGCGCCGTCGCCGGCGCGCGGCGGGCCGATGCGCGAGCAGGTGGACGAGCTCGAGCGGCGCAACCTCGTCGAGGCGCTGCGCGAGACCGCGGGCAACCGCACGCACGCGGCGCGGCGGCTCGGCATCTCGCGGCGCGCGCTGATCTACAAGCTCAAGAAGTACGGGCTGTCGTGATTCACGGCGCCGGGTTGTAGAGCTCGGCGCCCGCGCCGCCGCCGACGAACAGCAGCGTGCCATCGCACAGCGCGACGACCGCGTGGCCGGCGCGCGCGGCGGTCATCGGCGCGGTCGGCACGAAGTCGCCCTCGGGCCCGAGCGTGGCGTCGAAGATCTCGGCCTGCGCCGTGGCCCCGCCGCTCGCGTCGACGCCGCCGGCGATCAGCACGCGCCCCGACGGCAGCAGCGTGGCGGTGTGCTGCGCGCGCGCCAGCTTGAGCTCGCCGGCCGACGTGACCGCGCGCTTGATCGGATCGAAGATCTCGGCCGACGCGAGTGGGCGGCCAGCCGCGTCCAGCCCGCCGGCGATCAGCACGCGCCCGTCGGGGAGCAGCGTCGCCGTGTGATCGTAGCGCGGCGTGGCGAGCTGCGCGCCCGACTGCGCGAAGCTCATCGTCGCGGGATCGAACGTCTCGATGCTCGCCAGCGGCCCGGCGGCGCCGAGACCGCCGGCGGCGAACGCGAGCGGCGCGCGGCTCTCGGCGGCGAGCGTGAGCGTGTGGCGCCGCCGCGCGTCGACGAGCGGACCACCCGCTTCGGCGAGCGCGCCGTCGCTGGAGAGCACGATCGTGCCCGCCGTCGGCGACGCGGCCTCGGTGCGCCCGCCGGCGACCAGCACGCGCCCGTCGCCGAGCGCCACGCTCGCCTCGTCCGCCAGCTCGGGCGGAAACGCCGACGGCGACGGCGCGAACTTGCCGTCCGCGAACACGTCGACGCCGGGCGCGCCCGACGCCGCGCCGCCGAAGACCAGCGTCGCGCCGTCGGGGAGCGTGGCCGCCTGCGCGCCGGCGCGCGCCGCGACCAGCGCCGGGCCGGACGCGAACGTGCCGCGCGCCGGATCGTACTGCTCGCTCGAGGCGAGCGGCGTTCCCGACGCGGCGCCACCGGCGACGAGCGCGAGGTTCCCGGCGGCGAACGCGGCCGCGCCGGTGCGCGCCACCGACGGACCGGCGGTGGCGGCGAACGCGCCGACGCGGGCGAAATAGATCGACACCGTTGGCGGCGGCTGGCCGGCGGCGAGATCGAAGCGGCAGCTTCGCCCGCGCGCGACCACGTCGGGGCCGAGCGTGGCGTCGAGCTCGGCGACGTAGCCCGCGCCGGGCGGCACGCCGTCGAGCGCGATCGACGACGCGGTGGAGGGCACGCTGCGGACCGCGCGCACGCTCCCGTCGGCGGCGCGCAGCGAGAGCGTGACGCCGTCGGCGAGCGCCAGCGGCGAATCGCCGGCGGGCACGCGCAGCGCGATCGCGATCGACGGCGGCGCGGAGTTGCACGCGGCGCACGCGATCGCGGCGGCGGCGGCGAGCGCGCGCCTCATCGCGCCGACCCGAGATCGATGCGCAGGCCGAAGCCCGAGCCGTGACTGTTCGTGAGCCCGACGCCGAGCCCGACGCCGAGCGCCAGCGCCGCGGTCGCGCCGCCGACGAGGGCCCACACCAGCGGGCGGCGATACCACGCGCGCGCCTGCGGCAATTTGCCGCGCGCGCCCTCGGGCTCGGGCGTCGCGCCGAGCAGCGAGTCGACCGCCGCCAGCAGATCGCCGGTCGTGAGCCGCTCGTCGTCGGCGAGCCACGCGCGGCCCTCCACGCGCGCCGACTTTACGTCGACGAGCTGCAGCTCGACGGCCGCGCGCCCGTCGGTGAGCGAGACGAACGCGGCGATCACGCGGCGCGCGCCGCTCTGGATCCCGCGCGCCGCGATCTGCGCCGGCGTGGGCGCGGGCGCCGGCTCGAGCGCGAGCCGCGTCTCGGCGCCGGATGCGCCGACGTCGACGCGGCTTCCCGCGGCGCGAAATCCCGAACGCTCGGCGCGGACCAGGTGCGCGCCCGCCGGCAGCAGCAGCTCCACGTGCCCGCGCCCGACCAATTCGCCGTCGACGATCACCAGCGCGTCGTCGGGCGCGGACGCGATCGCCAGCCGCGCCGGCGCGCCGATCGCCTGCGCCGCGCGCCGCGCCGCCTCGACCACGCGCGGCGGAAAGCGCGCCGGATCGAGCGGCCGCGACGGCGCCAGCACCGCCGCCGCCAGCAGATCGTCCCACGCGCTCGCCTCGTCGCCGTTCGCCATGCGCGCGGCCGCGCGATACGCGTGCAGATCGACCAGCTCGCCGCGCGTCAGCCCGCCGCCGCCGCGCGGCGCCACCTCGCGCTCCACCGCGTCGAGCGCCGCGATCGCCTCGGCGAAGTGCAGCTGCCCATACGCCGCGATCGCGCGCGAGAGCGCGGCGCCCGGCGTCTGCTCGGCGAGCTGCCCCGGCGCCTCACGCGCGACCGGCGCGCCGCGCCGCCGTCCGAGCGCGAGGAACGACTGATCGACGCCCGTCGGATCCGCTTCGCCGAAGTAGACGAACGCGATCTCCGACGGAGCGGTCTGGGCGTGCGCGCTTTGCCCGGCGAACGCCGCGCAGCAGACGGTGAGCAGGTGGCCGAATCGCAAGTCAGCTCCGCGCGGAGTTTCCGCCGGCTGCCGTCGCCGGTCAAGCCGGCGTGCTAGATTCTCCGCTGACGTGGAGCCAGCGCCGGCACGGTTCGGTCGTTACGAGCTGATCCGCCGGCTCGACGGCGGCGGCATGGGCGAGGTCTATCTCGCGCGCGCGCGCGGCCCCGAGCGCGTGCAGAAGACCGTGGTGCTCAAGCGGCTGCGGCCCGATCGCGCCGTCGACGAGACCGCGCGCGCCCGCTTCGTCGACGAGGCGCGCGTGGCGGTGTCGCTGGCGCATCCGCACGTGGTGCCGGTGTTCGAGTTCGGCGAGCTCGACGGCGAATATTTCCTGGTGATGGAGTGGCTGCGCGGCGGCGACCTGGCGCGCGTGGCGGGCGTCGATCGGCCGCCGCTCGGCTGGGCGGCGACGGCGCTGCTCGGCGCGCAGCTCTGCGACGCGCTGGCGTACGTGCACGCGCGCAAGGATCGCCGCGGCGCGCAGCTGGTGCACGGCGATCTCACGCCGCGCAACGTGCTGCTCTCGCCCGACGGGCACGCGCTGCTCGCCGATTTCGGATTGGCGCGCTTCGCGGCGCAGGGGCGCGCGGGCACGACGCGCTACCTCGCGCCCGAGCAGGCGCGCGGCGAATCGATCGACGGGCGCGCCGATCTCTACGCGCTCGCGCTGGTGCTGAGCGAGGTGGCCACCGGGCGGCCGGCGTACGATCGCGATCCGGCGCGCGCGGCGAAACAGGCGCGCGTGGGGATGGTGCCGGAGCTCGACGACTGCGACGCGGAGCTGGCGCGCGTGCTGCGGCGGGCGCTGGCGGCGCAGGCGGCGGATCGGTTCGCGGGCGCGTCGGCGATGCGCGAGGCGTTCGAGGCGCTGCTCGATCGCGAGCCGCGCGCGCGGGGGGCGGGGCGCACCGAGCTGGTCGAGCGGACGGCGGCGGCGGGCGGCGCGGCGCTCGAGGGCGGGAGCCGCACCGACGGATCGGCGCTCGGCACGCGCGATGCGACTCGCGCGTCGCAGCCGCGCCGCGTCGGCGCGTGGCTCGCCGCGCTGCTGGTGCTCGCCGTCGCGGGCGGCGCGGGCGTCTGGCTCAAGCGATCCTCGCGCGCGTCGTTGCCGCCACCCTCTCCATCCGTCGCTCCCGCCGCGCCGCCCGCGCCCGCGCCGTCGAGCGCGTCTTCATCGCCGAGCGCGGCGCCGTTGTCGAACGTGTCGCCGCCGTCGAGCGCGGCGCCGTTGTCGAACGTATCGCCGCCGTCGAACGCATCGCCGCCGTCGGGCGCGTCGTCGGCGAAACCGAGCGCGGTCGCGCGTGCGACGGTGCATCGCGCCGCGCCGCCGCGGCCCGCGCCCGAGCCGGCGACGCTCGACGTCAACGCCGCGCCCTGGGCGCACGTGCGCATCGACGGCGAGCCGCGCGGCGAAACGCCGCTGCTCGGCATCGTCCTCCCCGCCGGCGTCCACCGCCTCGAGCTGATCAACGAGCCGCTCGGCGTCCGCCGCGAATTCACCGTCGAGCTGCGCCCCGGCGATCACGCCCGCCGCATCGAGGATCTCTCCCGCCCCTGACCCACCACCGTCGCACCATCCTTGCGCACCGTTCGAAGTTTGCGCAGTGACCCCTCGCCCGCGGCAAAACGCCCGACCATTTCCGCCCGCTCGCCGGACCTCGCGCACGCCTCGCGGACAGCCGCGTTTCCCGTCGGTGACGCGCGCGTCTGCAACCTCGACTGCGCGATCGCTGGCGACTCGAAACCCCGTGGCATCTCGCCGCGCCGCCGTGGCCGCCCGCCTCGTCTGAAAATTCGCAGCGCTTGGATCCGCGCTTGCTATGCACTCGGCGCATGTCCCGAGACGAGCCCGCCTCGAACGACCTCATCCCCCTGTCGGAGCTGCCGCCCTGCGCCGACGGCATGTCGCGGCGGCGCTTCTGCGCGGCGGCGGGCACCGGGCTGATCACGCTCGGCCTGGCCGCGTGCGACGCCGGCGGGGCGCGCATCTCGACCGGCGCGATCGACGACAACGGCAACGGCAACACCGACCCGAACGGCAACGGCGACTCGACCGACATGGCGAACCTCGGCGGCTCCACCGATCTCGCGCACGGCGGCGGCGGCTCGCCCGACCTCGCGCACGGCGGCGGCGGCATGTGCAGCGGCACGCTCAACGCCGGCGCCGCGAGCGCGATCACCGTCGGCACCGCCAAACATTTCTCCAGCAACCAGTACGACCTCTTCGTGTGCCGCGACGCCAACGGCCTGTTCACCGTCGACTCCGCGTGCACGCACTCGGGCTGCACCGTCCGGCTGCAATCGGGCAGGTGGTACTGCCCGTGCCACGGCGCGCGCTTCAACTTCGACGGCACCGGCCCGACGGCGCCCGCGTTCTCGCCGCTCCCCAACTACGAAGTCTGCGTCGACGCGAGCGGCAACATCATCGTCGACTTCAACAAGACCGTCAGCCCCACGACTCGAGCCTAGGAGGACCACTCATGCGTTCCGCCAAACCCCTGCTGCTCGCGGCCCTGCTCCTCTCGTCGGCCGCGGAGGCGCAAGTGAAGAAGGGCGATCGCGCCGCCGACTTTCAAGGCAAGACGCTCGGCGGCGAGACGCTGAAGCTCTCGTCGCTGCGCGGCAAGGTGGTGCTGCTCGACTTCTGGGCGTCGTGGTGCGAGCCGTGCAAAAAAGAGCTGCCGCTGCTCGCCAAGATGGCGCCGCGGCTCAAGCAGCGCGGCATCGAGATCATCGCCGTCAACATCGACGAGAACCGCGGCAACGCCGAGGCGTTCATGCGCTCGCACAACCTGGCGCTCACCGTCGTGCCCGACACCGACAAGAGCATCGTCGGCAAATACGAGCCGCCCAAGATGCCGTCGTCGTTCGTGGTCGATCGCAGCGGCATCGTCCGCTCGGTCAACGACGGGTTCGAGCCCGGCGACGAGAGCAAGATCGAGCAGCAGCTCACCGACCTCGCGAAGTAGCGGAGCCCGCCATGCCTTCGAGCGAGATCCTCTCCCACGGCTACGTCTGGGCGTTCCTCACCGTGTTCGTCGGCGGCTTCCTCACCAGCCTCACGCCGTGCGTGTACCCGATGATCGGCATCACCGTCAGCATCTTCGGCGCGCGCGACGAGCAGGTGTCGCGGCTGCGCGCGCTCACGCTGGCCAGCTTCTACGTCGGCGGCATCTGCCTCATGTACACGTCGCTCGGCATCGTCGCCGGGCTGCTCGGCAAGCAGTTCGGCACCGCGCTCGGCAATCCGTGGTTCGTGATCCCGATGTGCCTGCTGTTCGCCGCCATGGCGGCGTCGATGTTCGGCGCGTTCGAGATCGATCTGCCGTCGGGGCTCAAGCAGCGGCTGTCGGGCGTCGGCGGCAAGGGCTACTTCGGCGCGTTCGCCATGGGGCTCGTCGGGGGCGTGATCGCGGCGCCGTGCACCGGGCCGGTGCTGGCGTCGGTGCTGACGTACGTGTCGACGACGCGCTCGGTGGCGATCGGCGGCTCGCTGCTGTTCACCTACGCGCTCGGCATGGGCTCGCTGTTCTTCGTCGTCGCCGTGTTCATGCAGAAGCTGCCGAAGTCGGGCGCGTGGATGGACGCGGTCAAGTCGCTCTTCGGCGCGGTGATGCTCGGCATGGCGCTCTACTTCCTGCGGCCGATCGTCGAGCCGCTGCGCGAGCTCGGCCAGCGCACGCCGGCGTTCCTCGGCGGCTCGCTCGCCGTCGCCGCGCTCGGCGTGGCGCTGGGCGCGATCCATCTCTCGTTCCACGACTCGTGGGCCAGGCGCGCGCGCAAGGCGCTCGGCGTGGCGCTGCTCGTCGCCGGCGGCTTCGGCGTGGTGGCGTTCCAGCTCTCGGCGAAGCCGCTGCCGAAGGCGCTCGCGTGGGCGCGCGGCGAGCAGGCGGGGCTCGCGCAGGCGAAGGCGGCGCACCAGCCGGCGCTGCTCGACTTCTACGCCGACTGGTGTTTGCCGTGCAAAGAGCTCGAGCTCAAGACCTTCTCCGATCCGACGGTGGCCGAGGCGCTGGCCCGCTTCTCGCTCGCCAAGGTCGACTGCACCACCGACGACGATCCGCTGGTGATCGACGCCAAGAAGCGCTACCACGCCGAGACGCTGCCGACGGTGGTGCTGGTCCGCCCCGACGGCAGCGTGGCGCACAAGATCGATCACTTCGTCGGCCCCGACGAATTGCTGAAGCTGCTCCGCGACGCTTCGTGAGACCGCCCGTTCGCGCCGCCGCGCTCGCCGCGGGCCTCGCGTGCCTCACGCTCGCGGGCTGCCCGACTCCCGATCCCAACGGCGGGCTCACCACCACGCAGCAGCCGGATCAGTTCCTCGACTACAACCAGTTCGTCTGCACCGTCGAGCCGGTCTTGATCCGCCGCTGCTCCTACCTCGCGTGCCACGGCAATCCCGATCACGCGCTGCGCGTCTACTCGGCGGGCAAGCTGCGGCTCGGCGACATCTCGACGCGCGCCGCCCGCGACGCCGCGCTCACCGCCGACGAGGTCGAGCGCAACTTTCAGTCGGCGTCGGGCGTCATCTACGCGTCGTCGGCGCAGGCGCGCCAGACGCCGATCCCGACACAGGTGCCGCTGCTCGCCAAGCCGCTGGCGGCGCGCGCGGGCGGCAGCGAGCACCACGGCATCGGCGTGTTCCCGGTGTTCCCGGCGACGTCGCTCGATCAGGACGCCGAGTGGCAGGCGCTGGTCAATTGGGTCGGCGGCGCCAAACAGCCCACTCCCGTCGACGCCGACTGCATGACCGTGTTCACCACCATGGGCCTGACTCCGCGATGAGCGCCCGCCTCGGCGCGCTCGCGCTCGTGTGCTGGTCGGGCTTCGCGCACGCCGACGACTCGTTCGTCGCCAAGACGCAAGTCTACGTCGACAACGATCACACCACGGTGGTCTCGCCGCTCGCCGCCATCAGCCGCGACGCCTGGAAGGGCGGCACGCTCAACGCCAGCTACGTCGCCGACGTGGTCTCGTCCGCGTCGATCGACGTCATCTCGAACGCCACCAAACAGATGAACGACTTCCGCTCGGAGATCACCGCCGGCCTCTCGCAGAAGCTGCGCATGACGACGCTCTCCGGCTCGTACATCTACAGCACCGAGAACGATTACAACTCACACAACGTCGACGTCGGCGTCTCGCAAGATCTCTTCGATCGCAACTCGACGCTCGCGCTCGGCTACACCGTGTCGGTGAACGGCGTCGGGCGCACCGGCGATCAATCGTTTCACCGCTCGCTGCTGGTCAACGGCGTCGGCGCGTCGTGGACGCAGGTGCTCAACAAAGCCACGATCGCGCAAGCCAGCTTCACGTTCTCGTACAGCAACGGCTATCAAGCCAGCCCTTATCGCTTCGTACGCATCGAAACACCCGATCTGTCCGCGATCGCGTTCAAGGTGCCCGAGACCGATCCGCAAGATCGATTTCGTTATGCGTTCGTAATCGGCGGCAATCGGCACCTGTTCAGCGATACGTCTCTCCAGGCCGACTACCGCTTGTACTTTGACTCCTGGGGGATCGTTTCGCATACCATTCAATTGCGTTATTTCGTCACCTTCAAAGACGTGACGCTGCGGTTGCGCGAACGTTTTTATTATCAAAGCGGCGCCAATTTCTTCAAGAGCCACTACACGACCGATCAGCCGCTGCCGGCCTACGTGACCGCGGACCGCGAGCTCTCGACCTTCTGGTCGAACGTCATCGGCGCCAAGATCTCGTGGCGCCTGCCGTGGGTCCACCGCGCGCTCGCCGTCGAGGCGAAGGCCGACCTGTTCTATTTCTACTACACCGACTTTGCGCTGCTCTCGTCGCGCATCGGCGCCGATCTGGAAGCCGGCATCAGCGTCCTTTATTGATCGCGTAGCCGGCGCGCGCAGCGGCGGCGATCGCGCGCGGCGAACAGCTCGCACGCGATCGCGCCCGCGGTCACGATCGCCGCCGCGCTCCACAGCGCCACGCCGGCGCGCGCGATCGCGGGCGATAGCACGTGGGCCAGGCGCTCGGCCGCCCAGACCAGCACGCTGGCGAGCGCGACGATCTGGGTGAGCCGCGCGCGCAGCCGCCGCAGGCTCTGATACGAGCGGTCGGCGCGCGCGAACGCGGCGAGCGCGTCGGACTCGTTCCGCGACGGATCTGCCGCCTCACGGTATGGCAATCTGCAATCTCCCGCGGCCGTGCGCGTTGCGAACTGCAATCCGGAGCCGCCACTCGTGCCCGGGTGTCGCGGCGCGCCGACTCGCCGACGACGAACGAGGCATCGCGCGTACCAACTGCGAAACGCGGCGCGCGCGGGCCGAATCCACGACGCGCTTCGCCGCACCGCTGAAATCTCGCCGCGCCTCGAGCGCGCCGCCGCGCCGGGCATCCGCTTTGCCTTACGCCGCGCGCATGATCGACCATCGAGGCCGCCGCTGATGCTCGGCCGACTGTCGGAGCTCCTCTTCGGCCGCCGCAAGGACATCCGCGATCCGGGCATCTTCCACCGCATCGCGCTGATCCCGTTCCTCGCGTGGGTCGGCCTCGGCGCCGACGGCCTCTCGTCGTCCGCGTACGGCCCCGACGAGGCGTATCGCGCGCTCGGCGATCGCACCTATCTCACCGTCGGCCT
>Ga0070741_10001775_pt1 | contig 62340 bp, 61 predicted proteins | sample Coa_R1_4_FD_66440 | JGI IMG/M metagenome (GOLD analysis project Ga0070741, IMG submission 66440) | Surface soil microbial communities from Centralia Pennsylvania, which are recovering from an underground coalmine fire - Coalmine... | ecosystem: Environmental > Terrestrial > Soil > Unclassified ...
GCGCCAGTCTGACCTACGGGCTACAGGGCACCACTGAGCTCCGGCGCCGGCGGGCGACCGACACCATTCTCATCCACCAAAGAGGACCCCGCCGAAGGCGGGGCCCATCCCTGTCTGACCTGGACTTTTCTGGAGCGGACGACGGGATTCGTACCCGCGACCCCAACCTTGGCAACGACGCGACAGCTGTCCATCGAGTGCCGCCCAGCGCGCTGACCTGCACTTGCGTCCGCGCGCCCGTCTCACGAGTACCAGCGAATACACGCCTGTCGTTGAGGGGCTCTACTCACAACCACTCCGTAGTTATCGCCACGTTGATGCTCTCTCACCGATCCGAGCCGCGCCGCCGAGCCTGGGTCGATGGTTATGGTCGCGAAGGACCCCTCGACCAGCGCGTGTCGGCCGTCAACGGCGCCGATCGCGGCAACTGATGTCGGTCGAGGCCGACGGTCCAGGTCCCGACGAGCCGTCGAGCTAGCACCGCCGAAGCGACACCTGAAACGGACGGCCGCATGCCTTGGCCTAAATCGCATCACCATGTTTTGGCCAGGATTCTTGCCATTCATCTCGATAAACAGCAAGAATGTGCTGATCCCAGTACCGGCCGTCGGAGTAGGCGTGCTGCCGGAGCACTCCCTCATCTCGCACGAACGGCATCATCTCGTGCTGGATACCCTCAAGCGTGTATTCCGGTACCTCGAAGTAGAGCTTGCGGAAGTCCCAATTCCTGAACAGGTACTCGATGAAGAGGGCACCTGCTTCAGACCCCGCTCGGGTTCCGATGGCCTCGGGAGCCATCACGAGCCCGACAAAGGCGATGCGATCCCGAAGATCTGCGGCGTAGCAGACGACGTGCCCGATACGCGTCGCATCGCGGTTCGACCGGGCAACGAACTGGCACAGGACGTCGCGGTGTAATCCCTGTACGAATGCCTCGAATGGCGGGATTACGCCACGAAACCGCCATCTGAGGCATGTCGAATCCGCGGTCGCGACATAGTACAGAAACGCGTGATCTTCGGGCAGTATCGGGAACAACGTCAGGTCGCGCCCGACGAGTCGACCTGCCAACGGCACGCCTGCTGGGTGAGCGTACATCGATGACGATCCGTTGGACGGAGCATCCATGTGGACGATCACCTACCCTGCGCGAACTAGCGAAGGGCGCCCGCCCGCCGTGAGGACGTACCAAACCCGTCCTTGCGCATCCGACGTGATCTTCGGGCGTTGGCTAATACACATCGGTGCGTCGGTTGTCTGGGTCGACTCACTACCAGGAGGCAGGGCCGCAGGACCACACGCCCCGGGCGGGAAGGGTTTCGCGTACTGCGGCGGGGCGCCTGCGCTCGTGTCAACCTCAACCACACGAGATGTGGTGGCTACGGCAACGATCGTCGGTGAGAGCGCAACAGCGCCTGTCACGCCTGAGCGCTCGTCCATTGGCACAGGGAGCTGAATGGGCGTCACCTTGCCATCCTTGCCGACGACGTCAGGCCGCAAAGAGCCCACAAGGAATGACCCGGTGCCTGGCCAGGCATTGATGAAGCTCGCGTCCTCAACCTTGAGCGTGGCATTCACAACAGCGTTGTCGCCCGTGGGATCGACGACCATCACAGATGCGTTGCTCTGCGTTGCGTAGTCGATCAATCCGACCGCGAGGCGGCCTGTGTCAGATGAGAACGCAAGGCCGGACGCAGCTGAATCCGGTGGCAGCGCTATGTCGCTGGCCTTTCCATCGGGGCCGAATATTCGGACCGAGCTTGCAGCCTCCGCCGCTATTGCCACGTGCCCGTTGTACGCGCTGACTGCTATGATGGGATGAACCTTCGCTAGGTCATCAGGCCTGTACTTCTGAGCTTCCGCAACTCCCGGGAACTCGCCAGCCGGCGTGATGGAAAGAATGTCTAGCGTCGGTGAGACGTGGACAAGTGCATCGTTGATTCCGAGCCAAGCCGATCCGTCGTCGTCTACGGCGATCGCAGGCTCGGCCGCAGGCGGTGCATCGCTGAGGGGCAGAACTACCGAGGATAGCTTCTGCGCGACCTCGTCCCATCGATACAAGGACTTCGACGTCGACCACGCGAAGAACCAAACCCCGCCATTCGCGTCGGCTGCAGGGGAGCCTTCGACTTGGAGCGATGGATCGATATCCGCTGGGACATCTGCGGTGGGGATGGTCGTGGGTTGTGCCGCCAGGTCGCTCGAGGGTTCGACCGCCTTGACCGCCGTTTGGCCACCATGGCCGCATGCCGCGGCAATTAGCACGCAGAGCGAGGCCAGCCCAATCCGTGCTGACACGTCAAGCACCGCCGTTGGTCTTGAACGCCGACCAGCTATGTAGGCCCGTATAGTGATATGGCGTGTTCTGGGATATGTACGGTGAGCTGCCTCCGGCCCACTCGGACCATGAGCCGCCCGTGTTCAGCTTGTACAGCGCCCAGCTTGCGCCGTAGTTGCCATGCCCGTCGGTCCCAAACTCGATGTACCCGCCCTGACTTAGCGTGGGACACGCTTCGTAGGCGCCGTCGTAAACTTCGCTCTCGGCGTCGGCCCGATTGCCCACATGCGGCAGCGCTGCGCTGCCCATGAAGGCCGGGCCAAATCCAACGTCGATGTCTTCCTCGAACATCGGATAGCCGTTAGCGTCGTTGTAACCCTTGTAGTACGAGAGGTACTTGCTACGGGTCGCGTAGTACCCTGGGTACAGAGTGACGTTGTATCCGTAAGGGCTTAACGCGTTATACTCGCTGTACGGCGTATTCGTGCCGATTTTCCCGGATACGTTTCCGAGGTCGTAACCGCCCTGGATCCAACACATCGCACGGCCGGCACACGCGTCGACAGTGTCGGTGACTCCCAGCCAGTTGGCGATGTGGTCGGTGTTCGTGTTCGGGACGCTCGGGCTCCCCGCGGTGATCCAGCCCTGAATACCGGCCCACGAGGCCGACTCGGGAGTGACCTGCCCGGCATACTTGTAGCCTTGGCCACACATGTTCGTGGCCCAGGCCTCGCTCGGGAGAAGAGCGAATGGAAGTGCCGCGACAGCAGTCGCTGCTACTGCGGCAGGCGCACGCCTTCTCAACTTCCTTCGCTTGGCTCGCGACACTCAGCCTACATTGCGCCCCACAGCAGACGCGGTCAAGAGGACGAAATGCGCGCGTGCCAGGAGTCATGCGAAGCAGCGCACGTTTGCGGGCAAAGTGGTAAGTCTGACATGTGGCAACACGGCAACCGCTGATACAAGCAGTGGGCTTCTGTCCAGCGCGCAGAGCTATCACGGCAGGTCGATCTCGGGTCCGTGGACGATCTCGGCGCCGTAGGCGCGCTCGGGCACGGGTCCTTGGTGGAGTGCTTCGACGATTCGGATGGATCGCTCAAGTTCTTGGGCGTGGCCGAGCTCGGGCGCGTGTTCGGCGGTCCATCGCTTGTAGCGGCGTTGCTCGTTGCTGAGGGTGCGGTGTTCACTGCTGAGTCCGGCCAGCCGCGGCTGCAGCGAGTCCATCTCGCTTGCGGCTGCGGCTCGTCGGGTCTCGATTGCTCGAACTCGAGCCGGATGCCGTCGGCGGGCGATCGGCCCGAAACGGTCGAGTTCTCGAGTGGCTCGCTCGGCTCGAGACGCGGCGGCTTCGTACTGGTACCGAAGTTGACTGATCTCCGCGGCGACCCGTTCGAGTTCGCGGCGACGGTCGGGGGGTCGCGGACCGAGCCGGCGTTCGAGCTGGACGCGTTCTGCGTGCAGCGCGTGGACAGGTAACCGGGTTAGGCCGGCTTGGTCGGTGGCGAACGCCTCACGCCGTCGCTGCTGTAGCGACCTGACGAGACGGTCTTCGGGCGACCCCGTCTGGGTTGGGGGCCCGTGGGACTCTCGATCGAAGCGGGGCGTGGTTTCGAGGTAGATGTCGGTGCGCTCGCGGGCGCGGGACAGGGCCGTGTACCCAGTCTCGGCGGTGAGGATGTCGGGGGCGAGGACGAAGGCTCGTTCGACGGTGGCGCCTTGGGCCTTGTGGATGGTCATGGCGTAGCCGTGAGTCAGGTGGCCGGCTTCGAGGTAGGCGACGTCGAGCGTGACGGGGCGGTCGTGGTCATCGACGGTGGCGAGCAGCCGATGGCGAGCTTCAATGCCAGTCACACGCAGCCGAGTGCCGTTGAGGACACCCCGGTGGTAGTCGTTGCGCAACGCGAGGACGTGGTCGCCGACTGCGAAGCCTCGTCCGTCGATGATGAACTGATCGGCTCCGATCATGCCGTGGGTTTGTAGGTGCCGGCGTGCTCGCCGGTTGAGGTCGTCGACCTCGACGGTGGTGGCGGCAAGCATCACGGCGTCTGTTCCCTCGGTATGGGCGGCGAGCCAGTCGGTCACGAGCCGGGCGCGTACGCCGTCGCCGGTCACGATCCGGTCGTGGGCGAGGTAGGCGTCGAGGGCCGGTTCGATGTCGCCGGCTCGGAGCTGGGCGAGGGCGTGACGCTCCCACGGTTCGGTTTGGCGGCGGTTCTCGTCGAGGCCGGACGCGCCGAGGGTGCGGGTGAGCGCGCAGAAGGCGCCGCCGGCTTCGATCTCGGGAAGCTGGCACGGATCACCGATCAGCACGACCTTGGCCCGGGCGCGCTCGGCGTGGTCGAGGAGGCGGTGGAGCTTGCGGCTGCCGACCATGGCGGCCTCATCGACGACCACCACGTCGGCGGATTCGAGCGTGATCCGCTGCTGGTCGAGCGCGACCAGCAACCGGTCGATGCTGACCGACGAGATCCTGGTCGCGTCGTGGAGACGAGCGGCCGCCTTGGCCGCCAAGGCGCAGCCCATGACGTTGAACCCGTCCGCGGTCCAGGCGTCGCGGGCGGCGGCCAACGCGAACGTCTTGCCCGCACCGGCCACGCCTTCGACGATCTCGACTCCTGCACCGGTGGAGCACACCGAGCGCACCACGGCAGCTTGTTCTGCGCTGATCGTGGGACGGGACGTGAGCGCACGGTCGATGAACACCGGCGAGACGACGCCGGTGTGCTCGTGTCGTCTCATGACGGCTCGTTCGAGCAGCCGTTGTTCGGTGGCGACGAGTTCGGGTGTGGTGTAGCGGCACAGCCCGGCAGCCGACGGCATCAGACGACAGTCCGCTCGTTGCAGCGTCACGGTCGTCTCCGGACCGTCGATGGCGATCACATGCTCGGACGACAAGAACCCGGCGGTCAGCTCGAGGACCTCGTCCACCCGGCCACCGTCGGGGAGCCGGTTGCAGATCTCCTCGATGACGTGGCCACCGGGTCGTCGCCGTTCGTGCCGCCGGTGCCGGGGCGCGATGCGGACGGGTGCTTCGTGTACCGCACGATCGACGACCTCGAGGCCATTGCCGACTTCGCGGCCGGCTGCCGAACCGGCGCGGTGATCGGCGGCGGACTGCTCGGCCTCGAGGCCGCCAACGCCTTGCGGTCGCTCGGTCTGGAGACGCACGTGGTCGAGCTGGCGCCGCGGCTCATGCCGGTACAGGTCGACGACGGTGGCGGGGTGGCACTGCGCCGGCGCATCGAGGAACTCGGCGTCGTCGTGCACACCGGCGCGGAGACCGACGCGATCGTCGTCGGTGACCGCGGTCAGGTAACGAGCTTGCGCTTCGCGGACGGCGACGCGATCGACGTCGACGTCGTGGTGTTCTCGGCCGGCATCCGACCCCGCGATGAGCTGGCCCGCGCGTGCGGGCTCGCCGTGGGCGAGCTCGGCGGCGTCGTGGTCGACGAGCGGTGCCGTACGGAGGACGAACGGATCTACGCGATCGGGGAGTGCGCGCACGTCGCCGGACGCACGTGGGGTCTCGTCGGGCCTGGCTACCAGATGGCGAAGGTCGTGGCCGACCAGCTAGCCGGTTCGAGCGACGGCCGGTTCGCAGGCGCCGACCTGTCGACGAAGCTGAAGCTGCTCGGCGTCGACGTGGCGAGCTTCGGCGACCCACACGGGACGACGCCCGGCTGTCGCGCCGTGACCTACGACGACCCCGTCGCCAACGTGTACCGCCGGGTCGTGGTCGACCCTGACGGCCCGCGGGTGCTCGGCGGCGTGCTGGTCGGCGACGCGTCGGGCTACGACAGCCTCGTCCAGATGGCGCGCGGCGACGTGCCGGCACCGGCCGACCTCGGGCGGCTCGCGCTGCCCGCATCGCAGGGCGGCGCGCCGTCGCACGCGGCCGGCGAGCTCGCCGAAGCCGCGACGGTGTGCTCGTGCAACAACGTTACGAAAGGCGAGATCGTCGCGGCGGTCGCCGGCGGCGCGACCGACGTGGCCGGAATCAGGGCGTGCACGCGGGCCGGCACCGGCTGCGGTGGCTGCGTCCCGATGGTCACCGACCTACTGCAGGGCGAGCTCCGGCGCGCCGGTGGCGAGGTGCGCAAGGACCTGTGCGAGCACTTCGCGTTCTCGCGCCAGGAGCTGTTCGATCTCGTGCGGGTCGAGGGCATCACGACCTTCTCCGAGCTGCTTGCACGCCACGGCCGCGGTCTCGGCTGCGAGATCTGCAAGCCCGCCGTCGCGTCGATGCTGGCGTCGCTCGGCAATGGCTACATCCTCGACGGCGAGCAAGCCGCGCTGCAGGACACCAACGATCACTTCCTCGCCAACTTGCAACGCGACGGCACGTACTCCGTCGTGCCCCGCGTGCCGGGCGGCGAGATCACGCCCGAGCAGCTCATCGCGATCGGCGAGGTGGCGCGGGAGTTTCGGCTGTACACGAAGATCACTGGTGGCCAGCGCATCGACCTGCTCGGCGCGCGCGTCGAGCAGCTACCCGCGATCTGGCAGCGGCTCGTTGCGGCGGGCATGGAGTCGGGCCACGCGTACGGCAAGGCGCTGCGGACCGTGAAGTCGTGCGTCGGGCGGGCGTGGTGCCGGTACGGCGTGCAGGATTCGACTGCCATGGCGATCCGGCTCGAGCTGCGCTACCGGGGGCTGCGGGCGCCGCACAAGATCAAGATGGCGGTGTCGGGCTGCGTGCGCGAGTGCGCCGAGGCGCAGGGCAAGGACGTCGGCGTCATCGCCACCGAGATGGGGTGGAACCTGTACGTCGCCGGCAACGGCGGCGCCCGGCCACAGCACGGCGTGCTGTTCGCGGCCAACCTCGACGACGAGGCGCTCATCCGCTGCATTGACCGGTTCCTGATCTTCTACATCCGCACCGCGGATCGGTTGGAGCGCACCGCGACGTGGTTCAACAAGCTCGAGGGCGGTGTCGAGTACCTGCGCCGTGTGATCATCGACGACGCGCTCGGCATCGGCGCCGAGCTCGACGCCGCGATGGCTCGCCACGTCGAGACCTACGAGTGCGAGTGGAAGGCGACGATCGAGTCGCCCGAACGGTTGGCGCGCTTCCGGATGTTCGTGAACGACGGCGCCGAGGTCGACGGGGGGTGGACGGACGTGTGCGCGCTCGACTCGTTGTTGCCGGGTCGGGGAGCGGGCGCGCTGGTCGACGGCGAGGAGGTCGCGGTCTACCGCCTCGAGGGCGACGATGTCTACGCCATCGCCAACCGCGACCCGTTCAGCGGTGCGCCGGTGCTCGCCCGTGGACTGGTCGGCTCGCACGGCGACGTCGTCACGGTCGCATCGCCGGTGTACAAGCAGCGGTTCGACCTCCGGACGGGCGCGTGCGTCGACGACCCGTCGGTGAGCGTCCGGGTGTATCCCGTGCGTGTCGTCGACGGTCGTGTGCAGGTCGCGGCGGCGCGGGTTGCGTCGCCGGTGTCGTGACCGAGCTGACAGCGGTCGAGCTGTTCGCCGAGGTCCACGAGGCGGGCCTCGCCGGCGAGGCCTATCGCGCGCTTCTGCCGGCGACCCCGCCCGGTCCCGGCCAGCAGTACGGGTTCGAGGTCGACCTCGACCGCTGCACGGGCTGCAAGGCGTGCGTCACGGCGTGTCACAGCCTCAACGGGCTCGATGCCGACGAGTCGTGGCGGTCGGTGGGGCTGCTGATTGGTGTCGGCGCCGGCGAGCCGTACCACCAGACCGTGCCGACCGGCTGCCACCACTGTGTCGAGCCCGCGTGCCTCGCCGGGTGCCCCGTCGACGCGTACGAGAAGGACCCGGCGACCGGGATCGTCGTGCATCTCGACGACCAGTGCATCGGTTGCAGCTACTGCACGCTCACGTGCCCCTACGAGGTGCCGCGCTACAACGCGTCGAGGGGCATTGTCCGCAAGTGCGACCTTTGCCGCGGCCGGCTCGAAAGCGGCGAGGCACCCGCGTGCGCGCAGGCGTGCCCGAGTGAGGCGATCCGTGTCTCGGTCGTCGACGTCGCGGTGCTGCAGGCCGAAGCGGCGAGCGGCACGACGCTCGTGCCGGGCGCGCCGCCGTCGTCGAAGACGGTCCCGTCGACGCGCTACCGCACCACCCGCGCGCCGACCACCGATGTGCGGGCCGCCGACCACTTCGTTGTCCGGCACGGGCACGGGCATCCACCGTTGGCCGTGATGCTCGTGTTGACACAGCTTGCGGTTGGCGCGTTCGTCGGCAACCTGGTCGTCTCGCCGGCGCGCGTGACGGGCGCGCTGCTCTCCCTCGCCGCCGGGCTGCTGGCGTTAGCGGCCAGCGTCCTGCACCTCGGCCGGCCGGCGAAGGCGTGGCGGGCGGTCATCGGGATCCGCCACTCGTGGCTCAGCCGCGAGGTCGTGGCGTTCGGCGCGTTCGCGTCGGCGGCCGCGGTGTACGCGGCCGGCGTCTGCTTCGGGCGCGGCGGCGCGCCCTGGGTCGTGGCCGTGGGCGTGGTCGCCGCGGCGTCGGGCATCGCCGGGGTCGGGTGCTCGGTGCTGATCTACGCGGTCACGGGCCGCACGTGGTGGCGGGTGCGGTTCACCGGTCCGCGGTTCGCATTGACGACGGCGCTCTGCGGCATGGGCGCCGTCGCGGCCACCACGACTTCGTTGGTGTGGCCGCTCGTCGCGCCGACCGTCGCCGGGCTCGCGTGGGAGGCATCGATCCTGCGCCACCGGCGCCGCGGCGTTGACGACGACCTCGCCCGCACCGCGCTCCTGCTGTCGGGTGAGCTGCGACGGCCGCTGGTGGCCCGGCTCGTGCTCGGTGCGCTGGGTGGCGTGGCCGCGCCGTTGCTCGGCCTGGCGTGGGTCGGGCTGGTCGTGCTGGTGGCCGGCGAGATGGTCGACCGGTGGCTGTTCTTCACCGCGGTGAGCGCGCCGCGCATGCCGGGGGCACTGCGATGAGGCTGAAGCGCGTGCGCGACGGTGCGCTGTCGCGCGAGCTGGTCCGTGAGCCCGGCGGGTTCGGGCTCGGGCAGGTGCCGTCGCGGTTGCGGCCTGACGTGACGACACGGGTGGTGTGCGGGTTCTGCTCGACCGGCTGCTCGCTCGACGTCCACCTGCGCGACGGCGCCGCGGTCAACCTCACGCCGACGAAGCAGTACCCGGTCAACCTGGGCATGGCGTGCCCGAAGGGTTGGGAGGCGCTCACGCCGCTCAACGCGCCCGACCGCGCGACCGCGCCGTTGCTGCGCGACCGCCGAGGACGGCTGCAAATGGTTTCGTGGCCCGTGGCGATCGACACGTTCGTGTCCCGAATGCGCGGCCTGTTGCAGGAGCACGGTCCCGAGTCGGTCGCGTTCTTGTCGACCGGCCAGATCCCCACCGAGGAGATGGCGCTGCTCGGCGCGCTGACCAAGTTCGGCATGGGTGTGCTGCACGGCGACGGCAACACCCGCCAGTGCATGGCCACGTCGGTGGTGGCGTACAAGGAGTCGTTCGGCTTCGATGCGCCGCCGTACACCTACGCAGACCTCGAAGCGTCGGACGTGATCGTGCTCGTCGGGTCGAACCTCTGCGTCGCCCACCCGATCCTCTGGGAGCGGGTGGGCCGCAACCCGCACCGGCCCGAGATCGTCGTCGTCGATCCGCGCACCACCGAGACCGCCAGCGCGGCGACGCAGCACTACGCAATCCGCCCGAAGTCCGACCTCGTGCTGCTCTACGGCCTCGCGAAGCTGCTGCTCGACCGGGACGCGATCGACCACGAGTTCGTGCGCGAGCACACCTGCGGCTTCGAAGGGTTCGCGTCGTTCGTGCAGGCGTTCGACCTACCGCGGGTGACCGACGCGACGGGACTTTTGGCCGGCCAGCTCGACCGCTTCGCCGGCACGATCGCGTCCGGGCAGCGGGTGTCGTTCTGGTGGACGATGGGTGTGAACCAGGGCCACGAGTCGACCCGCACCGCGCAGGCGATCATCAACCTCGCGCTCATGACCGGCAACATCGGCAGGCCGGGCACCGGCGCCAACTCCATCACCGGACAGTGCAACGCCATGGGCTCGCGCCTGTTCAGCAACACCGCGAACCTGCTCGGCGGTCACGACTTCGCCAACCCCGCGCACCGAGCCAAGGTCGCCGAAACGCTCGGCATCCCGGTCGAGCGCATCCCCGACCGCGCCAGCGACAGCTACGACCGCATCCTCGAGGCGATCGCGGTGGGCCGGGTCAAGGGGCTATGGGTGGTTGCCACGAACTCGGCCCACTCGTGGATCAATCACAACGACGCCCGCGACCTGCTCGGGCGGCTCGAGTTCCTCGTCGTGCAGGACATGTACGTGTCGACGGAGACGGCGGTGCTCGCCGATCTCGTGCTGCCGGCCGCCGGCTGGGGCGAGAAGGCGGGCACGTTCATCAACTCCGAACGGCGCATCGGTGTCATCAAGCCCGTCGCCCGCCCACCCGGCGAGGCGCTTGCCGACTTCGACATCTTCAAGCGGATCGGCGACGCGTGGGGCTGCGGCGACCTGTTCGCCGAGTGGACGTCACCGGAAGCCGTGTTTCGCATCCTCTCACGGCTGTCGCGCGGCCAGCCGTGCGACATCACGGGCATCGAGGGGTTCGAGGAGCTCGACGCGGTCGGCGGCATCCAGTGGCCCTGGCCCTCCGGTGAACCATCAAGTGCGCGCAGCGCCGCTGATCCTGCACAGAAGGAACGGCGGTTGTTCGAGGACCTTCGCTTCTACCATCCGGACGGCAGGGCCCGGTTCGTCTTCGAGGAGCCGCGGCCGGCCCGTGAGCGACCTTCGGCCGCATTCCCGCTGGTGCTGCTGACCGGGCGGGGCAGCTCGAGCCAATGGCACACCGGCACCCGAACGTCGAAGTCGCCGCTGTTGCGGTCGCTGGCTCCCTCGGAGCCGTACGTCGAGCTCGCACCGAATGATGCGAGCGCCCGCAGGATCGCATCCGGCGAGTGGGTGGCGGTGTCGTCGGCGCGGGCCAGGATCCGGGCGCGCGCCTTCGTGACGTCGACGGTGCCGGAAGGGTCGGTGTTCATGCCGATGCACTTCGTCGACACGAACCGGTTGACCGACGCCACGTTCGACCCGTACTCGCGCCAGCCGTCCTACAAGTGGTGTGCGGTGGAGGTCAGCCGCCCGGAGCCGTGGGAGCAGTGAGCACAGGCGGTCGCACCGACTGCGAGCAGCTCGACGTGCAGGGCATCGAGCATGAGCTGAAGCGTGGTCAGGCGCTGCTGGCCGTCGATGATGCGTTCGATGTCGGCGAATGTCAGACGCGGGCTCGCGCTGGCGAGACAGGTGGTCGAAGAGCGGGTCGTACTTCGCCATCAGCCCTCTCCGGTGTCGGAGCGTGACGACAGCGTGGCCGCAATCTCGGCGAACTGGGCGAGCGCGGCCTCGAGGTCTTCGACGATCTCCGCGGCGATCACCTCGGGTGCTGGCAGGTTGTCGGTGTCCTCGAGTGAGTCGTCGCGCAGCCAGAACACGTCGAGGCTCACCTTGTCCCGCTCGATCAGCTCGTCGTACGTGAACCGCCGGAACCGCTCGGACTCCGGCCGCCTGCTGTGGTCGTCGCGGAGTAGACGTCGATGAAGTCGGCGAGGTGCTCGAAGCGGAGCGGGTTCTCGGCGGGCGACCAACACCATTCTCATCCACCAAAGAGGGCCCCGCCGAACGCGGGGCCCATCCCCGTCTGACCTGCTTAGTTCTCAGCGCCCCCGGCAGGATTCGAACCTGCGACGCACGGTTTAGGAAACCGACGCTCTATCCCCTGAGCTACGGGGGCTCGACGGGTGACGCGTCATGGTAGGGGCCTGCCTCGCCGCGGGCGGCGGCTCGTTCTTGGCACCGCGAGCGACAGGATCTGTCGCCGACGGTTCCCAGAGTTTTGGTGCGTCCTTCTTGGCACCGTCGGTGACACCGCGATGTCGCCAGGCGTCCAATGTGGTGGAGCGGGTGGGCGGCGGCGGGCCCGGCGGCCGGCGGAGCCGGCGCGGCCGGCGCGGCCGGATCGGGGCCGAACCGCAGCGGCAATGGTGCGTCGGTGGGTGGGTTTGGGGCGTACGCTCAGGAGCCGCGCGGCGCTCCACCGATGCCGAGGCCGGCCCAGGAGCGTCAGCAGACAGGACGAGGAACCATGCAGACCGGACCGCTCGCCGCACCCACGCAGCCGAGTCGTGTCGATCGCAGCTTCACGTTCATCGACCTGTGTGGCTTCACCGACTTCGCCGACTCCGAGGGCGACGTCGCCGCCGTCGAACAGGTCCGTTGCCTCCGCCAGGTCGTGCGGGAGGTCACGCCGCTGTTCGGGGTGCGGGTCGAGAAGTGGCTCGGCGACGGTGTGATGATCGTGGGTGTCGACAGCGAGCCGCTCGTCGCCGCCGTGGTCGCCATCGAACAACGTGCCCACTTCACCTGCACGTTGCCGCTGCGTGCCGGCATCGCCAGCGGCAAGGTCCTGCTCGTCGACGGCGACGACTACATCGGCAAGGCCGTCAACGTGGCGGCTCGGCTGTGCGACTTCGCCAGCAGCGGCCAGGTGCTGGCCGCGGCCGAGGGCCTGCACCTGCCCGAGTGGGTCGAGGCGGTCCAGCGCTCCCACGTCCAGCTGCGCGGCCTCGGCGAGGCCGTCGAGGTCGTCGAGCTGCGGGTCGGCGAGAACTCGCCGCCGCTGCACGACGTGCCCGACCGCCCCGGCTGGTGGCTCGCCGCGCTGCTCGACGGGCTCACCCGGCCCGTGCGCGCCCGCCGCGGGAGCTGACCGCCGCCTCGATCGCCTCGAAGTCGCGGGCGCCGACCCACTCGCCGCACGACGGGCACGCCATCTCCGGGTGCACCACGTCGCCGCAGCCCTTGTGGCGCAGCTCGACCGGCGGACTGCCGCGGCCGCCCATCCACCTGTCACCCCACGTCAGCAGCGACACCAGCACCGGCCACAGCTCGATGCCCTTGTCCGTCAGCCGGTACTCGAAGCGGTCGGGATGGTTGCCGTACGGCCGGCGCTCGAGCACACCTTCGTCGACGAGGACCCGCAGCCGGTCGGCGAGGATCGGCCGAGGTGCGCCGGTGCGCCGCTGGAAGTCCTCGTAGCGCCGCACCCGCAGGAACGCCTCGCGCAGCACCAGAAGCGTCCAGCGGTCACCGATCACCGACAGCGCGCGGGCGATCGAGCAGTTCTGCTCGCCGATCTCGCTCCAGCGCATGCGTGTGACGATAGTCCTATTGCGTTCAGAAACGAAACGGACTTGAGTTCAAGTTCAGAACTGATGCTCCTGGTGAAGGGGAGTCCGATGAACGGACGAGACCCGTTTCCCGACCTGACGATGCGGCCGGTCACCAGCGACGACGCCGGCGCGATCGTCGCTGCGTTCCGCTCGCTGTCGCCGCAGTCGATCTACCGCCGGTTCTTCTCGGTGACACCGGACCCGGGTCCCCTCGTCGAGCGCCACCTGCGTCTCGTCGACCACCATGATCACGAGGCTCTGGTCGTCCTCGACGGCGACGACGTGGTCGGCGTCGCGCAATGGGACCGCGTCGACGGCCGCGCCGATCGCGCCGAGATCTCGATCACGATCGTCGATCCCTGGCAGCGTCGTGGGCTCGGCCGGGTGCTCGCTCGCGCCCTCGCCGGGAACGCTCGCCGGCACGGCATCGACGCGCTCGTCGCCACCGTGCTCGTCGACAACCGGGCTGCGCTCGGCCTCGCGGTCGCCGCCGGCCCGGCCCGGGTCAAGGTCGCGGGCCCGGAGGCGTATCTCGTCTTCGACCTGGCGTCGTAGCGCCACGCTCGGCCTTGCGGGTCGCCGTGTGGCGAGCTGCCGCGTGGCGGGCGCGGGAGCGCGCGTCGATCGCGGCGACCACCGCGAACACCACGTACGCGAGCGATGTCGCGATCGGCACCCAGCGGAACTGTCGGTCGGTGAGCGGGACCAGCACCGCGCACACGACGGCGAACAGCACGAAGATCGCAACCCGCCGGTCGTTCACGGTTCGGCCTTCACAGCACGTTCACGATCTCGTAGGTGATCGCCGCCACCACGAACGCGCCGGGGATGGTGAGGATCCACGCCCACACGACCCGTCCGGCCACGCCCCAGCGCACCGCGGACAGCCGGCGGGCGGCACCGACCCCGACGATCGCACCCGTGATGGTGTGCGTCGTCGACACCGGGATCCCCGCGGCCGACGTGAAGAACAGCGTTGCCGCTGCGCCCGACTCGGCCGCGACGCCGCCGACCGGCTGCAGCTTCGTGATCTTCGAGCCCATCGTCTTCACGATCCGCCACCCGCCCGACAGCGTCCCGAGCGCTATCGCGGTGTGCGCCGCGAGCACGACCCACAACGGCACGCCTGCCGTCTTCGGCAGGTGGCCCTCCGCGATCAGCACCGCGAGGATGAGGCCCATCGTCTTCTGCGCGTCGTTGGCGCCGTGGCCGAGGCTGAACGCGGCGGCGGAGAAGAGCTGGCCGACCCGGAACCCCCGGTTCAGCGCGTCGACCCGCCGCACGCGGTGGAACAGCCACATGATCGCGACGGTGATCAGCAGGCCGAGTGCGAGGCCGATGAGCGGCGACAGCACGATGAACACGCCGATGTCGCGCAGGCCCTTCTCGACGAGCACGTGGCCGCCGCCCTTCACGACCGCCGCTCCGGCGATTCCGCCGACGAGTGCATGCGACGAGCTGGTCGGCAGGCCGAGGTAGAAGGTGAACAGGTTCCAGCCGATCGCGCCGACGAGGCCGGCGAACACCACGCCGATCGACAGCACGTCGGGATGCACCACACCCTTCGCGATCGTGGCGGCGACGTGCGTGCCGAACACGTAGAAGGCGATGAAGTTGAAGAACGCTGCCCACGCGACCGCCGTCCGCGGCGACAGCACCCGCGTCGACACGACGGTGGCGATCGAGTTGGCGGCGTCGTGGAAGCCGTTCACGAAGTCGAAGCCGAGCGCGACGACGATGACGGCGACAGTGGCGAAGTCCATGCAGCGGCGAGGTCAGGCGTGCTTGAGCACGATGGATTCGATCACGTTCGAGATGTCCTCCACCGTGTTGATGGCCGCCTCCATCGCTTCGACCATGTCCTTCCAGCGCACGACGTCGAGCGCGTCGTACTCGCCGCTGAACAGGCGCACCAGCGCTTCGCGGTAGATCGTGTCGCCTTGGCTCTCGAGCTGGTCGATGGCCTCGAGGTCGTCCTGGATCCCCTTCATCGACTCGAGCCGGCCCATGAGGTTCACGATCCGCTCGGCCATCTGCACCATCACGTCGGCCTGCTGCTTCAGCTCGGGGATCGCCGGACGTCGCTGCACGATGAGCTGCATTCGGGCGGCGACCGCCTGCATGTCGTCGACGACGTCGTCGAGCTTCTCGGCCAGCTCGTGGATGTCCTCACGGTCGAATGGCGTGACGAACGTCGAGTTGAGCCGCTGCAGGATCTGGCGGGTCAGCTCGTCACCTTCGTGCTCGCACTCCCGGACAGCGTCGGTCGAGCGGTCACCGTTGTCGTCGGCGATCACGTGGCTCAGTCGGCGCGCGCACTCCGCGATGTTCGCGGCGGCGGCGTCGAAGAGCGTGAAGAACCCCTCGTCGGAGGGCAGTAGACGAAACCGCATCGAGCACAGGCCTCCCTGAGATCCAGCAGGGGGATAGCCGACCGGCTCCGGCCGGCGCAAAGCCCGACGGTCACGCTAACCGGTGGCCGGCCACACGTCGCCAGGGCAGGAGGTGGCGTGGGCACCGCCGTCGACGAACACGACCTGGCCGGTCATCTTGCGGTTGTCCTCGCTCACCATCCACGTCAGCACGGCCGCGATGTCGTCGGGGTCGGCGTGGCCGCCGAGCGGCATCGGCACCGCCTCGTCGGCGATGTGCCGCCACGTCTCGTCGGCGAGCAGTCCGGCGGTCATCGGCGTGCGGACGATGCCGGGTGCGACGGCGTTGAGCGCGATGCCCGCGCCCGCCCACGGCGCCGTCGGCGCCTCCCGCCGGACCCAGCGCGAGAGCGCCCGCTTGGCAGCGGCGTACACCGCTGGACCACGACCCTCGGCGGCGGCGACCGCCCGATCCTCGTCACCGTCGAGGCACGCCGCGATGATGGGGTCGTCGGGCTGGGCCTGCAGGAGCGCGACCGACGTGACCGCGACCGCTCGGGGTGTGTCGCTGCGGGCGAGGAGGGGCCGGCAGCCGTCGAGGGTCGCGACCGCACCGAAGTAGTCGACCCGCACGACGAGCGGATCGTCGCCCGCTACTCCCGCGCACGCGATCACCGCGTCGACGTGACCACCGCAGGCCTCGGTGATCCCGTCGACCATCGCCGCGCGACCCGCGACCGACGCCAGGTCGGCGGTCAGGTCGGCGTCGTGGAGGTCGACGGTGATCACCCGATAGCCGGCGGCGGCGAGCCGGGCGCTGGTGGCTGCGCCGATCCCCGAGGCGGAGCCGGTGAGTACACAGGTGCGAGCGGTCACGGGGGCAGTATCGACGGCGCGCCCGCCCCGTGCAGGGATCAGCGATAGCCGAGCCGGTTTCGGCCCCCGGCCCGCCGGTAGATGAGCAGCGCGATCACCGCACCGATGATCGAGCCGATGATGCCGGATGGCTGCAGCGCACCTTCACCGGCATCCGCACCGAAGATCGCCCAGCCGAGGAAGCCACCGATGAAGCTGCCGACGATGCCGAGCACGAGCGTCGCGAGGATGCTCATCGAGTCGTCGCCGGGGACGATCGCCCGCGCGACGAAGCCTGCAATCAGACCGATGACCAACAGGTAGATGATGAAGCCGAGCATGTGTCTCTCTTCCGTCAGTCAGCCACCCCTCACGGCGGCATGCGGTGAGCCTCTGGTTCCCCTGATGCGCTGCGGCTCAGACACCGATCGTTCGTCCACCACAATCGTGACGTGGAATTGAGCGACTTGCAGACGTTGATGCGCGAGACCTATGGCAACCGCGACCGCGCTCGAGGGCTGTCCGCCACGGTCGCGTGGATCGCCGAGGAAGTGGGTGAATTGGCGCAAGCCGTCCGCAAGGGTGATCGTGACTCGCAGCTCCACGAGCTCGGCGACGTGCTGGCGTGGATCGCCTCACTCGCCGACCAGCTGGGCGTCGATCTCGACGAGGCCGTGGCGCGCTACGCGAACGGCTGCCCGCGCTGCGGCGCCCGGCCGTGCCGGTGCACGCCGTGATCGTTACCTCGGGGCCGCGTACTTGTAGCCGACGCCGCGGATCGTGAGGATCCGCGTCGGGTTCGAAGGATCGGGTTCGACCTTCGCCCGCAGCCGCTTGATGTGCACGTCCAGGGTCTTCGTGTCTCCGACGTAGTCGGTGCCCCACACGTGGTCGATCAGCACCTCGCGGCGCACGACCCGCCCGGCGTTGTCGAGCAGCAGCTCGAGCAGCTCGAACTCCTTGAGCGGCAGGCTGACCGGTTCGCCCCGGATGACGACCTCGTGCTGCTGCGGATCGAGCAGCACGTCACCCACCTCGATCGCATCCTCCGATGGGGAGACGTCGCCGTCGGCGGGTGTCCGGCGCAACACGGCGCGGATCCGGGCCACCAGCTCGCGCAACCGGTACGGCTTGGTCACGTAGTCATCGGCGCCGACTTCGAGCCCGACCACCGTGTCGAGCTCGGAGCCCTTCGCGGTCACCATGATCACCGGCACCTTGCTCTTGGCCCGCAGCTCACGGCACACGTCGATGCCGGAGACCTTCGGGAGCATGACGTCGAGCAGCACGAGGTCGGGGCGCACCGCGTCGAACAGCGTCAGTGCCTCCGCTCCGTCGCGCGCGACGTGGACCAAGAAGCCCTCACGGCGCAACCCGACGGTGAGCGCGTCGACGAAGGAGTCCTCGTCCTCGACGAGCAGGATCGACGCCTGGGTCGGGCTCATCGTGCGGCCGGGTCGCTCGCCGGCTCGCGGGAGCGCCGGTGGCGGGGCAGCACGAGGGTGAAGGTCGAGCCTTCACCCTGGACCGACGCCACCCGCACCTCGCCGTCGTGGTTGGCGGCCACGTGGCGGACGATAGCGAGTCCGAGACCGGTTCCTCCCGTGTTGCGGCTCCGGGCCCGGTCGACGCGGTAGAAGCGCTCGAAGATGCGGTCGAGGTCGCGGGACGGGATGCCGATGCCGTGGTCGGCGACCGCGATGGTCGTGTTGATGTCGTCTGCGTCGACGGTGACCTCGACCGTCGAGCCCCGCTCGCTGTACTTCACCGCGTTGTCCATCAGGTTCGCGACCGCGGAGACGAGCTGGCGGCGGTCGCCCCGGACGACCACGTCGCCCGCGACCGGCTGCACGACCACGGTGATCTCGTGTTGCTCGGCGGCCGGCGAGATGCGCTGCTCCGCCTCGGTGACGATGTCGGCGACCGCGACCTCCTCCTGGACCGGCGACTCCTCGAGCTCGATGCGGGACAGCTCGAGCAGGTCGTCGATGGTGCGCCCGACGCGAAGCGCCTCGCTCACGATGCGAGCGGCGAGCCGGCGGACAACTTGCGGGTCGTCCTCATCGAGCACCGCCTCCGCGAGGAGGCTGAGCGCGCCGACTGGGGTCTTCAGCTCGTGGCTGATGTTCGCCACGAAGTCGCGCCGCACCGCCTCGAGACGCCGGCGTTCGGACACGTCGTCGACGAGCACCACGGCGTGGCGGCCGCCATCCTCGCCGCCGAGCGACATGGCGGACACGATCAGCACCCGCTGTGGCGGTCCGTGCTGCTCGAGCACCCGCCGGGCCGTGTCGCCGTGCAGCGCATCGGCGACGAGTCCGCCGATCGACAGGGTGAGCAGCGCCGCGAGGCGCGGGTTCGCGAGGCGCTCCTGCGCGGCCCGGTTCTGGTACAGGACGTTCGCGTGCTCGTCGCAGAGCAGGACGCCGAGCGGCAGCGCGCCGAGCGCCCGTTCGAGGCGATCCGCGAACGACGCCGCGGCATCCCGCGCCCCGATCGCGCCGTCGCGCTCATGCTCGAGCTGCTCGTTTCGCCGGGCGAGCCTGCGATGATCGACCCACCACAGCAGCGTGACCACCGCGGCGACGGCCGCGAAGGCAGCAACGGTCATCCGAACCGTCCGGTGACATAGCTTTCGGTGCGGGGGTCCGACGGGTTGGCGAAGATCTGCTGCGTCGGTGCGCACTCGACGAGCACGCCGGACCGATGCCCTCCTGACTCGTCGACCTCGACGGTGATGAACGCAGTCACATCCGACGCGCGTGCCGCCTGCTGCATGTTGTGCGTGACGATGATGATCGTGTAGTCGCTCTTGATCTCGGCCATCAGGTCTTCGATGCGCGCCGTCGACACCGGATCGAGCGCCGAGCACGGCTCATCCATCAGGATCACGTCGGGCTCGACCGCGATCGCGCGTGCGATGCACAGGCGTTGCTGCTGGCCACCGGACAGGCTCAGCGCCGATTTGCCGAGCCGGTCTTTCACCTCATCCCACAGCGCGGCACGGCGCAGCGACCGCTCGACGATGTCGGGCAACTCGCGCCTGCGGACACCGCCGATCCTCGGGCCGTACGCGACGTTGTCGAAGATCGACTTCGGGAACGGGTTCGGCTTCTGGAACACCATGCCGATGCGCCGCCGGACCGCGGTGACGTCGACCGCGGGGTCGTAGAGGTCGGCGCCGTGATAGGTGATGCGGCCCTCGACCCGGGCGTTCGGGATCAGGTCGTTCATCCGGTTGAAGCAGCGCAGCAACGTCGTCTTGCCGCACCCCGACGGGCCGATCAGCGCGGTGACCTGGCGCGCCCGGACCTTCAGATCGACGTCGCGCACGGCACGGTGGTCGCCGTAGAACACGGTGAGGCCGCGGACGTCGAACACGAGCAGCTCGGCGGGCGGGGCGAGGATCGAGGGCGTCGGCCCTGCCGCAGTGACGGTGAGATCCGGTGGTGCGGCGATCGTGGATTCGAGCATCGAATCTCCCTCTCCGTTGGTCACGACGGGGCGAGTGCGAAGCGTGACGTGATGAGCCGGGCGGCGACCGTGCAGAGGACCACGAGCGTGATCAGCGTCAGCGCAGCACCCCAGGCAAGCGGTTCGCCTCCGGGTTGGGTCACGTTCGCGTAGATCTGCGTCGACAGTGCGGTGTTGACCCCGGACAGGTGGGTGTTCAGGAAGCGGGTCGACCCAATCGTCAGCAGCAGCGGTGCCGTCTCGCCCGCGGCACGGGCGACGGCGAGCATGCAGGAGCTGGTGATGCCGGGCAAGGCGGCCGGGAGCACGACGGTGAGCGTCGTGCGCGACGTGGTGGCACCCAGCGCAAGGCTCGCCTCTCGCAGGCTGTCGGGCACGAGGCGCAGCATCTCCTCGGTGGCGCGCACGACGATCGGCAGCATGAGGCAGCCGAGCGCGAGCGCGCCGGCGATCGCGGAACGCCCGTCGACACCGCGAGGGACCACCCACACCGCGTACAGGAACACGCCCATGATCACCGACGGCACACCGATCATCACGTCGGAGAAGAACCGCAGGACGCGCGCCAGGCGCCGCGACCGTCCGTACTCGTTCAGGTAGACGGCGCCGAGGATGCCGAGCGGCACCGCGAGCACGGTGGCCAGACCTGTTGTCAGGAGCGTGCCGACGATCGCAGGAGCCATGCCGTACACGACGGGCGCGACGTCGCTGGCCCCGAACTTCGTGGCGAGCGCGCTCGAGGCGACGTCGGGGATGTTGCGGGTGAACCAGGCCGCGCTGATCACCGGCACGCCCTTGCCGGCGACATCGACGAGCACGAGCACGAGTGGGACCGCGGCGACCCCGAACGCGCCGAGCATCGAGGCGGTCGCAATCCGGTTCGTCCACCTCCGCCGGCGCGACAGCGCCGACCCGCGCAGGTCGACCGCGGTGCTCACCGCGCACCTCGCATCCGCTCGGCGCGGGCGACCAGCAGCTTGGCGGCGACGTTGACCAGCATCGTCAGCGCCACGAGGACGATGCCGAGCCCGATCAGCGCGGCCTGAAAGGTGCCGCCTGCCTCGGGAAGGTTGCGCACGATCACCGACGGCATGGCTTCGCCGGCGGCGAACAGGTTGGCGACGACCCGGGGGTTGGCGCCGATCACGAGCGCGATCGCGATCGTCTCGCCCATGGCCCGGCCGAGGCCGAGCATCACCGCGCCGATGATCCCGCCCCCGGAGTGGGCGAGCACGACCCCCCGGATCATCTCCCAGCGTGTCGCGCCCAGCGCGAGTGCGCCGTCCTTGTCGTTGCGCGGGACGGTGAGGAACACCTCTCGGGTGACCGACGTGATGATCGGCACGATCATCAACCCGACGATGAGCCCCGCGGTCATGAAGCTGCTGCCGCCCCCGCTCGGGCCGAACAGCGACCGCAGCACCGGCACGGATGCGGTGTGGCCGTGGAGCCAGCGGTAGAGGTCGTCGAGGTGGGGGCGCAGCACCAGGAAGCCCCAGAGACCGAACACGACCGACGGCACCGATGCGAGCACGTCGATCGCCGTCGTGATCCAGAACCGCAGTCGCCGCGGCGCGACCTCGGTGACGAACAGCGCGATGCCAATGCTGATGGGCACCGCAAACGCGATCGCGAGCGTCGACACAACAACGGTGCCGAACACGTACGCGCGCACCCCGAACACGTTGCCGACCTGGTCGAACTTGTCCCGGGTGAAGTAGCCGAGGCCTTCCTTCGAGAACGCGGGCCAAGCCCGCTGCGTCATCGACACCACGATCGCGACGAGGATCGCGAGCACGAGCATTCCGGCCGCCATGCTCAGCAGCCGGAATGCCGTGTCGCTGCGTCCCCGCGACGTGCGTGTGGCGCCAGCGGCGATCATCCAGGTGTGATGAGGTCCAGTTGAGCGATGGCCTTTGCCGCGAGGTCGGCGGGCAACTTCGCGTAACCGACGCTGGAGGCGAATGTCTGGCCGTCGGTGAGCAGGAAGTGCAGGAAGCCCTTCAACGCCGCCGCCGTCGCCGCGTCGGGTTGCACCTTGTAGACGATGATCCACGTCGGTGACGTGATCGGGTAGGCCGCGTCGCCCTTCGCGTCGATCGGGTCGTAGGTGAGGTCCGCCTTGATGTCGACGCCCGCGAGTGCCGCGCTCGCGCCGTCGAGTGTCGGTGCGACGAACTTCCCCGCCTCGTTCTTGATCGATGCGACGTGCAGGTTGGCGTTCACCGCGTCGGCCAGATCGACGTAGCCGATGGCCCCTTCAGTGGTGCCGATCACCGACGCGACGCCGCTGTTCTTCTCGGCCCCCAGGGTCGTCGCCGGCCAGTTCACGGTGTCGCCGCTGCCGAGCGTCCAAGCCGAGCCACCGGCCTTGCCGAGGTACTTCGTGAAGTTGCTGGTCGTGCCGGAGGCGTCGGAGCGGTGCACGACCACGATGCGCGTCGCCGGGAGGGTGATGCCGGGGTTGTCAGCCGCGACCATCGGATCGTTCCAGGTCGTGATCGTGCCGGCGAAGATCGCGCCGAGCGTCTCACCGCTGAGCTGCAACCGGTCGATGCCGCTCAGGTTGTACGAGACCGTGATCGGCGCCGCGACGGTGGGGAAGTAGAGGACGTCGCCGCCCTGGAACTTCGCTTTGTCCTCCGCTTTGATCAGGCTGTCGGTGCCAGCGAATTGCACCACCTTGTTCTGCAGGTCGGTCTTGCCGGCGCCCGAGCCACTCTTCGTGTAGCTCACCGCGACCTTCGGGGCCTTCGCCTTGAACTCGGTGATCGCCTTCTGGAGGAACGGGTCCTGGAACGTCGACCCGGAGCCGTTGAGCGTGCCGGCCAGCGCCGCGTAGTCGATCGGCGCGCCCGACGAGGCTGGGCTGCTCGTTGCGGTCGAGGTGCTGTTGGCCGCGCTGCCGTTGTCGCTGCTGCACGCCGCGGTCGTCGCGAGCGCGACGGCCGCCAGTGCGAGCCCGAGCCGGCGAAGGCGGCGCCGAGCGGTGGGGGTTGCGGGTCTCATTCGGGTTCGCTCCATCGGGGCTCACCGTACGAAGCGCAGGTGGACGTGCGGGACCGGCCAGGTGAACGGCAGGCGAACACCTGCCGAACATCGCGCAGCGCCGCGTGCCGGCGCGCGATCCTGGCGCTGTGCCCGACACCACGCGACGTGGCTTCTTCGACGAGCTCGAGCGGCTCCACCTCGATGTCGTGCACCTCGGCGCGCTCGCCCTCGAGGCGATCCACCGGGGCAGCGACGCGTTGGTGCGCTTCGACCTCGCCGGCGCCGACGAGACCGTCCACCGTGACGCCGAGCTCGACCAGCTCAGTGACGCGATCGAGGAACGGATCTACGTCCTGTTCGCGACGCAGCAACCGGTCGCCGCCGACCTGCGGGCGATGGTGACGATGCTGCGAGTGGTGCACGAGCTCGAACGCATCGGTGACTACATGGTCAACATCGCCAAGGCGACCCGGCGCCTGCAGCCCGAGCCGCTCGACCCTCGGGTGCTCGGCATCCTCGACCGGATGCACCAGCAGGCCGCCGCGCAGCTCGCGGTCGCGGTCGATGCGTTCTCGGCCCGCGACCCGGCGAAGATGCCCGACCTGTCACACATGGACGACGTGATGGACGACCTGACCCGGGACCTGTTCCGCACGATCTTCGCGGCCGACCGCTCGGGCGATGACGCCATCGCGCGAGCCGTGCAGCTCGCGCTCGTCGGGCGGTACTTCGAGCGCATCGCCGACCACGCCGTCAACGTGGGCGAGCGGGTCGACTACATGGTGACCGGCAACTTCCACGAGCACACGTCGCCCGCGCCGTGACGGCGCGGCGCACCCGAGGTTCGGCTGCGTGGGCCGCTGCCGCGCGCTCGTGGTCAACCCGGCGGTGGTCGCCCGCGGGCGTCGCCGTGTCGCTGGCGATGGTGGAAGCGGCAGCGGCAGCTCCCGTTGGCCTGGATGGTGAGCCCGCCGAGCTCGTAGGGCTGATCGTGGTCGATCTCGCACCGCTCCGCCGGCACGTCGCACGACGGATGCACGCACGTGCGGTCGCGCACCTCGATGGCTCGGCGGGTCGCGCCGCGGAGCACGCGCTGGCGCACCCCGACGTCGAGCACCCAGGTGCCGCGGAAGGTCTCCGAGCTGTGCAGCGCCGGTCGGCGTCGAGCGCGGCGGCTCGCTCCTCCATCTCGTCGGGTGCGTGCAGGTGGCTCGAGTACGACACCGAGCGCGTGAAGTTGCGGTAGGTCAGCTTCGACGCATGGTCGAGCAGCATCCCGACGTCACGCTCGAACGCCCGCGGGTTCCGCGCCGCCGCCTCGGCCAGCACGCGGACGTGCTCGCCGGTGAGCGCACCGGCGGTGAAGGCGGCCTCGACCTCGGGCATCTGGCGCAGCGCGTGGCCGTTGGCCGCCTCCCGCACCGCCCGGCCCACCGGGATCCGGCACCGCCAGGCGACCCACCGCCCGATAGAGCGGGCACCGTCGTCGTCGACCGCGCGGCGGGCGTCGGTCACCCCCACCGCCCGCGTGATGCTCGCCTCCAGCGCCGACGCGACGCGATGCAGCTCCACGAGCGTGCCCGCGAGCTGGTCGTCGGTCAGCTCCGTGAACGACACCCGGCCGAGCGCGTCGACGGCCGCGGCGACCTGCTTGACAGTCAAATGCCGCGAACCACCCGTCACCCCGGCACGCCGGCGCGCCCTTTGTGAGCTAGAACGCCGCATGCCTCGACTGCGACAAGTCCCGAGATCCGAAGCGGCCCCGTCGGTGCAGGCGATGTACGACTACCTGTTCGGGCCCGGTCGCGATCCGGTGTCGGACCCGGTCGGCACCTCGAGCGGCACACCCGGCGACTGGTGGACGGTGTTCGCGCTCGTGCCTGCGGTGTTCGACCACGCCCTCGCCGGCTTCGCCGTCTACCGCGGCTCCGCGGACGTGCTCGACCCGAAGCTGCGCGAGCTCGGCCAGTGCCGGGCCGGGTGGGCGCGCGGCAGCCAGTTCGTGTTCTCCCAGCACTGCAAGGCGATGCGTTCGGTCGGCTTCACCGAAGAGCAGGTGCAGGCCATCCCGTTCGGGCCCGGCGCGCCGTGCTGGTCGCCGATCGAGCGCGCCGTGCTCGCGTACACCGACTGCCTCGTGTACGACGGCGGGCGGGTACCCGACGCGGTGTTCGACGCGCTGCGGGCCGAGCTGAGCGACGAGCAGATCCTCTACCTCACCTACATCACCGCGCTCTACGACATGCACGCGGTGATGAGCAAGGCGTTGCGCACGGAGTTCGACGATCGCGACGAGCCGGTCGTCGAGGTGGGTGAGCGCGAACCGCTGCGGCTCAGCGACGCGGAGCGCCCCGATCGCGATACCTGACCCGGCAACGTCACCCGCGGGTGGCGAGCGACAAGCCGAAGTCGCCGGCGCGGTCGGTCCACCACTCGACCGGCGTGAAGCCGGCCGCGTCGAGCTCGCGCTCGACCCGCTCGCGTGTGAACTTCGCGCTGATCTCGGTCCGCAGCTCCTCACCCGCCGCGAACCCGACCTGCATCCGAAGCCCGTGGATCCACACCTCGTGGGCGACCTCGGCGCGCAACCACATCTCGATCCACTGCTCGGCCTCGTTCCAGCGCGCCACGTGCGCGAACCGCTCGGGTACGAAGTCAGCGTCGAGCTCGCGGTTGATCACCGACAGCACGTTGCGGTTGAACGCGGCCGTGACTCCGGCCGCGTCGTCGTAGGCCGCGACGAGCCGCGACCGGTCCTTCACGAGATCGGCGCCGAGCAGCAGGTACTCGCCGTCGGTGAGCACCCCGGCGATCTCCTGCAGGAACTTGCAACGCTCGGCGGGCGCGAGGTTGCCGATGGTCCCACCCAGGAACGCGACGACCCTGTGGCCTTCCATTGCCTGAGGCAGCAGCGCGAGGTGCCGTTCGAAGTCACCGACCACGGCGTGGACCGCGACACCGGGATAGGCGGACGCGATCGCCGCTCCCGCGGCGCGCAACGTCGCCTCGCTGCAGTCGAACGGGATGAACGCGCGCAGGTTCCCGGTGTCGCGCAGCGCGTCGAGCAGCAACCGGGTCTTGGTCGACGTTCCGCTGCCGAGCTCGACGAGCGCGTTCGCGCCCGTGCGGCGCGCGATGTCGTGCGCGTGGGCGTCGAGGATCTCACGTTCGCGTCGCGTCGGGTAGTACTCCGCGAGGCGCGTGATCTCGTCGAAGAGCTGTGACCCGCGGTCGTCGTAGAACCACTTCGGCGGCAGTGTCTTCGGGGTCGCGGCCAAGCCGGTGCGCACGTCGTCGCGCAACGCCCGGGCCATGTCGGCGGCGTCGAGGTGCACGTCGACGGTGAGGGATCGGGCCATGACGACTCCTGTCGGGGAGGCAGCGGGGGGCGTCAGCGGTCGTGCGCGAGGCGCACGCCGCTGAAGATCTGCCGGCGGATCGGGAAGTCCCAGTTGCGGAACGTCGGGCGCAGCACCGTGTGGTGCGTGGCGAACGACCCGCCGCGCAGGACCTTGTAGTCGGACCCGAAGAAGACCTCCGAGTACTCGCGGTACGGGTGGGCGCAAAAGCCGGGCCACGGCAGGAAGTCCGACGCGGTCCACTCCCAGACCATGCCGGTGCCTTCGAGCAGCCCCACCCGGTGCGCCGCCTCCCACTCCTGCTCGGTGGGCAACCGGGCGCCGCACCAGCGGGCGAACGCCTTGGCCTCGTACCAGCACACGTGGGTCACGGGCTCGTCCGGCGGCGGTGCGGCGCGGGTGCCGAACCGCAACCGTGACCACTCGCGCCCGCCCTCGGCGAGCCAGTAGAGCGGCGCAGTGGCATCGTGGTCTCTTCGCCACCGCCAGCCGGCCGCGCTCCACAGGCGCTCGTCGTGGTAACCGCCGGCGGCCATGAACGCGAGCCAGGCCTCGTTGGTGACCGGCCGGAGATCGATCGACAACGGGCGCAACTCGACGGTGTGCGCGGGCCGTTCGTTGTCGTAGGCCCACGGGTCGCCGTCGGTGCCGATCTCGTAGGTGCCACCGTCGAGCGCGACGTCGGCGCGGCCAGCGCCGTCGCTCCCGGCCGCCAGCCGTGGTTCGTGCGCGGCGGGAACCTCGACCGGCGCGCCCGACAACTGGATGGTCGCCGTCATGGTCTCGTCGTGCTGGTGCTCGTGCTGCACGACCATCCGGTGGAAGAACTCACCGCCGCCGTCGCGAGTGCGGAGGATCTCGATGGCGCGCTCGCGGACCGACGCGATGTAGCGCAGCGCGTCCGCTGGCCCGAGCAGCGGTAGCGCCGGCCGGTCAGCGCGCGGGTGGCGGAACGCGTCATAGAGGTCGTCGAGGTCGGGACGCAACGCCTCGCCGCCGAGCGCGCGCACGAGCCACAGCTCCTCGTAGTTGCCGACGTGCGCGAGATCCCACACGAGCGGTGACATCAGCGGCGAGTGCTGGACGCGCAGGAACTCGTCGTCGAACGGTTCGACGAGCGCGAGCGTGCGCCGCCGCGCATCGGTCAGCTCCTGTTCGATCGGCACATTGACGGTCACGCCCATGCGGGCGCCTCTCCGTGCCGGAGCAGCGCGCGCCGCTCGGGACCGTCGCAGGTGAGTGCGGCGGCGAGCTCGACGGCGCGCGGCCACCTGTCGTCGTCGAGCGCGTCGAGCGTGCGGATCTCGAACCAGCCCCGCGGCCGCACCGGCGGGAACAGCGTCGTCAGGTGCTCGAGAAGGTCGCATTCGTCAGGCCAGCCGAGCGGGTGACCGCGCGTCGCCCACGCCGCGAACGTCATCGGTTCGAGCACCGGCACGCATTCGTCGTCGCCGGTGCGGACGAACATCACGCGCGCGGCGAGCGCGTAGGTGGCCCATGCCGTCGCCGGGTCACGGCCCGGCACGAGCCGGGTGCGGCTCGGGTCGATCCGCGACCACACGTCGAGCCGGTTCGGCGACGGTTCGTTGAACGTCTCGGCGAGCACCCGTGCCGCGATGTTGGCGGCACGCCACGCGTCACGACGGTCGCCCGACACGTCGACGTTGATCTGCACGGACGCCGAGTTGCACATCATCGTTCGCCCGTCGACGCCGGCCGCGTCGAAGTAGGCCTCCATCGCGCGGTACCGGGCCTGGTCGACGACGCGTTCGGGTGGGCGAGCACGGTCGAGGCCGGTGCTGCACAGTGCGATGCCAGCGTCGGCCAGCGCGGCGCGCAGCACGGCGAGGTCCGTGCGGACCGCGTCGACGAGCTCCGCGACGGACGCGAACGGCCGCGAGCTCAGTTCGACCTGCCCGCCGGGCTCGATGGTGACACGGCCACCGCACGGCAGCGGCGCGCCGGCGGCAGCGAGGGCGAGTTGGATCTCCGCGGGGGTGACGCGGCGAGCCGCGTCGTCGACGTGATGGGAGAGCCATTCCAGCTCGAGCCCGACGGCGGGGCAGGCCGTGGGTTCGTGGACGGCCCGATCACGGACGATGGTGAAGGCGTCGCCCGCGGTCAGGCACCGCGAGGGCGACGGCACGGGGGTTACCGGTACCCGAAGCGCGCCGCCACCCAGGTGCGGTTGCGGACGGGCGCCAGCCACAGGTACCGGCTGCCACCGACTCTGACGGCTCTGGTCATCGACTCCCCCCTTCGGGTCTTGCCCGCGCCTGCTCCCGGCGTTGCCGGGCGACGCTACCCGCAAGTTCCGGAGTCGCCACCTTGTCCGGATGGCGTCACGCGGGTGTCGCGGCGATGAAGTCCACGATCACCCGGGCCAGCTCGGGGCCGCGGTCCTCTTGGAGGAAGTGGCCGCCGCCCTCGATGGTGGTGTGCGGCTGGCCGGCGCAGCCGGGGATCAGCTCCCGCAGCACCCGGTCGGCACCGCCGGTGATCGGGTCCTGGTCGCTGAACGCGCACAGGAACGGCTTGGTGAACCGCTGGAGCGACTCCCAGGCCTTGCGGTTGGCCGGCGCGGCGGGGTCGTCCGGGGAGGTCGGCACCAGCAGGGGGAACTGCCGGGCGCCTTCCTTGTAGCGGTCGTCGGGGAACGGCGCGTCGTAGGCCGCGACCACCGCCTCGTCGAGCTCGGTGCGGCAGCCGCCCTTCACGATGCCGCCGACGTGGAAGTCGGGGGTCTCCTGGCTGTAGCGCTGCCACGCGAGGAACGCCTCGCCGGGATGGCGGTCGCCGGTCGGCAGGAACGTGTTGGCGGCCACGACCCGCCGGAACCGCTCGGGGTGCTCGGCCACGAGCCGCAGCCCGATGAGCCCGCCCCAGTCCTGGCCTACGAAGGTCAGCCCGTTGAGGCCGATGCCGTCGAAGAGCGCGCCGCGCATCCAGTCCACGTGGCGCTGGTAGGTGTACTCGGTGCGGGGCGTTGGCTTGTCCGACCGGCCGAAGCCCACGAGGTCGGGAGCGACGCAGCGGTGTCCCGCCGCGGTCAGCACCGGGATCATCTTGCGGTACAGGTAGCTCCAGGACGGCTCGCCGTGCATGAGCAGCACCGTCTCGCCGCTGACGCCCGGCCCGGTGTCCACGTAGTGGACCCGGATGCGGTCACCGGTCCCGTCGCCGGCGTCGACCTCCACGTAGTGCGGCTCGAAGTCGTAGCCGGGTAGGTCGGTGAACCGCTCGTCGGGCGTCCGCAGGATCTCCATGTCCCCGAGACTGTCACAGCGCCGTCTTACGATCGCAGTCGTGGACGAAGGCACCGTCGTCGGCCGGGTGATCGGCACCGAGGACGCCACCCCCCTGGAGTTCTGGGTGGGGGTGCAGGACGGCGCGTACCTGCAGCTCGACGACGTCGTCGCGCTCGAACGGCGGCTGCCCGACGGTTCGCTGGTGAAGCTGTACGGCGTGGTGTCGCGGGTGCGAGCGCGCCACGTCGGCGCCCGCTTCGACACCGACGTGTTCCTCATCGAGGACGGCGTGCTGTTCGCGGAGACCGCCGAGGCCGCGCAGGTCGCGGCCACCCGGTTCGAGCCCGAGATCTTCGTGCCGCCGCTGCCGGGCGAAGCGGTGCGCAAGGCCACGGCCGACCTGCGCAGCGAGGCGCTGTTCTTCGACCAGATGCGCAAGCGGCTCCCGGCGGGGCTCTCCCGCGACGACGAGCCGTACTACCTCAACGTCGAGTTCCTCGACGGCACCCGCGGCGCGCACGTCAACATCAGTGGCATCTCCGGCGTCGCAACCAAGACGACCTACGCCACCTTCCTGTTGTACGCGCTGTTCCACTCCGGCGTGCTCGGCGCAGAGGCAGCCAACACGAAGGCGCTGGTGTTCAACGTCAAGGGCGAGGACCTGCTGTTCCTCGACCATCCGAACGTCGAGCTGTCGGTCGACGACGCGGCGCGATACAAGGCGCTCGGTCTCGAGCCGGGCGCGTTCTCGTCGGTGTCGGTGTTCGCACCGCCGGTCAAAGGCGACCGCGACGGCCGTCCCGACGTGCGAGCCCGCACCGAGGGGGTCACCTCGTTCTTCTGGACGCTCGAGCAGTTCTGCGGCGAGGGCCTGCTGCCGTTCCTGTTCGCGGACAGCGAGGACGACCGCCAGCAGTACCCGATCGTGGTCGCCAACGTGACCGCCCGGCTCGAACAGGCCAAGCCGGCGGGGGAGGGCGCGGTCAACGTCGACGGCGAGGTCGTGCGGTCGTTCCGCGACCTGGTGTCGGTGATCGAGACGAAGGTCGACCCCGACGGTCCCGACCAGTGGGCGGGGCGCGCGATCGGCGCCGGCACGATCAACGCGTTCATCCGCCGGCTCCACGCCGCGGTGCCGCACGTGCAGCACCTGGTGCGCGCCGACATCCCCAACCCCGCCGCGCACGCCGTCGACTTCGACCGAGCGCAGGTCACCGTGGTCGACCTGCACAACCTCAACGACCGGGCGAAGCGGTTCGTGGTCGGCGTCGTGCTGCGCAAGGCGTTCGAGCGCAAGGAGCGCTCCGGCCAGTCGCGGCCACTGCAGTTCGTCGTGCTCGACGAGCTGAACAAGTACGCGCCGCGCGAGGGCTCGAGCCCGATCAAGGAGATCCTGCTCGACGTGGCCGAGCGGGGCCGGTCGCTCGGCATCATCCTCATCGGCGCGCAGCAGACGGCGAGCGAGGTCGAGCGCCGCGTGGTCGCGAACAGCGCGATCCGGGTGGTTGGCCGGCTCGACGCGGCCGAAGCCGCCCGCGGCGAGTACGGCTTCCTTCCCGCAGTGCAGCGGCAGCGGGCAACGATCATCAAGCCCGGCACGATGGTGGTGAGCCAGCCCGAGGTGCCGATCCCGATCGTCGTGCAGTTCCCCTTCCCCGCGTGGGCGACCCGCGCGGATGAGGCCGGCGCGAACCCCGCCTCGAACCAACCCGACGACCCGTTCGAGGGGTTCTGATGCTGCGGGCGCGAGGCTCCGGAGGCCCGCAGTGAAGGTCCTGCACACCTCCGACTGGCACGTCGGCAAGAAGCTGCGCGGCCGCGACCGCGCCAGCGAGCACCGCGCCGTGCTCGCGGAGATCGCATCGATCGCCGGCGAGCGGCAGGTCGACCTCGTCGTCGTGGCCGGCGACCTGTTCGACACCGCCGCGCCCACCCCCGACGCCGAGGCGATCGTCTACGAGGCGCTGCTGGCACTGACCGGCGAGCGGTCCCGTCCCGTGGTGGTCGTGGCCGGCAACCACGACTCTTCCGCCCGGCTGGGGGCGGTCGCTCCTGTGTTCGCGGCGCACGGCGTCCACATTCTCGCCGCGCCGGCGCGCCCCGACCACGGTGGCGTGCTCGATGTCGGCGACGCCCGGCTCGCGCTGTTGCCATTCCCGTCGCTGCGCTCGGTCATCGACGCCGACGCGCTCATGCAGCGGGACGCGGCCGACCACGGCGGCACGTACGCGGAGCGAGTCCGGCGCATCCTCGACGCGTTGTGCGAGCCGTTCGCGGGCGACCGGGTCAACCTCGTCGTCGCCCACCTCATGGTGATGGGCGGCACGCTCGGCGGCGGCGAGCGAGGCGCGCACACGATCTTCGACTACTGGGTGCCGGCCACCGCGTTCCCGCCCACCGCGCACTACGTCGCGCTCGGTCACCTGCACCGCGCCCAGCAGCTCGACGGGCCGTCGCCGCTGCACTACTGCGGCTCGCCGCTGCAACTCGACTTCGGCGAGACCGCCAACGACCCGTCGGTGCGGGTGGTCACCGCCGAGCCGGGGCGGGCCGGTGTCACCGTCGAAGCCGTCCCCATCCACGCCGGGCGCCGGCTGCAGGTGCTGAGGGGCACGCCCGACGAGCTGCTGGCCGCCGCGGACCAAGCGGGCGACGAGCACCTGAAGCTGGTGGTCGACAGCGGTCCCCGCCCCGGGCTGGCCGACGAGCTGCGCGAGCGGTTCCCGGGCGCGGTCGAGATCGTGCTGGCGTCGACTGCGCGCGATCGCCCGGTACGTGACACCACCGTCTCCTACGAAGGTCGCCGCCCCCACGACCTGCTCGTGGAGTACCTCGCCGCGCGCGACGCGCACGACGATGCGCTGGTGCGCCTGTTCGACGAGCTGGTCGACGAGGTGTCCTCGTCATGAGACCGGCGCGGCTCGAGCTCGAAGGCTTCATGGCCTTTCGCGACCGCACGGTCGTCGACTTCGAAGGTGTCGAGCTGTTCGCGCTGTGCGGCCCCACCGGCGCGGGCAAGACGAGCGTGATCGACGCGATCACGTTCGCGCTGTACGGGTCGGTTCCCCGGCTCGGTGAGAAGCTGGTCGCACCCGTGCTGGCGCAGGGCAAGGTCGAAGCGCGGCTGCGGCTCGACTTTTCGGTCGCGGAGGTGCCCTACACGGTCGTGCGCGTCGTGCGGGCGACCAAGGGCGGCGCCACCACCAAGCAGGCGCGGCTCGAACGGGCCGGCGAGGCGCTCGCCACCGACGCCGCGGAGGTGAGCGAGCGAGTCGTCGACCTGCTCGGGCTCGACTTCCGGCAGTTCACGACGTGCGTGTCGCTCCCGCAGGGCGAGTTCGCGCGCTTCCTGCACGAAGAGCCCCGCAAGCGGGGCGACCTCCTGGTCCGCCTGCTCGACCTCGGCCTCTACGACCGGGTCGCAGCGCTCGCCCGCCAGCGTGCCGCGCTCGCCCACGAGCGCGCCGCCGCGTGCCAGAGCCGGTTGGACGAGCTGGCCGGCGCCACGCCCGAGGCGGTCGAGGCCGCGGCAGCGCGCGTGCGCGACCTCACCGCGCTGCGCGACCGGATCGACGAGGCGCAACCCGAGCTCGACACGCTGCGGGCCTCGATCGAAGCGGCCGAGCGCGACGCCGCCGCGTGCGCCGAATCGCTCGCGCTGCTCGCCACGGTGGTGATCCCCGACGGTGTCGCCGACCTGGCCAGCGCGCTCGGCGACGCGACGGCCGCCTACGAGGCGGCACGGCAGGCCGACACCGACACCGCCGAAGCGCTTGACAAGGCCGAGGCCGCGCTGGCCGCGCTGCCACCGCGGTCCGAGGTCGAGGAGCTGGTCGCCCGCCACGACCAGCACGCAGCACTGGCCGAGTTGGTCGCGGACAGCCAGGCAGCGGCGACCGGGGCCGCCGCCCTCGAGGCCCGCGCCGCGGAGGCGTTGGTCGCCGCCGAAGCAGACAGGGCCGGCGCGGCCGCGGAGCTGGAACGGGCGCGCACCGCGGAGCTCGCCCACACGCTCGCCGCGACCCTCGTGGTCGGCGAGCCGTGCCCGGTGTGCGAGCAACCGGTCACCGCGCTGCACCGGCGCGCCGCGCCGAAGGTCGAAGCGGCGCAGCGGGCCTTGGCGCGCGCGGAGCGGGCCGTCGCCGAAGCCCGCACCGCGGCAACGAAGGCAGCAACGGCGCGGGCGCGCGCCGACGAGAAGCTCGCCGGCGCGCAGTCGCAGCTCGCGGCGGTGGCGGCGCGCCTCGAACACGCGCCCGGGCCCGATGCGCTGCAGCACCAGCTCGCCGAGATCGGCGAGGCCGCCGCCGCGGTCGACGCCGCCAAGCAGGCCGCGACCGCAGCACGGGCGCGGCGTGCCGACGCCGAGCGCGCCGTCGAGGCCGCCCGCGGCGCGGAGCAGGCGGCGCGGGCCACCTTCGACCGGTGCCGCGACGCGGTGGCCGCGCTCGGGCCACCCGCACCGGCGCGCATCGACCTCGCCGCCGATTGGCAGGAGCTGCACGCGTGGGCGCAGCAGCGACGGCCCGAGCTGGAGGAGACCGCCGCCGCCCACCGCGCTGCGGCCGATCGCGACCGCGCCGCGCTGGCCGAGCTGCGCGACGCCGTCGCCGCCGCCTGCTCGGCGGTGGGCGTCGAACCGGGCGAGCGCCCGCGCGACGCGGTGGTCGACGCGCTCTCGGGCGCGGAGGTCGCGCACCGCCGCGTGCAGGACCAACTGGCCGAAGCGCAGGCGCGACGGGTCGAGCTGGCGACCGCGACGGCCGAGGAGTCGGTCGCGCACCTGCTGGCGAACCACTTGAAGGCGGACCGGTTCGAGCAATGGCTGCTCGACGCCGTGCTCCAGCAGCTCGTCGAGGGCGCCACCGACCTGCTACTGGAGCTGTCAGGTGGCGCGTACTCGTTGGTGCTCGATGCCAAGTCGCGGGCGTTCGCGGTCGTCGATCACGTCAACGCCGGCGCGGTCCGGGCGGCGCGGACGTTGTCGGGCGGTGAGACGTTCCTCGCCAGCCTCGCGCTCGCACTCGCGCTCGCCGACGAGGTCGCGATGGTGGCGGCCAGCGCGGCGCGGCTCGAGACGATCCTGCTCGACGAAGGGTTCGGCACGCTCGACGGTGACACGCTCGAGGTGGTCGCCACCGCGCTCGAAGAGCTGGGGGCGCGCGGCCGGATGGTCGGCATCGTCACCCACGTGCGCGAGCTGGCCCAGCGGTTGCCGGTGCGCTTCGAGGTTCGCAAGGTGTCCGGCGCGGCCACGGTCGAACGGGTGGACGGCTGATGAGGTTCTACGTCGAGTCCTGGTCGCCGGATTACGGCGCCGCGGTGGACGACTCGATGCAGTTGTCGACCACCGAGGTCGACGTCACGTGCGAGCGGCCCGCGGACCAGTGGCAACCGATCGCGCCGCCACCGTCGACGGCGGCGTCGTCGTGCATCGTGTTCGTCGACGGCGTGCGCCGCGTCGACGCGAGGGTGTGGGTGCACACCACCGACAGCGGCCTCCGCCAGGGCCTCTGCGCGAGCTACGCCGCGGGCGCGGTGCGCTGCGACGGCCGGGCGTCGCTCGCGGCCGCGATGGTGTGCCGCGGGGTGTTCTGCCCCGGCAACGGTGTCGAGCCGATCGTGACCCGCCATGCCACGTACCGGCCGCGGCCCGCTTCGGGGGAGATGCCTGAGCAGTTGTGGATCGCGATCCAGGATCAGATGGCCGACCTCGAGGCGAAGGCGGCGATCCAAGCCGGTGCCGGCGGCGACGCCGGTGTGGTGGTCGTCGACGGCCCGCTGCGTGATCGCCGCCACGTCCCTGGCGTCGCCGGGTATGTGAAATCGCATCAGGTGCGCTACCTCGGGCCGGCCCACGAGGAGGTGGTCACCGCCCTCGCCGCCGGCGAGCGCACGCCGGTGTTCTTCCTCGGCGGTCGCTTCGCCCGTTGGTCGTGGTACCTGCGGCTCCCGCACGGCTCCGGCCACCCGTGGGCCGGGATCGTGCGGTTGGAGGCGCCCGCCGACCTCGACGTCACGGCGGCGGCCGCGCTCGCCGACCGGCTCGCGGTCGCGCTGCCCCGGTTCGCGTCGCGACCGCACGAGGACGCTCGTGCCCCGCAGAACCTGCACCCGATCGCCGCGCTCGAACGGGAGCTGCGCCACCGCCTCGGTGATCCCGGGCTGCTCGAGCGCGGCCTGCGGGTGGCGGCCGCGTCGTCGTCCTGACGCGGGAATCAGCCGGAGGTGACGAAGTCGATGAGCTGCTCGACCGCGCCCACGAGCGCAGGTTCGAGGTCGCGGAAGGTCCGGACACCGGCCAGCAGGCGCCGCCAGAGCGCCGCCGGGTCGCGCTCGCCGAGCACGTTGCAGACGCCGTCTTTCCACGCGACGTCGCGGGGGATCGCCGGCCAGTGCGGCAGGCCGATGAGCGACGGGTTGATCGCCTGCCAGATGTCGACGAACGGCGTGCCGGTGACGAGCACGTCGGGCGACGACAGCGCGTGCGCGAGGTGCCACTCCTTCGACCCCTCGACCAGGTGATCGACGAGCACGCCGACGCGCCGTCCCGGTCCCGGCTGCAGCTCGCCGATGGTGCCGGCGAGGTTGTCGACACCACCGGTGGGCACGACCACGACGCCCTCGACTCTCAGGTCGTCGCCCCACACCTTCTCGATGAGCTCGGCATCGTGGATGCCCTCCACGAGGATGCGGCTTGCCCGTGCCACCCGCGCCGACCTTTGCTCGACCGCGACCGACCCCGACGCGGTGCGCGTCCGGCGGCGAGACGGGTCGCGGTCGCCGCCCGCGGGAGCGGCCGGTGGCACGAGCGACACCACCTGGCCGTCCACGACGAAACCGCCCGGTTGCAGCCGCACCGGGCACTCGCGTCCCCGCCGGTCGCGCAGGACCACGACGCCGGACGAGACGCGGACCACGAACCCGACGAGACCGGAGGCCCGGTGCTCGACGATCCGCCCCGGTGAGGCTTCGACGGTCGGGTACGTCTGGCGGGTGCGTCCCGGGCCGTCGAGGTCGGGAAGGCCGCTGAGGATTCCCCGATCCTGGTTCACCACGGGCCGGGAGCGTACTGACGGGGCCGCGACGGGATGTGGACCCCCACCGCAGCCGGTGGTGTAGAAACGCCCGATGGCTCCCGCCCCACTGGAAGGACGCGTTGCGCTCGTGACCGGCGGCGGCCGCGGCATCGGCCGGGCCATCTCGCTCGCGCTCGCCGAGGACGGTGCCGACGTGGCGCTCACCTACCGGCGCGACAAGGACGCGGCTGACGAGACTGTCGGCGCGATCTCCGCGCTCGGACGCCGCGCCGTCGCCATCGAAGGATCGGTCGACGTGCTCGGCGACGTCCGTGCGATCGCGGCGGCCGCGGTCGATGCGTTCGGACCGGTCGACATCCTGGTGAACAACGCGGGCATCGCGTCACGAGGCCGCACGGTGGCCGACACCGACCCGGAGGAGGTCGAGCGCGTCGTGCGCATCCATGCGATCGGGCCGCACTGGCTCACCGCCGCGATCCTGCCCGGCATGCGCACCCGCCCGCGCGGCGACATCGTGTTCATCTCGTCGGCCGCCACCCGCCATCTCGCCGCGAACAGCGGGCCCTACAACATGGGCAAGACCGCGATGGAAGCGCTGGCGATGACGCTGGCGAAGGAGGAGCGCGGCAACGGCATCCACGTCAACGTGGTCGCGCCGGGTCTCGTGCGCACCGAGATGGGCCGGCGGCTGGTCCGGGCGTGGGGCCAGGACATCGACAACCTCGACCCGGCGATGCCCTACGGCCGGGTGTGCCGGCCCGAGGACGTGGCCGCCGTGGTGCGCTGGGTGGTGTCGCCCGGCGCCGGTTACGTCAACGGCGAGCGCATCTACGTCGACGCCGGCGGCCAGTAGCGCGGGAGCTGTCGGGCTCGCCGGTGCCCCCGGTAGCCTTTACCGCGATGTCCGACACCGTCACCGAGCCGATCATCACGGTCACGGACCAGGCGCTCGCCAAGATCCTCGAGCTGCGTGCCGCCGAGGAAAACGCGGAGGGCCTCGGGCTGCGCATCGAGGTCACCGGCGTCCGCGGCGCCGACTTCACCTACGACCTCGCGTTCGAGCCGCTCGACGAGCGGGCCGACGACGACCACGTGCACGAGCAGGGTGGCCTGCCCGTCGTCGTACCGGCCGGCAGCGTCGACAACCTGCGCGGCGCCACGCTCGACCTGCCCTCGAACCCGGATCAGGGCGGTCTCGTGCTGCGCAACCCGAACCGGCCCGCGACCCCGCGCCTCGGTGACCCGATCGAGCTCGAAGGCACGCCGGAGGAGAAGGTCCGCCAGCTCCTCGACAAGCAGGTGAACCCGGCGATCGCCGCGCACGGCGGCTACGCGTCGGTCGTGCGTGTCGAAGGCTCGACCGCGTACATCACGATGGGCGGCGGCTGCCACGGTTGCGCGCTGTCCGCCATGACGCTGCGCCAGGGCATCGAGGCTGCGATCCTCGGCGCCATCCCCGAGATCACCGAGGTGGTCGACACCACCGACCACTCCGTCGGCGCGAACCCGTACTACTGATCGCAGCGCTGGCGCGGCGCGCCCGGGTCGCGCGCGGACGGACCGTGTTCGCGGTTGTCCGCACGGCTGCCTTGCGCGTGCCCCTGGGACGTCGCCTACCGTTCGATCGACCGTTCGGTCAAGCACAAGGGGGCAGCAGTGGCGCGAGGGATCGTGGCGTACGGCGCGTACGTCCCGTACTGGCGGCTGCAGCGGTCGGCGATCGCGGCGGCGCTCGGGTCGGGCGGCGGCAAGGGCACGCGCGCGGTCGCGTCGTACGACGAGGACGCGACGTCCATGGGAGTGGAGGCGGCCCGCCTCGCGCTGCGGGCCGCGCCTGCCGGCGTCACCGTCGGGACGGTGCTGCTGGCGACCGCGAACCCGCCGTATCTCGACAAGACCAACGCGAGCGCGATCCATGCCGCGCTCGGGTTGCCGCGCTCGACCGTCGCGGTCGACGCCGGCGGCGCGGTGCGCTCGGGCGTGGTCGCGTTCGGGCTCGGCATCCACGACGAGACGCCGGTGCTCACCGTGCTGTCCGACGTGCGGACCGGGCTGCCCGGCGGCGCCGACGAGCGAGACGGCGGCGACGCGGCCGCGGCGCTGCTGTGGGCCGACCACGACGACGTGATCGCCGAGGTCGTGGGCGGCGGCTTCGCGACCGACGAGTTCCTCGACCGCTGGCGCGTCCCGGGCGAGGTCGCCTCGCACGTGTGGGAGGAGCGATTCGGCGAGCAGGTGTACCTGCCGCTCGCCGACGACGCGGTGAACGACGCGCTGAAGTCGGCCGGCGTCACCGCCGGCGAGGTCGACCACGTCGTGGTGTGCGGGGTGCACGGCCGTGCCGTGCGCAACGCGGCGAAGCGCATCGGCGCCCGCCCCGAGTCCTATGCGCCCGATCTCGGCGCGACGATCGGCAACACCGGCACCGCGCACATGGGCGTGGCGCTCGCGGAGGTCCTCGACCGGGCCGAACCCGGCGAGCTGGTGCTCCTGCTCCAGCTCGCTGACGGGGCTTCGGCGTTCGTCGTGCGCACCACGGAGGCGCTGCGGACCTACCGCGACCGGGCCGCGTCGACCGTCGCCGCGCAGATCGAGTCGGGGCGCGACGACCTGCCCTACAACGCGTTCCTGACCTGGCGGGGCTTCCTCGACCGTGAGCCGCCCCGCCGGCCCGACCCCGAGGCGTACTACGGGCCGCCGGCCCATCGCAGCGAGGCGTGGAAGTTCGCGTTCGTCGGCAGCCGCTGCACCGAGTGCGGCTTCGTGCACCTGCCGCCGAACCGGGTGTGCAGCTCGTGCGGCGCCGTCGACCAGATGGAGCCCGTCCCGCTGGCGGACACCAAGGCCACGATCGCGACCTACACGATCGACCGCCTCGCGTACTCGCTGTCGCCGCCGACGGTTGCCGCGGTCCTCGACTTCGACGAGGGTGGGCGGTACACGTGCGAGTTGACCGACGTCGATCCCGATGCCGTCGCCATCGGCCAGCGCGTCGAGCTCACGTTCCGTCGCGTCGTGACCGCCAAGTCGATTCACAACTACTTCTGGAAGGCCCGCCCGATCCGTACCGCAGGGGGTGCATGAGCATGGGTTCGCACGGCATCAAGGACCGAGTCGCGATCGTCGGCATGGGTTGCACGCCGTTCGGCGAGCACTGGGACAAGTCGACCGACGATCTGCTGATCGACGCCACGCAGGAGGCGTTCGGCTCGGTCGGGCTCACCAAGGACGACATCGACGCGTACTGGCTCGGCACGATGGGCTCGGGTCAGGCCGGGCTCACGCTGTCGCGACCGCTGAAGCTCGACTACAAGCCCGTGACCCGCGTCGAGAACTTCTGCGCGACGGGATCGGAGGCGTTTCGCAACGCCTGCTACGCGGTGGCGTCGGGCGCGTACGACATCGTCATGGCGGTCGGGGTCGAGAAGCTGAAGGATTCCGGGTTCTCCGGGTTGGTCGGCGCCGTCCCACCCCACGACGGCACCAACGTGCCGCTCACCGCGCCCGCCATGTTCTCGTTGCTGGCGCCCGCATACCGCGAGAAGTACGGCGTGTCCGAAGAGGAGATGAAAGACGTCCTCACGCGGATCGCGTGGAAGAACCACTTCAACGGGGCTCGCAACCCCCGTGCGCAGTTCCGCAGCGAGGTGCCCAAGGAGGTCATCTGCGCGTCGCCGCTGGTCGCCGGGCAGCTCGGCATCTTCGACTGCTCGGGCGTGTCCGACGGCTCGGCCGCCGCGATCATCGTGCGCGCTGAGGACGCGGCGAAGTACACCGACCGGCCGCTGTACGTGAAGGCGCTGTCGTTCGCGGCCGGGCCGGCCGCGGGTCCGATCGACCCGAGCTACGACTACACGACCTTCACCGAGGTCGTGCGCTCTGCCGAGGACGCCTACCAGCAGGCCGGCATCACCGATCCGCGCTCGCAGCTCGCGATGGCCGAGGTGCACGACTGCTTCACCCCGACCGAGCTGGTGCTGATGGAGGATCTCGGCTTCTCGGCGCGCGGCCATGCGTGGAAGGACGTCCTCGACGGCGCGTTCGACCTGTCCGGTGACCTGCCGGTCAACCCCGACGGTGGGCTGAAGTCGTTCGGCCACCCGATCGGTGCCTCCGGCCTGCGGATGCTGTTCGAGTGCTGGCTGCAACTGCGCGGCGAGGCACCCCCCGAGCGGCGCATCGCGACCGTCGGCGAGGGACGGTCGCTCGGGCTCACGCACAACCTCGGCGGCGCGCCCGGCCAGTGCGTGAGCTTCGTGTCGATCGTCGGCGCCAGCCCCGGCTGATCCGCGAAGGGCTCATCCGCGACGAGGCCCGGACCAGAACGGTCCGGGCCTTCCCCCCTTGCGTCGCCCCCAGCCAGGGCGGGCCACTCGGAGTGGCCGAGATCGTACCAACGGGTGTGACGCCTGTCATCCGGCCCTCGGCGGCTCGTCCGCTCGCCCCCGCGGCCCGGGTTCACGGCCGGAGACAAGCAACGAGGCGCCCCGGGGGTCGGTGGGGCGCCTCGCGTACAGCTGCAGCGAATTTCGGGAGGGAGATTGCGCTGCGCCAACTGAAACGGCTCTGCCGCGGCGGTCTTGCGGTCAGACCTCGCGAATCTGCGCGAGCAGGCGCCGGATCTCGCCGGCGATGCCCTCGCCGTCGAGGCCGAGCTCGTGGAGGATCGCGTCGGGCTTGGCCTGCGGGATGTACGCGACCGGGATGCCGAGTATCCGGACCGGCGGGCCCGCCCGGCCAGCGGCGAGCGCGGCGGTGGCGACGGCGTCGGCGACGGCCGAGCCTGCGCCGCCCTCGCGCACGCCGTCCTCGACGGTCACCACGAGCCGGTGCCGCGCCGCGTCGTCGATCATGCGCGGATCGAGGGGCTTGACCGCCCGCGCGTCCCACACCGTCACCGCCATGCCGTCGCCGGCGAGCTCGCCGGCGGCCGCCTCGGCGGCATCGAGCATCTTGCCGATCGACACGATGCACACGTCGCCGCCCTCGCGAACCCGGCGCGCCTGCAACCCGTGGCCGACCTCCTCGGCGGGCACGTTTCGGGGCATGGTCTTCGGGTACCGAATCGCGACCGGACCGTCGACGATGTCGAGCGCGTCGCGCAGCATCTGGCCGAGCTCCTGGTACGACGACGGCGCGAGGATCGTCATGCCCGGCACCTTCGACAGCAGTGCCATGTCGAGCACACCGTGGTGCGAGGGCCCGTCGTCGCCGGTGATGCCGGCACGGTCGAGGCAGAAGATCACCGGCTGGCGGTGCAACCCGACGTCGTAGACGACCTGGTCGATGGCGCGGGTGAGGAACGTGGAGTACACCGCGACGACGGGGCGCAAGCCTCCCATGGCCATGCCCGCCGCGGCGGTGACCGCGTGCTGCTCGGCGATGCCGACGTCGATCACCCGGTCGGGGAAGCGCTCCGCGAACGGCAGCAATCCGGTGGAGTCGGGCATCGCCGCGGTGATCGCGACGAGCTCCGGATGCTCTTCGGCCGCCTTGATCAGCGCCTCGGTGAACGCGGCGGTGAACGAGCCGGGCTTCGCCTCGGACACCTCGACCTCGCCCGGCTTGACGTCGTGCAGCCGCTTGATCGGATCGTTCTCCGCGGGCGCGTAACCCCGGCCCTTCTGCGTCATCACGTGCACGACGATCGGCCCGTCGTACTCGGCCGCGTCGCGCAGCGCGCTCTCGAGGCCACGGATGTCGTGGCCGTCGAACGGGCCGGTGTAGCGGACGCCGAGATCCTCGAAGAACGCGCGCGGCTCGAAGTACTCGCGAACGGCCGCGACCGCGGCTTGCAGGCCGCGCTCCATGCGGTCGCCGACGAGCGGCATCTCGTGCAGCAGCTTGTCGAGCCGCGCCCGTTGCCGCAGGTACGCGGGGTTCACGCGCAGCCGCGCCACGCTCTCGCCGAGCTTTGAGATCGTCGGCGCGTATGAGCGGCCGTTGTCGTTGAGGACGATGATCGCCTTGCGTCCGGAGTGGCCGAGGTTGTTCAGTCCCTCGAACGCCATGCCACCGGTCATCGACCCGTCGCCGATCACCGCGACGACCCGCCGGTCGGCGGCTGCGTTCTCGATCGCGGTGGCCAGTCCGTAGGCGTAGCTCACGATCGTCGACGCGTGGCTGTTCTCGACCCAGTCGTGCTCGGACTCGGCGCGGTTCGGGTAGCCCGACAGACCACCGGCCTGGCGGAGCGTCGTGAACGCGTCCTTGCGGCCCGTGACGATCTTGTGCACGTAGGCCTGGTGGCCGGTGTCCCACAGGATGATGTCGTGGGGCGAGTCGAACACGCGGTGCAGCGCGAGGGTCAGCTCGACCGCGCCGAGGTTGGATCCCAGGTGACCGCCGCAGCGGTTGACCGCGTCGACGATGAACTGTCGGATCTCGACGGCCAGTTGGTCGAGCTCGGCATACGACAGCCGCCGCAGGTCGGCGGGGCTGTTCACGGAATCGAGGAGCATCTGCCAGAGACGGTAGCCCCTGCCCGGTGCGCCGAACCATGCAGGCCGGCGCGGGCGGTGGCGGTTCAGGTCATCCGATGTGGGTGGCGAACCAGTTGAGCGTGCGGGCCCACGCGTCGGCCGCCGCCTCAGGATGGTACGAAGGCCGCTGGTCGCAGTGGAACCCGTGCTGCGCGCCGGGATAGCGCAGGATCTCGTGGGCGACGCTCGTGCGCGCGTCGAGCTCGGCGCGGAGCGCTTCGACATCGGCGACCGGGATCGACTCGTCGGCGTCGCCGAACAGGCCGAGCCACGGAGCCTGGAGCCCGGCCACCTCGCCGACCAGCGGCGGGAACTGCGGGAAGCGTCCGGTGACGATCCCGCCGCCGTAGAAGCCGACGCTGGCACCGAGTGGCCGGCGCAGCGCGGCGAGGAACGTGGTCCGTCCGCCGAAGCAGAACCCGACGATGCCGGTGTGCGCGTCGTCGATGCCCGCGCCGCGCAGGTGGTCGCGGGCCGCGTCGATGTCCTGCAGCAGCCCGTCGTCGGTGAGCCCCTCGAACAACGGCAGCACCTTGCTGAAGTCGCCGTACGGCGCGGTGCCGCCACCGGAGCGGTGGAAGATGTCCAGGCCGACCGCGAGGTGACCGGCAGACGCGAGCCGCTCGCAGATGCTCTCGATGTGGTCGTTCAACCCGAACGCTTCGGGAATGACGATCACCCCGGTTCGTGCGTCGCCTCCCGGCACGGCCTCGAAGGCGCGCATCGGACCATCGGGAGTCGTGAGCGTCACGTCACGCGTCGTCATGGACGACAATCTATGGTGACCCCGATGCCGGGCACAGGCCGCGCGACCACGTGACCGCACTCGACGCGTCGGTGGTTGCCGCGCTCCGCTACCAGCGGGACGCGCCGGCCACGAGCCCGATGTACCGGCACGCGTTGCGCGTCGTGGTGGACGACATCGAACGGTCGGAGGCGGGGCCGTGCGGGTCGGTCCTCGCTCACACGCCAGCCGGTATCGACCCGCAGCGCGACGCGCTGCCGTTGCGGTTCCTCGGCGGCATCCACCGCATCGTGCTGGAGGGGCGCGCTCCTGACCTCGCCCGCTTCTACCCGTCGGTCGGTGGCACGTTCGATCCGTCGTGGCCGGCCGGCTTCGCCGACGTGTTCATCGCGACGGTGCGAGACCACCACGACGAGCTCGTCGCCGAGCTGGCCCGGCCGGTCCAGACCAACGAGGTCGGCCGCTGCGCGGCATTGCTGCTCGGGTTCCTCGCTGTCGCCCGGTCCACCGGGCTGCCGCTGCGGGTCCTCGAGATCGGGGCGAGCGCCGGTCTCAACCTGCGCTGGAGCCGCTACCGGTACGAGGGGGGCGCGGGTGGCAGCGCCTGGGGCGACGCAGCGTCGGTGCTGCGCTTCGAGGGCGTGTTCGAGCCACCGCTTCCCGACCTCGACGTGCCGGTCGAGGTGGCCGAGGCGCGCGGGTGCGATCGCGACCCGATCGACGCGACGAGCGAAGCCGGCGCGCTCACGCTGCGCTCGTTCGTGTGGGCCGACCAGACGGAGCGTTTCCGCGCGCTCGACGCGGCGTTGCAGCTCGCGCCTTCGCTGCCGGTCGTGCTCGAGCGCGCTGACGCCGCTGACTGGGTCGAGCGCGAGCTCGCGGTCGCCCAGGCCGGGCAGGCGACGGTGGTCGAGCACTCGATCGTGTGGCAGTACCTCTCCCGGCCCGCCCGGCATCGCATCCGCGACGCGATCGAGCACGCGGGTGCCCGCGCCAGTCGCGACGCGCCCGTCGCTTGGCTGCGGATGGAGCCGGGTCAGGACGCGGCGAACAGCGCCGAGGTGCGGCTCACGTTGTGGCCCGGCGCGCATGCGGTGCTGGTTGCGCGGACGGGGTACCACGGCCGGCCGGTCCAGTCGATCGGCGAGCCCGCGCTTCCCACCATTCGGTGACCTCACGCGCCAGCACGTACGCGACGGCGAACGTCAAGAAACCCACTGCCGCGTCGAGCCAGTAGTGGTTCGCGGTGACGATGATGCACAGCACCGTTGCCGCCGGATCGAGGAGCACCAGGAGCTTCAACCACCGGCGCCGGAGCAGCGGGATGAGCACGAACGCGCTCCATGCCGCCCAGGCCGTGTGCAGGCTCGGCATCGACGCGTACTGGTTGGACAGCTTCTTCAACCCGCCCGAGTCGAACGACCAGAACGTGGGGAACTCGGAGAGCGTGTCGCGAAAGCCGAACTGCTCCTGGTGCGCGGCGGGCGGCGGGCCGTACTCGCCGACCGGCTTGTCCAGCAGGCGGGGCGGCATGAGTGAGAACGATGCGAACCCGACGAGTGCGAGCAGCGTGGTGAACGCGAGCGTGTTCCGCCAGCGCGGGTAGCGAGCCGGGTCGCGCACGAACAGCCAGATGAGCGCGACGGCGGTGACCACGAAGTGCGCGGTGCCGTAGAAGACGTTCCACACCTGGATGAACCCGTGGCCCGGAAGGTCGAGGTACCAGTGTTGCAGCCGTTGCTCGAAGAACGAGCCGAGCCCGCGCTCGACGCGGATGACGTCGAGCGCGTGTCCATACGCGATCCCGTTCGCGTGGCCGGGCTCACCGCCTGCCGATCCGAACTTGTTGCGCACCGTCGAGTACACGAGGTACACGGCGATCACGTAGACGACCTCGCGCCACACCGGCCCGCGCCGGCGGGCGCCGGGCGCGACCGGCTCGATGTCCACCTCGCTCACGCGGCGTCCCCGGTCACGCAGCGATCGTACGGGCGGACCGCCCCCCGACAGCGAACGCCGGCGCGCCGAGCAGGCTCACCGCGACGTTGAGCAGGTACAGCAGCAGGCCGAGCGCGATGGCCTGCTGGGTGGGCACGCCGAGGGGTGTCAGGAACAGCACGAACGCGCCTTCGCGCACACCAAGGCCTGATATGGAGATCGGCAGCACCTGCGCGATGAGTACCGCGGGGAAGAAGGCCAGCAGCGCGGTGGGGCCGACCGCGACGCCCATGCCGATCGCCCGGGCTGCCATCAGCGCGGCGAGCACCAGCACGAGCTGGTACGCGAAGCCGACGAGCAGCACGTTGATCGCGGCAGCGGGGCGGCGGCGCAGCCGGTCCATGCCGAGGTGCACGGCGGCCGCGAACCGTCGCCAGCCGTCGCTGCCGGTGACCCGGCTGCCGAAGCGCTGGCTGGCCACACCGGCGAGCACGACCGCGAGCGCGACGAGCGTGCCGACCGCGAGCGCGACCGCGACCCGGGTCGCGTTCCCGAGGTGGAGCAGGCCTGGGTTGACTCCGAGGCCGACAAGGGTGATGACCGGCAGCACCAGCCATCCGGTCAAGCGCTCGAGCACGACCGACGCGAACGAGGTGGCCGTCTCGCCGTTTTCCCTTGACAGGCGCGACACGCGAAGCACGTCGCCGCCGATGGTCGTCGGCAGCACGTTCGACACGAACAGCCCGGCGAGGTTGTACGACAGCAGCGTCTGCAGCTTGCTGTCGTGGCCGAGCGCATTGAGCACCGTCCGCCAGCGCAGCGTCGACAGCACGATGCCGGCAAGCGTGAGCGCGGCGGCGAGCGCAAGGAACACCGGCGTGTCCGCGTCCCAGTCGGGGAGCAGGTCCTCCACCCGTACGTGAGGGACGCGCCACAGCAGCACGCCGAGCATGCCGAGGCTCACCGCCAAGCGGCCAACGAGAACCGGCCAGCGCCGGCGCGCCGAGCCGATGTCCCCCGCCGGGCCGGTCCCCCCCACGGCTTCGACCGGTGGGCCCCCCTCCGGCCCAACCGCGCCCCGTTCCATCCGGACAACTCTACGGCCGCCGGACCGGCTGCGATCGAGACAGGGGAGGTCGCTAGCATCGCCGCCACCGGCTCCGCGTCGGCGGGGTGCAGGCGCTCGGCTGTGCTGGCCCGGAGACACCGGACTGCTGGGGGCTTCCCATGGTTCGCCGAGTTCATGCCGCGCTGGTCGCCGCGGCTGCCGTGACGGTCACGGCACTGGCCGGGTGCACGCCCGGCGGCGGCTCGACCGGCACGGTCGCGCTCGCCACCCGCGAAGGGCTGACCAACGCCGCGCAGCGCACCGCCGCGGCACGCACGGCACGGGTCGAGATGGCCGTGAACGCGGCGGGCGGGCCCGGCGGGGGCGTCGTGACCATCACCGCCACCGGGGCGATCGACGCGGAGCACGACCGGTTCTCGCTGTCGATGGACCTCACTGCACTGCTGGCGGGGCTGCCCGCGAGCGCAGATGCCATCGGATCGTCGGTGGAGCTGGTCGGTACCGGCGACACCGTGTTCTTCCGTTCGCCGTTCTTCGCGCAGGCGCTCGGCGTCACCACCGACTGGGTCGGCATGCAGGCCGGCGCGGGGTCGACGCTCGATCCCACCGATCCGGTTGCGTTCTTGGACCTCCTGCACGGCACCGGTGCAGATGTCGAGCGCGTCGGCCACGAGACGGTCCGCGGTGTGGAGACCGACACGATCCATGCCACCGTGACCGTGCGCGCCGCGCTCGCCAACGCCCCGGCCGGCGCGCGCAACCGGCTCCAGCGCGCGCTGGAGCAGCTCGGTGACGCAGCGACCGGCTTGCTCGACGCCGAGCTGCCGGTCGACGTCGACGTCGACAGCGACGGCATCATCCGAAAGCTCGTCCTGCAAATCCGCGCGCCGGCGAGCGCCGCGGACACGCAGGCCGCGGCCGTGTCGATCGAGTACTTCGACTTCGGCGAGCCGGTCACCATCGAACCGCCTCCGGCCGACCAGGTCACCGACGTCACCGCCCGCTTCGACGACCTCGCGGGCGCGCTCGGCGAGGGCTAGAACGTCGCCATGGACATCCGCGACGTCGACCTCTCGACGGGGATCCGGATGCAGATTGCGCAGGCCGGGCTGGGTGGCCGCCCGCTGCTGCTGGTGCACGGGTTCACGGGCGCGAAGGAGGACTTCACCGAGTGGCTCGACGAGCTCGCCGGGCTGGGCTGGCACGCGGTCGCACCCGACCAGCGCGGGCACGGCGTGAGCACCAAGCCGCCGTCGAAGTCCGACTACTCCTTCGAGCTGCTCGCGACCGACCTGCTGGAGCTGGCCGGCAACCTGTGGGGGGCCGGTGCCCGGTTCGCGCTGCTCGGCCACTCGATGGGCGGCATGGTCGCCCAGGTCGTGGCCCTGCGCGTCCCGGAGCGGCTGACCGGCCTGGTGCTGATGGACACGACGCACGGGTCGATCGCGTTCGTCGACCGCGAGCAGCTCGAGAAGGTGGTCGAGATCGTCGAGGCGGTCGGCGTCGACGGTCTCGCCGACATCCTCGCCACCCGCGAGGATCCGCTCGCTTCGCCGGCCCACCGCCGTCTGCTCACCGAGCGCGAGGGCTACGCGGAGTTCATGGATCGCAAGTTCCGGGCGACGTCGGCCGCTGCGTACGCGGGCCTGATGACCGCGATGATGGACGCGACCGACCGGCTCGACGCGCTGCGCTCGCTTCGCGTCCCGACGATGGTCATCGTCGGCGAGGACGACCGTCCGCTGCGGCGCGAGTCGCGCCGGCTCGCGGAGGCGATCCCCGGTGCGACGCTCGTGGTCGTCGACGGCGCGGGCCACAGCCCGCAGTTCGAGAACCCGGACGGGTGGCGCGACGCGATGCGGTCGTTCCTCGACCGGATCGCAGCCGGCGCCGGCACCGGCACCGGGGCGGACGCGAAGGCCGCACCGTGAACACCGTCACCGGCCACGGGGGCGAGCTGGCGTTGGCGGTGCTCCACCGCTACGGCGTCCGCGAGCTGTTCACGCTGTCCGGCGGCCACATCTTCCCGTTCTACGACGCCGCGGTGAACGGCGAGGCAGGCGGCTGGCGCATCGTCGATGTCCGCCACGAGCAGACCGCGACGTTCGCGGCGGAGGCGACGGCGAAGCTGACCCGACGGCCGGGCGTCGCGGTGCTCACGGCCGGGCCGGGCGTAACCAACGGCGTCTCCGCGGTGACCACCGCATGGTTCAACGGGTCGCCGCTGGTCGTGCTCGGGGGCCGCGCGCCGCAGGCCCGGTGGGGATCCGGCTCGCTGCAGGAGCTCGACCACGTCCCGGTGCTCGCGCCGATCACGAAGCGGGCGACGACCGCGACCGACGTGAACGAGATCGGCACGCTCGTCGACGACCTCGTGCGCGACGCGCTGCATCCGCATCGCGGTCCAGTGTTCTGCGACTTCCCGCTCGACGTCGTGTTCGCGCACGGCACGGGCGAGGTGCCCACCCCGTCGAGCCTCCCGCCGATCGAGCCCGATCCCGACGACGTAGGCCGTGCCGCCGCGCTCATCGCGAGCGCGCAACGGCCGGCGCTGGTCGTCGGGACCGACGTCTACTTCGCGGCCGCGTGGCCCGCGCTTCGCGCCGCGGTGGAGCACCTGCGCGTGCCGGTGTTCGCGAACGGCCTGGGTCGCGGTTGCCTGCCCGCCGATCACGAGCTCGCGTTCTCCCGCACCCGCGGGCTGCTGGGGCGCGAGGCGGACGTGGTCGTGGTGGTCGGCGCGCCGCTCGACTTCCGGCTGTCGTTCGGGTCGTTCGGCGACGCCCAAGTCGTGCACATCGTCGACAGTCCGAGCCAGCGCGCGACGCACGTCTCCACCGCGGTGTCACCCGCCGGCGACCTCAACACGATCCTGTGCGCGCTCGCCGACTGGTCAGGGTCCCGCGCCGACCACGAGCCGTGGATCGCGCGGTTGCGCGACGAGGAGTCGGCCGCCGCGGCGGGCGAGACGGCGCTGCTCGAAGCGGCGAGCGAGCCGGTGAAGCCGGCGCGCATCTACGGTGAGCTGCGCCGGCGGCTCGACCGGGACGCGGTCGTGGTGTGCGACGGCGGCGACTTCGTGTCCTACGCCGGCAAGTTCGTCGAGTCGTACGAACCCGGCTGCTGGCTCGACCCGGGTCCGTACGGATGCCTCGGCACCGGCATGGGGTACGCGATCGCGGCGCGGCTCGCGCATCCCGACCGCCAGGTGGTCGTGCTGCTCGGCGACGGCGCGGCAGGGTTCTCGTTGATGGACGCCGACTCGCTCGTCCGCCACAAGCTGCCGGTGGTGATCGTGGTCGGCAACAACGGCATCTGGGGGCTCGAGAAGCACCCGATGCAGGCGATCTACGGCTACGACGTGGCCGCGGACCTGCAGGCGGGTTGCCGCTACGACGAGGTGGTGCGTGCGCTCGGCGGTGCCGGCGAGGTGGTGCACCGGCCCGACGAGGTCGGCCCCGCCATCGACCGGGCGTTCGCGGCCGGGGTGCCGTACGTGGTCAACGTGCTTACCGACCCCGCCGACCAGTACCCCCGCTCGTCGAACCTCGGCTGACCTGGGCCCTTCTGCCACATTGGACGTTTGGCGACACCACGGTGTCGCTATCGGTGCCGAGACGGGGGCGGCGGGATTCTGGGCACGGTCAGCGACAGGAATTGTCGCCGACAGTTCCCAGAACTCGCACCGGCGCGACGGTCAGTGCGCCTTCTCCAGGAACCGTTCGACGTCGACGAGCACTCGGCCGACCTTGCCGACCGCCACCAGACCCCGCTCGTCCCGCACGGACACTGCGAACGTGAGCCGCCGGCCCTCCACCCGCTCGAGCGTCGCCTCGGCCCGCACCTTGTGGCCGACCGCGGTGGGAGCGACGTGGTCGAGCTGGATGCGCATGCCGACCGAGGTCGTCCCGGGGTCGAGCATCCCTTCGAGCGCCTTGACCGATGCCTCTTCGACGAGCGCGACGACGCGTGGCGTACCGAGGACAGGGACGTCGCCCGAGCCGAGGGCGATCGCGGTGTCGGCATCGACCACGGCGGCGATCACCTCGGCGGCCAGGCCTGGTTGCGGAGGCACCGAGTTACGATACGCAGCCGCAGTTGGGCTGCGAAAACTGCCCGCATCGAGGAAGGACCGCCGTGCTCGACTCCGGCCTGATCCAACGCGTCCTTGGGGCCGCCCTCCGCACCGGCGGCGACTTCGCCGAGATCTTCGTGGAAGACCGGCGCTCCTCCGGCGCGCGCCTCGACGACGGCCGCGTCGAGGAGCTCAGCTCGGGCCGTGACCGGGGCGCGGGCATCCGTGTGGTGGTCGGCGAGACCACGGGATACGCGCACACCGCCGATCTCTCCGAACAGGGATTGCGCTCGGCGGCCGAGGCAGCGGCTGCGGCTGCTCGTGGCGGAACCGGCGGCGAGCGAGTCGTCGCCCTGACGCCCACCACCGCAGCCCGCCCGAACGCGGTCGCGGTGCCGCCCGAGGACATCGCGAAGAGCGCGAAGGTCGAGCTGCTATTGCGCGCCAACGAGGCAGCGCGCGCCGAAGGCGGCGCGATCCGGCAGGTGACCGCGCGGGTGGCCGACAGCCGCCGGCGCATCCTCGTCGCCAACAGCGACGGCCTGCTCACCGAGGACGACCAGGTCAAGACGCTGTTCGCCGTGCAATGCGTCGCGGTCGGCGACACCGGCATGCAGACCGGCTACGAGTCGGTCGGCCACACGATCGGTTGGGAGTTGTTCGACCGCGTCGACGTCGAGGAACACGCGCGCAAGGTCGCGCGGCAGGCACTGACGAAGCTCTCGGCGCGGCCCGCGCCGTCGGGGACGATGCCGGTCGTCATCGGCTCGGGTGGCGGCGGCGTGCTGTTCCACGAGGCATGCGGTCACGGCCTCGAAGCCGACGCGATCGCGAAGGGTGCATCGGTCTTCAAGGGTCGGCGGGGCGAGAAGGTCGCGTCGCCGCTCGTGACGCTCGTCGACGACGGCACGATGGGCGAGGAGTGGGGTTGCTTCGCGATCGACGACGAGGGCACCCCGGCGCAGCGCAACGTGCTGATCGAAGACGGTGTGCTGACCGACTACATGTACGACTTCCTTCGCAGCCGCAAGGAAGGGCGTGGCTTGTCGGGCAACGGCCGGCGCGAGAGCTACCAGCACCTGCCGATGGTGCGCATGACGAACACGTACGTGCTGGCCGGCAACGACGAACCAGCGGACATCATCGCGTCCACCGAGCGAGGCGTGTACGTGAAGGCACTCGGCGGCGGCCAGGTGAACACCGCGACCGGCGACTTCGTGTTCGGCATGACCGAGGCGTACCTGATCCACAACGGCGAGATCACCGAACCGCTGCGTGAGGGCAACCTCATCGGCAACGGGCCGCAGGTGCTCACCCAGATCGACGCGGTCGGCAACGATTTCGCGATGGGCCCGCCCGGCATGTGCGGCAAGGACGGCCAGGGTGTCCCCGTCGGCGACGGCGTGCCGACGTTGCGGGTCACGGCGCTGACGATCGGCGGGACCGCGGCGTGAGCGCCGAGCTCGACGAACTGCTGGCGATCGGCGACCGCATCGTCGGGTGGGCCGCCGACGGCGAGCAGGTCGAGGCAGTCGTCGTGCACTCGCGCGACACGGAGATCCGCGCGTACGAGGGAGATGTCGAGCAACTCTCGTCGGCCGAGACCCGCGGCGTGGGGGTGCGGGTCGTCTGTGACCACCGCGTGGGGTTCGCCTACGCCGGCTCGCTCGACGACGATGTGCTGGCGGACACATTGGCCGAGGCGCGCGACAACGCCGGCTTCGCCACACCCGACGAGTACGCGGGGCTGGCCGAGCCCGACGGCGTGCCGATCGCGGAGCTCGACCTGTACCGAGCGTCGCTCGTCGACGTGCCCACGGACCGCAAGGTCGAGCTGGCGATCGAGCTCGAGCGGATCGCGCGCGGTGCCGACCCGCGCATCAGCGGCGTCGAGTCCGCCGACTACGCCGATTCGATCGCGGCCGCGGCCGTCGTGACGACGACCGGGATCCGCGCCGCGGCCCGGGAGACCGGCGCCTACGTCGTGGCGTCGGTGCTCGCGTCGGATGGTGACGAGACCCAGACCGGCTTCGGGTTCTCGGTCGGCCGGCATCCCGATGAGCTCGACCTCGACGTCGCGGCGCGCGACGCCGCCCAGCGGGCGACGCGGATGCTCGGCGCGAAGAAGCCACCGAGCGAGCGGCTCACCGTGGTGCTCGACCCCTACGTCGCTGCGCAGTTCCTCGGCATCATCGGAACGACGCTGTCGGCCGAGGCGGTGCTGAAGGGCCGCTCGCCGTTCGCCGACCGGGTGGGCGACGAGATCGCCGCCGCCGCGATCACCTTTGTCGACGACCCGACCAACGTGCTCGCGTTCTCCGCGACACAGACCGACGGCGAAGGGCTCGCGACACGCCGCAACGCACTGATCACCGACGGGGTGCTGCAAGGGTTCCTGCACAACTCGTACACCGCGCGGCGGATGGGCGCGGTGTCGACGGGCTCGGCGGTGCGCGGCGGGTTCAAGAGCACGCCGTCGGCCGGCGCGCGGGCGTTGTCGCTCGCGCCCGGCACGAAGTCGCCCGACGAGCTGTTCGCCGCGGTCGGCAACGGGATACTCGTGCAGTCGGTCGCCGGGCTGCACTCGGGTGTCAACCCGGTGTCTGGCGACTTCTCGACCGGGGCGGAGGGCCTGCGCATCCGCGACGGCGTGCTCGGCGAGCCGGTGCGCGAGTTCACGATCGCGTCGACGCTGCAGCGCATGCTGCTCGACGTCGTGGCGGTCGGCAACGACGTCGAGTGGCTGCCGATGCGCGCCGCGGGCGTCACGATCGTGGTCGACGACGTCACCGTGTCGGGGTCCTGAGGCGGCGCCCACCGTGCCGGCCAGCCGCGACGAGGCGCTCGCCCGCCATCCCCATCTCGCCGGCCCGAGGCGTCCGGGGTCCGTCCGCGTCGACTGTCACCTGCACACGATGTGGTCGGGCGACTCGACCACCACGATCGACGAGCTCGCCAAGGCCGTCGAGGCGACCGGCATCGACGTGCTGTGCGTCACGGACCACCACGCGGTCGACGGGGCTCGCCGGCTCCGGGAGGCGTTGCCGTGCCGGGTGGTGGTCGGCGAGGAGGTCCGCTCCACGCAGGGCGAGATCATCGGGCTGTTCCTCGAGGAACGGGTGCCGTTCGGGTTGACCCCGCGCGAGACAGCGCGGCGGATCCGCGACCAGGGTGGGGTGGTGTACATCCCGCACCCGTTCGACCCGATGCGTCGCAACCTGGTCGAGGGTGCGCTCGTCGAGCTCGTCGACGCGGGCCTCGTCGACGCGATCGAGGTGCGCAACGCCAAGACGTCGCTCGAGTCGCTCAACGATCGCGCCGCCCGGTTCGCGCTGGCCCACGGTCTGGCCGCCGGCGCGGGCAGCGACGCGCATGTGCCCGAGGCGGTCGGCGCCGCGTACGTGGAGATGGACGACTTCGACGGCCCTGCTGCGTTCCTCGACGCGCTGCGGGCAGGCACCGTCACCGGTCACCACTCCGACCCGGTGCGCCAGTGGCGGCCCCGCATCGTTCCGTCCGTGACCAACCCCTGACCCGGTTGGTGCGAACTCGGGGTGTTTCCGGCCCCTATCGGGGCACAAATGACCCGGAGTTCGCCGCGGGTGGGTGCCTCAGCCCGGGCTCAGCCGGGGCGTAGGGCGGGGAGGACGGTTCCTGCGGCGACGCCGAACGCGACCGCGGGAGCGTCCGCCGCGGGCACGGCCACGGTGATCGCCTGCTCGCTCACGTCGACGACGAGGGCGTCCGACGCGAGCACCGCGGCCGGTCGGGACTCGTCGACCGCGGCCACCAGATCGACCCGGTCGCCGACCGCGAGTGCGACCGTGCCGGCGCCGGTCGGGATGGCGATCGCGCGCCATCCGAGCGGAACGAGGGCGGCGACACCGTGCAAGCCGTCCGGTGCGAGCCGGCTGGTCACGACCACCTCGCCCGGTTCGATGCGGGCGACGACGGTCCGTCCCACCACGGCGTCCACCGTGCCGGTCACCGCACCGTCGGGCAGCAACCCGACCGGCCACGCCCGCACGGCGACGTCGGCAGCCTCGATCTCGTCGCCCGTCGACAGATGCCGCCGCGCGACCAGGACCGGTTCGGTCGTGCCCCATGCCCGCCGTGCCGCGTCGGCCCGCGCGAACGCCTGCACGAGCGTGATCGCCGTGACGACCGTGAGCGCGACCGCGGCGGCGCCGGAGAGCAGCGGGTGGCGGCGCCGCCACGAGTGGATGCGACCTCCGCGCAACCGGCGGCGCGCGAGCGGTCGCCGGTTGCTGCTCCGACCGAACATGGGCGGCCTCCTCCCCGAGACAGGATCGAGGGGGAAGAAACGTGACGCTACAGCGTCGGGATCGCGGCGAGCAGCAGCTCGCGGATGCGGTGCACGTTGTCGTCGAAGAACCGGAACACCTGCTCCTGCGTCACCGGCTCGACCCCCGGCATGCCCTCGAGGCCGGTGTCGTAGTCGGTCACAAGCGCGATCCCCGCGTACCGCATGCCGGCCTCACGCGCGAGCGCGGCCTCCGGGTACTGCGTCATGTTGACGACGTCCCAGCCCAGGCTGCGGAACCACGCGGACTCGGCGCGGGTCGAAAAGCGCGGGCCCTGCACGACGACGACGGTGCCGCGGTCGTGCACCCGAATCCCGAGCAGGCGGGCGGTGTCGACGAGCACCTGCCGCGCCGTGTCGTCGTACGGGTCGGCGAGCGAGACATGGTGCGGGCCGTCGTCGAAGGAGTCGTAGAACGTGTCGGCGCGGCCCGACGTGCGGTCGACGAGCTGATCGACCACGACGAAGTCACCCGGGTGGATCGTCGGCTGCAGCGACCCTGCCGCGAACGGGGCGAGCAGCAGATCGACACCGAGGTCGCGCATCGCGGCGACGTTGGCGCGGTAGTTCACGCGATGCGGGGGCAGATGGTGCGTCGTGCCGTGCCGCGGCAGGAACGCGACGCGGTGGTTGCCGATCGTGCCGATCGTGATCGGCGCCGACGGCTCGCCGTACGGCGTGTCGACGGCGCGGGTCTCGAGGTCGTCGACAAAGGAGTAGAAGCCGGATCCGCCGAACACGCCGATGTCCGCGACCTGCGTCATGGCGCCGCCAGCGGCACCTGTCAGGCGGTCTTCGCGGCCGTCTTCGAGCCCGAGTCCGCCGACCCGCCGTCGGACGACGACGAGCTCGACGAGGACGACGACGAGCTGTCCGACGACGAGTCCTTCCCACCGGAGTCGGAGTCCCGCGAGCGTGAGGACGACGACGCAGCGCGGTTGTCGGTCTTGTAGAAGCCGGAGCCCTTGAACGTGATGCCGATGTTGCCGAACACCTTGCGCAGCGACCCACCGCAGTTCGGGCAGACGGTGAGCGGGTCGTCGGTGAACTTCTGCACGACCTCGAGGTGTTCGCCGCAGTCCTTGCACCGGTATTCGTACGTGGGCATCGGTCGCTCCGGGTCGGTTAGCACTCGACGGGTTCGAGTGCCAATGCTACCGGGCGAGGGGCAGGACCTCCAGCGATCCGTGGCAACCTGACCCGCCTATGACCGTGCGGACCGTACGCAAGGCAGTCATCCCGGCCGCCGGGCTCGGGACCCGCTTTCTGCCCGCGACGAAGTCGCTGCCGAAGGAGATGCTGCCGGTCGTCGACCGGCCGGCCATCCAGTATGTCGTCGAGGAAGCGGTGCGCGCCGGTCTCGACGACATCCTCGTCATCACCGGGCGCGGCAAGGACAGCATCGAGGACCACTTCGACCGCGCCGTCGAGCTCGAAGCCGAGCTGGACCGGCGGGGCAAGCACGACCAGCTCACGGAGGTGCGGGCGCTGGCCGAGCTGGCGGACATCCATTTCATCCGGCAAGGCGAGGCGCTGGGGCTCGGTCACGCGGTCGGCATGGCGCGCAAGCACGTCGGCGACGAGCCGTTCGCGGTGCTCCTCGGCGACGATCTGATCGACGACCGCGTCCACCTGCTCGAAGCGATGATCGCCGAGGCGACCCGCATCGGCAGCAGCGTGATCGCGCTCATGGCGATGGACGACCCGTCGCTGTACGGCTGCGCTCGGGTCGACGAGGCACGCGGATCGGTGGTCCGCATCCGCGAGATCGTGGAGAAGCCCAAGCGCGAGGAGGCGCCGTCGAATCTCGCGGTCATGGGGCGCTACGTGTTCACGCCCGACATCTTCGACGCCATCGAACAGGTCAAGCCCGGCGTCGGCGGCGAGATCCAGTTGACCGACGCGATCGGGATGCTGCTCGACGACCCGGGCGTGTACGGCTACCCGTTCACCGAAGGGCGCTTCGACACCGGCAACAAGCTCGACTACCTGCGCGCCAACATCGAGCTCGCGCTGCGCCGCGCCGACCTGGGTCCCGGACTGCGCGCCTACCTCGCCGACCTCGCCCGGCGCGGCGACCTCGAGTAGCGCACGCTCAACCGGCCAGCACGCGAACCCTGCCCGCGATCGGGTCGACCTCCACGGTGTCGCCGTCGCGGATCGCGTCCATCGCGCCACGGGCCAGCCGGTACGAGATCCCCGGGTCCATTTCCCCGACGCACCGGAGGATCACCCCGGCGCCGTCTGCATAGCGTCGCGTCCATGATCTCCCTCGACGAGGCCCGAGTCCACGTCCTGGACCGCGTCGACGTGCTCCCGCCGGTCGTCCGCGCCAGCGACGAGGCGGCCGGGACCGTACTCGCGGCGCCGGTCGTCGCTGCCGATGCGGTGCCGCCGTTCGACAACACCGCGATGGACGGGTACGCCCTGCAGGCGGCGGATACGGCCGAACCACCGACCGTCCTCGAGGTGGTCGGCACGCTGGCGGCCGGCGCCGACCCGGCCGGGATCGAGGTCCGGGCTGGGCAGGCGGTGCGGATCATGACCGGCGCGGCGCTGCCGGCGGGCGCCGACGCGGTCGTGATGGTCGAGGCGACCGAACCGGTGGACGGCGGCGCGCGGGTGCGCATCGGCGTGACCGCGCGACCCGGTGACCACGTCCGCCGTGCCGGGGAGGACATCCGCCCGGGCGACGTCGTCATCGACGCGGGCACCACGCTCACCCCGGTGCACCTTGGCGTGCTCGCCAGCATCGGTGTGCGCTCGGTGCAGGTGGTGCCCCGGCCCCGCGTCGGCGTGCTGTCGACGGGTGACGAGCTGGTCGAAGGGGAAACGCCGCTGCGTCCGGGCCAGTTGCGCGACTCGAACCGCCACGCGTTGTACGCGCTGCTGCGTGCCGACGGGTTCGACGCGGTCGATCTCGGGCTCGTGCGCGACGACCGCGACGCGGTCGCGGCCGCGATCCGTCACGCTGCCGCGACGTGCGACGCGCTGCTCACGAGCGGCGGGGTCAGCATGGGTGACTTCGACGAGGTGAAAGCGGTGCTCGCCGAGATCGCCGACGACATGCGCTGGATGCAGATCGCGATCCGGCCGGCGAAGCCGTTCGCGTTCGGGACCGTCGAGGGCGTGCCCGTGTTCGGGCTGCCCGGGAACCCGGTGTCGTCGCTCGTGTCCTACGAGCTGCTGGCCCGGCCCGCGCTGCGCAAGCGTGGCGGCCACCCCCCGCACGACCTGCACCGGCCGCGCCTGCGGGCCACCGCGGCGGAGCCGTTGCGACGCCGCCCGGATGGCAAGGTGGCGTTCCTCCGGGTGATCGTCGAGGTCGACGGCGGCGTGCTCACGGCCCGGTCCGCAGGCGGCCAGGGCTCCCACCAACTCGCCGCGATGGGCAACGCGAACGGGCTCGCCGTGCTGCCCGACGGGGACGGCGTCGACACCGGCGGCGACGTCGAGGTGATCGTGACCGGAGAACTGCGGGCCCGGTACGGGTAGCGTGGCCGGGTGGCGCAGCCCCTGATCGACGGCTTCGGACGCGTCCACCGCGATCTGCGCATCTCGGTCACCGACCGTTGCAATCTGCGGTGCACCTACTGCATGCCGGCCGAGGGCATGCATTGGCTGCCCCGCGAGGACATCCTCACCTTCGAGGAGATCGAGCGCGTCGCCCGCCTGATGGTCGAGCGGTTCGGGTTCACCTCGATCCGGCTGACCGGCGGCGAACCGACGGTCCGGGCGCGGTTGCCGTTGCTCGTCGAGCGCCTCGCCGCGCTCGACGTCGACCTGTCGCTGACGACGAATGCCACCAACCTGGCGCTGGTCGCCCACGACCTCGCCGCGGCCGGGCTGCGGCGGGTGAACATCTCCCTCGACTCGCTGCGGCGCGAGCGGGTGGTCGAGCTGACCCGGCGGGACTGTCTCGCGCAGGTACTCGACGGCATCGACGCGGCGCGGCACGCTGGCCTGTCGCCGGTGAAGGTCAACGCGGTACTCGTCCGCGGCGTCAACGACGACGAGGTCGTCGACTTCGCGCGCTTCGGGCGCGAGCGCGGGGTGACCGTCCGGTTCATCGAGTTCATGCCGCTCGACGCGTCGGGCGAGTGGTCGGCCGGCAAGGTCGTGCCCCGCGACGAGATCGTCGCTGCCATCGACGCGGTCTACCCTCTCGAGCCCGCGACCTTCGACGCCGGACCGGAGCCCGCCGAGCGTTTCCGCTACCGCGACGGCGTGGGGGAGTTCGGCGTGATCGCGAGCGTCACGAACGCATTCTGCGGCTCGTGCGACCGGGTGCGGCTGACCGCCGAGGGCCAGTTGCGATCGTGCCTGTTCGCGCTCGACGAGACCGACCTGCGCGCGTTGTTGCGCAGCGGCGCGTCGGACGACGCGCTCGAGGCCGCGATCCGACGTTGCGTCGCGGCCAAGTGGGCCGGCCACGCCGTGAACCAGGTCCATTTCGTCCGGCCCCGCCGATCCATGAGCCAGATCGGGGGGTGACGGCGCAGCCTTCGACCATCGGCCCTACCGGCGGCCGGACCGGCGGGCGCGCAGGTCGCTGGCCTACACTGCCGTGCCGATGAGCGACCGGGGACTGACCCACCTGGATCCGCTGGGTCGGGCCCGGATGGTCGACGTCACGCCCAAGGAGGCCACGCACCGCCGGGCGGTGGCCCGGGGCCGGGTCTTCATGCAGCCCGAGACCACCTCGCTCGTCGCCCGGGGGGCGATCACCAAGGGTGACGTGCTCGCCGTGGCCCGGGTGGCCGGCATCCAAGCCGCGAAGCGGACACCGGACCTGATCCCGCTGTGCCACCCGCTGCTGGTGGGTTCGGTGCTGGTGAACTTCCGGATCGAGGACTCCTACATCGAGGTCGAGGCCCAGGTCGACACCGTCGATCGCACCGGCGTCGAGATGGAGGCGATGACGGCCTGCTCGGTCGCGTGCCTCACCATCTACGACATGTGCAAGTCCGCCGACCGCTCGATGGTGATCGGCGAGATCACGCTCTGGGAGAAGACCGGTGGCCGCTCGGGGACCTACCGGCGGGCCATCGACCTCGACGACGGCCTCGGCATCTGAACCGCTCACTCCAGCAAGCACCCGCTGGACGCCCGTCGCGCGTTCGTAGTAGAACCGTAACAACCGAGACCGGGTCGTAACCGGTCGGCCCCCTGTCCACCGGACCACCAACCCCCATCCACCACTCGTTCAGCGCGTGGGGTTACGGTCCCCGAGTCCGAAGGTAGGCACGGAGCGTGACGCTGTTGGTGCTCTTCATCCTCGCCGTGATCTGGGCGGCGGTGCTTTTGCCCCCCTACCTCCAGAATCGCAGCGAGAGCCGTCCCGCCGACTCGATCTCGTCGTTCCAGCGGCAACTGTCCGTCCTCGAGCGACGGGCCGGGACCGTGACGCCGGCGCTCGAGCGCCGGGCCGGTGCGGGTGGTGCCCTTCCGTCCCGATCGTTCGTGAACGGCTACGCCGCCAGCTACTCGCCGGCGACGGGTTCGGTGCGGATGTCGAAGGTCGAGGCGCGCAAGCGCCGCAGGGACGTGCTGTTCACCCTGAGCGCGGCCGCGCTGCTCAGCTTCCCGCTCGCCGTCATCCTCGGTGGGCCAGTGTGGGGCCTGCAGCTGCTGTGCGACGTGCTGCTCGGCGCCTATGTCGTGCTGCTGGTCCAGGTGCAGCAGCGCGCCGCGGAGCGCGAGACGAAGCTGCGCTACCTGCCCGGCCGCCAGGCCGGCGCCCCCGAGCCCGCGCTGCTGCTGCGCCGCTCCGGTAGCTGAGCCCCGCGGGTGAGCCGCCGCGACGAGCTGCACGACCACGTCGCCAAGCTGACCGCGGCGCTCGGCAACCTCAACCACGCCCGCGAGATCGGCTTGCCTGCCTGCCGCCGGGCGATCCGCGCCGCCGGCAGCTCGATCCGTGCCGTGCACCGCCTCGACTTCGCCGAATCGGCCGCGCTGCTGGCGGAGGCCGAGACCGCGTTGCGCGAGGCGCAGGATGCGCTCGGGCCCTATCCCGCGGTCGCGTACGCCGGGTTCCTCGGTGACGCCGAGAAGGAGTACGCCGAGGCACGGCTCACCGCCGCGCTCGTCCAGGGTGAGCCGTTGCCCGCCGCCGACGAGATGCGGATCGACCCGACGTCGTGGATGAAGGGTCTTGCCGAGGCCGCCTCGGAGCTGCGCCGGCACCTGCTCGACCGGCTCCGCTCCGGTGAGCTGCACCGGGGCGAGGAGCTGCTCGAGGTCATGGACGACGTGTACGACGCGCTGATCACCGTCGACTTCCCCGATGCGGTCACGGGCGGGCTGCGCCGCTCCCTCGACGCGCTGCGCGCCGTGCTCGAACGAACCCGTGGCGACGTGACCACGACCGTGCTGCAGGAACGTCTGCGTACGTCGATCGACCGCTCCCGGTAGGAGCCGTGGCTGGGCCGACTATCCTCATCTCTCCACCCCGGGGGTGTAGCTCAGCTGGCTAGAGCGCTTCGGTCGCATCGAAGAGGCCGTGGGTTCGAATCCCATCACCTCCACTTTCGGCAACGCCGTCATCGAACCGCTCTAACGGTCCATCAAGGTGGCGTCCGGCCAACGACTCGGACGGTTTCGACGAGGCCCTTGCTGCCATCACGGCCTGGGGCCACGTCCACGGTCAGCTTCCGGCCCACGGCGATCGCGCCGAGCAACGGGTTGGCTATCACCGCGGGGTTGGCGCCGTCCATGCTGACGGTCGGGCCGCGGGTTGCTCCGCCTCGCTCGAAGGTAATCGTCGCGGCTTGGTGGCGTCCCAGGAGCGGTGTAAACGGCTTGGGGCGCAGGCTCCTGGTTGATGTTACGCGGCGGCTGTGACGGTCTCGGTGATCACCTCCTTCGCGACGGGCGGGTCGAGCAGCTGAC
>Ga0070741_10001776_pt1 | contig 62290 bp, 105 predicted proteins | sample Coa_R1_4_FD_66440 | JGI IMG/M metagenome (GOLD analysis project Ga0070741, IMG submission 66440) | Surface soil microbial communities from Centralia Pennsylvania, which are recovering from an underground coalmine fire - Coalmine... | ecosystem: Environmental > Terrestrial > Soil > Unclassified...
GACCATTGCTTTGCTCGACGCGCCACACCTATCCGGCCATCCCCCGCCCCTCCTGACGACGCCTTGCCCATCCGAGCGTTACCCGACCCGGCCGGCCGCTCCCCGCCATGCCTTTGCAAAAACCGCCGGTCCATTCCTTGCCTGCCTTGCCTCGTCTCGCCGGGCCTGGACCTGGCTGTCATTCCTGGCCGCGCCAGCCCGACCATGCCTTTGCACAAGCTGCCATGCCACACCGCACCGGAGCGCGGACTCGCCTCGCCTGCCACGCCGGGCCTCTCATGGCACGCCTAGCCAATCCGGAGAGCGCCGCACCATTCCTGCCATGCCTAAGCCGCCGGGCGATCGTCACGCGCGGCATCTTCAAATGCGCGTTCGGCTTCGACCGCGATGTCGAGCATCCGCTCGAAATGCGATGCGAGGCCGAACACCTTTGCGAGTGATCGACCGCGTGACAATGCGCCCTTCACTCTGGAAAGTTCGTCTTCGAGTTGGGCCCGAGCCGCGGCACCGCGCCGCGCGATGCGCATCGTTTCGATGTAGCCCGTCTCGTCTTGCGACTGATCCGCGACGTAGTAAGGCGCGCTGATTTTGACGTCCTCGAAGACGATCTGCAGCCGCACTTCCTTGATCAACGATCGCGCGGTGTCGCGCCAATGGGCCTCAGCTGCTTTCTGAATGTCCCATTGGAAACAGCTGTGCAGCACGCTCTTGGGGTTGCGGGCAGCCGCGACGACCGTGTCAGGATGGACGCGGCCACTGCGGTCTGCGCAGGCCTTGATGGCCTTCGCCCTCAATTCCAGGAGTGTCGTTGCTTTCTTCGCCATGGTTCACCGTCTGAGAGTTTTGGCGCCGGCGCGATCACGCGAAACTGACCGTATGATCCGCCCTTCTGCGGGCGCCAGTCACCGAGACCGACAATGATGCCGGCGGCGGCGAGCAGGTTCACGATCTGCGATTCCTTGATCAGCGATGCAACGAACCTAACCTCGACAGTGCAGCACCACGACGGGAATATCGGCCGCGTGCGAACGTCTGGCGTGCGCGCCATGTCGCTCGATCGCACCATCGCCATGAACATTTCCGGCAGGCCGAAGACGTTGACCTGCGTCGACGCGATCGACGTAAGCGCGACATCTGCGCTTTCGTCGCGCCGGGAATATCAACCGCGGCAGCGGCCAGCGCTTTGCCAAATGCGTTGCTCGGATAGTGAAACAGCGCGGGCTCGGCGTTCGATCTGTTCTGATACAAGGCCTCGACGAATTCGGCCTTCGGGTCATGCTTCAGCGATTCCGACTTTTCGGCGCTGTTCTTTTTGCCGCTCGGTAGCAACAATTCATGCCACGCTTTTGAAGCGAAACGATGCATGACGAGCGGACTTGTCCCGACCAGGTTTGCCCTGATCGTACCCATTCGAATTTCCTGGATCTCGACTGCGGTCTCTTTTGCCTTCTTCACCATGACAACGAAAAACTCCTCTGTTGTTCGCATTTGGTTGAGATTATCCGGCCCAACCTTCCGGTCTTTGAAATGCCGGCCCTGCCATGCCATGCCCAGCGAGGCCTTACCGCTCCACATCAATCCGCGCCTGCCTCGCCTTAACTCTTGTCCGCGTCCCTGATCTCGCGCTGCTTCTCGGCCAGCCGCTCCTGCAACGCCTCGCGCGATTCGGAGGAGACGTTGCACTTGTTGCGCATCGTCTTCTCGCCGGACCATTGCTTGTCGCCAGCATCGGCGTCGACCAGCGCCTCGATCCAGCCTTGTGCGTGCTCGATATATTCGCGCTCATTGGCCGGAGCCCTGGGTGAGTCAGCCGGCTTGTCCTTCTCGGCTGTGGATGGCTTCGACTTGTCCACCGTTTCAACAGGCTTGGCCTTGTCGGCCGTCTTGCTGCCGGCATCGGCTTCTGTAGAAGTGGCCGGGCTCGCGGATGCTTTGCCTCCTGCATGCGTCCCGGCCTCCGAAGATTGCGCGGTCGTGGAGACCTCTTCGGCAGATTTCTTCGCTGACGAATTCGCCGCCTCGTCAGCGCTCGCGGCCTGGCCTTTGCCCGCCTCCCCGGCTGCGTTGGCCGGGCCGCTAGTCACCTCGCCAGTCGCTGGATCGATGTGCTCGCCCTTCGGCGGGAAGCAATCATCGGCTGTTGCCATGCCGTCGGCGATGGCCTTGCCCATCGCGATGATCTTGGCAATGTCGGGCGCCAGCCAGTCCTTGCGCGCGCGGCCGAGCACAGCCTCGGCGCGGCTCACGTCGACGCCGATATTGGCAAGGCTCGCCGCGATCCTCTCGCGCCACTTCGCAAGGTCTTTGCCGATCTTCTCGACCAGCGAGTTCTTGGCCTGGTCGAACGCGTAGTCGGCGAAGGTCTGCAAGCTGTTGACGACGACGTTGCGGACGGCTTTCGAAACGCCGATCTGGAACGCAATGTCGAGCCGGCGCGCGTCGTCCGTGCCGCCCATCTTCGAACCGCCCTTGTTCTGTTGGAACGGGCGGGTCAGCGCATAGCCGCTTTCGTAGTCGATGAACCTGGCATAGATCAACCAGCTCGGCCCGAGATCGATGACGCGGGTATCGATCTCGCAATTGCCATAGATGCGCGCGAGGTCATTGGCGAGCTTGATCGACGGGCCTTCGATGAAGTCCTGCACCCACTCGTCTTTGCCGGTCTCCTTGTTCTTGATCTTTTTGCGCACCGGGAATCGATAGTACCAATCATCGCCGGCGGCGGCACCGAGCGCGGCGAGCTTCTGCAGCACGCGCTGTTCATCGCGGTAAATCGCGACCTTCTGCGCGCCGAACATGCGGTCGACACCGCCGGACGACATTGGCATGACCTGCAAGCCGTTGTCCTCGCGCGGCGCGGCTTGTGCGAAGGCATCGAGCGCACTGCGCCTGGACTCGCGTTCATCGTGGTCGATCGTGCTCATGGTCTCTCCTATTTGCGCCAGCGCGCTTTGTCGGTTTCGAAGATGCGGGCGCCGGTGATGGAGTGGCGGCCGGATTTGACGTAGGCGCGGAGCGCCTTCTCGATATCGGCCGCGGCGAGGAACGGCCGCAGCGCCTCCAGGTCGATGATATTGAGGTCGACGCTGTCGAAGGTCCATTCGGTCTGCAGGCCGGCGGTGCCGCCGGTGGTGCGGGTGTGCGCGAGCGATGCCATCGGTGCGGCGGCTTCGCGTTCCTTGGCATTGGCGAAGGCGGTCAGGGCGCTCGCCTGCGCATCGGCCTTGATCGCCTCGACCGCATGCACGATTCCTGGCGCGGTCTCCGTCTTGGCCTTGGCCTCCTCGGCCTTGCGCAGCGCTTCGGCGGCGGCCTCAGCTGCGGCCTTGGCCTGCGCTTCGCGCGCCAGCCGTTCGCGCTCGGCCTTCTTTTTCAGATACGCGGTCCCGACCTTGTCGAGCACGGCGGCGCGGGCCAATGCACGCTGCTGCAGGCCAACCTTGAAAAAGGATTGGATGATGTTGCCGGCATCGATAATGGGCCGCTTTTCATCTTCGCGGATGCCGTCAGTTTTCTTCTCAAAGGCCTTGAGGTCGGTGATGGTCTTGGTGAGCAGCGCCAGATCCTCTTCGTCCTCGAGGACCGGCGGCGTCTCGATGGCCTCCAGCGCCGCCAGCTCGGTTTCGAGGTGGGCATAGTCGGCCTTGAGCGATTCCGCGGTGACGATCGGCGGTCGCTGGTTGTCCTTCGGCGTGATGGCGCGCTCAGTCATTTCTTCAAGATCCTCATGACGCGGTGGCCGCCCGGCGGGACCACATAGCTGCCGCGCTCCTGGTAGCGGTGGGAGATCCTGCGGCCGCCGGCGATCGTGATGATGCTGGCCTCGCCGAAGGCGTCGGCGAGCACGGTCTTGGCCTGCGCCTCCGCCTTCTCGGCTTCTTTCTTCATCTGGCGGGCGGCCTCGAGCTGATCGACCCAGCCAGGCAATTCGTTGTTGGCCGACAGATCAAGCTCGATGCCATTGTCGCGCGGATAGAGCGCCTTGATGATCTCGCCGTCGCGCTCGCTGTCGACCGGCGGCTGCAAGCCGGTGTCGAGATAGTTGGTGCGGAACGCCGCGACGCGCTCGCAAATCTTCTCCCAGGCCGCTTCGTTGCGCTCGAGATAGAACGGCTCGAGCGTCCACTTGAAGGCGTCGACCACCAGCGCGGCGATCAGGCCGCGGGCGCCGTCGGCGAGCATCGTCTCGGTCAAGGTCTGAAGCTGGTAGGCGAGCGGAGCGACGACAGGGCTGGCTTTGTCGCCGGGGTCCGCTCGCCAATGCAGGTCAAAGAACGGGCGTGACACCACCTTGGCCTGCACGATCGTGATGCCGGGCAAACCGGGAATGATCGCGGCGCCGTCCGGCGTCGCGCCGATCCGCTTCTCAACATCACGGAAATAAACCTTGGCGCGGCGCACCTCCCAATCCGGATAAAGATCCTCGATTGCGGAGAACACGGCCGCCTCGCCCCAGAGCCCGCGGCGCATCGCGTCGGTGGTCTCCTGCTGCGGCAGCTTGCCAAGCTTCTCGGCCCAGACCCGCACCGCGGTGTGGCCGTCGAAGATCGATTCGCCGCAGACGGCAGAGACGTCGGAGGCGGTGACGTCCTGCATGCGCAGCGCGAGCCAGGTCTCGCGGTCGCGCGCCGGGTCGATGGAAATGCGCTGGATCGTCATCAGTCTGGCACCTTCGGGTTGGGGTGGTTGCCGCCAGCCCGCAGCGCCAACCGAGAGACCTCAGCGGCATACTCGATATCGTGCTCTTGCGCCTTGGATGCGTAGTGAGCGAGCGCGTGACCGGCATTCCGATCGCGCAGGCGCATGACGAAAAACTCAGTGTCGATAGTGTCGCCCCAATCGATCACGCCAGCGCGCTCGAGCAGCGCGACCGCGTCATGGATTGCCTGGAGATCGGGGACGTCGCCGTCGCCGCCATCATAAAGCTTTTCGATCTCAGCGAGCCGGCGGTTCTTGATCAGGCCATATTTGCCGTGGCCGTCGGCGTTGAGGTTGCGATCTAGTTTCATCGGCTGTCGACCTCGACCTGCGGCCAGCGCTCGCCGGTGACGCGATAGACGCCGGTGATCTCTTTCTGGCCGGCGGCGTCCATCTGGCGTGCGAGGCTGACAGCCTCCGTCGCCTTGATGAACGCGATATGCGTCGGTCCAAGATAGACAGCGACCGCGTTTGGATCGTGCGGATTCTCTGGATCGCGGCGCAGCGTCAGCGCCGTGCCAGCACTGAGGGATGCAACAAGCCGCTCACTCTTGCGATGCTGCATCCCCACCAATGTTGCGAGCTGCCTCATAGTGCCCCTCCTGGCCAAGCCCTTGCCATTGCCCGCCACGCCATCACGTTCCTAGCCATGCCGGCCTCGCCTAATCATCTTCCGACTCCGGTTCCTCGAAGGTTTGCAGTCCCCACCACTTGCTCATGCAGGCCGTGCAGAATTGCGCGGCATGCTTGTCGTTGAACAGGATCAGCGGCACTTCGCGCTCGCCGATCGACGTGAAGCAGTAGGAGCACAGCGCCGATTGCGTTGGGCTCCAGGCCACGCGGCTCCAATCGAAGCCGGGTTTTGGCTTGAGCGTCATGCGGTGACCAGATCGTACGCCTTGGCGAATTCGGCCTCGACGCAAAACGCCATCTGACTGAGCTGGTGGGCCAGGGCGTGAAGATCGCCGTTAAGCTTGATCACCTCATCATGCCGGCGCATCGCCCGTGCGACCTTGACGGCGCGGCTGATCTCGACCGCCTTGAGCAGCGCAATGTCGATCTCGACCTGGAGGTAAATGGTCCGGCTGTATTCGTCCGGCTGTTCCAAAACTGAAACTGCTGTGCGCAAGAAATCTGCCACCACGCGCATCTGAAACACTCCTGAGTTGCGTTAACGATATGCATGGGGAATTACCCAAGTCAACCCGGATTACACCAAATAAAATTTAAGTGGAACACCGTGCAAGTCACGGTTGACAAAATGGGTAATTTCCCATCCATCATTCGGCATGGTCAACATCGAGCAATTTTTCCAACTGGTCGAGCGCTACGCGGCCGTTAAGGGTCTGTCGGAGTCGACAGTCTCTCTGCGGCTGTTCAACGACGGCCAGCGACTGAAGATCATGCGCGATGGTGGCGATCTCGGCCTGAGAAAGACGGCAGCTGCGGTGCAGCAAATGTCCGACGACTGGCCGGAGGGCGTCGCTTGGCCGAAGGGCATCAAGCGACCGAGGACGAAGGTGCAGTAGAGGTTGGGGAGTATCGCGGCCGGCATCACCGCCGCGAGGCATCCACGGAACAAGGATTTTCGACAGCCCCGCTGATGCCGGCGCGGGCCACGGATTTTTATTGCGTTTGGAATTGGAAGGTTTGGAAATGCCGGAAGGCGATTGGACAGATTCGCGCATCAGGCTTCTCAGGCAGCTGATCGAAGCTGGCGCATCGGCCGGGCAGGCGCGCGATCAGATCAACGCGGCGATGGGCACTTCGTTTTCCCGTAACGCGGTCATCGGCAAGATGAGGCGGCTCGGCATCGTCTCGCAAAACAAGTGGGGCAAGCAGCCGGCGGACACCGTCAAGCTGAAACAGCCGAAAGAGTCCAAGCGCACCATCACCGTCCGCCACGCCGTGCCATCGCAGTCGCCCAAGCTGCCGGCGATGAAGGCCGCGCCGCCCCCGCAGGAAGTGATCAAGCCGTTCAAGCTACGCGAGCTTTACGGCGTCGCGGCCGAGCGCTGCACCTACACCGATGATTGCGATGAGCCGCCGGTCAGGGGCCGGTTCTACTGCGAAGCGCATTGCATGATCGTCTATCGGCCGCCGACGCAGCCGAGACAACCGCAACGTCCCCACCACCGTCCAACCAGGAGATGACGACATGGCGAAAGCCAATGGCGAAGCTGCGACCGGGCCGCAACTGTCGAACGAAATGAACGACGACCAGCGCCACAAGCTGACGTCGGACTACTGCACGCGCTATGAGGCCGCGCTCGCGGCCAAGAAAGCGGCCGACAAGGCGATCAAGGATATCGGCAAGCTGGTGAAGGCCGATCTCGGCAAGAACGGCATGCGCGACATCCGCGACATGATCGAATTGCGAGATCCTGAGGGCGAGGCCCGCATCAAGGAAGAGATGGAGGCGCGCGCCCGCGTGCTGCGCTGGATGAACGTCCCGATGCATACGCAGACGGAGCTGTTCCCCGACGTCGATCGCCGGCCGATCACCGAGAAGGCTTTCGGCGACGGCAAGAAAGCCGGCATCTCCGGCGCTCCGCACGCCAACCCGTACCACCCGACCAACGACGGGCACGATGCCTGGAACAAGGGCTACATCGCCGGCCAGGACGTCAACCTCGCCAAGATCAAGCCGATCGACACCGAGGCCGCGGCCGATAGCCTGGCGAGCTGATCATGCTGCTCGAGCGCGGTGAAGTCTGGGCCATCGATCTGTCATCGCGGAGCGCCGGGTTCGCCTATGGCGTGCCCGGCGACAAGCCGCGGCTGTGGACCGTCGACTTCATGCGCGACGGTGACCTGCATGACTTCTACGCCAACCTGACCGCCTATGCCGCGACGTTCCTGCGCGACAATCCGGTCAAGCTCGCCGCCATCGAGGAGCCGGTCGCGCCGGCGGCGGCGATGGGCCACACCAACCACAACACGACGATGATGACGATCCCGGGTTTTGCAATCGTCGTCGGCGTCGTGAAGTGTAAGAAAATTCCGTATCAGCCGGTCCGCGTCGAGACGTGGCGCAAGCACTTCATCGGCACGGGCCGGCTCACGCACATCAAGAAGGCCGCCGAACGGCGGAAGGAAGGGAAGCGGCTCGCTGTGCAGCGCTGTCGTCAACTCGGCTGGAAGGTCGAGAACGACGACGAAGCGGACGCAGCGGGAATTTGGGATTGGGCAGGGGCTACGCATATGGGCGCGCGGCAGGCGCGCCTGCAAATGTTTGGCAATTGAAAAACGAGGGGGAAGCATACCATGGCTAACTTCGGTGAGATGGGCGTCGCGTTGCTGGTTGCTCGGCACAGCATCGAGAATGAGATCGCGCGCGTGCGCCAGGTCGCCGGGCGGATCGGGCTGCACAAGGGCAGCGTGATGATCGCGATCGAAGGTTTCGAGCGCGACATCCACGCGATCGATGAAGCGGCGTCCTTGCTCAAGCTGATGGCCGAGCATGAGGCCGAGATCAGGGAGTTCGTGAAGCGCAAGGGCAGCGCCGGCAAGACCTGGATGGCGCGCCTGATGGATGTTGCGACGGCTGCCAGCCTGATGCTCTGACAATGGCAGAGCGCAAGCGTTCATTCCGCTACACCACCAAGTCCGTCGCGCAAATTCGGGAGTACGCGCGGCGGCGGATGGACGCAGTGCGCATTGCCGACAAGATGCATTGCCGGGTCTCGACGGTCGAAGCGATCTGCGCCAAGCATCAGATCGCCCTGGTTGCCATCGCCGACGGCGCCCCGCCGGTCGGTGTCCACACGATCGACGGCAAAGCCACGCGCGTGCGCTACGCCGTAGTCAACGTCACGATCGCGCGCGATCTCCTGGCAAAAATCATCGATGAGGCGGCGCGGCGCGGCACCAAGCCGCAGAGCCTGATCGGCCGCCTCGCCGAGGTGGTGGCGCGAGACAATTTATTTTCCGCGGTGTTCGATGACTTCAGAACCTGACAGGCCCAAACGCACCAAGCAGGGCGCGCTGACCGAGCGCGTGGCCATGCTGTTGCTGGGGCAGCCGTCGGGCGTCGACCCGGCGAAGGGACAGGTCCGCTTCAATGACATCGTCGTCAACTACACGACCGGCCGCTACTACGATATGGAGGAGGAGGAGGGCGGCGATCACCTCGCGCTGATCCGCAAGTTCAAGCGGCTGGAGAACGGGCAGGCCGAGGCCTGGCTCGAGGAGCACGTCACCAAAGCGCCGCGCACGGTCGCGCCTGAATTGGAGGCCGAGCGCATCCTGATCGGATTCCTGGCGATGCGGCCCGACCTGATGGCCGTCATCGAGGAGGAGATCACCGCCGATGCCTTCGTGCTGCCGCTGCACAAGCAGCTGTTCGATGCCATCTTCCACTGGACCGACCCGACCAAGCCGGTCAGCTCCAAGCGCTTGATTGACGCCGGCAGCGGCGATCCGATGGCGCCGGTGGCCGGCGCCGATGGCTTCACGCTGGCCACCTACATCGCCAAGCTGATCGCGGAAGCACCGAGCGAGATCCCGGACGCGGCGCATTTCGTCCGATCGCTGGCAACGCGGATACGGTCCGAGGCCAACCGCGAGGGCGAGGTCGAGGACGATTATGATCTCGAGCCCGAACCGCCGCCGTTCGAATCGAAGTTCGGCGGCATCCCGTTCGAAGCGCTCGATGAGCCGGGTCCGGAGCATGAGCACCTGATCGACGGCATCCTCACCGTCGGCGACAAGTCGATCATCGGGGGCGCCTCCAGGTCGGGCAAGTCGTTCCTGGCGATCGACATGGCGATGAGCATCGCCACCAAGCGCAATTTCTTCGGCCACAAGGTCATGAAGCAGGGGCTAGTCGTCTACCAGGCCGGCGAGGGCACGCGCGGCATCAAGAAACGGTTCCGCGCCTGGCGGCAGTATTACCAGCTCGACCCGGCGACCAAGATCCCGCTGTTCATCCTGCCGGCCAAGGTCGACATTCACTCGGCCGACGGCGACACCGGCAAGCTGATCGACGAGCTCGCCGGCATCGAACGGCTCTACAACATGCCGATCGTCGCGTTCTTCATCGATACGCTGGCGCAGGCCTCCGGCGCCGCTGACGAAAATTCCGGCAAGGACATGAACCTGGTGATGAGCAACGTCACCAAGATCGCCGACGCATTTCCCGACATGCACGTCTGCCTCGTCCACCACATGAACGCCGGCGGCACCAAGCTGCGCGGCCACACCTCGGTGGCCGCCGGCGTCGATCAAGTCATCCTGGTCACGCGCGATGAAGCCAACCCGCGCATCCGCACCGCGGTGCTCGACAAGCAGAAGGATGAGGAGGACGGCGCCAAGATCGTCTTCGAGCTCCAGCGGATCGTGATCGGGCACCGCCCGATCGACCGGCAGGAGATCACCTCATGCGTGCCGCTGCCGCTGGGGGCCGAAGTCAGCATGACGGCCAGGGGCCCGATGATGGACCGGTCGCAGCGGCTGTCGACCGGCCAAGCCGTGATCTTCCAGGCCCTGAAGGACGCGATTGCCGATGAGGGGATTCCGACGCCGCCGACCCTGAAGCTGCCGAAGGCCATCACCCGGGTGGTCGACGTCCGGCATTGGCGCAGTCACGTCCGGGCGAAGGCCGACGATATTTCGGACAGCGCGATCAACAAAGCGATGAAAGCAGCATCTGAGAAACTTTTGTTTCTTAAGCTGATCGGCCGGGTCAATCCCTACGTCTGGCTCACCAACCGCGGAACCGTGAACGTCTCCGACCCGTCGCATGGGCATGTCGGGGCGCCCGATCAGGCCGAGTTCCCAGAGGGCTGAAACGCGAAATTCCGCGACAACCAAAACGCAAAACGCCCTACGTCACGATGGCGCAAAATGGCGCCAAAACAACCATAGGAATTTTTGGCTTAAGTATCTGATCCAGCTGATAGACGTTGGTTCCAAACAACCTTTTCCAGAAAAGGTTGTCGGGAGCGAGGTTGTTTTATTCCCCGACCGATCACTTAGCGCAATCCGGTGGCCGCCTCTATGGCGGCCTTTTTGCACCGTTCCCAGAGCTGGTTGTCGAGCCGGCGGAGCCTGACGGCATCGATCCGGTCGGGCGATCCGGCCGGGTAGTGCCAGGGCGGGTTATCGCCGAATCGGCGGCGGTACCGGCGCGCCAGGCGTGACCGCCGGCGGCGCCAGGCGGCCGGCGCGAGGCGCCAGTGCTTGCCGCAAATGATCTCGCTGCAATGGGGGAATTTGGCGCGCGATGCGGTGCGCCGGCAGTAGGGGACGCAGCACGGGATGCGGTCGGTCACAGCTGGGCCCAGCACCGCCAGCAAACAGCCGCCAGGTTCGCCCGGCGCGCTCGCCCGGTGGACAATCTGATTCGGGCACCATGCGCACGTCACGACGACGTCCGCATCGTCGGCGGGCGGCGGGTCGCGCGGCTCGCCCACGATGGCACAGATCAGGACGCCTTCGCCCGGATCAAGCTTGGCGATCTCGGCATTGGCCATGACCCGCGCGCGCCGGCGGCCTGGGTGGTCCGCCGGCCATTCGGCATCGGTGCGGGTGGTGATGGCGGTGATGATGCGCTTGGTCATGCCCGCAACCTTTTCAGGATCGTCGTGGCCATGGCGTCGCGGAAGGCCGGGCTGGCGGTGTTATCGGCGACCTGGGCGAAGGTCTCGAGCAGCGCGGCCACCGGGCCGCTCGGCCCGTCGCCGTTCTGCCATTTGCGGATGGTGTTGGCGCCGTTGCGCTCCGGGTCCTCGAGCCCGCAGAGCTTCGCCATCTCGGCACGCGTGAGCCGGCGGCCGATGGTGGCGATGCCGATCGTGGCGCGCAGGTCGTTGAGATCATCGCCGTTCATGGGTTTCTCTCGCCGTGATGGCGTTGTTGTAGGCCGGCATCGCTTTGCCGGCGAGCGCGCACGAATAGCCGAATCGCTTGGCGTGATCGCCTCTGCAAAAATACAGGTCTTTGTAGCTGATGCGGTCCCAGACAAAGGCGGTGCGGACGCCGTCGCCACTGTAGACGACGGTCAGCACCTCATCGGTGCAGAGCCGCCGCACCTCAGCGAGGTTGGCCGGCAGCTTCGCCACTTCGACGATGGTCGGGCTGCCGTCCTCCGCGCGATTCTTCCACGGCGTCGCGTCGAGCACGAACATGATCATCCTGGAACGCTTGCCGATCGGCTTGCCGCAGTAGCGGCACAGCGGGGGAGCCTGCTTCACGTCGGCCATCAGTGCCTCTTTGCGCGGATGATGGCGCGGGCCTTGAGCAGGCTATCGAGTTCATGGTGCAGGATCGCGGCGCGCTTGACCGCGAAGCTGTAGCGCTCGGTCGACATGGTCGGGTAGGGGTCCTCTGGGCGCTGCGCCCGCTCCAAGGTGTGGGCCGCGGACAGCAGCTCGCCGGCGAGGCCGCGATAGATGGCGGCCACCTCACTGGCGAGCAGCAACACAAGCTGATGATGCGCGACCGCCGCAGGCGGCGGTGCCTTAGGTTTCTTGCGAGGCGTCACGTCTTCCCTCCTCCTGCTCTCTTTCGAATTCGGCGATCGATTGCCAGCGCCGGCAGAATTCGACCAGCCAGAGGCGCTGTGCATCGGTGAGACGCGGATCGACCAGGTGTTCGTCGGCCGAGCCGAGCCAGGTGATGCGGTGCTTGAGACCGAAGGTTCGATATTCGATCTCGAGGATGGCATAGGTCAGCGGGTTGGAGCGCGCGTCGCGCATCGCTTCGTCGAGGTTGACGTAAGCGCGATCCGTGTCGCCGACCTGGATCAGGTCGCCCCAGCGCTGGCTGATGACGTGGCGCAGCTGGTGGCCGGCGATGGCCGGGTATTCGTTAAGCGATCTCATGGGCCTCTCGCTTGCGCGTCTCGAGTCCGCGCGCGTGGCGTTCGGCGCCTTCGACCGACTTGAGCGCACGCTGCACATAGTCGGCCGCCTTGTCGGCGCCGGCCGCGCGCAGATGCGCGCGCGCAGCGCGGATCAGCATCGCCGCCAGCTTGATGTTGTCGGCCTTGGTGCGGTGGATGTCTTCAAGCAACTTGACCTTGCCATCGCTTGTCTGGAGGCGTTTGATCTCCGCCAGCGCAAGGTCGGCTTGCGCCGACGGGCTGTCATTGTCTTCGTCCGGAACGTCGATCTTCAGCGCATCGAGAATGTCGTCGGTGAAGTCGGTACAGCTGTAGGTCATGGCGCCACCCATCCGGTTGGCGAGGCCGGCATGCCGATCGCGATGTAACACTCGGTGCAGGCGAAGTGCCCGTTCTCGCGGTTGTAGGTGCCCTCCTCGCGCTTGACGTAGTCGTCAGGCGTCATGCCGAAATCGTCGGCGGCCTCGATGTATTCCTCGATCTCCGCCGGTCGCTTGCCGCAGTAGGCACAGATCGGTCCTGGTAGCAGTCTCTTGATGTCAGTCATGGTCAGTCCTCATACACGTCGAGATCGGTCAGCTGATCCGCGTCGCGATCGAACAGGATGTAATCGGCGCCGTGCTGGCGCGCGTACGTCATGCAGGCGAAGGCGTCGGACGGGATGCTGTCGTCGCCGTTCTCTTCATCGCAGTAGAGAAACCAACCGTAGGGCGCCACCCAATGGCTAAGGTTGCCCTGGTCGCTCGAAACGCGCTCGAGCCATTCACGCGTCGACGGCTTCAGATGCGCGGTCGACAGGTCCATGAAGTTGCGGAGGTTCGGGTGCGTCATGCCAGCACCGATGCCATCGCTTCGTTCATGTCGGAGAAGTAGACGCGCCACTCTTCGCCGCGCCACACCGCGCGATCGTCGGGCGGCATGTGCTCGTCACCGTCGCCGACGACGATGTAGTGTGACCACTCGCCGGCGGCGGCAGATGCGGCGTCGACCTTGATCAGCTTTGCGGCTCTTTCCCTGGCGCGCGCTTCAAGCCGCGCCTCGACCTTTTTGCGGTAGCGGTCGAATTCGGCGAGCGTCCGATCCTCCAGGTAAACCCAATGGTCGACGCCATCGCGCGGCGCGCGCAACTTGAAACCGAAGCCGTCGAACGATGCATAAAGGCCGTCGTGCAGGTACTCTTCGCGGTCAGGCATTTCAGCGCTCCCAGACCATGTTGTCATCCATGTCGAGGACGGCATAGACGCTTTCATCCTTGATGTCGTCGCCGGCGCCCCAATCCTCGACCGTGCCATCGCGGAGCATGGCCTCGCCCCTAGCCATCGCAAGTTCCGGCGTGTCAGCCTCGATCATCACAAACGCCGTCTCCTCGACGTATTGCTGTACGCACACTTTGAATTTCGGCATCTGGTCTCCTTCTGATGTTCGGCGCCGCACGATCGCGGCGCCGTCTCTGAAGCCGCTTAACCGGCCATCTCCATCACCTTGCTCGCGGCGACGTCGAGCGCGGTCCGATCGGCGGCGTTCGGCATGTCGCGGGCGATCTCGGTCAGGCCGCCGGCATAGCCCCACACCGAGCGCGGCGAGCCGTACCAATCGACCCGCTGCTCGGCGAGGTCATAGGCCTCGCTTGCGACCTTCCTGGTGATCGCCGACAGCTTCAGCTTAAAGATCGCGTCGAGGACTTCGTCCTTGCTCGCGCCGATCTCGACCGTGCGCATGCGCTCGATCCGGGCTTCATCGTCGGCGGCCGAGCCCTCGGCATACTTGGCAACTTCGATCCGCATCTGATCGAAGGCCTTGCTTGCCTGGTCGTTGCCGATGTGGATGACCTTCACCTGCTCGACGTTCTGCATGCCCCAAATGCGATGGTTGCCGCAGATGTATTCGTACAGGAACGTCCAGAGGTTATAGGAGCCGTCACCGACTTCGCTGTTCGACGTGCAGAAGCCGCGGGACAATCCGCCGCCGGGCAGCGTCTCGAAGATGCGCCGTTCGTTGTCGACCAGGAAGGCGAACATATCGCGCTCGCCAAGGTATAGGCCGCGCTTGCCGTCGAAGGCCGCCGGCGCCGGCTTCCACGTTCCCTCCGCCTCAAGGTCCAGCAACCGCGAGGTGATATCGCTGTTCCAGATCCTGGAGTACTTGCCGGAGGTGATCGCCCGCGCTCGCGCAACATTGCCGCTCTTGCCGAACAGCATCATCGCGTCGGCATCTTCGGCGCGCTTATCGAGCCCGTCGTTGATGCACTCCGCCGCCAGCGGCGCGGGCAGCTGGGCGAGGTAGCCGGCGGGCGCCTTGGCGCGCTCGCAGACCTGCCGGAAAGCCCAATTGCTCATTCCGGCGCCGTCATACTGCGGCAGGATCAGATCATCGCCCTGGGCCGCGACGCGCAACGCATTGGCCTTGATCTGCTCGACCGTGGCGGTGGTCCGCCACTTCGACGCCGCGGCGTGAAGCTCGGCGATGCTCTTGAAGCATTCATCGTCCGGCCGACTTGCCCATTGGCGATGGGCGATTTCCATCATGCTCGACATTCACACTCTCCTGGTTGTGGCGGGCCGTCGGCCCTCCGGTGAAAAACTCGATTACCCGATCTCGCCTTGGCCGGCGCCAGCACGGGGCGGCGCTTCAGCCAGCTTGCGGCGACCAGCACGCCGGCGGCAATCCAGATGGCGGTCATGCGGCAACTCCGATCGCTGCGGCCTTCGCCGCCAGATTCCGCCGCCTGGTCTCCGCGGCCTTCAGGCCCGCGGCCCGCCAGTCGACCGGCTTCTTTGCCGGCTTGACGATCGCCGCGACCGCCTTCGCATCCGCCGCCGAAACGGCCTTGGAGAATTCGGGCTCGCTCGACGCGGCCGCGGCTCGCGCGGCCTTCTCAATCATCGCGGCCCGGTACATCGATTCGACGGCATCGGGCTTCCGCTTGGCCCACGACGCGGCCAGCGCACCCGCCAGCGCGCGGGAATGCTCGGCCCTGATCCGCGCGCCAACGTCTCGGCAAGGCGCATCAGCGGCGGCCAGACCGGCCTTCCACCAAGCATTGTTTTTGGCGTGGATGGCGCGCTCAATCGCGGCCGCATAGGCGTCCCGGTCCGCCCGGGACATGGCGGACACGCTGCCGGCGGCCGCGGCGATCTTGCGGAACTTGGCGACCGAGGCGCCCATTTCGGGATAGGCCGGGCCAAGCTCGGCATCGAGCGAGCTGCGGCCATCTTCAATCCGCTTCAGCGCAGCTGCCGACAATTCGGCGCGCTCGCCGCGGGTCATTTTGAGAAGGGAAGCCATGTCCGGAACTCCATTGCTGGCGGGCCGATGGCCCTGGGGACAAGGAGAATATACGACATGGCGACGTAGGAAGCAAGGGGTTTTGGAACGAAATTTTGTTGCGTTGTTGCCTGGCGCAACACTGTTTCACGCTTGTTTCATATGAAACAGGCCCGGGATTGAGTGATTTTTGAGTATTTTCGGAGCATATCCGAGGCGATGACGCCCGACAAGATCAGCGCCCTGGTCGAGGCCTTCCTGGCCGAGCTGCCCGAAACGGTGCGCGCGACGCCTCAGGCGCGCGCTGAGGCCGAGCTGTCGGTCGAGCGGGTGATCTTCCTTGTCGACGCCAAACGCCGCACGGGCGGCCTCGCAGGCCTCAACGCGGCCTATCGGGAGGGAAGGCAAGCGGGCGAGATCAGGGTGAGCTACGCGGCTTGGTTTGAGCAGCTTATCGAGGCCGAGGTCCGCGCGGCGGCACATACTTTCCAGCGCAGTTGAAGCCGCCGAGATCCTCCTCGACCAGGAGATCGCCGGCCTGGACGTCGTCGAGGACGCGGCCGCGCTGGTAGTAGTGCTCCGGCCGCGGCGTTGGATCGCCGCGGGTTTTCCACACCCGCCGATAGCTACGGAGGTTCCGCTCCTCCTGCAATTCGCGCGACCACCAGCCGAGCACGAAGGCCAGCGCCAGGCCGGCAACGATCAGGATCAGCACAAGCCAGTCTGGCAGCATGCGGGTCTCCGGTTATGAAAAACGCCCCGCGGAGCCGGCTCGGAACCGCGAGGCGTTCTGGCTCCCCGGAAGAGACCACCTGTCAGAGTCGAGCCCTCAGGGGAAACGTCACCATGACGCTTTCGCGCTACGACGTCAAGTCGCAATCCGCGCGCGCGGCGCGCTGTGCAAAACGCATATCTGTGCGACTCGGTACGAAATTTATGGAAAGCCGAGCCGGTTTCATATCGCAACCACCCGGGGAGTTTTTTTCTACGCCATCATGTCGTATAGGTTGTTTCGACCTTAAGCCGCTGGCCGCGCTCGCAAACTGCATCAATCTTTCCACTGTCACAGGAATAGAGGAACACGCCATGGTGGCGTAAAAACTCCCCGGCGGATTTCTCGACTTCCTTTCAAATATTATTCCTCCGCAAAATCAGGCACCTCCAGAATCTTATCCACATTTTCCACTGCTCCTCTATTGACACGCGGTTTTTCGGAATGCTCCCTTCGCGCGGCCTCCACCCCGCGCAATCTCTTCCATCCCGTGCTGCTTCGAAGCGCGAGGGGCGCACCAAGCGCCCCCGATAGAGCGCGGGCATCTGGGACGACGCCACAAACGCCTTTCCGAGGTCTCCGCTCCGGGTTTTGGTGAGAGGTGTGTCTTCTCGACGTTCTACAGCGAACCCGCGGACTCGCGCTTGAGGCGCGGTCCGGCTCACAACGATCACGCCAAGACCTATTCGAAATCACCATCAGCACCGAGGCCTGCCGAGCCTCTGAAAAATTGGGGCGATCCGCGCGTGTGCCGATGGCCGGGGCCGTCCCGGTCAAAACGACACCGTGTCGCTTTTTCTGTGCGCCACCACCCGGAGCTTCACACGTCGTTAAGACGTATGGGGGAAGGTTCCACCCGCATCACGGTCTGCGCCGGTTCGCGCGCGAATGTCGGATGGGGAGTATGCTTGGCATGTTCAAGCACATTGGGACGCAGTTGATGCTCGCGGGCGCTCGACTGAGCGCCGGGCCCGCCTTCAACCTGGAGGCGCTGCAGCGTCAGCTCGAGGCCGCTAAGGCCCGCAGCTCATTCGAGAAGCGCACCGCGACCGAGCGCAAGACCACCTTCCACGTTGCCAATGGTCAGCGGGAGCGCGAGCGGCGGATGCGCCAGGGCGCGCATGAGCGCCAGCTCGCCAGCCATCGCGACGTGTTTCGCTGGAATGATTTTCCGAGGTCTCTCGACGGCACGCAGTTCCGGAGCGTCAAGCCTGCGCACATCTTCGGGCGCGACGCATGACCAAGCTGGCCGAATCGATCTTCGATCCCACCTACCTTCTGAGCGATGCGAAGCTCGCGCTGCGCGCGCGCATCTGCCTGGCTTTCGGCATGGCCGGCTTTGCGGCTATGGTCACCTTGCTCGTTCTCGCAGTCAGGAAACCACCCCATGACGAATTCCGTTCGGCACCCGCACTTGCGAAACCGGCAATCGCGCTCGGCCACGTTTCCTCAGCCTCTGAGGTTGGAGACACCGGCGCCATCCAAGCCGCAACGGGGGACGATCCCGCTGGTCTTCCTCGCGGTCTATCTCGGCTACATGGTGGTGATCGGATTGATCTTGAGCCCCAGCGCACCGGCCTGGGTGAAGGCCTTCCTGCAGTAATAAACCCCGAGAAGGGCGGCGATCGATCGACTGTCGACGCATCGGCGCCGGCACGCCGCCCGTGGGGGTCTCAATGAAGGTTTTGCTCGGCACCTGGCGCGACCATCACATCGAGCTCAATGAGCAGGACATGCGCCGGCTCGAGGCCGGCGAGATCCTGAAAGCCGATGGCGTCGAAATCATGGTGGAGCGGCACAAGTTCACCGAGCTGCCAAAGACGGCCGACGGCCGCCGGCGGTTCCTGCGCGAGGGAAGGGCGGAGTAAGCATGCCGATCGAACAGCACCTGGTTGTCACCGAACCGATTCTGCAATTCTTCGAATTCAGTCACCTGCCGCAGGCGCTCGCCGCGGTGTCGGCGCCGTTCGGTGATCTCGCCGTGCAGATCGTCGAGACGCTGCCGCGCAATCCGGAACGCACCGTCGCGCTGCGCAAGCTGCTCGAGGCCAAAGATGCAGCGGTGCGCGCCAAGCTGATGCGGAGATGAAGTCGACCGCGCTCATGCTGCTGATCGCATGCGAGAGCGCGGTTTTGTTTTTCTGCATTCGTGACGTGGTTTTGGCAGGCCGCATCCTGGGAGTTTGGTGATGATGCATATCGTTGACTGGCCGGAAGCCGCGGTTTTTATGACCGCGATCATCTGTTTCACCGTCTATCGCCTGGCGACCAAAGCGGGGACGAAGTGATGACGAACGATCAGATCGACGACGACATGGCCAAGCTCGCCGCGGCTGTTGCCGCCGGCATGACGCCAGGTTTGCCAAAGAAAGCATCCGATGCCGCGCTGGTCGAGGCGCTGGGCGCCGCCTTCGGCCTGATCGGCGGCTTTCTGAAAAACATCAACGATATCGCTGCCAACGCGCGCGACGATATGAAGTCCAGGAATGCGCTTTTGGATGAGCCGCGAGACAACTGATGACGACCGAGCCGATCATCAGCACCAACGAAGAACGCGCGCTCGCCTCACTGACCGTCGATCCGAAGAACGCGCGCCGGCATAGCGAGGCGCAGATCGCGCAAATCGTCGCATCGATCGAACGGTTCGGCTTTGTCGCGCCGATCATCATCCGCCCCAACGGCCAGATCATCGGCGGCCATGCCACGGTGATCGCGCTGAAGCGGCTCGAGCGCAGCGACGTCGTCGATTGTCGCGTCGTGCACGGGTTGAGCGAGGCCGGCTACCAGGCGCTGGGCGTCGCGCTCAACAAGATTCCGGAAAATTCGAGCTGGGACGACGCGGTGCTCCGCGACGTCCTGGCCTCGCTCGATGAGCTGGGCGAGGACACGTCCGGGCTCGGCTTCTCCTCCAATGAGCTGACCAAGCTGCTCGCCGAACCGGAGGAGCTGGAGCTTAAGGAAATCGACACGACCACGGTCGAGGATGAATTCTGGATATCGATCCGCGGGCCGCTCGCCGAGCAGGCCAATGCGCTCAAGGCGCTGCGGGAGGCGATGAAGCCGTTCGCCGGCGTCACCGTCGAGCAGGGGACGATCGCAATCTGATGCTGACCAAGATCAACCACAAGCTCGACGAAGTGATCGGCCTGCTGATGGATGGCCGCGCACCGCCGCGCCAGCTCGCGCTGCCCGTCGTCGAACCCAACGAGGAGCACGCCGCGCAAATCGCGCAGCTGCTCAAGAACCTAAGCACCTTCGAGGAACGATCGCGGGGAGCTGCGATCCAGCAAGCGCAACTGTTGGCCGCCATGGCCACGAAACTGGAAAGGTTGGAATGCATGTCGCAAGCCCTAATCGACGCGGTCGCAGCCCTGGCCGCGAACGTGCAGACCTTGACCGACACCACGGCCGCGCACGACACCGAGGTGCAGGCCGGCATCAAGGCGCTCACTGACGCGCTCGCCAAGGGCGGCGCGCCGATCGACCCCGACGTCGCCTCTGCGGTCGAGCAGCTGTCCAAGCTGTCGACCCTGGTCAAGACGTCGGCCGACACGATCAACGCGGAGACCCAGTTGATTGCCGCTGCGGTCACGCCGCCGCCACCGCCAGAACCTGCACCGGCGCCCGCGCCTGCCGCTGATCCTCATCCGGCGGTGACGTTGGACCCTCCGCCGGCCGCAGGCTCCTAAGCGGCGGGAGCATCTGGCAGTTCTGATCCTGCCAATACGAACGCCCCGCGGCGATCGACACGCCGCGGGGAGTAGTGCCGGGAAACTCAGGGGGTGACGGTGCCGCCGTCCTGGCGTCCTAACCGGACCTGCGCAGCCCCTTCGATCGGGACGGACACCCCGACCGAAGGATGGGAGCTTGGCACGCCGCGCGGGCGAAGCGGTTCATGAAACTCCTAAGGTCTGGAAGCGGCCCATTAATCTTTTCTGGTTGAGGTGTGAGCCCGTGGCCTCGAGGCTTCGTATCGGCCACCAGTTTTAGGCGGGAGTGTGATTGCGATGGCGACCGGTGTCGTCAGGTTTTTCATCAGCCAGAAGGGCTATGGCTTCATCCTCCCCGACGATTCTGGCGCAGAGCTGTTCGTGCATCGCAGCCAGCTTGCCCGCGGCGTCTTCGAATTGAAGCCGCGTGATCGCGTCTCATTCGAGATCGGGCCCGCCAACCAGGGCAAGGGCGATGGCCGCCAGGCCGTCAACGTCAAGGTGATCGGCTGATGGCTGCACCACGCCGCAACGCGATCGGCAAGCTGTCGACGCCTGGCTTTGAGAAGTCCGACAACAACCCGCAAGCGCACGACGCCAAGGTCAAGCTGCGCGAGCTAGTGATGGCGCAAATTCCGGTCCCCAAGGTGTTCGACGCCTTCGCCGGGAGCGGCGCCATGTATAGCGCGGTGTGGCGCAAGGCGCAGAGCTACACCGGTTGCGATCAAAAGCCGCAGAGCGATGAACGGCTGATGTTCTGCTGCGACAATCGCCGCGTGCTGCGCGCGATCGACCTGGCGCCATTCAACGTGTTCGATCTCGATGCCTACGGCTTCCCCTGGGAACAGGCGATCATCATCGCCGCGCGCCGGCCGATCGCCAGCGGCGAGCTCATCGGCTTCTGCTTCACCGAGGCCGGCGGCATCATGTACAAATCCAATGGCGTTCCCAATGCGGTCACGATGTTGGCCGGCATCAAGGCCGGCAGCGTCGGGCTCGGCCGCGCACGGCATCAGCTGTTCGAAAAGACGCTCGCCGGCTTCCTCAAGATGACGCAGTGCGACGTCGTCAAGCGCTGGCAGGCCGTCGCGAAGCTGACCGCCAACGGCAAGGCCAGCGGCAATCAAACCATCTATTGCGGCGTCGTGCTCAGAGGCCGTTAACACATCGGCGCGAGACTTGCCTCAATCGGAGGCATCACCCGATGAAAATGCAGCCATGGTTTGATCCGATCACCGAGCGCTGGCAGGACCCGAAGACGCCCAGCGCAGAGCCGCTGACCTACGCGGATCAGCAAATCATTCAACGCCTGGAGCAGGAAGACAAGGCGCGGGTGTTCTCCGTGCCGCGCATCTGGGAAGCGCTGCAGGCGACTGCGATCTCGAGTCTGATGGAGGCGCCGGCGGTTGAGCCGCCGGCAGATCCTGCGCCGAATGCCGAGGTGCCAAACTCCTGCGTCGTGATCATCGACGAAGCAATCGGAGGGATGGACTGATGCGCCGTCGCCGCGGTCCAGTGCTCCCGCATCATCCGGAGCTGATGAAGCGCATCGGGCTCTACGTGCCCGACACCGAATTCAATCGCCGGGCGGCGGCTTACGCGAAGGAAGCGGCACGACGTTGCTACGTGAAGGCTCCACCGGAGCAGGTGAGGGCGCAGCGCCACCGGGCGGGCAAGCTGGGGGCTGCCGCCCGTTGGGGAAAGCCATCGCGACAATCGACTGGCGCAGAGCCATCACAGCCTTGAACAATTCGGCGCCGGTTTGATTCGTCGTATCGGCCAGGGCGGTGCGCTCCTCGAGCGTCATGCGCTCCACCGACCTGATCAGCATTTCCACCGAACGCATCAAGGTGATGACGTCGTCGACCTTCACCTTTGAGCCCGTGGCGAGATAGAGCCGCACGGCGTCCTGGACGCCCATGCGCGCGACGTCGAGATGCCGCGCGACGATATCGTCGGGAATGTCGGTCATAGGCCACCTTCGCTCTTTGGGCGCGTCACCGCCAGAGCCTTTTGCCCCGCTTCGGTGACAAAAAATGTCGTCCCCTCGCCAATGACAAATCTCTCTTCCAGGAGACCGATAGCAGCGAGCCGATCCATGACGCGCCAGTCGCTGGACAACGTGGCGCTCTTCGTCAGACCAGATGGGGTCTTTACCCCGCCTACCAAAGAGTAGCGGGTGTTAATGAACCGCAGCACAGCAAGCTGCGCAGATCCAAGCTTTCTCATGGCTTGCGCGCTTCCTGCGGTAGTGCATTGAGGCGGTCGTCGGCTTCGCGGGCGAGGTCCAGGATTGCATGCTCGTATTTGCTCCAGTTTTCCTGACCGCCAGCCGCCTCCTGCATCAGCGCAGCGGCGCGTGCCGTAAAGGGCATCTCCGCATCGCCAGTCGCGGCAGATGAGGGCGCAACCGTTGACGACTGCATCGCATAGCGGTTGAGCGCAATCGCGACCCGCACCGCGTTGTCCCAGGTCGAGCCCTGCGCGATCACGGCATCAGGAATCGTCGTCGCGTTCGGGTCAACCAGTTCGAAGACGTCGGCATCGTGCGGGATGACAAAGAAGCGATCGACGCCGCGGACGTTGTGGCGAACGGCTTTATAGGTTGTCAAAGCTCGCTCCTCCCCATTGCGTGACGTCGGCCTCCGTGGCCAATCCGGTCAAGGCGTGTGCGAAGTTTGCCGGCGCGATCTCCAGCCGGATCACCACGCCAGGCTTGTCGGTCCGACGAACCACGATGCAGATCGGTGCGACGTCTTCACCCTCGATGCGCGAGATATTGACCAGCGCCTTGGCGAAGGCCTTCGGCTTGCTCATTCCTCGCCACCTTGCTGCGCCTCGAAGCTATCCGCCAGCGAGCGCGCCAGTTTCTTCGCGGCCCTGGCGATCGTATCGATGCCGGCATCAGATTGCGCCAGGCCATCGATGCTTGTCATCGCCCAGAAGCCGAGGATGAGCGTGAGCATGGCGCCGACGTCGGCCGGCGAGCGGCCGGCAATCATGTGGTCGAAATAGGCCTTCGCGGCCGCGATGTGTTTGCTGTCGTCTGACATTCGCTCGCTCCTCAGAACGGAATGCTGTCGCTGTAGTCGGGGCAGGCGTTCATCGCCGCGACGTGAGCCACCTTCAGCGCGTCCACCTCTGGCGATGATGGGGCTTTCGCTAGAGCCGCCTCAACCGCCTTGTGCAAGTCCTCCAGCTTCGGCTTGGCGCGCTCGCGCGCCTGCTCCAGGTGGCGCGCGTGATTGGCGTGGTTGATTGCATCGCGCCGCACTTCATTGCGTTCGCCTTCAGCCACGTTGCAGCGGCGATCGGATGCCTCCCTGACCGCGACAAGATCGATGATGCGGTCGACCAGCCGATCGAAAGCATCGGCTCCGGTGAATTCAGACATGGCAACTCCTCAGTGATGCTGCGGCACGCGCAACGGGTTGTGGTAACCAGGCGGCAAAAATGGCTGCAGGTCTTTCTTGATGTAGTGGGCCTTGCCGAGCGCCTGCAGCTTGTCGATCATGCGCAGCGTGTAGTCGCGCCAGTCGAGCACGTTGGTGATCGACGGCACGTAGTTGGCGCGCCCGACCTTGTAGAGATCGACAAAGCCGTGTGTCGCGTCGACGATCGACAGCGACGACTCGAGATCAAGCGTCGGCTCGAGCGACACCCAGGTGAAGATGCCGCGCTCATGAAACTTGCGCAGCGTCTCGATCCTGTTCCACGGCAGCGCCGCGTTGCGTTCCCATTTCTCGGAAAACCTGGCGTCGAGCGAGGTCAGCGTCGAGGCGAAGGCGTCGCGATCGGGACGGAACGCATAGAGATCCTGCAAGGCCCGATCGCCGCCCTTGGTCAGCGTGCAGAAGCCGAGCCCTGCACCGCGCAAATATTCCAGCGTCGTGCGGGTCAGGTGATTGTCGCCAGGATGGTACGGGTCCGTCGTGAAACTGAGCATCACTTGCTCGGTGACGCCGAGCTGCTGATACTTGCGGCAATCGGCTGTCAGCCGCTCGATGAAGTCGGCGCGCGGCACCGCGCCGGCGTCGAATTCCTTGCGGTCCTGCTTGGTCACGCGCGGCACGTAGCAATAGGCACAGCCGTGCCCACATCCGCGGTATGGATTGCAGGCCAGCGGGGCGTATTCGCCCGCCTGGCCCTTCGGCGCATAGATGATCGTGCAGCCTTTGACGGACACTCCGTCGTCGTTGAGCGTCGGCATTGTAAACCCCGTTAACTGTGATGAGATAAACATACGTCATCGCGACGTATGACGCTAGGGCGTAGCATGGGCAAAAGTGAAAAAAAGAAGCCGGCCGAATCGGGCGACAAGCCGCGCGAGCGCAAGCGACTGGCGAAGATCGAATTCACGCCGGAACAGCGCAAGATCGTTGCCGGCCTCTCCGCGATCGGCTGCTCGCTCGATGAGATCGCCGCAACGCTGCGATCCTCCGGCCTGAAAATCTCCAACCGCTCGCTCGACGTGCATCTCAAAAAGGATGAGCTGCTGCGGCAGCAATACGACGACGGCATCGCGACACGAAACGTCAAGCTTCGATCGCGCATGTTCCAGCAAGCGATGATGATGAACGGCGCTGGCGTGCATCAGGCTCAGTTCCTCGCGGTCAACTGGCTCGGCATGAAGCGCAACCCAGAGATCACCGACGAAGAGACCGCAAAGAATCAGGCCAAACATGACCAGGAGGCAGCAACTGCCCGCGAGCGCGTCACTGCTAAGCTCGAAGCTCTCTCCAAACGCCTCGCTGGCCGAGTTGCTGGCGGAGACACCGACGGAATTAAAAAGCTACCTGCGCCAGCTCAAGCAGAAGGAAATTGAAGCGCTCGAATATGACTGGCGGTTCTGGGCGCGCCGCAACCAGATGGAGCCGCCCGGCGAAGCCTGGTCGATCTGGGCGATCATTGCCGGCCGCGGTTTCGGCAAGACCCGCACCGGCGCCGAATGGATCCGCGGCCTTGCCTATCCCCGCGGCTCGACGCCGCTGACCGGCGGCAAGATCGGCCATATCGCCCTGGTCGCAGAGACCGCGGCCGACGCCCGCGACGTCATGGTCGGCTACGGCAAGGGCCCGGGCGAGGCCAGCGGCCTGCTCCAGGTCTGCCCGCCGGACTTCCGCCCGACCTATGTCGGCTCGACCCGGTCGGTGACCTTCCCCAATGGCGTGAGCTGCACGCTCTACAACGGCACCGAGCCCGACCAGCTGCGCGGCCCGCAGCACGGCGCCGCGTGGTGCGATGAGCTGGCCAAATGGCGCTATGCGCAAGAGGCCTATGACCAGCTCGAATTCGGCCTGCGCATCGGCGACAACCCGCGCACCGTGATCACCACGACACCGCGGCCGATCAAGCTGCTCAAGGATATCCTGGCCGAAGAGACGACGGTGATGACGCACGGCTCCACCGAGGAGAACCGGGCGAACCTGTCGGCCAAGTTCATCAAGCGCGTCATCGAGAAATACGAGGGAACGCGGCTCGGCCGGCAGGAGCTGGCGGCCGAGATCCTGGACGACACGCCTGGCGCGCTGTGGTCGCGCGCCATGATCGACGCCCAGCGTATCAAGCCGCATCAGCTGCCCGACCTGGTCAGGGTCGTCGTCGCGATCGACCCGGCGGTGTCGACCAACGAAGACAGCAACGAAACCGGCATCATTTGCGCCGGCAAGACCGACGGGCCCGATCCCGATTACTACGTGCTCGAGGACGCCAGCGACGTCCACACCCCGGGCGAATGGGCAAAGGAAGCAGTCGCGCTGTTCGACGCCAGGCATGCCGACCGGATCGTCGGCGAGGTCAACAATGGCGGCAACATGGTGGAGTCGACCGTGCGCAATGAGCGCCCGCATATCTCCTACCGCGCCGTCCACGCCTCCCGCGGCAAGTACACCCGGGCCGAGCCGATCTCAGCGCTTTACGAAAAGAAAAAGGTCCATCACGTAGGAAGCTTTGCCCGGCTCGAGGACCAAATGTGTGCCTTCACCTCCGACTTCGACCGCAAGGCCAACGGCTACTCGCCCGACCGCATGGATGCGCTGGTCTGGGCGTTAACGGAGCTTAATTCGGTCGTGGTCGATGATGACGTCGGCGGCGTGGTCTCGGTCCCGAAGCCCGCTCAAACCCTATGGTGATCGACCTTGGCTGAAGACGAGATCAAGAAAGAGGCGGCCGTCGCGCCGCCTGGGCCGCCCAACGTCGAGCGCGACGCCACGCTGGTCACCATCACCGGAGATCCCAAAGCCGGCCCGATGGCCGAGATCGGCGTCTCTGGCCTCAAGGCCTTCTCCGGCTACATCAACGAAGAATACCTGCATGAGCTGCAGGGCCAGAAGGCGATCAAGGCCTATAACACGATGGGGCATGACCCGATCGTGGCCGCGGTGCTGCAGGCGATCACGCTGATCCTGCGCGCCGTCGACTGGCGCATCGAGCCGGCCGACGACGGCAGCGACGTGCAGAACGATCACTCGGCCCAGGCCGAGAAGGAAGCCGAGTTTGCACAGCAGCTGCTCGACGACATGTCCCACACTTGGGAGGACACGGTCGGCGAGATTTGCAGCATGCTGCAATACGGCTGGAGCTATCTCGAGATCGTGCTCAAGACCCGCAACGGTCCCGACCAGGACGACGGCGCGCGGCGATCGAAGTACGACGACGGCCGCATCGGCATCCGCAAGCTGCCGCTGCGCTCGCAGGACTCACTGTATCGCTGGCAGCTGCAGACCGACGGCGGCGTCGATGGCATGTGGCAGCAATCGCCGCAGGGCGGCCCGCAGCTGTTCATCCCGATCCAGCGCGCGCTGCTGTTCCGCACCACCTCGAAAAAGAATTCGCCGGAAGGCGTGTCGATCCTGCGCGCGTCCTACCGTCCTTGGTACGTCAAGCGCGGCATCGAGGACCATGAGGCGATCGGCATCGAGCGCGAGCTCGCCGGCCTGCCCGTGGTCAAGATCCCGAAGAAATATCTGGCGCCCAACGCGGCGCCGGCCGACATCGCATTCATGAACAAGATGACGGCGCTGGCGCGCGACGTGAAGATGAATTCGCAGGCCGGCGTGGTGCTGCCGAGCGAGACCTTCGTCAATCCGGACGGCACCTGGTCGTCGGTGCCGATGGTCAGCCTCGAGCTGTTGTCGAGCGGCAGCTCAAAGCGCGGCATCGACACCGACCCGGTGGTGAAGCGCTACAATCGCCTGATCGCGATGGCCGCCCTCGCCGACTTCCTCACGCTGGGCGATGAGAAGGGATCGTTCGCGCTCTCGCAAAACAAAAGCGAGCTGTTCCTGCGGGCCTGCAAAGCCTACCTCGACCAGATCGGTTCGGTGATCAACCGTTTCCTGTTCCCGCGCATGTTCTCCTACAACGGCATCGCGCATGAGCTGTTGCCGACGGCCAAGCCTGGCCGCCTGTCACCGGTCAACCTCGCCGAGCTTGGCAACTACATCGCGCAACTGGCCTCCGCCGGCGCGCCGCTGTTCCCGAACCAAGACCTTTCCGATCATCTCGCCGACGTCGCCGGCCTGCCGGAGCCGCCACAGGATATCGGTCTGTTGGCCGAGCCTGGCAGCGTGCCGCGCATGGGCCAGATCAATCCGGACACCGGCGAGCCGATGACGCTCGACGAACACGCGGAGTTTCAGCAGGCGCAATACGGCGACCAGTCGTTCGAAGACCAGGCCATCACGCCGGCCGCAGCGCAAGGCGCAGGCGCGGCCAAGCGCCGTTTCTTCCCGGTCGGAGGCGCGCGCAAGCGGGCGCCCCTCCCTTTTTCGAAGCGGACGACGACGAAGTTTAACCAGGCGCACGATCAGCATGGCCGGTTCGCCGCGGCCACCGGCGCCGATTCGGATCATGGCGTCGTCCCGCCGAAGATGGCGGACGATGAGTGGCACCGCATCCTCGCCGAAGCCAAAGAGCGCAACGACACCACCGAGGCCCACGTCAACGACGTTCTCGGCTCGAAGAACAACATGGCGGTGTACACCCATCCAGATCGCCCGCAGCGACGCGTGGTCGTGTCGCGATCTTTGGACGCGCGCTACGGCATGCGGGTCACCGACTTTGACGAGAAAGGCCCGATCGGGCATCGCGAGTATTCGACCGGCGATCGGCGCGGCCTGCATTCGGAGATCAGTCAGGCGCTCGCCGGCGGCATGAAACGCACGGTGCTGAAGTATGACGAAAGCCTGCATCCGCGCGATGAGCACGGCCGCTGGACGTTCGGCAACGGTACCAACGGCATGGCGACCGCGCTCTACCAGCAAACGCTCGAGCCCAACGTCAAGCCGGAGGACATCTATAACCGCGTCGACCCCGATGCGCAGCGCGCCGCGACCGAGCTCGAGGCCGACATGGCCAAACGCGTGCCGTCAGATCAGCCCGTCGAGCACGGCGGTTTTATGCGGCCAGATGGCAGCTACACGCCGGAGCGCCAGGCGCTGCATGAGAAGCTGCTCGATCACGTCTTCACGCCGGAGCGGATCGATGCCGCAACGCCGGTGGAAGGCGAGAAGCCGACAATGACGATGCTGGGCGGCCGCGGCGGTTCTGGCAAAAGCTTCCTGACCGACCCGTCGAAAGGTGGTCCGGTCGACCCGAACCGAACCATCGTGCTCAACTCCGATGACTTCAAAACGCCGCTGGCGAAGGCGTCCGGCCTCGATGAGCGCTATGCAGCGCTCTACCATGAGGAATCCGATCACGTCCTCAAGATGGCATCGGCGCGCGCCAAGGCGCTTGGCGTCAATGTCGCGTTCGATGCGACGATGAAGAGTGAGAGTACCGCGGCCGCGCGCATGCTGGAGTATCAAAATGCCGGCTACGTCATCAACGGCCACTACGTTCACACGGCGCCGCAGCTGGCGGCGCAGCGTTCGATCGGGCGGTTCTACAAAGGCGGCAAGGCCAATGGTCGCTACGTGCCGCCGGCAGTGATCCTGGGCAACGTCAACAACGAAAAGAACTTCGACAAACTCAGTCCCAACTTCCGCAGCTGGTCGATCTGGGATAACAACGGGTCCAAGCCCGCGCTGGTCGCGCATAGCCCGACCTTCAAACCGAGCTTTAGGTGAGTATCATGGCCGACGACAGCACCAACAGCACCGGCATCAAATCGAAGGCTGGCCCGATTCCTGATGCGGCTTTCGAGAACGATGCGGCCGCGGCGCTCGGCGATCCGCAGTTCAACGCGGAGGGCAAAAAGGCCTTCGACGAAAAAACAGCCCGCCTCATCTCTGAGCGGGCTGCGCGGTTGGGTCGATCGACTTAGGCTGCCAGGGTCTCCGGCGCCAGTTCACTTTCCGCCTCGCGGATCGCCTCCGAGGTGATGACCTCGAAATTGCTGAGTAGCAGGTTGGCTTCCGAAAGAGTCTTGGGCGGGTTGAGCTTGATCGCCTCATTCATCACCGAGACGATGTAGAGCAGTTTCTTTGCCGTGGTGATCGGCAACGGCTTGTAGGCCATTTTCGGCCTTCCTTTCCTCCTTTTTTGCCAGCGGGACCATCCCGCAAGCTCAATATATGCCCTGGCGTCGCATACGTCAATATGACGTAGTTCCGGAATTCCGGATAGGATCGAAACGGTCCTAGTGGCGGAAGATCAGGACGTAGCCCAACGCGATGATCACCACCAATATGGCAAGGTTGGCGAACATCGCATAGGCGAATGGTGTGGGGCGCTTACGCATCGAGCAACTGCTCGGCTGGGATTTGGTGAATCTCCACAAGCCGCAGCAGCTTGCCGATCGGCTTCGGCACCGGCGAGGTGCCGGAATCGATCCGCTGGCACTGCCGCTTGCTGATGCCGAGATAGGGCGCGGCGCCGACGATCGACAGGCCAAGCTGCTCGGTGACAATGGAATGGAATTCTTTCCGGGTCAGGGGCTTCGCCACGGCTGTAGTCTCCTCAAGATGCTTGCCGGCTCGAAGCGATATCTATGACACCATGACGCTTACGTCAATGTGGCGTAATCACTTGCCGCGTCTCGACTTGGCGTCACCTCTCCGCGGCTCGGTCAGGTATTCGCGCGCCTTGCGCAAATTGCGCAGGTACAGCTCGGAATAGACCCACTCCTCGGTCAGCTCCGCCTTGTAGAGCATCCGCGTGTTGCTATCGACGCGCACGATCAGCTTGGCGATGGCGCGCGTTGCCTGGCGCCGCAGCTCGCGCATCGAGTCCTTGTCGGTGTTGCTCATGGCCGCATCCTCGCCCGCTCCAGCTGCCGCAACTGCTCATCGAGCAGCCTGATCCGCAGCAACAGCAATTCGATGTAGCGGAGCCGCAGCAATTCCGAGCGCGGCAGATTGACATTGATCATGTGTGCGCCTTCGCCGCGATGCATTCGACCTTTTCGAGTTCGATCAGCAGCACGCGTGCCGTCGAGTCGGTGAGCGATATCAACGTGCCGCCGCCGGCGATCTGGATCGTGCCCTGGTAGTTGCGCAACGTGGTCCAGACGTCGACGATGGTCTGAGGTCCGATCCGCAGGCGGTTCACCGCCGCGTTGAAGTCGGCCGGCGTCATTCCTCGCCCCTGTCCTTCACGTCGGGGATCGACTCGGCCTCGGCCTCAGCTTGTGTCGCGCCGCGCATCTTGCGCGTGCCGGCAGCCGCGGCGAGCAGCTGGCTTTCGAGCTTGGCTTTGCCCTTATCGAATTTGCGCACGCCCTTGGGCGACAGCGCGATGCCATCAGGCCGCTTGTGCAGGCCGTTGTGGACGGCCGAAGTGAGCACGGCGAGCAGTGCAAACCATTCGTCGCCGCGCATGGTGACGGTGACGTTGTCAGTCGAAAAGGCCATGTCAGTCTCCGCTGTCGATCGTCATGTCGAGGCCGCACTTGGAACAGCGGCCGGGATGCCAGCCGCGCGAGTGATTGGCGCCGGGATCGTCGACCTTGGTGTGCTGGCAGATTGCGAATTTGAGGCCCGTGGCGGTCGAGCACTGCTTTTCGGCGTTCCACTCCGTCCAGGCCACGATGCCGGAGCCGTAGAGCTGACCGCCCTGGCCGTGGTCGAGGCAGAAGCTCACATTCCACCTTTTCGATTTGCCTGGCACGACGACAGAGCAGCCGCTGTGCAGCTGGCCATAGTGCAGCAACAGCGCGCCGATATCGCCCTTGATCGGCTCGGGATTCGGCAGCGGCACGTCACCGCGCATGATCGGCATCAGGTCGCCGTCGAGCGTGTAGACCTTGCGCTCAGCCATGGGCCAGCTCCCGTTCCATCAGCACGCTTTCGATCTTGTAGGACAGCCGGCCGAGCAAGTAGCCGACATGGATCGACGACGGTGTCGTCTCGCGGATATCGTCGAGCAGGCTCTTCAGCTCAGCTTTCGAGAGCTTGCGAAGATCCTCTTTGGTCATCGTCATCGGCGTCATCGTTCTCCTCCTCAATAGCCGGCGACGACGTCACCGGGCTGATACTTGTCGCGATCGATGGGCGTGAACCGAACCGCCATGCCGCTGGCGCTGATCCAGCGGATCGCGTGCTCGCCGTCAAAGCGGTAGTAGTAGCCAGGCCGATCGTCGGGATCGCGACTGCCGTCATAGCTGCCAGTGATCGTCAGCCTGCGGCCGTTCGATTTAAAGCGCGCGCCGATCACCGCACCACCTCCACCTTGATGATCTCCAGGTGTTCAAACGTCGCGGCCCACCACTCGCGGATCGCGGCCTCGCTCTTGCCGTCGTAGAACGTCGAACGGATGCGATGACCGTCGGTCCAGAGGATGCGGAAGCGGATCAAAGCTCGGACTCCACATCGAACGGCGCCGGCATCTGGCGCCTGATCTTGAAAGCGACGGCGCGCATTCTGACGGCCATTTCAGGATGAGACGTGGTTGCGGCCTTGCTCAATGCGATGACGATTGTCATCAGCTCGCTGACGTCGAGCGTATCGCCGCCCGGCAGTTCGATCGGCTTAAACATCATGCCCTCTCATCTTGCTCGTAGCGCTTGGTGTTCGGGTTGTAGAACATCAGGCCTGGCCGATCGCGCATGAACTTCTGGAGATCGGCAGAGGCTTGCGGCGTCGAGACTTCGAACATCCGTTCAAGATGCCCGCGATTGATGAAGCCATAGACGCGCAGCATCTGCGCAATCCATTCCTGGCGGTGACGTGCAAACCAGCGATCAGACATCGGGACAGCTCCAGCCCTCGCGATAGAAGATTTGGACCCAGCCGTCGGCGAGGTCGCGCCAGCCGTCGATCCAGATGAACTTGCCGCGCCAGTTGCGACGCTGGCCGACGCGTTCGACCCAGATGGCGGCATCGGCGGCGGGAATGGTGAAACTCTGGCGGGTTGACATGTTGGAACCTCACAATCAATGTACGTCACGATGGCGCTTGCGTCAAGGTGACGTAATGGGCCTGGCGCGGCGGCGATTGAGCGCCGCCAGTGAGCGCGCGTTGTGGCAGACCTTGCAGGTGCTCTGCCGCCACGGATAGCCGTTGGCCACGCGATAGAATTCGGTCTCCGGCTTTTCGACCTGGCACATCCGGCAGACCTTGCGCGGCGTGTCCGCGGTGGCGATCTCAGGTTTCGTGCATTTCATCGTCGAGCACCATCAGGAAGGCCAGCAACGAAACTTCGTGGAAGATCAGCCAGAGCATCACGGCATCGTAGAGCGTCACGGCTGCTCTCCGAGCAGCGCGCGCATCTCCGGGGTCAGCTCGCCCTGGTCGTCGAAAACGGCGATCGGATCGAAGCTGTCATCGCCGTCGCGCTCCGCGTACAGCGGCCACGGCCGCCGGCTGTTGAGCGGCCTTGTCAGCGTGTAGGAATGCCGGCCGATCTCCAGCGGCAAATTGTAGACGAAGATCGCGCCATCGCTCTCGCGCTGCATGATCTCGAATCGCGGCACGTCTTCATTGCGAAAGCGCGCCTCGCAGCCGGCCAGCCGCTCCATCGCGATGTAAAGCTGGCCGTAGCACTTGAGCAGGTTGGCCTCGTTGAAGAGGTCGCGGGGGATCACGCGGCGATAGGTCATTGCTTCAACTCCGGTCCAAAGACATGACAGGGTTTGTCGGCGCCGTTCTGCTTGCGGTACCACTCAGGCGGATTGCTGGGCTGAACGATGACGCCGAGGAAACCGCACTCCTCGAAATAGGCGAGCACCTTGCCCGGGCCGATCTGGTTGACGCCGACGATGACGTCGGCGCCGATCGCGGGCGGAGGTTGCTTGCCGCCCCACTTCATCGGGTCGTCGCGGTTGACGATCTGATCGCCGCTCCAGATCAGTTGCTGCCATTCCGGCAGAGCGTCGAGCTTACGAATTGCCATTGTCCGACTCCTTCCGTTCGATCTCCCAGGCTGGCGGGGGAGGCGGCGGCGCGTACAGACCGCGCGCCGCTTCGTTCTGGCGGTCGCGCTCCTCGCGCTGCCGCTCAAGGTCCCAGATTATCCAAGGCTTCACGATGGTCACCTCCTCACTTCGTCCAGCCGGACAGCGCGATCTCCTCCGCCCCAAACACCAGGGACAGGCCGCAATCGTCGCAGGGATAGCGCCGAGCATCCGGCTCACAGGCATCCTTGCTGGCGCCGCACGCGACGCAGAAGCCCATGTTTTCGTCGGCCGCGCGCTCAAGGCGCTCAACCGAGAAGCGCTTGGGAATGATCTTGCCCGACGCGCTGCGCTTGATCTTTAGGGAAGTCGTCACCGTTTTCCTCCTCAATGGCGGGCCGATGGCCCTTCGGGACACCATCAATATACGCCATAGTGACGTAGCACGCAAGGGGCGAGTTTTGGCAATTTTGGTCGCAAAACGGGCCGTTCGGCCGGGCGGGATTGGGCACAATTCGGGCCTGTTCGCAAAGACCGAAGCCGACGCGGAAACGGTCGACCGCCTCCTCGCGCAAAGCGACAAGATCAGCGCCCAGGTTCGGCAAGCCTATGTCGACGCGGTGCGCCGGCTGCAAAGTCAGGTCGACGTCGCGCGCATCAGCGATCTGCTCGAGGCCGGGCGCATCTCCGAAGCGCTGCAACAGATCAACGCGCAAAGCGTGGCCGCCGGGTTCATGCCGGTCGTCGACGCCATCACCGCAGCGACGTTCGGCGTTGCGCGATCGACCGCGCAACTGGCGACGCAGGCCTCAGGAATCCAGTTCTCGTTTTCGCAGGTCAACCCGGAGGCGGTCAGCTTCGTCCAGCACTACGAGATGAACCTGATCCGCGAGATGACCAGCGAAACGCTCAAGACGGTTCGCGGCATCATCAATGCCGGCGTCACCGCCGGCGACAATCCGCTCGACATTGCGCGCGAGCTTCGCGCGCACATCGGGCTCACCGAGCGCCAGGCGCAGGCGGTGCGCAACTATCGTCGCCTCCTGGAGGATGGTGATGGGCAGGCCCTGCAGAGGCAGCTTCGCGATCGACGTTTTGATCGCTCTGTTCGGAATCATGTTGCTGGCACTCGCGCTCTATCGTCTGAGCAGGTCGACAACATGGTCGAGCGCTACTCGCAGCGGTACCTCAAATATCGCGCCGAGACGATCGCCCGCACCGAGGCCAAGCGCGCGCTAGGCACCGGCAATCAACTGCTCTGGAACCAAGCGGTCAAGGACGGTCGCGTCGCCGAGGACGACGTCACCAAAACCTGGATCACCGTCGGCGACCACAAGGTCAGGCCCACCCACCGCGAGCTGCACAAACAAACTGTGGGTCTCAACGACACGTTTACCTGTTCGGAAGGGGACATCAGTTACCCGGGAGATCCTGGCGCAGACGTCGGGCTCACTGCGAATTGCCGATGCACCTGCGTCTATCGCTTCAAGGTGAAGGGGCAGCAGCCATGACGAGGAGTGACTACGTCCGATTTTACAGCACTGGATTTGCCGGCATCCTGATCGCGGTCGCGCTGACCTGCGCGGCCTGGGCGCACGACCACAACAGGCCGGAGCTCAATGACTGGTTTGCCTCGCTGAGGTCCGGCAACGGATCGTGCTGCGACGGCTCCGACCAGAAGGGTCTCGACGATCCGGACTGGCAGGCCACCGGCGACGTCGACAATCCCTACAAGGTCCGGCTGCCGGGGTCGAAGGAATGGACGCTGGTTCCGAAGTCCGCGGTGGTCGACGGGCATAACCGCGCCGGGCATGCGGTGGTCTGGCCGATCGCCGGCTACATGGGCGTCTCGATTCGCTGCTTTATGCCGGGCTCGATGACCTGATCAGGTCCGCCAGTAGCGAAACCGTTAATCCCGCGGAAGCAATTCGCGAACGAATATCGGCTAGGACGATCCGCAACGCCGGGTCGGTCGTCGCGGCCAGCCTGATCTCGAGCTGTTCGTCGAGGTCAGACAGGAAGGCCAGCGTGGTCCCGTGAGGGCCGCCAGGCGCGTCGACCGATCCGTCTCGCTTGTAGAGGACCAAACCTTGCCCCTGACCACGACGCAATTGTCGCCCGTCCAGAAGTTTCTGCCGCCGGCGGCGATGGAGATTTTCACCAAGGCGGCGAACGACGCCGACGGCGCCGGGCAGGCCTTCAATGACTGCATCCGCGCCGGCTGGGCCGCAACCAAGGAAGCCGGCTGGCAGGCGCCATCCACCGGGAAAAAGTGGGTCCTGGTTAACAAGGGCGAACCTGGCGTCGGCGACGTGCACGCCACGGCGCCGATGGGCGGCAAGAAGCCGAAGAAACCCGGCGACACCACGGTCGACGATGACGGCGACGGCGCCGACTGCGCCAAGGAATTCACCGCCAAGGTGCTCAAGGTCGACGGCGGCCACGGCCTGGTGTTCGGCTGGGCGATCGTCTGCAAGCAGGCCGGCGAGGACTATTTCGACACCCAGGGCGACCACATCCCTGAGGACTCGATGCTGGCGGCCTCGCTCGATTTCATGCTCAACGCCCGCGTCGCCAAGGACATGCATCAGGGCGAGGAGATCGGCCCGATCGTGTTCGCCTGGCCGATGACCGGCGACATCGCCAAGGCGATGGGCGTCGAGACCGGCGGCCAGACCGGCCTGATGATCGCGATGAAGCCGCCGGCCGACATTCTCCAAAAATTTAGGAACGGCGATTACACGGGTTTCTCGATTGGCGGCTCGCGGGTCGAAGACGAGGAAGTTGCGTGATCCAGTTCGGGCTTGCGTCGCATTCGGCGGTCCGGTGGTTGATCGGCTCGGAAAAGGCGATCTACGACCGCGTGATCGATTTCTACATGGGCAATGCTGACACCGACATCGTCGAGGTGGTTGGCCCGCCCACCGAAAAGGACTTTGAGGCCGCGAAGAAACGCGGCCATGGCGATCCGGTACCGCTCCCTGTCGTGCGGCTGCAGATGAAGCTGGCGACGAACATGTTGACGGGCGAAAAGGGCGTGGAAGTGGTTTGCAGCGACGCTGATCTCGATGAGGTCAAGCGCTGGGAGTTGAAGGCGCTGCTCGATTCGTTCAAGGCGAAAGGGATGCCGCAATGAGCCGGCGCATTATGCGAGCCTTCAAGATGGCGGAGATTTCCGCCGTCGACTTCCCCGCCCAGGTCGGGGCGCGCGCGACGATCCTTAAGCGCGATGACAGCGAACCCTATTGGAAGCGCGATTTCACTCAGGAGCAGCGCGACCGAGCGGCGAGTTCCGGTGCGGCGTTGCCGGATGGCTCATTCCCGATCCAGAACGGGAGCGACCTGGAGAACGCCATCCACGCAATCGGCCGGGCAAAAGACCCGGCCAAGGCAAAGGCCCACATCATCGCACGGGCGAAAACCCTGGGACTAACCAGCAAGCTGCCCGACGGATGGACTACCAGCAAAAGGATCGACGACATGACCGAAGCAGAAATTCAGGCGATGCTGGAGAAGGCGGTCGCCAAAGCGACCGCTCCGCTCCAGGCGGAAATCACCACGCTCAAGGCCGATCTCGAGAAGGCCAAGAAGGCTCCCCCGAAGCCCGCCGATGGCGACGATGAGCCGGACGACGACGACGCCACCAAGAAGGCCTGGCGCCCGTACGTCACCAAGATGGTCGAGAAGGCCAAGGCCGCGATGCAGGCCGAGTTCGACAAGGCCAACGCGATCGCGAAGGGCGACGAAGTCCTCAAGGACGACGCCGGCAACGAAATCCGCAAGTCGGTGGTCGGCGAACAGACCTTCAACTTCATGAAGGCCCAGGCCGAGAAAATCGAGCTGGCCGAATTCGGCAAGCGCGCGGAAACGGAAATCCCGCACCTGCCGGGCGAGCAGACGCTCAAGGCCAAGTGCCTGCGCGCGATCTCGAAGCTCGACAAGGACATCCGCGAGGGCGTCGAGGCCATGCTCAAGGGCGGTTCTGCCGCCGTGAAGTCCATGACCAAGTCGAGCGGTCACAGCAACCCCGTCGCCAATTCGTCCGAGGAAAAGCTCGAGCAGCTGACCAAGGACCTGATGGCGAAGGACACCAAGCTTTCGCACGCGGAGGCCTACACCAAGGTGCTCGAGTCGACGGAAGGCGCCGAGCTGTACCGCGAGATCAGCGTCGCCAAGCGCGCCGCCGCCGCTCGCTAAAACCCAACCCCAACGGTTCTTGCGGTGCGACCCACCGCAAGACCGCGTTAACCCTGGATAGGATAGGGGAGAAGCTATGTCTTTCGATACCGTCAACCACCTCGACCAGTCGCTCGAAGCGGCCGCCGATCTTTCGGCCAAGCAGTATCGCTTCGTGACGATCGATTCGAACGGCCAGGCTGCACTGGCCACCCGCGGCGCGCTTGCCGTCGGTGTGCTGCAGGACAAGCCGAATGCCGCCGGCCGCGTCGGTGCGGTGCGCACCGTCTCCGGCCTGCCGACCAAGATCGTCCTGGGCGGCACCGTCACCAAGGGTCAGGCGCTTGTGTCTGACGCCAACGCCGCCGCGGTCAACGCGTCGTCGTCCGACAATGCTTACCTCGGCTTCGCGATGGAATCCGGTTCGTCCGGTCAGATCATCGCGATGCTCTGGCAGCCGCGTGGTCTGAGCTAGTCGCTCCAGATCACACCCACCCAGCCATGAGAGGGCCGCCCACCTGATACGGGCGGCCTTTTCTTTGGCACCGACGAAGATCCGGCACAGAGGAAACCCCAATGCCGAATCCCACTGCATCAGACGTCCACGTAAGCGTACCGCTCACCAACATTTCGATCGCCTACATGCAGAAGCCTGATGGCTTCGTGGCCGATCAGGTGTTCCCCAACATCCCCGTGCAGAAGCAGGCCGATCGTTATTGGGTCTACTCGCGCGCCGACTTCAACCGCAACAGCTTCAAGCGCCGGGCTCCCGGCACCGAATCTGCGGGCGGCGGCTGGCGGATCGATTCGACGCCCAACTACTTCTCGGAGAAGTGGGCGCTGCACAAGGACATCGACGACGACACCCGCGCCAATGCGGATCAGCCGCTCAACATGGATCGCGACGCCACGCTTTGGCTCGGTCAGCAGGCGCTGATCAATCGCGAAGTCAATTGGGCGACGAAGTTCTTTGGTACCGGCATATGGACCGGCGCCAGCGTCGACGTCACCGGCGTTGCGGCCTCGCCGGCCGGCAACAGCGTGCTGCAGTGGAATGACTCCAGCGCGACCCCGGTCAAGGACGTCAAGACCTACAACACCAAAATCCAGCTCGGCACCGGCCTTCGCGCCAACCGCCTGGTGATGGGCCGTCAGGTCTGGGACGTGCTGTCGGAGCATCCGTCGATCACGGACCGCATCAAGTACGGTGCGAGCCCGAATGCGCCGGCGATCATCACCAAGCAGGCCGTTGCCGCGCTGATGGAGATCGACCAGCTCATGGTGATGGAGGCGATCGTCAACAACGGTGTTGAGAACGACGCCCAGAACACCGGCGGCGCGATCAACTCCGGCGAGTCGAACGCCTTCATCGGCGGCAAGTCGGTGCTGCTCGTCTACGCAGCGCCCCAGGCCTCGCTGATGACGCCGTCCGGCGGCTACACCTTCAGCTGGACCGGCTACACCGGCGCCGGCCCGCTGGGCCAGCGCGTCAAGAACATCCGCATGGAGCCGATCGGATCGGACCGCATCGAGATGGAGATGCACTACGATCAGAAGCTGGTCGCTGCCGAGTGCGGCGTGTTCTTCACTTCGATCGTCGCCTGACGGACCGAGGGGTAAGGGCAGCCCGGCCTCAACCCGCTCACGTCAGAAGCCCTCGGCCGAAAGGCCGGGGGTTTTCTTTTGGCCATCAACGTACAATTTACGTTTCGGGCAGAGCTTCCTGCCCCATGGCACAACCGGCTGCAAAATTCTGGCAAGACAAGTTCGACCCCGCCGCGACGCTGGTCGTCGCCGCCTGGCCGTCGGGCTTCACCCACAAAGGGCGCGCACCGCGCCGCGGCGAGATCCTGGACAAGTCCGGCGTGGCGCCGAACATCCTGCGCGCGATGTACGAATCGCGCTGGGTCCGGATGGCCGAGCCGCACGAAATTCCCCCTTCGGTGTCGCCATCTCCTACCGGCAACGTCACGCAAACGACGGGAGAACCGTCCGGCGAGAGCCCGCCAGCAACCGCGGCCATGGGCCTTAGTGACGGCACCGAACCTGACCCGAAAGCCGCCTATGCCGAGAAGCTTGCGGCTGAAGGCGCAACTGCCGCGCCGCCCCAGCGCAAGCGCAAATGAACGCGCTGCGGGACATCGCAGCGCGGCACGGAATCGCCATGGCCCAAGCTCCAATGTCCCCACTTCCACCGCTCGGCCGGGTGGAGGCGCCATGGTGGGACGACAAGCCGCTCGCGATCGTCGGCACCGGATCCTCGCTCAACGGCTTCGACTTCGCATCGTTCGACAACCCGCGCTTTCGCGTGCTCGCCGTCAAAGAGGCGGTGTGGGATTTGCCGTTCGCCGCGGCGGTGTTCGGCCTCGACCGGCCTTGGATCAATCGCCAGGCGCAGCGGCTGCAGGATTGCCCGGTGCCCAAGGTGCTGTCCGTCGAGCCTGAGGTGCGGCCCTGCGCACAGATCGACGGCGCGCTGTACCTGATGCGCCAGCGCTTCCCGGGCTTCTCCGACGATCCGGCGGTGATCCAGAGCGGCGCCAACTCCGGCTTTGGCGCGGTCAACTACGCCTACCTGAAACGCGCCAAGCACATTTGCCTGTTCGGCTTCGACTACAAGCCGGGCCCGCACTATTGCCAGGACCGCTACACCGACGGCAACGGCAACCCGCAGCCGGCCGATCACAACGCGCGCTACTGGCTCAATTGGGGCGACAATTTCAACGACTGCCGGGCGCAGCTCGAGCGCGCCGGCGTCACGGTCATGAACGCATCGATCCACTCGACCGTGAAGGCTTTTCCAAAGTGTTCCATCGAGGAGGGGTTACGGTGGCTGATCAACATCCCGCAAAGGTCGTAGGCGGCAAGCGGCGAATCTTCATCGGCTTCGATCCGCGCGAGGTGGTCGCGTTCGCCATCGCGCGGGACACCTGCCGGCAGCACATGACATTGCCGGCGCCGATTTATGGCCTGATGCTGTCCGACCTGCAGCGCAGCGGACTGTATCAGCGGCCGATCGAAATGCGGCCGTCGGCCGCCGATCGCCCGGTGATGTGGGACGTGGTCAGCGACGCACCGATGGCCACCGAGCACGCCAATGCGCGTTTCTTCGTGCCGCTGCTCGCCCGCAACGGGTGGGCATTGTTCACCGATGGCGACGTGCTGTTTCGCGGCAATGTCTGCCGGCTGTTCGACCAGCTCGACGACAGCAAGGCGGTCTATTGCGTCAAGCACAACCATCAGCCGGCGACCGGCATCAAGATGGATGGACAGATACAGACGCAATACAGCCGGAAAAACTGGTCGAGCGTCATCGCCTTCAACTGCGATCATCCCGCCAACGCCAAGCTGCGGTCATTGAGCTTCCTCAATTCGACGCCGGGCCGCGACCTGCATCGGCTGTGCTGGATCGACGATGACGATCTGATCGGCGAGCTCGCTCCCAACTGGAATTACCTGGTCGGCTACACCGACCCGTCGATCTCCGCCACCATCGTGCACTTCACGAACGGCGTTCCGGACATGCCAGGCTATGAGACGCAGCGGTATGCCGATGAATGGTTCCTGGCGCGCGAACGCTGGATTCGCGGTGGCAGCGGCCTTCTGGTCGACACCTGGATTCAGGGGGGCAAGTGATGTGCTTCGCCCCGGATGACAGGGTCAGGCTCACGCCGGCGATGGCCGCGACGATGATGAAGGGCCTCGCGCCAGGCCTGCGGCGGGCTTCGAAGGTCGATTGGCCGAATCGCGTCGGCACCGTGCACCACGTCGGCAAGCATGTTGCCCTGCGCTGGGACGGCATGAAGACGATGGACCACTGGCCAGAACGCGCGCTGGAGCTGGCCGATGGGGTTCGGTGACGAGATCATCGGCGCGGGCCTAGCGCGCGGTGCGGCCGCGCGCGGCAAGCGCGTGGCGTTCGGCGACGGCCAGCGCGTCATCTGGCACGACAACGCCCGCTTAATCTTTGCCCGCAATCCTAACGTCGCGCCGCCGGGGACGGAGTGGTGCGGAGACGTCGAATGGATCAAGCACTACCCGGGCCGGCGCGTCTATTGCGACATCTGCCACGATCGCAGCGGCCGGCACTGGCGCTTTACGCCGGGCCGGGTCACGCCGGGCGAGATGTATTTCTCGGCCGAGGAGATCGCGGCGGCCGCGGCGATGGCGCCGGAAAGCTTCATCCTGATCGAACCGAACACCAAGCATCAGGCGCCGAACAAGCAATGGGGCCATGATCGCTATGCACAGATTGCTCGAGCACTATCAGCGCAGGGCTGTCGGGTGGCTCAATTCGCTGCCGGCGGGGTGGCTCTTGATCGTGTCGAGCAAATCCGGACCGTGGATTTTCGTGTCGCCTGCGCGGTTCTGCAGCGCGCCAGACTGTACATCGGTCCTGAAGGCGGCCTGCACCACGCCGCCGCGGCGCTCGGTGTCCCCGCCGTCGTCATCTTCGGAGGCTTCATCTCCCCAGCGGTGACCGGCTATGCGATGCACACGAACATTTTCACGGGCGATGAGCTTGGGTGTGGTCGGATTGATCCGTGCAATCATTGCCGGCAGGCTATGAGCCGGATCGGCGTCGCGCACGTCCTGCACGAAGCTCACAAGATCCTGGAGGCGTGCGATGAGCGCGGTCGGGCGGACGCTGTCGAAAGCGTATCGCAAGCTTAATACGCGGCTGCATGAGCGGGCGCCGCACTATGGCTGCTCCGGCCAGCTGCACGCCGCGCGCATCCGCACGCTGATGATGGAATTCGAGACGTCCGATGTGCTCGACTACGGCTGCGGCAAGCGCACGCTCGAGTCCGCGCTCGGCATCGCAATCCACAATTTCGATCCTTGCATCCCGGCGCTGGCGCGGCCGCCGCAGCCGGCCGACATCGTCGCCTGCATCGAGGTGCTGGAGCACATCGAGCCGGATTATCTCGCACCGCTGCTGACCGACCTGCGGCGCCTGACCCGACATGTGCTGTTCGCCACCATCGCGGTGGTGCCGTCGACCAAGCTGCTCGATGATGGCCGCAACGCGCACCTGATCGTCGAACCTGAGGATTGGTGGTTACGCCATATTGACGCGGCGGGGTTCGCCGTGCGTAAGCTGGACCGGCATGACTTCGGGTTCTACGTCACCGCAACATGAGGAGTCACCGGTGGAAAGACGAACATTCCTGACGGCGCTTGGCCTGGCGCCGGCCGCGATCGGCACCGACGCGTTTCTCGAAAGCTCGCTAAAGAACTTCCCGCAGCAGGCGAAGGATGCGACGCGCGACAAGATCGCCGCAGCGCTCGATGGCCTGGCGCGCGAGGTGCGAGAAGGCCGCGCGGAAGTCGCCAAGATCAGCGTGCATTCCGACATCGCGCCGGCCTCGCTCGTCATCCACAACGTCACGATCAGCCTGCACTACCAGCCGGAGGATATCTCTTGAAACAGGTCCGCGGCTTTTGGCTCCCCGATGCCGAGGAGCATCTGATTCCGTTCCTGCAAAGCGGTCCGGAGTTCGCAGGCGGCCCGACCTATCAGCTGCACAAGCTGATGGCCTGCATGCCGTTCATCAAGAATTTTGGTCACGCGATCGACGTCGGCGGCCATTGCGGATTGTGGTCGCGCCCGCTGGCGGCGATGTTCGGCAAGGTCACGGCTTTCGAGCCTGTGCTCGAGCATCGCGAGTGCTTCAAAAAGAACGTCGAAACCTATCCGCCGGGAAATGTCTGGTTGCTGCCTTTCGCGCTCGGCACCCATGACACCACCATCACGATGCACACAGGCCAGGCATCGAGCGGCGACACCTGCGTTTCGCTAGGTGGCGAGCATGCCGCGGAGATGCGCACGCTCGACAGCTTCGCGCTGCCGCGCGTCGACTTCGTCAAGATCGATTGCGAGGGCTATGAGCTGTACGTCCTGCAGGGCGGCGAGCAGCTGATCCGCAAATGGCGGCCGACGATCATCGTCGAGCAGAAGCCCGGCAAGGGCCGCCAGTTCGGCCTCAGCGACACCGCGGCCGTGAAACTGCTGCAGGATTGGGGCGCGCAGCTGGTCAAGGAAATATCCGGCGACTACATCATGAGATGGCCGTGAGCAACCTGATCCTGAATTTGCGCGTCTGGTATTGGCACCTGCAGATCGATCGCGATCGATGGTGGGCGCCGCGCATCACCTTCAACGACTACCGTTGGGAGCTAGGCGAACGGTCACCATGGATCGAGCTGTGTTGAGATGCTGTGGTGCTGTATAGAGCCGGAGCGCGTCCAGAAGACGACGCCGATCATGGAAGCGATGGCCGCCGGGTTCGGCGGACGGACCTGCCTCGGTGAGCCGCCCGACGATGGCGAAATGTTCGTCACCTGGGGCCAGCTGTGGAACGCGCTGAAGACGATCCCCAAGGCGCTGAAGCAGGGCCGCCCGTTCCTCCACATCGATAACGGCTATATCGATCCGGCGCGCGGGCTGGCGACAGGCTATTACCGCATCACCTACAATTCACCGTCGCCGATCATGTGGCCAGACGCGCCGAAAGCGCGCCTGGTCAAGTCGATGGCGCCGTGGCGGGAGAACGGCCGCGGCATCGTGATCGGCCTGCCCAGCGGATTCTTCGGCCGCGCCTGGGGCATCGACAGCCAGGTCTGGCAGGCCAGCTGCGTCAAAGAGCTGCGGCGCTACACCGAGCGGCCGGCCTTCACCCGGCTGAAGAAAAGCCCGGTGCCGCTGGCGCGCGACCTGCAGCACGCCTGGGCGCTCTACACCCATTCCAGCAATGTCGCGGTCGACGCGGTGCTGGCGGGAATCCCGGTGTTCTGCCAGCCCACCTGCCCGGCCGCCCCGGTCGGCAACCTCGACATCGCCCAGATTGAGCGGCCGGCGATGCCGGACCGGCAGGCATGGTTCAACAGCTTAATCGCCCAGCAATACACTGTGGATGAAATGCGCTCCGGACTGGCGCGCGACCATGTCGCCGCCGTGATTGCGAGGGCAAATGCAGGTTCTCACCCCGACCGGGTACGTTGATCCCGCCACGCTGGCGGACGGGGCCGAGCTCTGCGCGTTCGACGCCACCACCGGCGCGCCGATCGTCAACACCGTCGAGAACATCGATTTCGTCGACTATGCCGAGTGGTGCCGATGGTGGCAGCTCGAGGACACGGTGCCGGAATTCACCTGGTACCGCATCAATGGCGGCACGCTGCTGTTTCGCGAGCAGAGCATCTGGCGCAACGGCACGAACGTCTGCCACGTCCGCGATCTCGTCATCGGCGATGTGATCTATGACGATCATGACCACGACGTCACGATCACGTCGATCGATGCGGTCGAAGATCGAACGATCAACTGGTACCGCTTCGACGTCTCCGGCGATCACTCCTACATCGTCGACGGCATCACGGTGCACAACGCCTCGCGGTTCTGGGTTGGCGGCACCGGCACCTGGGATTCCTCCACCACGACGCATTGGGCGTCGACCACGGGCGGCACCGGCGGCCAGTCGGTGCCTGGCTCGGCCGACACCGCCACGCTTGACGGATCGAGCGGCGGCGGCACGGTGACGATGAATTTCGGCGGCACCGTCACGATCCAGTCGCTGACCATGGGCGCCTTCACCGGCACCTGGGACAACAGCGTCAACAACAACAATTTCACGCTGAGTACGGCCTTCACGGGCAGCGGCACCGCGACCCGGACGTTCAAGATGGGGAGCGCCACCTATAACCTCACCGGCACGGCCGGCGCCGTCTTCAACTTCAACTTGGTGACCGGTCTGACGCTGACCGCCGGCTCGGAGACCTGGGCGATCGGCGGCGTGGCACAGGGAGGCCGATCGCTCATCACACCGTCGGCTGCGGCATCGTTCGGCAATCTCACCATCAATTCCGGGGCGGGGCTTGTCCAGCTCAACAATCAGGGTGCCACGACCTTTGCTGCGATCACGATCAACAGCGGCGTCACCCTCTACTCCAACACTGGCACGGTGAATGCGACCTCGCTGACCGTGACAGGGACGGCGGCATCGCCGTGCCTCATCGAGGGCGGCACGCAAGGGACGCAGTCGACCTTTAGCGTGACCAGCGGGACGCAAACGCTCAAATGGGCCGGGATACGCGACGTGGTCTTCACCGGCGGTGCGACCTTCGTCGGCAGCGACTGCTTCGATCTCGGCCACAATTCCGGCATCACGATCACCCCTCCAGCCGGCCTTGCGCCGGCGCCGATGGTGGTCCGGGCCGGGGCACCCTACTGAAAGGAAACGAACGATGCGCTTTCTGATGAACAACGGGCCGATGCAGACCACCGCGGCGCCGTCGTCGGTGACGACCAGCGCGGCGATCAAGACGCTGATGCAATTCAAGCCGCTCGTCCCCTGCAAGATCATCGAGTGGGGCATCTCATTTGACGGCTCGGCCGCGGCGACGCCCGGCAAGGTCGAGCTGATCGAAACCGACGTGGCGGCAACGGTGACTGCCTTCGTCAACAACGACATCACCAAGTATGATGGTGAGGCACTGCAATTCGGCGATCCGACGTCAAACTATATTTCGGTCGGCACGTCGGCCTCCGGCTACACCGCCACCGTCGAAGGCTCGACCACGGCGGTGCGCGATCTCGACGGACCGCAGCTGATCGCCCCGACCAGCCAGTTCGTCAAGCAATTCCCGCTCGGCCGTGAGCCGCTTGTCCAGGCCAACAAATTCGCGCGCGTCCGCGTCACCTTCGGGTCGGCGATCAACGCCTACACCTACATGATCGTGGAATTCTGAGCCGTGGCGATCTTCGGCCGCGCCTATCCCAGCCAAGCGGCCGTCAAGATCCTGCGGCCGGTCAGTGGTGGCACGACCTACGACAATTCGATCAGCCTTGGCGTCGTCGCCGGCATCGCGACCGCCGACACGGTCGACGCGGCCGCCGCAGCCAGCTTGAACACCGTCATGGGCGATGCGGCCGCCGCCTTCGTCGGCGCGCCTGGCGCAGCCAGCTTCAACGTCGTGGCCGGATTGAGCGAGGCCTGCTCGGTTGGCGCCGCGGGCGCGGCGAGCTTCAATGTGGTGGCCGGCTTTGCGCCGGCCGTCACGGCCGATGCCGTCGGCGCGGTCTCCATCAATACCGTCGCAAGCCTGTCCGAGGCGGCAACCCTGGACGCGCCGGCCAGCGTCGCCCTTGGCGTCGTGGTCGGGGTTGCGGCGTCCGGTTCCGTCAGCGTCGAGCTGGCAATGGCCCTGGGAGCCGTTTTAGGGGCCGTGGATGGGGCATCCGTCGACGCGGTAGGGAGCAGCGACCTTGGCTTGGCGCTGGCACAGGGCGCCGCGGCGGGCCAGCTGGTCGACGTTTCGATCGCGATCGGACTTGGCGTCGGGTTTACCCCGGCGGCCAGCGTCACCATCGAGGGCACCGTGAGCCTGCCGGTGGCGGTCGGTGCGGCGTCCGGCGCCGCGGTTGGCGCCTCCGCAAGTGCGGCCTTCACGGCGGTCCTCAGCATGGGGGACGGGGCTTCGATCGACGCCGCCGCGGCGATCTCGCTGGCAGCCAGCATCGCCGCGGGCATGGTCGGGCACATCCAAGCGCCGTTCCCGGTCGGCTCGACCGTCACCCTGCAGGGCACGGTAAGCAATCTTTTGCAGCTCGCCGGTATCAAGGCGGACACCGCGGCCGTCCAGGGAACAGTAAGCAATCTTTCGCAGGTAGCCGGTATCAAGGCAGGCACCACCACGGCAAACGGCATCATGGCGGTCACGGTCACGGTTGCGGGACAGACCGACCGCCTCAACTGAAGCGGAGAAAATTAACATGCAGAACATCCAAGGCTCCGACTTCGGCCTCGAGGCCAGCGCCGGGCTCGATGCGGGCGCCACCGGACGGCACGGCATCACCTTCAAGAACGTCTACAAATTCGAGGCCTATGATGCCGATGGCAACCTGAAATGGACCGAGGAAGCCGAGAACACCGTCGTCAATGTCGGGCTCAACGACGTCCTGACCAACTATCTGAAGGGCTCGAGCTACACCGCGTCATTCTTCGTCGGCCTCAAGGACAATGGCAGCATCGCGGCCGCCGACACCATGAGTTCGCACGCCGGCTGGACCGAGGACACCACCTATTCGAATTCGACCCGGCCGGCGCTGACGCTCGGCTCGGTCGCCTCGCAATCGGTGGACAATTCGGCGAGCAAGGCGGTGTTCAACATCAACGGCTCGACCACGATCTATGGCGCCTTCATCACGACGTCGTCGACCAAGGGCGGCACCACCGGCGTGCTGTTCGGCGCCGCCGACTTCGGCGCGAGCCGCGCGCTGCTGTCTGGCGATACGCTCAACGTCACCTGCACCCTGACCGCGAGCTCGAGCTGATGCCGGCAACTGACCAGTCTGTCGAGATTTGGGCCGGTGACAGCTTCACGATCCGGATTCCGATCCTGGACGCCAACGGCGCCAAGGTCGATCTGGCGAGCGCGCAATCGGCCAAATGGTGGATGGGCAAGAGCGCGAAGGCGATCGGCACCGACGTCTATCTGAAAAAGGCGCTGACATCGGGCGTGGTGCTCGACAACGAAACCGACGCATGGGTGATGGTGATCACGCTTAACCCGGCCGACACCGAGACGGGCGTCGGCTCCAACCCGAAGCCGGGCACGTACTACCATGAGGCCGAGATCATCGACGCCGACGGCAACATCTCGACGGTCACGACAGGGCAGTTCACGATCCATCCGACCATTGTGAGGAACCCGTAACATGGCGATCGATCTCGACACGGTCCGCGTCCTGGTCGGCGATGCCGACCCCGACACGCAATTGCTCGACGACGATTCGATGACGTTCGCCATCGGCGACATCTCGACCACATATGCGGCCGCCGCCGCGGTCGCGCGCGCCATCGCCGCCAAGTTCTCGCGCAAGGTCGACTTCAGCCTCGAGGGCCTGCGCTTTTCGAATTCGCAGAAGGCCAAGGCCTATCTCGAGCTGGCGCAGCGGCTCGACGTGCAATCCAACAACAGCGACTCGAGCGCAATCGGCGTCGTCATCACCGGCACATCGCTGGGCGACATGAACAGCGTGCAGCAGGATTCGGATCGGCCGCGCGACCTATTCGAAGTCGGCATGCAGCAAGATCCCGCGGTGCGCGGCGGCTCAGATGCGGACTATGACGCATGACGCTGGCCACCGACCTGCAGGACGATATCGCGGAGCTGCTCGACGATCCCGACGTCGGCCGGGCGATCGTGATCTCGCGCGCCGCCCCTGGCGCCTATGATCCGTCGACCGGCGCGGTGACGCCGGCGACGCCGCAGACCTGGCGCACCCAAGGCCTGTTCCTCAATTACAAGGATACGCTGATCGATGGCACCAACATCAAGCGTGGCGATCGGCGGCTCTACTTCAAGATCAAGGGCCTGACCTATCAGGCGGCGATCGACGACATCGTCATCGCCGGCAGCGATATCTACACTGTGATCAACTTCAACACCATCGAGCTCGGTGGCACCGTCGTCATCTTCATCATGCAGGTGCGCAAATGACCACCAAGCCATGGCTGGCGCCCGACATCGCGCAATCGATCAGCAGCGGCAATCCGGCGCCATGGCTGGCGCCTGATCTTGCCAGAGCGATCCGCACCAAGGCGCCGCCATCTTGGATTGCGCCGGACATCGCCAATGATATCGTCGAGGCAGGCATAAGCAGCGGCACCTTTCCACCCGCTGACGCGCTGGTCGCGTTGGATTTTGTGAACGGCCAATACTACGCCGGCGGGACAGTTGCCCTTGCGGGTGTCATCGATCAGACGGCCTACGTTCACGATGGGGCGTTGAACCTGCGATCGACCGACGTCGCGGCCCAGATCATCGGCGCCGCCGCTACGCCCCTGCTGGATTTGCGAACCGGGTGGACCGTCGTCGTTGATCTTGAGGGCGTCGATATATCGCGGGACATGGGAGGCGCGGCGATAGCGGTCGGCGACGCAAGCGACAATGATTTTCTGGACATCAACGGTCGCACGACGGGCACTGGAACAAATTGGACATTTGAGCGGGACGGTGGTCCCGACGTCCTCTTTGCGGTAACGCCGGCCGTCAACGTTGCCACAACGCGAGTGAAGATCGCCGCGACCTACACCGATGCCAAGATATCGATCTCGGTCAACGGCTCCGATGTATCGTCCGAGAGCACGGCGATCCCGGTCACGCCGCAAACTTCCGTGGTCTATCTCGGCAACTACATCAACAATTCCAATAGCGACCAGAACCTCAAGTTCTATTCGGTCGTCGTGTATGCGCCGAAGGATGACGCTGATCTCGCTGCGTTGAGTGCGCCCTGATGCTGGAAGAACGTTATGAGGTGACGCGATGACTGCCAAGCCCTGGATAGCCCCAGACATCGCGCGATCGATCGCAACCGGCACGCCGGCGCCATGGCTGGCGCCGGACATCGCTGCGGCAATCCGAAGTAAGGCACCGGCGCCCTGGATCGCGCCGGACATCGCCGGCGACATCATCGAGGACGCGCCGGGCGGGGATGCCGCTGTTGCGCCGTCCAACAGCGCCGCGCCATCGATCAGCGGCACCGCAGCGATCGGCCAGACGCTGACCTGCGATCCTGGCACCTGGGACGGCACCGCGCCGATCGATTACGCCTATCAATGGAAGGTCTCCGGCGGCGCCGACATCGGTGGCGCGACGGCCAGCACCTTCGTGCTGACGTCGGCGCAGTTCAACAAGCAGATCGTCTGCACCGTCACCGCGTCCAACACGGCCGGCAGCGCGTCGGCTGCGACCGATCCGACCAGCGCGGTGACTGGCACCAAGAGCTATGTGCAGGGCAAGCTGCACGCCAATGGCGCTAGCTCCGTTGACAATGTGAGTGTGACGTTTGACGCTGCCGTGCAGAGTCACAGCTCAATCTTGGTCTCGGTCGGGTTTGCCTCCGGCACCGGGGCTGTCAGCAGCATCACGGACGACAAGGGCAACACCTATGGTCTGCTCGACTCGACCGTAACGTCTGATAGCAGCTACACCTGGGCAACGGCCATCGCCACAGACGTTGCCAACGCCCCATCGATGGTCACCGCGACGCTCGATGGCGCGCACAACTTCGTCACCATCATGATCGATGAGGTGGCATATGCCACGGCCGTCAGAAGCCACGCGGCGCACACAAGCAACGGCATCGGCAACGGCACCGATGCGGTGACGTCGACCAGCGTCGCTGCTCAGATCGGGGACTTTGTCTACGGGTCAGCCGTCGACGCTTCCAGCACCGGTATCCACCCCGGTACTGGTTTCACCATGGGCCAACTCACCTCGTCGACGTTCATCTCAGAGTACAAGACCGCCGCGGGAACGACGGTCGCTGCGACGTTTACGGCTGATGCCGGCGACGTGTCGGATAATCTGGTCGCCGCCGTGGTGGTGCTGCACTGATGCTCAAGATCGACTTCCCGATCGATGAGATCCTGGCGAACATCGAGGGCGCGCAAAAGAAGACGCTGCGCTTTGCCACCGAGTTTCTGCAGGACATGAATCAGCACGTCGTCGAGAACACCCCGTTCCTGACCGGCAATCTGCGCGGCTCATGGTACGCCGGGCTCAATGGCGAGCCCGACGCCGGCAACGGGCCGCCCGATCCGGGCGGCGGCGCGGTGGCGCGGCTCAATCTGACATTGACCGACCTGAAGCTGGGCGATGTTTATTATGCGGTCAACGGCGCCAACTATGCCGGCTTCGTCGAGTACGGTACCCGACACATGTGGCCGCACAGCTATGTGCGGGTGACCGTCGGCCTGGCGGCCGTCTATGCCGAAGAGACGGCGGCGCGCATCGCGGCGGAGGATTGATTTGAGCATCCACCAGGACATTCGCGGCGCGCTGCAAAATGCCGCCATCGCCGTCCCCGGCTTCCCGCCGTCGGCGCAGCGCGCCTATGACGGGCTGACCTTCACCCCGACACCAAAGACGCCATGGGCGCGGCTGGCGTTCATGCCGCAGCCATCGCGGCCGTTCGCGATCAAGGGCACCGATCAGCTCATCGGCCTCTTCCAGGTCAGCCTGTTCTACCCGCCGAATCTCGGCACTGCGACCGTGGAGGCCATGGCCGATGCGGTGGTCGCGGCCTTCCCGACCGAGACGCCGTTGCTGTTCGGCACCGCCCGCGTGCAGATCCTGTCGAGCGGCCGCGGGCCCGGCCTGCCGGAGGCCGATTGGTACCAGGTCCCGGTGACGGTTCGCTGGCAGTGTTTAACGGCGTCTTGACGGTTTGCGGGCTATTCCCGGGCCTGATCACTGAGCACGAGGCCACAGGAGTGTCATTTGGCCGCCTTCCCTCTAGGAGACTGCCAACATGGGTACTCCCGGCCTTGTCAATGCCTCGCTTGGGTGCACGATCGCGATCGGCACCACGGCGACCAACCAGCTCACCGACAGCTACACCGACATCGGCGAAGTCGTCACCATCCCGCCGATCGGTCTGGCCTACGATTCGATCAACTTCGCGGCGCTCGCGGACGGCTTCGAACGGTTCTTCAAGTCGATCGGCAAGGGCGGCAACCCGCAAGTCGGTGTCGGCCGCAAGGCCTCGGATGCCGGCCAGGCGGCCTGCTTGCTCGCGCTCGCCTCGCATCTCGATTACAACTTCCTGGTCACGCTCAACGATTCGAGCGAAGTGACCGGCAGCCACGGCACCCAGATTTATTTCAAGGCCAAGGTCATGAGCTACCAGACCGGCCCGTTCACGATCACGTCGGTCGTGATGGCGACGATCCAGCTCGGCATCAACGCCGCGACCTTCATCGACGTCGCCGCGACCTAAGCCTGATCGATTGACGATATCGGGGCCGCGCATGGTGCGCGGCCTCTTTCGTGAGGAGGAGTGCCCGTCATGGGTTTTGATCTGAGCGCAGTCGAGACGCGCAAGCACGTTGAGGTCGGCAAGTATTTCCCGATCAAGCACATGGTCACCGGCGAGGTGCTGGTCGACGACAAGGGCAAGCCGCTCGAGATTTGCATCTCTGGCGCCGACGCATCCCGCATCAAGAACGCCGTCGAGGCGCGCCAGAAGCAGCGCCGCGCCGCGATCGAAGCGGCCAAGCCCGGCGAGACGCCGCCCGACTTCAACACCTGGGAGCAGCGCGAGCAGGACATCGTCGACGATCTTGTGCTGCTGACCGAGGGCTGGAGCGACAACATCGAGCTCGATGGCAAGCCGTTCCCGTTCTCGAAAGAAAACGCCGCGATCCTCTACCAGCGCTTTCCGGAAATTGCGCAGCAGATGGTGGCCCACGCGACCGACCGCGTGAATTTTATGCCGGCCTCGTCCAAGAAATAGTCGACTTCGCTGAGGCCGAAACCCTCCGGGCGCTGGGCCATGGCGATCTGATCGCCTGGCAACCCAAGACCCCGCGCCCTGAGCTTCGACAAATCTGGCGGTGGTTCTGCCACCTTGACGAATTCCGGGACCGGCCGCGGTTGACCGCGCCGACAAACACGCCCGATGGACGCCTTGCCTGGCAGGTGCAGGCCCACACCAAGCGCCTGCAGCCCACCGAGATCCTGGCTTGGAGCCAGCTCGCGGCCGTCAGGCTCGAGCCATGGCACCTCGCCGCGCTGGCCTTGATTGACGATTTCTTCGTCCGGACAAGCAATGATCCGCCCAAGCCCCAGGTCCGTGCTACCGCGGAGGGGCTGAAGACGATGTTCAAGATGCTGGCGAAGGGCAGGAAATCGAAATGACCGATCTCGCGAAGGTTGGCTTTAGCGCCGATACGGCGCCGCTGCAGACCCTTAACGACCAGCTCGACACCACCAAAGACAAGGTCCGCGGCCTCAACGATGAGATGGCCAAGACCAACGCGGCCGCCGCCGGCGCCGCCACCGGGCTCAACCAGGTCGGGGCCGCGGCACAGAACGTCAAGAACAGCGCCGCCGACACCGCGATCTCGAATGTCGGCCAGGGCCTCGCCAAGGTCACCGACGCGACCACCGCGGCCGCAACCGGGCTCGGCAAGACGGCCGACGCGACCAAGTCGGTGTCAACGGCGCTGGATCAGAACCTGGCGCCGTCGCTGCAGCGCTCGACCGGCTTCCTATCGTCCTTCAAGCAGGCCTTCACCGACGGCTTCAACAACGCGATCAGCCAGGCCAACGCGCCGATCGCGCAGGCAGGCCAAGTCACCCGGCAGCTCGAGGACTACGTCAAGGCAACCGGCCTGTCGTACGAACAGGCTGCCGAGGCGATGAAGAAAGTCGCGACCGCAGAGACGGCGCTCAACACCACCACCAAGGACTCCGGCGGTTTCTTCAACACGCTCAAGACCACCGTGGCCGGCTTCGCGCAATCGCTGACCTCGACCAACACCGCGGTGGTCGAGCACACCGCCAAAGCCAAGGAAATGGGCGAGGCGCACCGCGAGACGGAGTCGGCCGCCAAAGAGTTGCGCGAGACGATGCACACGCTGGAGGGGCCGCTCGACGCGCTCGGCCTGCAATTCTCCACCGTCTCGCAATTTTCCGGCGCCGCGCGCGCCGGCATGCTGGCGCTCGCCGCGTCGATCGCCGGCACGGTGCTGGTCGAGCTGCAGAAGCTGACCGACGAATCCAAGACGCTCGAGACCAGGCTGCAGGGTCTCGCCGGCGTCCACATGGGCGAGCACATCGCCCAGGAATTCGAGACGGCCGTCAAGGGGGCCGAGCATCTGCCGGCCGCGCTGGCACCGGCGCTCGAGGCGCTGATCAAGCTGCAGCAGCAGAATTTCGATCCGCACGTCATCCAAGCCGCCGGCAAGGAATTCGAGAGCGTTGGCGTTAGTGCGCAGCGTTCGATCGATGCGGTGCAGAGCCTATACGAATCGATCCGGCTTGGTGGCGCTTCCAGCGCGCAAGCGGTCGCGGCCACCACCAAGTTCTTCCAGGACTTGCAGACCCAGGGCAAGGTCACCGAGCAGACGTTCCGCTCATTGCAGGATGCATCGCCCGCGACCGCGCAGGCGATTGCCAACATCTTCACGCAAGGCCGGATGAGCGCGACGCAGTTCGCGACGACGCTCAAGGACCACCCGATCGAGATTCAGAAGGTTGTCAGTGCGCTCCAGAAGATGAAGGACGCGAACGACGACGCTTACAACGACATGATCGAAAGCCCGAAGGATCTCGAGTCCGCGCTCGAAAAGCTGAAGGGCAAGTTCATCGATCTGACCAAGCCGGCGCAGGACTCGCTGTTCGGCGTCGACCAAAAAGTTGGCATGGTCACCGAGGCGATCAACCTGCTCGCCGATGGGCTTGATGAGCTCAACACCAGGGGCCTGCCTGGTCTCAAGCAGAGCTTCGACCTTGCCACCAACGCCTCGAAAAGCTGGGGCGACATGATCAAGGTGGTCGACGATCAGAATTCGATCTTCGGCAAGTCGCTCGAGATCGACGTCGTCGGCGCCATCGAGAAAGCGCTGATCGAACTCGGCAACTTCGCGACGCGCGCGCCGCAAGCGGTGACCGACTTCGTCAGCCAGTCGCTCACGGCGATGGGGCAATGGGGCGCCAGCTTCGTCGGCGCGATCCAGAGCGGCCTGTCCGCTGCCATGACGGCGATCTCGAATTTTGTCAGCAGCGCGACCGCCGCGCTGCAGTCTGTTGCCAACGCGGTCTCCAATATCGCGAGCGCCGGCGGTGGCACGGGCAACAACCCGTTTGTGTCGGCGACCAACAATTATTCCAGCCCCGGCGCCGGAACGGGTGACCAGCTTGGCAGCGGCACACCCGCCGATGAAGGCCTCGCTGGCTTTGCGACCGGCGGCAGCTTCACGGTTGGCGGCAGCGGTGGCACCGACAGCCAGCTGATCCAGTTCATGGCGACGCCTGGCGAGCAGGTCACGATCGAGCAGCCCGGCACCTCAGGCACCGGCGGCGGTGCGCCGCAGACGCTCGGCAGCCTGATCCCGACACCGGGCACCGGAACAGGCGGGGGCACCGCGGCCGATGACATCCAGCAAGCCAAGTTCGTCGACGCGCTGAAGACCCAGACGCTTGACCTGAAAGACTCGGCGCTGGCGAACCGCAACGCGATCGTCGCCACCATCAACACCACCACCGCGCAAATCGTCGCGGCGATCAAAACCCTGGTGGTCAGCTCCGGCGTTGCCGCCTCGACGTCGACGACGTCATCGAGCAGCGGCACCTCGGCATCGTCGAGCAGCAGCAGCGTCGCGCCCAACTCGACGGTCAGTTCTGCCGCCGGCGGTGGCGGCGGTCTATCGCCGAACATCAACAAGGACGGCCAGTTTGGCTCGCCGTGGAACATCTTTGGCGACGACAAGAGCACCACATCGTCGGCAGATCAGCAGGCCTCGCGGCCGATCAACATCCCGGCGCCGCAACAGTCAGGCCTAGCGTCAGGGCGAGGCGGGCTTGTTAAGGGCGGCACGCCCGGGGGCGCCTACAGCGTCGGCCCGGATGGCAACATGACGCCGTTTGTGCCGGGCCAGCAGCTCGGCACCAACGGGCTGCAAGCGCCAACGCCGGAGGCCTTGAGCAACCAGATCGGCAACGGCGTCGCGCAGGCGATGGCAGCGCCGCCGCTGCTCGAGCCGGGCCAGCCGGGGCAGGGCTGGGAGGTTGCCAAGGGCGGCGCGGACGTCAAAGAGCAGACCCAGACGCTGAAGCAGTCGCAGGACACCGGCTCGAAGACGGTCGCCGACAAGGTCACCCAGCAAATCCAGGAAACCAAGACCATCGGCGACAAGTCGACGAGCTCGCTCGACAAGGTCAGCACCGCGTCGCAGGACGCAGCGAAGGCCAGCGACGAAACCGCCAAGGCGACGGACGACGGCAACCAGCAAGCCAAGACGATCGGCGATGACACGACGAAGTCGATCGACGACGGCACCGATGCGACGAAGGGAGTCGGCGATACGACCAGGTCGGTCGGCGATGCGACGCAGCAGTCGATCGATCAGTCCGGGACGCAGGTCGCCGACGCGACCAACACCGGCTCGAGCAACATCGTCAACGCCGTTGAGCAGATGGCCAGCTCGGTCGCCAGTGCGATCGGCAGCGCGCTTGCGCAGGCGGCATCGTCGCAGACCGCGAGCCCGGCCAACGACAACGGCAACCCCATCGGCTCCAGCGGCGGAGGTGGGGACATCGGCGGCGGCACCACCGATCTCGGCAGCAGCAATCCAGGCGGCGGCGACACCACCGACAACAGCGGCGGCGCGCCTGGCGGCTTTGCGACCGGCGGCCAGTTCTCCGTCGGGCTGCCGCGCTTCGCGACCGGCAACCAGTTCATGGTCAAGGGCCCGGGGCATGCCGATACAGAGCTGATCCAGTTCATGGCCTCGCCTGGCGAGACCATCACGATCACGCCGCCGGGCGGCACGCCGCCGCCCAACCCGACGATGGACTCGCATCCGAACCTGGGACGCAAGAGCGGCTATGCCACCGGCGGCCAGACCACGCTGGGCGGCCTGTTCGGCACACCGAGCATGCCGGATGGCGCGGCCAATGACCTGGTCGCGGCGCACGTTGCCGACAGCATCAACCAACAGAACGCGGACATCGGCAGCAAGATCAGCGACATGACGTTGACGCTGCTTCGCGCGACCAACGATTCGACGGACGCGATCGTCGGCAAGATCGCGAGCATGGCGAGCAGCCTGCCGATGCCTGCGCCGGCATCGTCGGCGTCGTCATCGTCTTCGGCGCCTGCGCCTAGCAGCAGCTCGGCATCGTCCGGGCTCGATTTCTTCGGCCGCGACCAGTCCATCGCCAACGCCATCCTTTCCTCCGGCGGAACGTATGGCGTCCCGATCGGCGTCCCGGTTGGCGGCGGCAACCTGGGCGGTCCGAGTGGGCTCGCCGCGCCGACGCGCTTCGCCACGGGCGGTCAGTTCTCCGTCGGCACCACTGGCCTGCGCGGCTTCGCCACCGGCGGCCAGACCACCGTCGGCGGCGACACGGGTCCGACGTCATCAGGCAGCATCGATGCGCTGACGGCGACGCTTGACCATCGGCAGCAAAACCAGACGCTTTCGATCAAGGACTCGATCGGCGCCAGCACCAACCGCATCTCTCAGACCATCAGCAACAATGCATCGAGGGTGACGAGCGGGCTCGACGCACTCAGCGCCGCGATCAATGCGTCGATCGACGCGGTACGCGCCAGCTCGCGCGCTTCCTCGACGCCGTCCTCGACGTCAGCTGCGTCGAGCAGCGGGTCATCGTCCAGCGATGGCGGCCTCTTGCTGTATGGTCGCGATCCGTCCATCGCCAAAGCCATCCTCGCCTCTGGTGGCACCTACGGCACGCCTGTAGGGAGCTATCAGACGGTCCTTGGACTCATGTCCGGCAAGACCCCGGGCAATGGCGGCGGCCTCTACGGCTTCGCCACCGGCGGCCAGTTCCAGATCGGCGCCGGCAACATGGCCGAGGGCGGCGCCTTCACCGTGCCCGGCGGCCAAAGCGGGTCCGACAGCGTCGACGTCGCGATCAAGGCCTCGCCGGGCGAAAAAATCTTCGTGGTGCCGCCGCAGGAGGCCAGCAAGTTCAAGGCCGCGCACGACATGGTGCGGCCGACGCTGGAGCCGATCGACAGCTACCTGCCGCGCCCGATGAGCGTCCCCGGCAACGACAATGCCACCGCGACCCAAGCGGCGGTAAGCGGTTGGAAGGGATCGGCGTCCTATCAAGGCGAGGCCGTCGCAGGCTCCGGCATGGGCGGCGCACCGCCGGCGCCGGTGATCATCCAGGTGCAACAGGGCGTGCAGGCCGATGACTTCATCCGATCGCGCGCGCAAATCCAGAGGGCGATGAACGGGAAATGACCCTAACAGCCTTCACCAAGATCCCGAACTCGATTGCGATCGGCGCGCAAGTGTCGTTCACGATCAGCACGGCGAAGAACCCAAGCGAGAGCGGCAACTCGAGCCGCAAGTCGATGCGCCCGATCAAGCGCAACTACATGGTCAGCGTCTCGCCGGATGATTCGGATGAGATGCAGGCCATCGTCATGGCGATGCTGGGCGACCGCTACCCGGTCGCGATGCGCGATTACTCCGCCTACCTGATCACCGATGAGCCGTGCCAATTCGACAACGCCACCGGCGATTGGCTGATCGGCCGCACCTGGACGCCGTCGACCGGAACACGGACGTTCTTTGAGCGCATCTTGGTGCCCGACGATATCGTGGTGCTGGTCAACGGCTCGCCGGCAACCACCAGCGGCTTCACCCTCAAGGACTTCGGCCGCATCAGCTTCTCCGGCGGCGTCACCACCGGTGACGAAGTCTCGGTAACAGGCACCTACCTTCGCCCGGTCGCGCTGGTCGACGCGCCGTCGGCCAACCTGTTCGGCGCCGTCGGCGGCGTGACGCAATATCAGTTTGCCTCGATGCGCTTTGAGGAGCTTTACGAGGCCGAGCTTGTGGAGCTGTTCTCGTGAGGAGCTTTCCGTTTTCGCCGACGGCTCTGGGGCTGCACTATGCCATCACGATTTTCCAGCCCAATCAGACGATCCGGCTGACCACCTATTTCGAGAACGTCACGATCGGCGGCGAAGTCTTCAAGGCGTCCGGCGCCGTCAACATCACCCAGATTCTCTACACGGCGGACGGCAGCCCCAGCAATGCCGACATCCGCATCAACACCACTTCGTCCGGCAGCATTCGTCCTGGCCTTGCCGCCCGCGGCCTGATCGATGGGCTCCCCATCCAGGTCCAGGCCTTCGACCCGAAGAACCCCGGCCTCGGCGCCTTCGACGTCATGCCAGGCGCCACCATCGGCAGCGTCACCGAAGCATCCAGCGGCTCGATTGTGCTCGCCGTGCAAGGGCGCCTGGCGCTGATGAAGTCGCCGATGTGCGAGGTCTACACGACTGTCTGCCGCGCCCGCCTCGGTGATGCGCGCTGCCGCGTCCCGATCCTGGTCGACGACGTCAAGCGATCCACCGGCTACATCCTGAAAGACACCATGCAGCTGGCCAACGGGACTCAGTGGGGCGCCTCGCAAGCGTGGGTCCGCAAGCTCGAGGGCGGCAGCTACAATGACCGCGTCTACGAGTGCACGACGGCAGGCACGACGGCCGGATCGGCACCGACCTATCCGACGTCGATCGGCTCGACGGTGACCGATGGCTCGGCTGTCTTCACCTGCCGGCAGGCCTGGCTGGTTGCCGCCACCGGCCAGGCGCTCGATTTCTTCAACATCCAGCTCGCCGCAGCGCCCAGCGTCGATCCGTCGATCCTCGGCAATCTGATCCCGCAGACGGGCGAGCTGAAGAACACGCGCATCCCGATCAAGGCCTACGATTCAGGGACGCTGATCGTGACGACGTGGCAGCCGTTCGCACCGAGCAACTTCCCGGCCGCGACCCAATTCCTGCTGCATCCCGGCTGCGATCGGACGATGGCGACCTGCCGCGACGTCTTCGACAACCTCAAGAACATGCGCGCGGAGCCGTACGCGCCCAACTCTGATCTCGCCACGGGGAGGGCCTAATGTCCTGGGACGACGATCCGGTCACCTACTATCACCTCAACGGCACGCTGATGGCGGATTGGGGGACCACGTCGACCGGTTCCTACGGCGCTTTCCCTCCAGGGACCTATGCCTACCAGCCAAACGGGCCGAGCGGCACGTACCAGTGGAATCTGATCTCCGCGCCGGCGTCGCCTGCCCCGGCGCCGTCGACGGCACCGACGCCGACGCCGACGCCGCAGCCGCCGCACCTGCAATTTTCAGCGACGACGATCGGCTCGCCGCTGTTCCTCGCGCACGGCAGGTGCAAGCTGCCTGGTCAGATCATATGGGCGCTTGGCATCGATGCATCCAACGACATCCTGGACACCTCGTTTCTGACGTTTGCGGCCGCCTATTGCGAGCCGATCGACCCCAACGAGTCGGTGCGCATTCAAGGCATGTGGGCCAACGGAACGCAGTTCTACGACTACGACCAGGGCGGCATCCTGCAGGTCGCGAACATCGATTCGGTGGCGCAGAGCTACCTGCAGAGCTGCATCGACGGCATGGAGATTCACCTCGGCACCGAGACGCAGCAACCGTCGTCGATCATCGCGAGCTACCTCGGCGCCGCCAACGTGCCGGGCTATCGCGGCTTGCGCTACCTGGTCTTTCCCGACTTCCCGCTGATCGTTTCCAACAATGCGGTGCCGAACATCGTGGTCGAATGGCGGCCGGTCAGTGCTGGCCTGCTCAACGTCGCTGACGAGATGACGCTGCTGATCGAGCACGTCAACTTGCGCTCGGAAAGCTCGCCGGTGTTCGCGGCTCCCACCATCTCCGGCATTGACGACCTTTGCCTTGGCGTGACCATCACGGATCAAAGCTCGCTCATCGACCACTTCGGCAAGCATCGCAACGTCTACAACTTCCAGATCAAGGAAGCTGACCCGATCGCGATCCAGCGGCGTGTGGTCGGCAGTAGCCTGGTCATTGATGTTTCGGTTGACGAGGTCGATCTCATCACCAACGGCAACAATCCGGCCGTCGTGACGAACCGCGCCAACCCGACCGACTTCCCGGTCGGCATGAACCTGACCTACACCGACCCGGACCACAACTACGACACCAAGGTCGCGCCGGCGATGTTTGACGGCTCGCAGCCTGGCCGGTCGTCGTCGACGTCTTCCGCAGTCATGACCGCGCAGACGGACTATATCGTCGACGCCACCACGGCGCGGTCCCTCGCCTACAATGCCCTGTTCAACCTCCGATCCTATGCTGGCCGCGTCACGCTGGAGATGAAAGACCTGCGGCCTGAGGTCGGCGACACCATCGCCGTGACGACACGCGAGGGTGACGTCTACGTGCTCCTGGTCGAGCAGCAGACCATCACCAAGCAACGATCCAACAGCATCATGGCGATGCAGCTGCTGACCGCCCCTGGCGCGGACGTCAACGGCGACGGCGGCAACGACGGCGGCACGATCAACAAAAAATACTGGCCTGAGGACGTGCTAGGCAAGGCCTTCATCGTCGACCCGCGCGCCGGCATCGATCGGGTCTGGAGCATCCGCGACATCACCAGCACATACGTGATCGGCATGAATGCGATGAGCGCGCCGACGCGCAAGCTGTCACCGCTGCGCTGGCGCAACATGCCGGCGAACGATCCGGCTCAGATCGAATGGGGCGCGGCGGCCAGCTGCGCCATCGCCGCCGGCCCGATGTTCGATGATGACTTCTACACCTATTGGATGCCGGGCAATGCACTGATCGTGACGCGGCTGTTGAAGACGGCCGACAACATCGCTGGCGTTGAGACGCTGGTTTTCCCGCCGGGCTTCGGCCTCTCCTGCGTCAACGCCAACGACGCCGACAACAACGTCTTTGCCTTCAAGGACGGCAAGCTCTACCTCGGCTGGAACGGCCAGTGGAACGGCGCCGGCGGTGACACGACAAATTTCAAGTTGATCGTCGTCGACATCAACGCCTGGGACGCATCGGCGATCAACGTCTACGACTATTATGTGCCAGGCGCAGACATCCCCTTTGCGACGGCGCTCGAGGTCACCGACAACGGCATGGTGGTGATCGCGACCACTCTCGGCTCGCCGCTCACGGCG
>Ga0070741_10001777_pt1 | contig 62288 bp, 59 predicted proteins | sample Coa_R1_4_FD_66440 | JGI IMG/M metagenome (GOLD analysis project Ga0070741, IMG submission 66440) | Surface soil microbial communities from Centralia Pennsylvania, which are recovering from an underground coalmine fire - Coalmine... | ecosystem: Environmental > Terrestrial > Soil > Unclassified ...
GTTGAGGAATCTTCAGAACTTCAAAGTTTTGTGACTAGATTGGTTTCTACAACCAATCAACAAGTTCAAACTTTACCCGATTGGATCCAGCCAACTGTTTCTGATGCGCTGACATCTGTGGAGAAAACTGGAATAGTTTCGGCTTCGCCATCTCTTCTTGCAATATTTCCAAAGGCTATATCCGGGTTAGTAAGTTTCGTTATTTTCTTATTTTCAATGTTTGTCTTTCTAAAAGAAGGAGGAAGTTTAATGGATAAGTTTCTACATTTGGTCCCCAACGATTATAAGATTGAAGTCGAAATATTAATTAGAAAGCTAAATTCGGCCTTTGGGGGATATCTAAGAGGACAACTGTTTTTAGTATTTTTTGTTTCGTCCGTATTATTTATTTCGCTTTCGATTCTTGGAGTTAAATTTTCTCTCGTTTTGGCAATTTTTTCGGGACTTGCGGAGATAGTTCCATTTATAGGTCCGATTGTTGCAGGAGCTATTGCTTCTTTTGTTGCGCTGAATTCTCAGAACTCCAATTTTGGATTGAATCCCTACCAATTACTATTTGCGGTAATAATTGTTTACTTCGTTTTGAGACAACTTGAAGATTATTTTGTTACACCCTACGTTATGGGAAAGATAACCAAGCTCCACCCTTTAATAATACTTTTTGCAGTAATTGCCGGCGGCCACACATTTGGAATAATGGGACTGATACTTGCCGTACCCGTGGCAGCTTTCTTTAGAATCCTCTTGGAGTTTTCTCTCGATAAAATAAACAGCCGCGGAAGAAGAACTTAAGTCCACAAAAAAAGTTCCTTGGAAGATGGTAAGCCAGATTCTGTTTTAAGTTGCAATCTATCTCGTTAGTGATATTTCTTCACCTACGGTCCGATTTTACGGACTGCCCTTTTTCAGATGCTCCTTTAAAGCAAGTCAAACGCATCTATTCAAGGTTACAGCAGGTAGGATTGCCCGTTTCACACTCACTCGTCTCTGTTGCTCTCAAATCTTGTCAATTCAAGATTTGTCCTGAACCCACATGTGAGTAAAGGTTCAGAAACTAGCGCTTTCGCGTCGGAACTTACGTTCCATCCCTGGCTTTAAACCTGTCTGGACTTTCCTCTGTATTCAAAGAATACAGTAGCAACTAATCTTCCAAAGAACGCCTATATTTTACCAAAAAGAGGTCATTTTGTCGAGCAAAGCATCTTGTATTCGCAAGCTATGCAGAGGTTATTTCCGGAGCAAAGGAAGCTGCTTTGTGAGATTAATTCTCTTTTTTCAAGTATCGATTTCTTGGCGTTTTCAAGCTGTTCAACCGTCCTTGTAGTAGAGATTTTTTTATCTAATTCCAAATAATAAAGGGAAAGGATCACATCTTCCGCTTTTTTATTCAACACTTTATCGGCAACCATGGTCGCTGCAAGGGCGTAAACATTTAACTGCTGATCAATTGCCAATTTTTTCTCGTCCGGCATATTGCGTCCGGTTTTGTAGTCAATGACTTCAATTTTTCCATTATCCAAAGCATCAATTCTGTCGATTCTTCCTCCTATTTTAAGATCGTCCAACATAAATTGGAAAGGGAATTCCAATGCAAGAGGGAGTTTTTTTTCATCAAAGTTTCTCTCAATGTATGAAGAAATCAATTTTTTTCCTCTTTCGTAGGATTTTGTCTCATCGTGTTTGTTATCGTATCCTTCATTAATCCAGTTCCTCTCAAGCATTGCTAATGCATCCTGGGGTTTCAATTTTTGTCCTTTCAAATGTTCCATATAAAAATCTCTTAGGGTTGAATGTATGCTGGTTCCAAAACTTTGAGCGGACGTCTGGGGAGTTGGAATTTTTAGAATGTATCTTAATTTGTAGTGAAGAGGGCAGATCTCAAAGGTTTGGATTTGGGAATATGAAAGATAAGTGATTGGTTGGCGTTTCGCAACCGGACTTTTTTCCTCGGTCTCTGTAGTATACAAATCAAGAAGAGATAGTTGCCCCTCACCTTTTTCTTGTTTTTGGATCATATCACTTATCGTTTTTTCTCCGAGCGCTTCATATACGAATGGTGAAATCTTTCTTTTTTGCTTACCTTCTCCATAAAATGAAGAGGCAGATAAAAACAATTTATCCTTTGCTCTGGTCATTCCTACATAAAATAACCTTCTCTCTTCTTCAAGATGATAATCTCCAGTTGGGAGAATTTCCTTGATTAATTGTTGAGGAATAGGAATGACTTCTTTTCTTTCTCTGGTTGGAAATCTGCCCATAACCAAATTCACAAGGAAAACTACTGGGAATTCTAATCCTTTACTTGAGTGGACGGATAAAATATTCACGGCATTATTTTCGGTCCAATCCAATGTTGCGGCAAGTGGACTTTCCCCCATTTGCATTGAAAGGTCTATCCATTCGACGATATCAAAAACAGAAGAGCTTATGTGCTCTACTTCGTAAGTTTTCAATTTATCAAAAAATCTCGCAATATTCTTTGCTTCTTTTTCCTCTATCTCCGATTTTGCGTTGGCGACTTCTTTTAAAATTCCGCTATCTTGGAGAAAATAATAAAGTATTTGTCCGGCGGTATCTTTTCTGACTAGTCCTAAATGCCTTTTAATCATTTTTTGGATATATTGCATTTTTTCTTTTGTTATTTCCGAAAGCCCTGTTTCATCTAATTTATCCATCGCTTCAAAAAGTGTGTAATTTCTCTTCTTTGCGAGGTTTAATAGGATTGCTACTTCGATTGGCTGAAATTTGAAGATAGGCATAGTCAAAACCCTGTAGAGTGAGGTTGAATCTTCGAAATTGTAAAGGACTTTGAGGTAGGCGATCAGATTTTTTATTTCTTCCTGATTAAAGAGTCTGCCAGGGCCTAAAAACTGGTAGGGGATTTTATACCTCTCCAAAGCTCTCATGATTGGTTCGGAATGGTCATTTGCCCGAACTAATATTGCGATGTCTTGATATTTGTACTTTCCCAACTGTTCTTTAATTCCTTTCGCGATTTCGTCGCCCTCATCTTCAACCCTTTTGGTGTAGATGAATTCTACTTTCTCACCTTCTATCTCCCTAGCGGAAATTAATTTCTTGTTTATGTTTTCTTTTACTTCCAGGCGGTCGGGGTTGTTGTTTTGTATGACCCTATACGAAGTATCAAGGATTTCCTTGGTAGACCTGAAATTCTTAATAAGTGTTACGACCTTTGTCTTTGGGAATTTCTTTTTGAACTGTATGATATTTGAAACAGAACTTCCCCTAAATCTATAGATCGACTGGTCGTCATCTCCGACTACGGTTATGTTCTTTCTTTCTCCTGCTAAAAGTTCTGATAATTCATTCTGTGCATAATTCGTATCTTGAAATTCGTCAACTAAAACATATTTAAATTGGTCTTGATAAGTTTTAAGAATATTTTTCCTTGATCTAAAAAGCTTTAGCGTATTTGCAATCAGATCTGAAAAATCGAAATATCCCTCTTTTATCTTCAAGTCTTCATAAACTTTATAAGCATTTGCCAATTCTTCGTATCTTTCTTTCTCTTCTTTATCGATTGATTTGTCCTTTGCCATTTTTTTAACAAACTGCATGTATTGTAAGGGGTCTACGTCTTCGTCCTTGAGCCTTGAAAAATGCGAAACCATTGCCTCTAAAAATTTATTGGGGTTACCAAAGGGGCGAAAGTAATTTAAATTAAACTTTTGAATATTTTTCCTGATAAATAAAACCGATTCGGCTTCGGTCAAAACCTTATAGGAAGAGGAGATTCCGATATGTATTGCTTCCGATCTAAGAATCCTATCGCAAAAGGAATGAAATGTAGAGATCCACATCTGCGTATAGCCATAAGGCATAGCAAGGTCAACTCTCTCTTCCATTTCCAAAGCCGCCTTTTCGGTAAAAGTTAGAGCCAGAATTTCTGAAGGAGGAATTTTCTTTTTGAGGATTAAATATTTTATCCTCTCTGTTATGACTGTGGTTTTTCCCGTTCCCGCGCCAGCAATTATGAGAAGCGGCCCATCTCCATGTTCAATCGCCTCGAATTGCTCTTTTTCAAGCTTGGTTTTAGTCATTATTTTCCTCGTATCCACAATTGTAACATACGCTCAATTCACTTCCTTTTTTAGGTCTAACTTACTGGGCAATTATCGTGCCTCTTTCAGTTGGATCTAAGTGATTGTGATACGTAAATGTTCCAGTCTGAGGTATAACAACCTGCAAAGTTTGTCCATCAGCGATTGGTCCTAAGTTAAGGAAAGGAAACAGGTTATGGATAGGATGAGGGTCAGAATTAATCTGAGCCAAAGTCCCGCTTTTGTTTACAAAACTAACAGTGTCTCCTTTTTTGACCGTTATTGTAGCTGGACTAAATCCATTAGCGGTTAAGGTTACCGTATTTGCGCTCTGTTGTGCCGAAGGACTTGCCGTTGCTTGGGTTGTAGGAGCTGGAGTTGCAACGGTTGTTTTTTGTGATCCTCTAGAAAGAAGAAAAAATCCGCCTGCAACTATTAAAACTCCAACAATTCCTAATAAAATTTTATTCATTTTTCACCTCCTTTCAAAAATTAATTTATTGTTTCCGGATCGGGAAGGGCACTTTCTATCGAAACTTCAGGCTCTTCTATTAGTTCTGCCGTTGGTTCCTCAAGCTTAATCTTATCAACGGTTCTAATTAATTGATTAGTCCTTGTTGAATTAACCTTGTCGTATTGTTCGGAGAGGGCATTAATTCTCCCGCCTATTTTTTCAAATTCTTCATTGTATTTTTTGAATTCTTCTTCAAAAGTTTTGATGAATGTAATTATCTTATGAATATTCTTCTGGTATTTAAAGTTACTGTACGATTGCCTTATAAGTCTTAAAATCGCTGTAAAGTTAAATGGACCGGCAAAAATTACCTTCTGCCGCATCGCTTCTCCCCACACATCGTTCATTTGCTCATAGATAAAGGAAAAAATCATCTCGTTTGGTATAAAGAGAATTGCGAAATCTACTGTATTGTCGGAGGGATTAATATATTCTCTTGTTGTTATCTGTTTTATTTTTTCTTTGACGTCTTTTTCAAAAGCTTTTAAGTGCTCTTGTTTCATCGCCATATCCTCTGTTTCGGTCATCCTTTGAAGATTATTGTAGGGAAACTTAACATCGACATTAATTTTTACTCCATCCGGAAGAAAGATACAGAAATCCGGGCGGTTTGATGTTTCACCCTGAGCTTTGTTTCTCACGTAGTCGGTTCCGTTGACGAATCCCGACATCCTTAAAAGATCTTCCGCAACTTGTTCTCCAAATTGCCCACGCAATTGGTTATTTGATAGGATTTTTTTAAGCCCTTCCGTAGAAGTCTTAAGTTGTTCGGTAATTTCTTTATGCCCGGCGAGTTCCTGTTTTAATGCGCTGAAGGATCCGACTCTTTCTCTTTCTGCGTTCTCAAGTTTTTGGGCATTCTGTCTCATCTCATCTTTTACCTGTTTTACCAAGTCTTCTATTGCTTCTTTTTTATTTGTGAGGTCGGTCTTTATTTCTTGTTTTTCGGCTGCCAGTTTCTGGTCGGCAATGTTTATTACGTGTTCGGTGGCTCTGTTCAATACTCTCATAAAGATCTCGTTTAATTTTTGCTCGAAGTAAAAAATAAGTTTTGATCTAAAGAAGTAAACACCTCCAGCCACCAATACTACCATTAGAAGAATTACAAAAAGGCTACCCATTGGAGAACTATTATATAACGCTTTTTATGCAAAAGAAAGTTGGGGATTGGCTGAAATTTTATCCCAGTTTATAGGTTCGCCATTATAGAAAGCTGCCGCTGCGATCATTGCCGCATTGTCCGTGCAAAGCGACTTAGGCGGTATAAAAAGTTCCTGCCCGGATTTGTTTTTCAGATCATCTCTAAGCATTTGATTAGCTGCAACCCCTCCACCAAGAAGGATAGATTTGACCTTAAGCTCTTTTGCTGCTTTTAAGGTTTTTGTAACAAGGACATCAACCACTGCTTTTTGGACTGAAAATGAAATTTCCTGAATTTGCACGTTGCTCAACTTCTTACCTTGGACTTCCCTCAAAACAGCAGTTTTAAGTCCAGAAAAAGAAAAGTCAAAATCTTGGGAGTTAATAATGGGTCTTGGAAAATTATAGTTATCAAACTTTATATCCTTACCGGCTTTTTCGATTTCCGGTCCACCCGGATATGGTAAGTTGAGAAGTCTGCCGATTTTATCAAAGGCTTCTCCTGCCGCATCGTCCTTAGTTCCACCGACCCATTTAATTTTCTTGTGGTTTTCGATAATAAAAAGATCGGTATGTCCTCCAGAAACTATTAGTGATAAAGCGGGGAATTCTATATTTTTATTTTCAAGCCAGTTTGCATAAATGTGGCCGATTAAATGATTAACCGGAATTATTCTTTTTTTAAAAACGTAGGATAAGGTTTTTGCTGTCTCAACTCCAACCAAAAGCGAACCTATTAATCCCGGCCCGACAGTGACCGCGATCGCGTCGAAATCGGAAACCAAAGCCTCCTTTAGGACAGGGATAATATATTTTATTTGCTCTCTTGCAGCATTTTCTGGAACAATTCCTCCTGTTGTAGCATGAAGAGGTAAAGATGATGCGGTTACGTTTGATATTACTTCGAGCTTTTCTCCGGTTGATTTAATTAAGGAAGCGGAAGTCTCGTCGCAGGAAGATTCGATACCTAAAATTGTCATCTAATATTTTTGTATTCAACCGAATCTCCAACTTTAAAATTATATTTGGTTGATGTTTGAGCTTTTACCTCTAAAACCCTGTCCGCAGGTTCAGTTGGGGTGTAAAGAATCAAATTTCCATTTGAAGTTGGAACTTCCGCATAAATAGTTACAATCTTATTTCCGTTTATAAAAATTATGTCAATTGGAAATTTCATATCCTTCATCCAAAAAGGATAAAAATCAGCCTTGTCAAATATAAAAAGCATACCTTTATCTTGATCTATTTTACTGTACTTTGAAAGTCCAATCTGTTTATCTTTTTCATCTTTCGCAAGAATTAAAGAAAATGTATGTCCATCTATTTTTATCGTTGGAGAGACTAGTCCCTTGTATACAAAAATTCCTATTAAAAGTGCAAATAAGGCAAAAATCACGAGTAAATAAAATTTAAGATTCATATTTTGTTCTAACAATCTCTAAAAGTTTAGTTGTAGAAATATTGTTAACCCTCTTTACTGTCAGTAATTTTGGCCCAAACTTCTCCATTTGTCTTTCCTTGTGTTCAATTTTTCTGTCTCCTTCCACAGTTCCAATAAATGTCGGATTAATCGCTTTTATAATTCGGTCGTAATCAGAATGCTTTAAAACTCCATTTAGATTAATAACATAATCGACCATTTCAAGGCAAGAGAGAATAAGAGATCGATCTTTTTGGTTATTTATTGGACGGTTTTTCCCCTTCATCTTCCTAACTGATTCGTCACTTTCTAGAAGAACAACTACATTCCCCTTCTTTTTTACCTCGTGCAGAAAATAGATATGTCCTTTATGCAGTATGTCAAAACAGCCACCTACAAGCACAATATTTTTTACTGTTTTTAGTTTTGATATATCCTTCTGGCTTAGAATTTTTCCCATTATTGTGTACCTCTTAGGAATACTGCTTGCCATGGTTGGTAGTTTGATACAAATTTATCTGCCAGAACAACTCTACCGTTTTTTCTTACTTCGCGCGTAAAGTAAACATCCGCTCCAGCAGCTTCGAAATCGACTTGCTTTATGACACCCTTTGGAAGAGTGGGATCGTCCTGATAGAGGGGCGGAGGAGCCGGAGTTTGGTTGGTGATTACAGAATTTGAAATAGAAACTTCCCTTCCATCCTTTGTTCCGTAAAGATTAAAAGTTAATCTTAGGTTGTCGTAGTCCACCACGGTTTGAATCAGAATATAATTTCCCGTGTCATTTCTGAATTTAAGATCCACGCTTGGATAATAAATTGTGGCGTCTAGTCCCGGAGGCGAATCTTGTTCGTAGTAGCCCACCCGATAAGAGTGCGGGTGCCTCTCCACAATTGGCAACCCGGCATTCAAAAGAGCTCTGAAAAAAGTCGTGGAAACCTGGCATACTCCGCCTCCATCTCCCAGAACTGTCTTACCGTTTGCAATTACGTACGCTTGCTGGTAACCCGTAAGTGAGGTGACGTCCCCAAGTGCCTTATCAAAAGAGAATACTTCGTCCGGAGGAACTAGGACTCCATTTAATCTTGATGCCGCCAGTCCTATGTTATAGATCCTGCTTTGTATGGAGTGGTAGAAAGTTGAGGTTCCTGTAGCGATTAATTCTTTAATTCCAAAATTGTTTACGCTTTCGGTCGTTAATTTGGGTTTTATGGTTTTTATCGGTATTGCGATTATTACGGATTTAGGATGGAGAGTTGAGATAGTAATTCCTTTTCCGAGGAGTTCTTGGTCCAAGCTATCCCGATCGAGCGTTTGCCCTTCGCTTGAAGGTTTGAATGTTGTGACTTTTCCGTTTTCAAAGCTAAACAATGCCTCAACCGGTTGTTTCTCGACACCGGCCAAAAATGGTGTAAGGATCTTCATGAGCTTTTCTTGAGAATATCTATAAGCGGGAGGAAGATAGATTCCCGACGTGAACGCCTTAGAGATTATATAAATGTTGGAAAGAATATTTTTTGATCTCCCTAGAGTCATTGCCTGCGAAGTTAAAAGCCTTTCATCATAGCCAAAGTCAATGTCTTTTGCGGAGACTGTAGCTATGGGATTGCCATCAAGAGTAAATGTGAAGTTTGTATCCAGCTTGTCATTTTTTTCTAAAAAGAATTTTTCAGCTTCTTTTTGCGTTTCCCCACCCAAATTTTTTCCGCTGACTATTACTCCCGGATAAATTCTACCTTCGTTTATTTTCTCGAAGAGAAGAAAAGAGAAGCTGCTAACAAAAAAAAGGGAAAGTATAGCTCCAGTTGAAAACCAAAATCCAATTCTTGCGGCATGGAAAATATGTTTTGAGCTTAAATGTTTTACCGATTTCTTTTTACCTACCGTTTGCGCCATCTCAGTTGAACGTATTATACTTAAAATGGAGTTTTTATTCCAAAAGAAATGACTGATGCTGTTCAAAATCCAAACGAACTGCCACAATCTCCCGTTTCAAGGCAATTAAATCAGCCTCCTATCCCTGCTCAGGCACAGCCAATTATGCCGGTTCCCCCAACGCCTCCTAGTGGAGATGCTCTCCCTAAAAAGAGCTCGGTCTTTTCCTTTAAGAACGTTCTTAAATTTTTTATCGGACTTTTGGCCGTATCTATCTTCTTTGTCGTCCTATTTGGAGTTATCTTTCCAAGGCTAGGAACAAAAAGTACGGGAGTAGATTTGACTCTTTGGGGAGTTTTGGAAGATCAAAAAGTTATGGATAATGTTTTATCTGGTTTTGAAAAAGAGAACCCACAAATAAAAGTGACTTACGATAAGGAAGACCTCAAAGATTATAGAGATCGATTGGTAAGTAAAATTAAAAATGGAACCGGTCCTGATGTTTTTATGTTTCATAATACCTGGTACCCGGAATTGCAGGATGTTTTGCTTCCAATACCTTCGGAGGTTATTACCAAAGACAATTTCGAAAAATCCTATTATCCTGTTGCTAAAAAGGACCTAATAAAAAATGGAGCAATCTATGGCATTCCTATGAATATAGATACTCTTTCCTTGTATGTAAATTCTGATTTATTAAAACAGGCTGGTCAGACAGCTCCTAAAACTTGGAATAGTTTTATCGATGTTTCCCATGCTTTGACAGTTAAAGACCAAGCCGGAAATATAAAAACTTCAGGTGCTGCATTAGGGGCTTTTGACAACGTAGCTCATGCATCGGACTTGGTCTCGTTACTTTTCGTACAAGACGGAGTTGATCTTAATAGCTTTACTCCTGTGGATAGAATTTCTGACGCACTTAATTTTTATACATCTTTTGCCCGAGAAGATATCAAAGTATGGGACAACACTTTGGATCCTTCGGTTCTTGCCTTTACCAAAGGAAACCTTGCAATGCTTTTTGGTTTTTATTCGGATTACCAAAGCATAAAGTCGGCTAATCCAAATCTTTCGTTTAACGTGGTGCCGGTTCCGCAATTGACTGGACAGAATATAAATGTCGCAAGCTACTTTGCAGACGGCGTTTCTGTTAAGGGCACGCATCAAAAAGAAGCGCTGCTTCTTATGAAATATCTAGCCCGAAAAGAAACAGCTTCTAAGTTTTCCCAGCCTTCGCCGTTTTCTAGTGATGGCGATAAATTAAAAGGAACACCAACTTTTGTTTTTTCTTCACAAGGTGGGACTGCCGTGTCTTCGTATTTAACTAATCAGATCGATAACGGTTTGAATTCAAAACTAAGTTCTGCCCTTGGGACAGCTATTAACTCCATAATAAGTGGAACGGCTACTCCGGATTCTGCCGCACAAACGCTTCTCTCAAGTTTTTCACAGATTCTCGGGCAGGCCTCACCAAAATGATAGTTTTTCTGCAAAACTAGCCTCAGATTTTACTAGAGGCTTATTGACAATATAGCCCCTTTTAGATATCATAGCCACGAACTTATTAATTATCCCTCAGCAGTAATGTGAGGGATTTTGTTTTAAGCGACCAACATGGACGACAAAAAAATTTATTTAACCAAAGACGGACTAGGCGAACTCAAGAAAGAGTTCGATGAGTTGACTAATCTTAAAAGGCCCGAAGTTCTATCCAGAGTTGCGCAAGCAAGATCTCTGGGCGATCTGTCCGAAAACGCAGAATACGTTGCGGCGCGGGAGGATCTTTCTTTCATTGATGGAAGGATAGACGAACTGGAAGAGCTTTTGAAACAGGCAACTCTTATTTCCGAGTCTCATCAAAACCACATGGTAAAGTTGGGATCTAAGGTGGTTTTACACGCCAATGGGAAAAAACTCGACTATACAGTAGTAGGAGAATGGGAAGCTGACCCCACAGAAAAGAAAATATCACATAAATCTCCCCTCGGATTGGCTCTTCTTGGAAAAAGAGTCGGTGAAAAGGTAGAGGTTGAAGCTCCTGCCGGTAAAGTGGCCTACATGATTAAGTCCATCAATTAAGCAAGCTCGTAATTTTTTCGAATCTAGCCTCTATATATAGTATAATATGACTGTGGAAATGAAAACAGAAGGAAGGACTCCCCATCCAAGAAAAAATGATCCTCTTGAACAAAGAATCAGAAAGTTAATCGAAGAACAAGCATGCTCAACCGAAAAAGGCAAACAAATGTTCAGTAAGGTCAATAGTCTCCAGGTCGAATATTTTAAAAAAGCTCTTGCCTCCCTGGGCAATCCAGATCAAATCCACGAAGATACGCAAAAGTTACTAAAGGACTTAGCAGAAGCTACAAATTCGAAGATAGTAGATGGAAAGGAGAATCTAGCAGGAGTGCCAAAGGAATCTCCTGTCATGGTTGTCTCAAATCATTACGGAGGATTTAAATTAGTTATGATACCTCAGAATGTGCTCGGTATAGATGTGGGCCAGGAAAAAATTGATGATGTTCCACCGTTTCCTATTTATTATGCAGGCATTAAGCCCGTTGCGGATGAATTGGGGGATGAACTTTATGATGCCCATCTAGAGTTGCCTGGACCTCTACTAAAGATTCAAGAGGCAGCAGGGCTTTTGGTAATTCCCGAAAATGAAGGGATATATGAGGAAACAAAAAAAAGGACTCAAGAATTATTTTCCAAAAGACCTAATTCAATGTTGGTCGTTTTTTCTGAGGCAGGTACATCTGGGAAAAGAAATATGGGTGGACCTTACGATCTAGATAATCTGCATGGTGGGGCATTTAGTATAGCTCAAGAATTGAATGTACCGATATTGCCTGTTTGTCAGTATTTTAATCCAGAAAGTGGTTTTGAAATTGGAATTTTAAAGCCGGTGCTTTTTGATAGCGTTCCTGATAATGGAGATATTACTGCAAGAAAAGAATACTTTAATAGGATTGCTAACCAGACCCGCAGCGATATGCAAACGTGGCTTAACAGCAAAAAAACTTCTTAATCTGCTACAATAACCTCATGTTTTGGGCCGACAAAAAGGCAATGGAAATAATCGACTCGGGGAAATATAAACCTTATTGGGTCGATGATATGAAGACACCGTCCGGTAAGATTCATGTCGGTTCGCTTCGGGGAGTTGTGATTCATGATTTAATCTATAAAGCGTTAAAAGACCGGAATGTGGAAGTCAAATATACATATATTTTTGATGATCACGATCCAATGGACGATTTGCCGATTTATCTCCCACAGGAGTTTGAAAAATACTTAGGCATGCCTCTTTTCAAAATACCATCACCTGAAAAAGGATTTGAAAACTTTGCAAAATATTATGCTTTGGAGTTTAGGAATGTCTTTAGTGCTATTGATTGCCAGCCCGAAGTCCTTTGGTCTTCCGAAATTTATATGTCGGGCAAAATGAATGACGTTATAAAACTCTGTTTGGATAAAGCTCAAGTAATAAGAGATATATACGCTGAACTTTATAAAAAAGAAATTCCTTCCGACTGGTATCCCTTCCAGCCTTATTGCCCACAATGCGGAAAAGTTTCGACTACAAAAGTTACAGATTGGGATGGTGAAAAAATCTCGATTGAATGCGTTGTCGATAAGGTCAAGTGGACAAAAGGCTGTGGATATAAAGGAGAAATTTCTCCATTTAGTTCAAAAGGGAACTTGGTAGGTAAGCTTCCCTGGAAAGTTGAATGGCCCTGTAAATGGAGTGTTTTAGGAATAACGATTGAAGGTGCGGGCAAGGATCATATGTCTTCCGGCGGTTCTCATGATTTTGCAAAGCTGATTTGTGAGAGAGTTTTAAATTATGAAGTTCCGTATGCAATTCCATATGAATTTTTCTTGATTGAGGGAAAGAAAATGTCCTCCTCGAAAGGCTTAGGCTCATCAGCGGCCGAGATGCTCGAAATTCTTCCTCCGGAAATTTTGAGATTCCTAATGGTTAAAACCAGAATTGAAAGAGCAATCGACTTTAATCCCGGAGGAGACACAATCCCTAAACTTTTCGATGAATATCAGGAAGCTTCAAAATCTAAAGATCCGGACATGAAGAGAATTTTTGAATTATCACAGGTTTCAAAAAAAGAAGTTCCAAGTACAAGATTTATTGAATTGGTTCAAGCGATCCAAGCTCCTAATATAAAAGTTGAGGATAAAGCAAGGGATTGGATTCCATACGCAAAGATTTGGATAGATAGATTTGCGCCCGAGGAAATGAAGTTCAGTATTAAAGACGCTAAAGTCGAACTTACAAATGCCCAGAAAGAGTACTTGATAAAAGTTGCGGGTGAGCTCGATAAGGAGTGGACTGCGGAAGATTTACAAACAAAGCTTTATGAATGGGCCAAAGAAATGAAAATCCCATCCCAAAAAGCGTTTGCAGGGATTTATCTATCCTTATTTGGCAAAAGTTATGGTCCTAAAGCGGCTTGGGTAATTTTAAAGAATAAAGAGTTGATAAAAAGGAAATTCAAGTAAAGGTATGGACTCTAACTTAAATATTGAAAAAAGTGAAGGAAATAAAATAAAGTCTGAAGATGAAAAAAAATATGGAGAGTCAATTTATAATGAAGCAGCTGCGCTTCTTAGAGAATTTTTACCTCAAGCTTTACCCGAAGAGCCAACCGTAATTTTAACGAAAAATCTATTTGATCCAGCATACTTGGGAAAAGTTAGAGGAAAGCATTATATTGTTTTTCCTTCAGGAACTCAGCTGATGGCAGAAAATCTTCTCAATAATGCTGATCCAGAAAAAAAAGAAGGGCAAACTATTCATTGGTTCAGTATCTTTGGAATGGCTCATGAATTAATTCACCAAAAGCATGCGGAGATGGTAAAAGAATTTGGTGAGGTTGCGCGGCCTGATTTAAACTTAGATCCCAACGAGTCTGATCCTCAGTCTTTCACAGAATTATTAATTAAAGCAAGAAATGAAAAAGACAAAGAGGTCAAGAATTATGCTGGATCGAATAATTTATTTTACACAGTTGTTGAGGGAGTAGCTAATTTAGGAGAATTATATGTGATGAATAGGGTTTTAGAGAGAGTAGAGAAATCCGGTGACACTGACACTATTGAAAGATTACATGGTCTAAAAAAAGATAGACTAAAATTATTAGAGAAGAACAAAACAGATGCTGACTCTTATGATGGCATTTTTATAATGAGAAAACTTTATAGACAGTTTGGATTAGAGAGAGTTCCTGATTTGATAAAGTCTGTAGATTTAGCTGCATGTTCTAAAATTGCAAGAAATTCACCCGAATTTACTGAAATAGTAAAAGATCCATCTAAGTTACCTGGCTTAAAGTGAAAAAACTCCTTCTTGCTACAAAAAACCCTGGAAAAGTTAAAGAAATTTCAAAATTTCTTAAGGATTTAAATTTAGAAATAGTTTCGCTTAAAGATCTGCATGTTAAAGAAGACATCGAGGAAAACGAAAAAACATACAAGGCAAACTCACAAAAAAAAGCGATATTTTTCTCAAAGCTTACAAATCTTCCTGCAATTGGAGATGATGGTGGTTTGGAAATAGAGGCACTCAACGGAGAGCCTGGAATTCATTCAAGGCGTTGGCTAGGATACGCAGCAAGTGACGAAGTCTTAATTGAACATCTGAATAAAGTTATTAAACAAATTCCAAAAGGGAAAAGACAAGCAAGATTTATAGACGTTGTTTCTTTTGCGTTACCAAGCGGAAAAGTTTGGAGTCAGGAAGGAAAAGTTAAGGGAGAATTGGTTGATGACCCTCATTTAAAATTTCTTAAAGGATATCCATATAGAAGTTTTTTTTACATTCCTGAAATAAAAAAATTTTATCACGAGAGCGAATTGACCACCGAAGAAGAACGGATCTATAATCATAGGTATAAAGCCCTGGTGAAGATAAAGGAAATTATTAAAAAGGAGTTAAAAATATGATTGATATAAAATTAATCCAAGAAAAGCCGCAAAAAATTGAAAAATCCGCGAAAGATAAGGGCGTAATTATTAACGTTCAAAAAATAATATCTCTGGAAAAAGAAAAGAGCACAGTAAATATTGAAGTTCAAAAACTAAGAGAAGAAAGAAATGTAGCAGCAAGGAAAAAAAACATAGAAAAAGGAAAGAATTTAAAAGAAGAATTAGAGGGGAAAGAAAAAAAACTCAAAACACTGGAGAGCGAATTAAATATTGAGCTTCTAAAACTTCCAAACATTCCGGCGAGTGATGTTAAGGAAGGAAAAGATGAGTCGGAAAACGAAGTTGTTAAAAAAGTTGGGAAGCCAGCTGAATTTAAATTTACCCCAAAAGATCATTTAGAATTAGGGGAAGCTCTAGACATCATTGATGTTAGGAGGGCTGCAAAAGTTTCCGGGACAAGGTTTGCTTATCTTAAAAATGAAGGAGCACTCCTGGAATTTGCGCTGGTTCAATACGCAATGGATTTTCTAACCAAGGAAGGTTTTGCTCCGATTGTTCCTCCGGTACTTATAAAAAAAGAATTGATTCAGGACATGGGATATCTTGCATTGGGAGAGGATGAGATGTTTAAGACCAAGGATGAAAATTTATTTCTGGTTGGGACTGCGGAGCATGCGATTGTTCCAATGTATAAGGATGAAATTTTAATTAAAAAAGATTTACCAAAAAGATACGTTGGATTTTCAACATCATTTAGGAGGGAAGCCGGAAGTTATGGAAAAGATACTAAAGGAATATTAAGAGTCCACCAGTTTGATAAAGTTGAGATGGTTTCTTTTACGACTCCTGAAGAAGATGATAAGGAAAATGATTATCTTTTGTCTTTGCAGGAAAAATTATTTCAATCACTGGAAATTTCTTATCAAGTAGTAAAAATGTGTACCGGTGATTTAGGATTTCCGGCAGCCAGAAAATATGATTTGGAAGCATGGATTCCATCCGAAAAAAAATATCGCGAAGTTACAAGTGTTTCGACAACCACTGATTTTCAGTCGAGGAGATTGAATATTAAATATCAAGAAGGCAATGAAAAAGAATATGTACATATTCTAAATGGCACAGCTTTTGCGATAGGGAGAACAATTATTGCAATTTTGGAAAATTTTCAGCAAGAAGACGGTTCGATAAATATTCCAAAAGTTTTACATAAATATTTATCTTTAACAAAAATTACTTCTAAATCTTCATAAATATTAAAAATTTTTTCAAAAATGTAACAAAAATGTAATTTTTTGAGCATTTCAATTTATGTCGTCAATTCAATCTAAATAAATCATTTTGAAGCTAGCAAAATATCTTGACAAAATATATAAAATATTACATAAATGAATTATTCCAATTAAATATTTTTTAAATTAAATTAAAAAATATTTAAAAGAGGAGGTGAATCACTAACATGGCAAAGAAAAAGAAGAGAAAGAAGAGAAAGTAAAATTGGTAAGCTATTTGGAGCATTACCAATTGATCAGTTGGTAAACCCCTCGCTATTTTAGTGGGGGGTTTTTCTTTTGTGATAAAATGTCATTGTGTTAAATATATTTTCTAAGTTCTTCGATTCCAATGAAAAGGAAATAAGCAAAATTTCTCCTGTTGTTTTTGAAATAAATAAACTTGAAGAAAAAATTTCAAAACTGAAAGAAAAAGATTTCCTCGAAAAGACTAAAGAATTTAAAGAAAGAATTTCCTCAGGAGAATCACTCGATTTAATATTGCCGGAAGCTTTTGCCTTGGTCCGCGAAGCGGCAAAAAGAACAATAGGACAGAGGCATTTCGATGTTCAGTTAATGGCTGCAACTGTCTTGTCGCAGGGAAAAATAGCGGAACAAAAAACGGGAGAGGGAAAAACTCTGTCTGCCGTTCCGGCTCTTTATCTCCATGCTTTAACCGGAAAAAATGTTCACCTTGTTACCGTTAACGATTACCTTGCTCGCCGTGATGCCGGATGGATGGGCCCTATCTTTAAATACTTAGGGTTGTCAACGTCTTCAATTATTAACCAAGAATCTTTTGTTTATGATTCGGCTTACAAAAGTGAGGCGTTAGATTTTAGGTTATCGCATCTTCGCCCGGTCTCAAGAAAAGAAGCTTATGAAGTAAATGTTGTGTATGGGATAAATTCGGAATTTGGATTTGATTATTTAAGAGACAACATGGCGCAAGATTTAACCCAAATTGTCCAAAGAGGATTTTATTTTGCCATCGTTGATGAGGTCGATTCTGTTTTAATTGACGAAGCAAGAACCCCACATATAATTTCCGCTCCGGACGAAGCACCTACCCAAAAGTATTATGAATACGCAAAACTTGTCCAAAGCTTAACAACGGACTTGGATTATAAAGTTGATGAAAAGTTAAGAACTGCCCATTTGACGGATCACGGAATCTCGAAAATTGAAAAAATGTTTAATATACCCGACATTTACGAAAAAGATTTCGATACGGTTTATCATTTGGAAGCAGCCTTAAAGGCAATGACCCTTTTCCATAGAGAAAAAGATTATATCGTCAAAGACAATGAAGTAATTCTTGTTGATGAATTCACGGGAAGGCTAATGGTTGGGAGACGACTCTCGGAGGGCCTACACCAAGCATTAGAAGCAAAGGAAGGAGTTTCGATTCAGCGAGAATCAAAAACTCTCGCAACAGTTTCTTTGCAGAATTATTTTAGGATGTACGAAAGGCTTGGAGGAATGACAGGAACTGCAGTTACGGAAGCGGAGGAATTCCATAAAATTTATAAACTTGATGTCGTTGCAATTCCCACTCATAGGCCGATGGTAAGAAAAGACTTGCCTGATGCAATCTACAAAACCGCGAGAGCTAAGTTCTCCGCAATTGCGGATGAAGTAGAAAAGGCATATACAAAAGGCCAGCCGGTTTTAGCAGGAACTACCTCTATTGAAAAGAACGAAATGATTTCAGAGCTCTTACGAAGACGAGGAATAAAGCATCAAGTCCTAAATGCTAAGAATCACGAAAAGGAGGCGGAAATTATTGCAAGAGCAGGAGAAAAGGGAGCTGTAACAATTGCTACAAATATCGCAGGAAGAGGGGTAGATATTATTCTGGGTGGGGATACTCCAAAAGGAGAAGACGGAACAGATCAACGTGAAACTTCGGAGTGGAAAGAATGGGAGAAAAAACATAATGAGGTTGTTTCGCTCGGAGGTTTATACGTGATCGGAACAGAAAGACACGAATCAAGAAGAATAGATAATCAGCTGCGTGGAAGATCCGGTAGGCAGGGAGATCCGGGAAAATCACTTTTCTTTGTGGGGTTGGACGATGACATAATGAGAATTTTTGGCGGAGACACGATTGCAAATTTGATGACACGATTTAATATGCCCGAGGATGTCCCGATACAGCACCCGTTAGTTTCAAGAGCAATCGCCCAAGCTCAAGGAAAAGTTGAAGGACACAATTTTGACATTAGAAAGCATTTGGTCGAGTATGACGATGTTTTAAATAAACAAAGAGAAATAATTTATCAGAGAAGAAGAAAAGTCCTGGAGGATAAAGACCCTGAGGGAGTAAGAAAAGATGTAGAAGAAAAAATAACAAATGCTGTTTCAAACATTGTTATTACTAATCAAGCTCTAGTGGATAATCCTTCACAAAAAATCGTTGAAGATTTCTCAACCATAATCCCCTTTGATGAAAAGTCTATTGAACAGTTAACTAGACAAATAGACCAATTACCAAATCAAGAGGAAAAAATAAACTTTTTAACAACTCTCGCGAAAGACATCTACAAAAAGAGAGAAGAAGATCTAGGAAAGAGTTTAATTTTCCAAATCGAGAAATTTGTAACGTTGTCTGTAATAGACAGATTTTGGGTGGATCATTTGGATGCAATCGAAAATTTGAGACAAGGTATAGGCCTTCGAGGTTATGGGCAGAAAGATCCGCTGGTTGAGTATAAGAATGAGGCATTTAAGATGTTTGAGAGCTTAATTTCATCTATTGACGACGAAATTGTCCATACTATATATAAGGTACAGGTACAGCATGCTCCCCAACCAGTTACCCCTCAAAACGCTACAGAAAACATTACTCAGGAGGAGGTAAGTTCGCAAGGGGACGTGACGAAGAAAAAACCTGGACGAAACGATCCATGTTGGTGTGGTTCAGGGAAAAAGTACAAGAAGTGCCACTATCCAAACTAATTCAGTTTTGACTTTTAGAGCCGGAATTATCATACTGGACTAAATGTTGAGATTCTTCGTAATCCACCTAAAAATTCTCTTTAGAGATATTAAATATCATTTAGCCTACACTCTCTTTTTATTGGTGGTTTCCTTTTTGCTAGCCTATATATTTCTTCCCCAAATTATGAAAACCCAGTAATAAAATGTTTTCGCTAAAGCATCAAAACGCTATTAAGTTCCTTCGCAAAGACCCTATCTTAAAAAAAATAATTGATGCTGATAGTTTTCCGATTTTTGAAGATAGATCCAATGATCTTTTCGCCTCGCTTATTCGATCAATTGCAAATCAACAATTATCCGGCAAAGCTGCCGATACAATTCTTGGAAGATTTTTAAATTTATTCGGGAACAAATTTCCAAAACCCGAGGAAATCCTCAAAAAAACAGATGACGAGATAAGGGCGGTAGGTTTTTCTTACCCAAAGGTGAGGTATATTAAAGGATTGGCGTCTATGGTAGTAAAAAAGGAAATTGATCTTAAGAAATTGCCCAAACTCAAAGACGAAGAAGTTATTGCCGAGCTTATTAAAATAAAGGGCGTTGGAAAGTGGACTGCGGAGATGATTTTAATTTTTTCATTGGGAAGGCCAGATATTTTTTCTCTTGGAGATTTGGGGCTAGTGACCGCTGTATCCAGACTTTATAAGATAGATAGAAAAAATCTTAAAAAAATTGAAAAAATTTCAATCGGATGGAGTCCTTATAGAAGTGTTGCTTCGTGGTATCTTTGGAAAAGTTTAGACAACAGGCCGAAGGTCTAAGCGAAATTCATTAAGGTTAACTTTATCCTCGATAAATTCTACGCCCTCATTTAATAGTAATTTTTTTTGAATATCTTTTCCTCCGAAAGCATAACCTTGTGTGAGAGAGCCGTCTTTAAAAACGACTCTATGGCACGGTACTTCCTTGGTGTTTTTATTACCATGCATTGCGTATCCCACAACGCGGGGATTTATCATCAAAGCCTGAGCAACCTGTCCGTAAGTTAGTACTTTGCCTCTTGGGATTTTTGAAACTACTGAGTAGATCCGTTCAAAGGTTTTCATAGCTCCGTTTGGATTCTCTCTTCAATTTTAGCGAGTTTATCCTTTAGGGCTCTTTCAAGATCTACTCCAGTTGTTTGAGCAAGAACTATGGTCGTTATTATGACGTCTGCGAATTCTTCGTAGATATTTCTTTTATCGAATTTTCTCTGCTTGGCTTTTCTCTGGAGCTTAAGAACGCCCAAGATATCATTGCAAAGCTCACCAACTTCTTCGTTGAGCTTTACAGTTTCCACCAGAATTTCTCTTTCTTGTTTAGAGTAGATTTTGTACCCCGGTTTTATCTTAACGCTTAATTCTCTTATTTGGTCTTCTAACGTTTTGAGGTTCATCGCTTTCCATTTTAGCACAAATCGCCTACAATAAGGCTAATTATGGAAGTTCCAGAGGCAGAAAAAAGTTGGGATGGAAGAAAAATTTTAGCCTTTTTTCTTTTAATTGCCCTTCTTGGCTTTAGCTTCAAGGCACTTTTCCTTGATAAAAGCGGCTTAGATAATTTTAAACGCAAATCTATAGGAGTTGCAGGCGTGAGTGCTAAACAAGAGCCCGGTAATTCAACATCAAATGAATTAAAAAAAGGTGTTGAGAGCAAATTGAACGATTTGAGAAAAGAAGTCAATCAAATAAATGTTGTGGAAGTAGCAACATCAACTCCCGCAGTGCAAAAAGTTCTCAACGACATAAAGGGTATCCAAAATCTCCCCCAAAGCGAGGCAAAAAATGCCTGTCTCAAAATTTGCAGCGGGCTGTAAAAGGATATTATGGAACAGATAAAAAATAGAGCAGAAAGAGTTTTTTCAAAATTAAATACAGAGGATAAGAAAAAAAGAATTGATGCTTTGGAGAAAGAGAGCATGGACCCTTTGTTTTGGAAAGACTCCCAAAAAGCCGGTGAAAAAATGAAGGAGTTGGCAAATCTAAATAATGAATTAGGAAAATTGGATAAATTAAAAAAGTTAATCGACGAAAATAGATTAGAGGAGGCAGAAAAACTTCTGGAAGATCTCGAGACACTTTTATATTTTTCAAATCCTTATGATAAGTCAGGAGCGATACTTTCCATTCATGCGGGGCAAGGCGGAGTTGAGGCGATGGACTGGGCTCAAATGCTTTTCAGAATGTACACGAGGTTTTTTGAAAATAAAGGTTGGAGTTTTGATATTGTCGATGAGACTATCGGAGAAGAAGCTGGGCTCAAAAGCGTTTCGATGTCTGTTGACGGAGAATACTCCTATGGCTTCCTAAAGGGTGAAGCGGGAGTTCATAGATTAGTTAGGCAGTCCCCGTTTAATGCAGATAAACTAAGACAAACATCCTTTGCTTTAGTTGAGGTTATTCCTCAAATTTCGGATACCCAGGTTGAAATCAACGATCAAGATCTTGAATGGGATTTCTTTAGATCCGGAGGAAAGGGTGGACAGAATGTTAATAAAGTTTCAACCGCTGTCCGGCTCAAGCATAAACCGACAGGAATTATTGTTACGGCACAAAGCGAAAGATATCAGGGCAAAAACAGAGAATACGCCCTGAATATCTTAAGAGGAAAGCTTTGGCTTATGTACGAGGAGGAAAAAAGGAAGAAAGAAAAAGAACTAAAAAGCTACAAAACTCCCGGTTGGGGAAACCAAATAAGATCTTATGTTTTACATCCTTATAAAATGGTAAAAGATCTTAGGACGGGATTTGAGACTTCAAATACAGAGGCAGTTTTAAACGGTGATTTAGACGGTTTTATACAAAGCGAACTTGAAAAACTATCCCCTTAAGGGTTGATAAAAGGCAAAAATTGTGGTTTACTTAACACACAGAAAGTTTTGTTATGGAACCTACACAGCAAACTCAACCATTGCAACAGCCGCCACAACAGCTTCACGATTTTACGGGTATCAATAAGAAATTTTTTACATCTAGAGTTTTGGCTGTTCTAATAGTTGCGATAGCGTTAGGTGTTGTGACCGGCTTTATGTTTTCCAAGGGGAATGTTGTGGGAAGCGCCGTTACGCAAAATGGAGGAACCGGAACTATCGCCGTAACTCGTGGCGCAGTTATAGGATCGGGAGACGAAAAGATTTTCAAAGACACCGCAGAGGGAGTATTGAAAAAGGGCGGAATTGACGGAGAAGGTGCCTTCCATTTGGTTCGCTCGGGAGGCGACAGTCAAAATGTCTATCTTACGTCCTCGCTTGTGGATTTATCCCTACTTGTCGATCGCAAGGTTAAAGTCTGGGGTCAGACACAAAAAGCAAAAAGCGCCGGTTGGTTGATGGATGTTGGAAAAGTCCAAATCCTGGAATAGCCCATTAATGATAAAATTTCAAAATGTTTCGAAAAAATTTGGATTAGGAACCCACGCTTTAGACGACATTAATTTCTCCGTCGATAAAAACGAGTTTGTTTTTTTGGTTGGCCCCACAGGATCAGGAAAAACTACGATATTTAGATTAATAACCCGCGAATATCTCCCAACACAAGGATCGGTTCTTGTTGGCGAATGGGATATCTCAAGGCTCCCAAAAGAAAAAGTTCCAACTCTTAGAAAAAGGATCGGGGTAGTTTTTCAGGATTTAAAAATTTTGCAGGATAAGACGGTTTTGGAGAATGTTCTCCTGCCTTTGGAGATAGATAGAAAGGATTTGATCGCAGCTAAAAAGAGGGCAGAAGAGGTGTTGGGAGAAGTCGGGCTTTCGGAACATACGAATAAATTTCCAACTCAGCTTTCCGGAGGGGAGCTTCAAAGAGTTGCGATTGCCCGCGCTTTAGTTTTGTCTCCAGAAATTATCCTTGCCGATGAACCAACGGGGAATTTGGACCCTGCTACCTCTTGGGAAATAGTAAAAAAATTAATAGAAATCAATGAAAAGGGAACCACCATTATCATGGCAACCCATAATTTTGATATAGTAAAAAATGTGGATAAGAGAGTTATAGCTTTGGACAAAGGAAAGCTAGTTAGAGACGAGAGAAAAAAAGATAAGGAGGCAAAGAAACAATCATGAGCTTTATTAAAACTACAACACAAAACATAAGACGTTCTCCATATCAAACAATTGCGGCAATTGTAATAATGACGCTGACTTTTTTAGTCGTTTCTTTCTTCATTTTTCTTTTAGCCGGTTCATCCAGAATAGTTAGCTACTTTGAGTCAAAACCTCAGGTTACGGCGTTCTTCAAAAATGAGGCAAAGCAAGAAGATATAAATGATTTACAAAATAAGCTAAAGGAAACGGGGAAAGTCTCCAACGTTAAATTTGTTTCCAAACAAGACGCGTTAGCAATCTACAAGGAGCAAAATAAAAATGACCCTTTGCTTTTAGATCTGGTAACAGCGGATATTCTACCTGCGTCTTTGGAGATCTCAACTTATAAGATAGAAGATCTTTCGGCAATTTCCGAAACTCTTAAATCTTCGCCAATTGTCTCGGAGGTAATTTTCCAAAAAGATGTCGTCTCGACGCTTACATCATGGACTTCAGCCCTTCGGAAAATTGGAATGGCAGCAATCCTGATTCTTTCCTTGGTTTCCATATTTATGATAGTTACAATAATCGGAATTAAGATTTCTCATAGGAAAGAAGACATCCACATAATGAGATTAATCGGCGCAACCAGTTGGTATGTAAGATGGCCGTTTATTTTAGAAGGGATGTTCTATGGGGCTGTTGGCGCCTTTTCTGCTTGGGTATTATCAACCGTAGCACTTGTGGGAGCAAGTCCATTCCTTTCGGACTTTCTCAAGGGAATTCCAATTTTTCCCATCTCTCCAATTTTTTTATTAATAGTTTTACTCACTGAACTTATCATGGCTGCATTTTTGGGAGGACTTGGAGCTTATCTTGCAGTCCTTAGATATTTGTAAAATGCAATATGACAATGTTTCGAAAAGTTATTCTTTTAATCTTTCTTCTGTTTCTTTCGACTAAACTTCCGTATACTTTTGCCCAAACTGCGGATAATTGCCAAAATTTGTCACCTCAAGATAAGGTAACCTGTTATGAAAATAAAGTTAATGATCTGAGAGGCCAAGCGAACACACTTTCATCACAAATAGCTGTTATGGATAGCCAAATTAATCTAACCCAGGCCAGAATTGATTCAACAAAGCAGCAAATTTCAGATCTGGTACTAGATATAGATACTGCTAATAAAAAAATTACTAATCTTCAAAGTTCTTTAGATGATTTAGTCAAAGTTCTTCTTAATAGGATGGTTATAACTTATGAAGTTGGCCAAATTCAGCCGCTCCAAATATTAGCTACTTCCGGGAATGCAAGTAATTTTCTTACACGTTTGAATTATCTAAGGATTGCTCAAGCGCATGATAAACAGCTAATCTATCTAACCCAACAAGCAAAAAACGATTATCAAAACCAAAAGAACATTTATGAAGACAAAAAGAAAAAGATTGAAGCTTTAAAAAAACAGCTCGAGACCTATACTAATCAACTAGAGGAAAACAAAGCAGATAAGCAACAACTACTTGCTGAGACACAAGGTAATGAAGCAACTTATCAGCAATTATTGTCACAAGCTCGTGCGCAGTTGGCCGCTTTGTCTGGTTTCGCTTCCTCGGTTGGTATATCGCTCATTCCTCATAGAAGCCTTCCGAGCGGAGACGAGTGGGGAAATTATTATAACCAGAGAGATTCCAATTGGGGGAATAACTTTATCGGCTCTTCAGATATGACGATATCCTCTGTCGGATGTTTGCTTACCTCATACTCTATGGTTTCAAGTCATTACGGTAGTAATGCAACCCCGGCGGATGTAGCATCGAATAACTCCTACTTTTTTTCTGGAACTGCATATTTTAATCAGCCCGGTCCCGCACCTGCAGGACATTCTGTTAATTATGTAGCAAATCCTTCCGTTGATAGCTTAAAAAATGAACTAAGTGCCGGGCACGTGGTAATTGCTGGACTCTCCTCGAATGGTGGACCGTACCCCACTCATTATTCAGATCATTGGGTGGTTTTAAGAGCAGTTAATGGGGACAGCTTTAGTATAAATGATCCACTGTATCAAGATGGAATGAACTCTGTTTTGAGCAATCATTATTCCGGTTGGTCGATAATTGAGGCGAGGATATATCAATGATGTGAAAAAAGTATTATTAATTTTTAGAGCTTTGCTCGCAAGCTTCTGCCTATTCCTCTTTTTCTTCTTTTATTTTTTCCCTCAAAAAGCCCTCGCAGTTGCAGTTACGGTTACGGATGCTCCCTCGGCTGTCTTTACGGATCCATTTGATGTAGAAGTCAAAGTATCAAGTGGTTCAGCAAATACAATGAATTATCTCAGAATAAATTTATATAAAAACGGCTCGACTAATTATTTTGGATATACTTTTAATGGAACCGATTGGCATAACGACTCAACTTACACAAATTATTTACCAATAATATTAGATTCAAACGGAAATTGGAGCGGAATAGTAAAGGGGAAACTTGACGTAGCATCTACGTTTTATGATGGGTCTGGAAGCTATGGATTAAAAGTCAGGAGATATACTGCCGGTGGCACTTATATCTGGTCGAATGAGAATTTATTGACTATCGATGCAGCAACTCCGACACCTACTTCTTCTCCGAGTCCAAGTTTAACTTCAACTTCTTCGCCAATAACAGCATCCCCAACATCAACCGCTAAAAATTCACCAGTTCTTACTTCCAGCACGATTGGTACAAAGGTTGGAGCGGATTTTACAAAAGATATAACAACTGGGGCAGACGTTCTGGGGACTAAGTCTTCTTTTGCTACGCCAAAGACCGTAAAGGAAGAAGTTAAAACTCTTGCAGATTCGGAAAATAATTTATCGAAAATATTTATTGGTGTTGGGGCTATAATAATTCTTGCGTCTCTGGGGTTTTACATAAAGAGCAAATGGATAAAACAGTTGTAACAAAAAGTGTCGAAGAAACACAGAAACTCGGTGAGGAATTAGCTCATAATCTATACAATAACTTTCTTGCCTTGTATGGCGATTTGGGAAGCGGTAAGACAAGTTTTATTCAGGGTTTAGCACGGGGATTGGGAATTCGGGAAAGAATTACATCTCCGACGTTTATTCTAATCAGAAAACACGAGATGAGTTCAAGCAGAATTTTCTATCACGTAGATCTGTATAGAGTCGAGAACGACGAAAGTATTAACGAACAATTGTCAGAATTAATAGAGGATGACAGTAGCATTGTTGCTGTTGAATGGGCGGAAAAACTCAAGAATTTGCCGAACAAAAGAATAGACATTTGGTTCAAACATCTAAATGGAAATGAAAGGGAAATAAAATTTAACAGTCATGAATGATCTTCAAACCGCAATAAAAATACTCAATGACGGAGGAATTATAATTTTTCCAACAGATACTGCTTTTGGAATAGGATGCAGAATCGATAAAGACGAAACGATTAAAAGATTATTCAATATTAGAAAAAGACCGGTGAATCAAGCGACGCCAGTTTTAGTTAGTTCAATAGAGATGGCAAAAGAGTATGTTGAGGAAATACCGAATGATGTCCAAAATCTTATGAAATTGTATTGGCCGGGAGCATTAACAATAGTTCTTCCGTGCAAAACGGAAAAAGTTCCCGAATTGGTTCGTGGCGGAGGATCGACTATTGGAATTCGCGTGCCAAACCATGAGACCACAATTGAACTTATAAAAGGCGTCGGTGTTCCGATTCTCGGTCCATCTGCAAATTTCCATGGCGAAGATACACCGTACTCTGTTCAACAGTTGAATTCTGAACTTGTCAAATTGGTGGATTTCGTACTACCAGGTGAAACAAAACTCAAACAAGCCTCGACGGTTATTGATTGCTCGCAAAACCCCTGGAAAATTTTAAGAGAAGGAGCAGTTAAAATTGACCTATGACAATTTTATATATCGATACTACAAATAAAGACGAAGTCATATTAGAACTTGAAGTTAATGGAGAGAAGTTCAGTAAAAAAAATAAGATTTTGCAAAACAAGAAGGAAGTTGCGTTAAACCTTGTAAGCAGCTTTCTGAAGGAGCATAAATTGACGCCTCAAGATCTTACGGAAATAAAAGTTAATCCCGGCCCCGGATCATTTACAGGAATAAGAGTCGGGGTTTCGATTGCTAACGCGATGGGTTTTTCCTTGAAGATTCCCGTTAATGGAAAAATTGGCCAATCGGTTTTACCGGTGTATACTTAAATTGTATGAAGAATTTCTTCCACGATTTGTTTTTTCCTCATTTTCATAACAATTTCAGGTCCAAACTTTTACACCACAGGGTAATCCTTCTTTTTATCGTCTTACTATTTTCGGGTACGTTTTTCCTCTCTTTTGTTAAAGCAAATTTCCCCCAAGTTCTCGGAATTTCCTCGGATGTAACGACGGAACAATTGTTGAGCTTTACTAACCAAAAGAGACAAGAAGATGGCGCAGGGGCGCTGTCTCTAAATGACAAGCTAAACAAGGCAGCAAGCGACAAGGCTCAGGATATGTTTGCCGAAAATTATTGGGCTCATAATTCCCCAACCGGCAAAACCCCCTGGGTTTTCATAAAAAATGCAGGCTACCAATACGTTTACGCGGGAGAGAATCTTGCAAGAGGTTTTACCGATTCAAAGTCGGTTGTTGATGCTTGGATGGCTAGTCCCGAGCACAGGGAGAATATGTTATCGAGAAATTATAACGAAGTAGGGTTTGCTGTCAAAAATGGAACTCTTTTGGGTGAGGATACTGTTTTGGTGGTTGAAATGCTTGGAAATACAAGTTTTGCCCAAAACTCAATCCCAAGTGTCGCAAGGTCTGCTCAGGAACCTGTGCCGGTTGTTTTGAATTCCAGCAACCGGCCACTGATTGATAGTGTTTCTCTTTCCCGGAATATAGGAGTAGGCATAATTTCACTTTTTATTCTGGTTTTAAGCGTCGATTTTATTGTTATTGAAAGAAAAAAGGTGACAAGATTCGTAGGGCATAATTTAGACCATGTACTATTTTTGTCGCTTATTCTATTAATGATATTCATAATTGCAAGAGGAGTGATACTGTGAAAAGACATGTCTTTTATTATTTTTTCCTTGTCCTAATTCTGGTCTTGGGATTTTTGATAGCGGCTGCTTCGCCCGACAAACAATTTCAGGCTATGACTATCACAATCACTTCGCTTTTTTATATTCTATGGGGGATAGTCCACCACCACATACATCACGATTTGACTGCTAAAATTGTGGTAGAATATACGCTAATGGCAGGGCTCGGAGGCGCCGTTATCTTCTTTATTTTAAAAGGAGGATTTAATCTTTGATTTATGAAAGGTGTAATCTTAGCAGGAGGTTTGGGCACGAGGCTTTATCCTCTGACTCACGTATCAAATAAGCATCTTCTTCCGGTTTACGATAAGCCAATGATTTTTTATCCTATACAAACTCTTGTTAACGCGGGAATTAAAGATGTTCTTATCGTTACATCCGGGCCGCATGTCGGACATTTTTTGGGAGTCCTAAAAAACGGAAAAGAGGTAGGGCTTAGACATTTGGAATATGCATATCAGGAAAAACCGGATGGAGGAATTGCAGATGCTCTGTCTCTTGCGGAGGATTTTGCAGACGGAGAAAGCGTGACCGTAATTTTAGGCGACAATACTACCGATGCGGATATCTCGGAAGATGTTAAGAACTTCAAAGGCGGGGCTTTAGTATTCCTAAAAGAAGTCGAAGATCCGCAGAGATTTGGCGTTGCTCAAGTCGAGGGAGATAAAATTAAAGAAATAGAGGAGAAGCCTAAGGATCCAAAAAGTAACCTAGCGATTACCGGGCTTTATATTTATGATTCGAAGGTTTTTGATCATATAAAAAATATAAAACCATCTGGGCGCGGAGAATTGGAAATAACCGATGTAAACAAGGAATATCTTAAAGAAGGAAAACTTAATTGGACAAAGCTCAATGGTTTTTGGAGCGATGCCGGAACCTTCGATAGTCTTTTCCAATCGGGTTCCTTCTGGGCAACTAAGAAAAAGTAACTCAATGAAGATTCTTGTAACAGGTGGAGCCGGATTTATCGGCTCAAATTTTATACTCTACTGGATCAAAAATCATCCCGAAGATCAAGTTATAAATTTGGATAAGTTGACTTATGCAGGGAATTTAGAAAATCTTAGGGATATTGAGAGCTCAAAAAACTACAAATTTGTAAAAGGTGATATTTGCGACACCCAGACAGTAAATAATCTCATGGCAGGAATCGATACTGTTGTTCATTTCGCAGCAGAAAGTCATGTTGATCGCTCAATTTCAGAACCTTCGCCTTTTGTTACAACTAATGTTTTAGGAACCCAGATTTTGCTCGATGCTGCGCTAAAAGCAAACGTAAAAAGATTTCATCATATATCTTGCTATGATGAAAAAACGCGGGCTTTAACAAAAAGAGGTCTTAAGTATTATTGGGAATTAGAAAAAACAGATGAGGTTTTGACCCTCAATATGCAAACGAAAAACATGGAGTGGAAGAAGATAGAAAAAATTATTATACAAGATTATCAAGGGGATATGATAGCTATTAATTCCAATAAATTACATATGAAAGTTACACCAAATCATAGAATGCTCCTGCAGACGACTAAAACAAAGAAACTTATATTCAAAGAAGCTCGTCAACTTGGATCAGTAAATTCTCTCCCGGAGGGAGTATGGGAAAGCAACGTAAAAATTAATAAAAACTTCATGTATCTACTTGGGGTTTTTATAGGAGATGGTTTTCTTGCCTATCAAAAAAAGAAATTCACCAATAAATCTGGCTTAAGTAAAACTGAATATGTGTATCAATCAAGAGATTCTCAAACAGGTCAGTTTTTAGCTATGAGCCATATCGGATATCAACAGCATACAATAAGTCATTCATATAGAGTATTTTTGGATATACCAGTTAAAGATAAGGGGAGAAATAGACTGGAGAAAACACTTACAGATTTAAAAATTAATTGGCATGCTCACACTGGAAAAGCTGGTGAGCACTTATACTTTTCTTCAAAATCTTATTCGGGCATACTCAAGGATTGCGGAAAAGGAGCACTGAATAAAAAAATACCTGAATGGGCGTTGGAAGCAGATAGAGAAAGTTTACAAGCGCTATTTGATGGATTAATTGATTCAGATGGATCCTGGAACAATAATCCGAGATTATATACATCAAGCTGGAGATTGGTAGAAACATTTTCCGAGCTTTGTATAAAACTAGGTATTACACCCCATGTATTTGAGAGAAAGATCGAAGGAAATTATTATAAAGGGAGATTTATAAAGGGAAAGAAAAGCTATGTCATAACTGTTACAAGGCAACATAGATCGATACGAATAAGCAAAGAATTACAACAAGTATCAAAAAGTTATTATAATGGGAAAATTTGGTGCATTAAGGTTCCGCTAAATAAAAACTTACTTGTAGAACGAAATGGAACATTTGTTTTTTGTGGCAATACGGACGAAGTATTTGGTGCGCTTACCCTTGAGTCAAAAGAAAAATTCAATGAAAAAACAAAATACGATCCAAGAAGTCCTTATTCGGCAACCAAAGCAGGATCCGACCATTTGGTAAATGCCTATTATCATACTTATGAGCTTCCTATTACTATTACAAATTGTTCAAATAACTTTGGTCCATATCAGTTTCCGGAAAAGTTAATTCCTCTTGCTATTACCAATTTGTTGGAAGAGAAAAAAGTTCCTTTATATGGGGATGGTCTTTACGTCAGAGATTGGCTTTATGTCGAGGATCATGTAAGAGCGATAGAGATAGTTTTAGAAAAAGGGAAAATAGGTGAAACCTATTGTGTTGGAGGAATGACGGAAGATATGAATCATTTGACTTTAATAAAAAAGATTTTGAAAATTTTAGGAAAAGATGAAAGTTATATTGAGTTTGTAAAAGACAGACCCGGACATGACAGAAAATATTCTGTTGATTGGTCTAAGGTTAAAAATGAATTGGGATGGCATCCGATGCATAACTTTGATGAATGGTTGGAGAAAACTATCGATTGGTACAAAAAGAATGAGGACTGGTGGAAGAGAATAAAAAGCGGAGATTATAAAGATTACTATAAAAGACAATATAATGCATGAAGATTTTAGTTACAGGGGGATCAGGTTTAGTTGGATCGAGAATTGTAGAACTTCTAAAAGACAATTACGAATTTGATTCCTCGACAGAAGATATAACCCAAAAGGACTCAATTCAAAATCGCATAGAAAATTCAAATGCCCAAATAGTTCTTCACTTGGCCGCAAAAGCCCATGTTGACGGTTGCGAAGAAGACAAGAATCTCGGAGAGCAAGGGGAAGCATGGAAAATAAATGTTGAGGGAACAAAGAACGTTTCCGAGGCATGTTTAAAACTCAAAAAAAAATTGATCTATGTTTCGACTGATTTTGTCTTCGATGGGGAAAAGGAAAGTTATGTCGAAGACGATACGCCCAATCCCATAAATTGGTACGGAAAGACAAAATACGAAGGAGAACTTGCTGTTCAAAATTCCGGAGCGGAATATATAATTGCAAGAATTGCTTATCCGTATAGAACGAAGTTTGTCCGGACTGATTTTATTAGAGCGTTGATTGAAAAATTCAAAAAAGGCGAAAACCTCACGATGGTAACAGACCATATTATGGTCCCTACGTTTATCGATGATATTGCCTTTGCGTTAGACTCACTTGTTCAAAAAGAACAAACCGGAGTATTCCATGTTACGGGGAGCCAGCCCATTTCTCCTTTCGATACGGCAGTTTTAATTGCCGATACATTTGGTTTTAGTAAATCTAAGATTGCTAAAACAACGAGAGCAGATTATTTTAAAGGAAGAGCTGAAAGGGGTTTTCATTTGAACCTAAAAAATGATAAAATTAGTAGATTGGGGATCAAAATGAAGACCTTGCAAGAAGGTCTTCTTGATTTCAAAAGTCCCTAAATAAATTCATGACATTAACATTCGTAGGGCATGGTTACGTCGGACTAGTAACTGCTGCGATTTTCGCAGATCTAGGGAATACCGTTTGGGTAATTGGGCACACTAAAGAAAAGGTCGAGAATTTAAAAAAAGGTATAATCCCAATTTTTGAGCCGGGACTTGCGGAACTTGTAAAAAGAAACGTTAAAGCAGGAAGACTCAATTTCACCCTAGATTATTCTTCGGTCAAAGATTCACAAATTGTTTTTATTGCTGTAGGAACTCCATCCACAAAAACAGGGGATGCAGATCTCTCGGTAGTCCTTGAAGTAGCCGAGAAAATTGGCAGAAATCTTACAAATTACACTGTAATTGCAACAAAAAGCACCGTTCCCGTGGGAACTTATAGAAAGGTTAAGCAAATTATTAACGAAGTAAAGCCTAAAGGTGTAGAGTTTGATATTGCTTCGGTTCCGGAGTTCTTAAGAGAAGGAAGTGCCCTATCAGACACTTTGAATCCGGATAGAGTTGTTATTGGTACAGAAAACGACAGAGCGAAAGATCTACTTATCGAGCTTCATAAGCCAATACAAGCTCCATTTGTTCTAACAAATTTGGCTACTGCTGAATTAATAAAATACGCTTCCAATTCATTTTTGGCTACAAAAATTTCCTTTGCTAATGCTATCGCTAAACTCTCCGAGCTCGCCGGGGCCGATGCTTTGAAGGTATTAGCCGGAGTTGGTATGGATAAAAGGATTGGTAAATATTTTCTTTCTCCGGGTCCAGGTTATGGAGGAAGTTGTTTCCCCAAAGACGTCAAGGCATTAATATCAATTTCCAAAGATTATGATTATGCCTTTAATCTTTTGGAAGAAGTCGAAAGAGTAAATGATAGAGCAAAGAGAGACGTTGTCCAAAAGGCAAGAAAAATGGTTGGGGATCTTAGGAACAAAACTGTTGGCATTCTTGGTCTTGCATTTAAACCGAACACTGACGATATGAGGGACGCTCCATCAATTACAATCATAGATCTTCTCCAAAAAGACGGGGCAAAAATTAAGGCGTACGATCCGCAAGCGGAGGAAAATGCTAAAAATATTTTCAAAAATGTTGACTTGGTCAGCGATCCTTATCAAGTGGCAAAGGGAGCAGATTTAATAATTCTTCTTACCGAATGGAATGAGTTTAAGGAAATGAATTTAAAAAAACTCAAAGAAGAAATGAAATCTCCAAACATAATTGATGCTAGAAATATTTTTGATCCTGGAAAAATGAAAAAAGCTGGATTTTCATATCAAGGAGTGGGAAGATGAATCTATGAAGAGAGCACTTATTACCGGTATAACCGGACAGGACGGTTCGTATCTGGCGGAGCTTCTCTTAAAAAAAGGCTACAAAGTTTATGGCCTGGTGAGAAGGCTAAGTACCCCGAATATTGAAAATATTAAGCATATTGTAGACGATATCGAGCTTCTTTCAGGGGATCTTCTCGATCAAACTTCTTTAACAGAAGCGGTTAATGCTTCGAAGCCGGATGAAGTTTATAATCTTGCGGCTCAGTCTTTCGTAAAAGCCTCCTTTGACCAAGCCGTTTTAACGGGTGAATTTACAGCCCTTGGTGTCACGAGAATCCTTGAGGCAATAAGAAACGTTAATAAAAAAATAAAATTTTACCAAGCATCCTCTTCGGAGATGTTTGGAAAAGTATTAGAAACTCCTCAAAAAGAAACTACCCGTTTTTATCCCAGGAGTCCATACGGAGTCGCGAAAGTTTATGGCCACTACATTACCCTCAACTATCGAGAAAGTTACGATATGTTTGCTTGCTCCGGAATATTGTTTAACCATGAATCTCCAAGGCGTGGAATGGAATTTGTAACAAGAAAAATAACAAATGGCGCCGTAAGAATTAAATTGGGTAAACAGAAAAAACTGATCCTTGGAAGTCTGGAGCCAAAAAGAGATTGGGGATTCTCCGGTGATTATGTTGAGGCAATGTGGTTGATGTTACAACAGGAAAAACCCGATGACTATGTAATAGCTACCGGAGAAAATCATTCCGTTAAAGAATTTGTAAAGTTGGCATTTAAAGCAGTTGGAATTGATGACTGGGAAAAATATGTTGAATATGATAATCCACTGCACAAGAGGCCTGCAGAAGTAGACTATCTGATTGGTGATGCAAGCAAAGCACGTAGGGTCCTGGGTTGGATACCCAAAACAAGTTTTGGAGATCTTATAAAAATGATGGTTGAAGCGGATTTACAACTTGAGAAAAATAGGTAAATTTATGCAAACTGCTGTCGTTGCCGGAGGAGCAGGATTCATCGGTTCCCACTTATGCAATTCTCTTCTTGAAGAAAACTTTTTAGTTTATTGTATTGATAATCTTGTAACCGGTGACAAAAAAAATATCGAAGAATTTCTCGACAACCAAAATTTTAAATTTATCGAAAAAGACGTAACTTCTAAGTTAGATTTATCGGAAAAAATTGACTTTGTATTCCATCTGGCGTCTCCCGCGTCCCCAAGCAAGACAAATCCTAAAAGCTATATTCACATGCCAATCGAAACTCTTTTGGTGAATTCTTTGGGAACTCAAAATCTTTTAGAATTTGCCAAGAAAAACAACGCAAAATTTGTTTTTGCATCTTCTTCGGAAGCATATGGGGATCCGAGCGTTTCGCCTCAAAGCGAGGACTATTTCGGAAATGTAAACCCTGTCGGAATCCGTTCCGTCTACGATGAAGGGAAAAGATTTGGAGAAGCAATGACGATGGCTTATTTTAGAAAGTTTGGTTCAGACGTCAGGATTGCGAGGATTTTTAATACGTACGGGCCCAAAATGCCGGACGATGGAAGAGTAATTTTTAACTTTATAAAGCAAGCTAAAAAGAACGACCCCATTACCGTCTATGGGGATGGATCTCAAACCAGAAGCTTGTGTTTTGTTGACGATATGGTTTTGGGGCTTAAAAAATTGATGTTTACTAATGAAGCAAAAGGTGAAATTATTAATCTAGGAAATCCTTTGGAACTGACTGTTCTTGAAATCGCTAATAAAATTTTGGAATTGACAAATTCCAAGTCTAGGATAGATTTTGAAGAATTGCCGGAGGATGATCCAAAGAAGAGGAAGCCGGACATTTCTAAGGCAAAAATGATTTTGGGATGGGAACCGAAGATTGCGGTAGAGGAAGGATTAAAGAAGACAATCGAATATTTTCAAATATGAAAGTTGTAGTAATAATTCCTACGTATAACGAGAAAGGTAATATAGAAAAGTTAGTCGAGATCTTGGAGAAGGAAATTTTCCCAAAGATAAAGAGCCATAATATGAACATTTTAGTTGCGGACGATTCTTCGCCGGATGGGACTTCAACTGTTGTTAAGGAGCTTGCTAAAAAGTGGAAGAATATTGAGCTCTCTGTTGGTGAAAAACAAGGTTTAGGTGCTGCCTACGTTAGGGCAATGACTTATGCTATAGAAAAGATGGGAGCCGATGTGATGTTTGAAATGGATGCTGATCTTTCCCATGATCCTTATAAAATTCCTCAGTTTTTAGAAAAATTGGATAATGGTTTTGATATGGTTGTCGGAACAAGGTATAGCGAAGGAGGATCAATTCCTGCAAACTGGCCTATTCAGCGTAAGGCATTCTCTGTTTTTGGAAATCTCCTGGTTAGGACAATTCTAATGAGATTTAAAATTCATGACTGGACAGGCGGATACAGGGCATTGAAAAAGGAAGTTTTCCTAAAAGAAAAACAAGAGCTGACTTCTTTTAAAGGGTATACTTTTCAAGTTTCTTTTTTGCATAAGGCTGCAAGGGATGGGTTTAAGATAGGTGAAGTCCCAATAAATTTTACCGATCGAACTTTGGGTCGTTCGAAAATTGCTCCTACCAAATATATTGTTGACCTTCTCAAATACATCATAATCGCACGGATAAAAGAAATTGTCACCGGGCCATTCGGGAAGTTTTTGGTAGTTGGAGGAACAGGATTTATTATTCAACTCCTCGTTTATCGTGCCTTAATTTCAAAATCAACTCTTCCTCTCGGATTATCAAATCTTTTAGCCGCCCAGCTTGCAATTTTCTCGAACTATAATCTTAACAATTTGTGGACCTTTAGACATGCAAAAGCAAGCAATCCAATTTTATACTTTAAAAAAATGGTATTCTTTTTTGCAACGTCAAACATCGGTGTACTCATCATTCAATCTGGATTAATTCAATTAGGAGAGATACTATTTGGTAGAGATTTTCCTCGTCCTTACATATATTTTGTCTTAGCTACCGGAGTCTTGCTTATTTATAACTTCACTGTATACAGCCGAATTATTTGGAAAAACTCTTCGAAATGAGGAAAAAAATCGAGTTCCTGATTCTTCCCACGATTTTAATTGTCGCAGCTTTCTTTCGACTTTACAGAATTTCCGATTACATGACATTTTTGGGGGACGAGGGAAGAGATGTTCTTGTAGCAAAGGGAATTTTAGAGGGACATTTAACGCTTCTTGGCCCTCGAGCTTCCGCGGGAGATTTTTTTCTAGGTCCTATCTACTACTATTTTATGGCTCCATTCTTATGGCTTTTCAAACTCGATCCGGTAGGGCCTGCAGTCATGGTTGCTCTTATTGGAATTGCCACCGTTTTTCTAATTTATAAAGTCACCAAAGAATTTTTCGGGGTGCGTGCGGCTATTTTTTCCTCGGCACTTTATGCAATCTCCCCTTTGGTAGTTGCGTATTCCAGATCTTCTTGGAATCCAAACCCAATGCCTTTTGTTTCTCTCCTAACTTTATATTTAACCTATAAATCGGTTCAAAGCCCATCCTTTAAAAAATTTATTTCAATAGGAGTGCTCCTTGGGATAGCCCTACAGCTTCATTATTTAGCTATCTTCTTAATAATTATCATCGGTACGTATATTTTCACTGCCGACTTTTATCTAAAAAAGAAAATTAAGCTGTTGTTTAGCGAATATCTTCAGGTTCTACTCGGATTTCTAATTGGATTTTCTCCCTTCTTAGGTTTTGAGGTAAGACACGGTTTCCCAAATATTAAAACGATCATTGGTTTTATTTTCACAAACACTTTCCAGAAAGGCTACGGCGACAACGTATCATTTGTTTACATTGTTAAAGACGTATTCTTCAGGCTGTTTGGGAAATTGGTTACGAGTTTCCCCCCCAACGATCACTTCTCGTGGTATAGCCCTTCGCAGATTTCGATCTGGCAATATTCCACGGTTTTGTTGGGAATACTTTCTGTGTTTTTTATTTTTAAGGCCAAGTCCAGGCTAGTAAAATTTTTGCTTGAGATTTGGATTTTCTTTGGAATCTTTCTATTCGGATTCTATAAGAAACCAATTTACGATTATTATTTCGGTTTTATGTTTCCTCTTCCTTTCATACTTGTGGGGAATTTCTTATCCAGGACGTTTGAGTTTAAAAATTTATTGTTCAAGATTCTATCGATAGGTATATTCATAGCTCTTATTCTGGTCAATCTTTCCGGGGCGCCGTTTAGATTTGAACCCAACAGGCAAAAAGACCAGGTCAGGAAAATTTCTGAGTTCGTTTTAGCAAGAACCGATGCTAAGCCGTTTAATTTCGCACTCATAACAGCGCATAATTCGGATCATGCTTATAGATATTATTTTGAAATCCTAGGTCACAAACCCGTACAGATAGAAAATATAATGAACGATCCGAAAAGAACTACTGTCACGGATCAGCTGCTTGTAATTTGTGAAGATACAACCTGTAAGCCTCTGGGTTACCCACAGTTTGAGATTTCAAATTTTGGAAGAGCAAATATAGCAGGCGAGTGGGATGTTTCGGTTGTAAAGGTTTTCAAATTAGTCCATTACACCGGAAAATAAGCGAAGCTTGCGACCTGAGGGTCTAAAAAGAAAACCCTCGTACTAGAGCAAGCTTTAATACGAGGGCTTCATAAGCTTCAAAAGAAACTTTAAGCAGAACCAATTCTGTACATTCCTGTACCACAAACTGGGCATTTTCCTTTCATTGCAGGTTTACCATTTTTCATAGTAACCTTAACTGCTGCTGGGTCGTCTCTCTTTGCTCTACATTTAACACAATACATTGATGCCATATTAAAATATCACCTCCTTTATCAATACGAAATCCACAAATTAATTAAGTGATTCTTTAAAAAGAGAAAAAGAACTATCTGAAGCATTAAAATGACGAAGGTAATAGACATTGTTTTCCTTAGATCTTTGATAACTAAGGTACGAGTATCTGTTGTGACTTTTTGAACCGAAGGGTGGATAGTTTGAATCTTTTCGAATCTGTAGAGAAGGCGTTGGTCAGAAAGCGTTTTTTCTTTCAAAGTTTTCCTAGCCATGTTGTGAGGCTAGATTACACTATTGACACGAGGCTGTCAAGAGGCTAATATGTATGAATAACTATGGTGTCCAATTTAGTGTTGCTAGGGGGCGCGATTTTTTTTATTTGGCTCTTAATACTATCAATCCTAACTTGGAACATAATTTCTCACTATAACAAACTCACAGCCGGCACAACGCAACGAACACTAAAATCGGTTCTGGAAAATCTTCTTAAAGATATAAATTTTACAAAAAAAGAACTGGACAATTTAAAAAACTATTGCAATACTATTCAAAAGGAAGGACTTTTACATATACAAAAAGTTGGTCTGTTAAGATTTAATCCTTTTAAAGACACGGGAGGAGATCAAAGCTTCATATTGTCTCTTATAGACGGAAAAAATACGGGTGTAATAATTTCGGGACTTTACTCAAGATCGGGAACGAGATGGTATGCAAAAAGAATCGTTGATGGAAAATCTGTAGATCACGATCTTTCGGAAGAAGAAAAAAAAGCTTTAAAGGAAGTTTCGGGAAGTTAAAAAAATGCCAAAAATAGATAAAAGAAAAACAACGATCGTAATTTTAGCACTGGCAGTTTATTTTGTGGTAGCCGGTCTTTCTTATTTCGTATTCTCCAATTTTTCAACTAAGATAATAAATACATCAACTCCTTCTGCGCTTACCAAAATTAGTGGTGATAAGTTGGTATTTAATGAAACCGCTCCCAAAACCGAAGCGTGCCCCTTGAATGGAGCTTTATATTCCAAAGAGCAGAAAAATTGGTGGGAGGGCCATCGTCCTTTGGGAGTAATGATCGAGAACCATCAAAACGCGAGGCCACAATCTGGATTATCGTCAGCAGACGTTGTTTACGAAGTGGTGGCAGAGGGTGGAATAACAAGATTTCTTTCGGTTTTCTATTGCCAGGATGCCGGAACCGTGGGCCCGATAAGATCTGCTCGAACTTACTTTTTGGATTTTATCTCGGAGTACGGAACAAATCCTTTATATACTCACGTGGGGGGAGCAAACCAGCCCGGCCCGGCAGATGCTCTATCTCAAATCGATAGTTATGGTTGGGGAGGATACAACGACATGAATCAGTTTTCAATTGGATTTCCAACCTTCTGGAGAGATTACAACAGGTTGGGCCATCCGACAGATACGGAACATACAATGTATTCCACAACTCAAAAACTTTGGGATTATGCAAAAACAAATCGTGGGCTTTCAAACGTAGATAAAAACGGAGATTCTTGGGACCAAGGGTTTGTTTCTTATAGTTTTAAAGACGATGCCTCTCTTTCGGACCGGCCGGCAGGCCAAAAAGTACATTTGGAATTCTGGTCAAGTACGCCGGATTATTTTGTAGATTGGAATTATGATAAAACTTCAAATACATACAAGAGAGTGAACGGAGGACAGCCGCATATAGATTTGGATAACAAGCAACAGCTCTCGGCGAAGAATTTGGTAATTTTGTTCATGCAGCAGTATAATGCGAACGACGGATACGAGAACAACGTCCATCTGCTCTACGGGGATAAAGGAACCGGAAATGCAATTGTAGTTATGGATGGCAAAAAAATTAATGCGACATGGAGAAAAGACAAGCGAACTTCAAGAACTTTGCTTTTTGATAGCAATGGTTCGCCGATTAAATTAGACAGAGGTCTCATTTGGTTTAGTATTCTGCCCACGGATGGAGTTGCCTCTATAAAATAATATGTTTGCAGATCTTATTACTTCGAAAGCGAGGGTAAAACTCTTAGGGGTTTTCCTGACAGAGCCTGGGCAAATGTACCATGTAAGAGAACTGGTCAGACGAACCGGAGATGAGATTAATGCTGTAAGGCGCGAACTTGCGTACCTTGAGAAAAATGGAGTCTTAGAAAGAGAGCCGAGGGCAAACAGGGTTTATTATTTCCTTAACAAAAACTATCCGTTCTACTACGATCTTCTCCGTCTTGGTTCGAAATCGGTAGGTATAGGCGAAGCAATTCTCAAAAACAGAGTAAAACTCGGGAAAATAAAATATGCAATGTTTTCAGGTAAATTTACGAGACGAATAAAAGAACAGCCGGATGAAGTGGATTTATTAGTAGTCGGGACTGTTGTTCTGCCTGAACTTTCTCTATTGGTTCGCGAAGAGGAAAAAAGATTAAACACAGAAATTAATTATACTGTTATGACCGAGGATGAATTCGGTTTTAGAAAAAAGAAAAGCGACCCATTCGTTCTCCAGATACTTCACGGTTCCAGGGTAATGGTCATTGGCGACGAGGAATCCATGCTTTCATGAGAAGACCTCGGTACCTGCTCTGGTTGATAATTTTTTTGGCAATTTCCTCGCTTCTTATTCAACTTCCTCTAAATAATCCTTTTAGTAACAAATTTAAATTTAAGAAAGGGCTGGATCTGGAAGGCGGAACAAGTATTACTCTTTTGGCTGATATGAAAGATATCCCGCCTGATCAAAGAGATAATGCTTTGGAATCTGCAAAGTTTGTTATCGAAAGAAGAATTAATATATTCGGAGTTTCGGAGCCATTGGTTCAAACTGCAAAGGCCCAAGATTACCGAGTTATTGTTGAACTTCCCGGAGTTCCGCTAAATCAGGCATTAGGTTTAGTAGGCAGAACAGCAAAATTAGAATTCCGTGAAGTTGTCCAAGCGACAACCTCCGCTTTTATTCCGTACGAAAACACAAACCCGACAGGTTTAACTGGAGCAGATTTAAAAGACGCTTCTCCCTCCTTTGATTCGAGCACCGGAAAACCGGTAGTCTCTTTTAGAGTTGCTGATAAAAGCCAAGACCAGTTCGCAAATGTTACTCAAAGTTTAATAGGAAAGCCTATGGTGATTTATCTTGATCAGCAGTTCATATCAGCACCCGTTGTTCAAAGCTCGATTAGAGATAGCGGGCAGATAACAGGAAATTTTACTCAAGAAGGAACAAAACAATTAGCGGATTATTTAAACGCCGGAGCACTACCGATTCCATTTTCTATTTTAAGTAGCAGAGAAGTCGGACCATCTCTTGGCCAAATCTCTCTTCAAAAAAGCCTTTTTGCCGGAGGTATTGGATTTATTATAGTTGTCCTATTTATGATATTTAATTATGGAAAACTTGGAGGAATCGCAAGTCTTGCCCTAACACTTTACGTTTTATTGGTTTTATCAATTTTTAAGCTTTCGTCCGCCAGCCCTTATGGAATAACTTTAACCCTCTCCGGTATTGCAGGTTTTATTCTCTCAATTGGAATGGCAGTTGATGCAAATATTTTAATTTTTGAAAGAATGAAGGAAGAAGAAAGACAAGGCCGAGGAAAAGAAAATGCAATAGAGCTTGGATTTTCAAGGGCTTTTCCTTCTATTCGGGATTCGAATATCTCATCCATTATAACGAGCGCTGTTCTTTACGAATTTGGGACAGGGCCGGTAAAAGGTTTTGCTTTAGTTTTGGCAATTGGAGTTTTGGTGTCAATGTTTTCTGCAATAGTCGTCACTAGAACACTTTTGAGGTTTATCTACCGATGAATATTATTCAAAAAAGAAATTGGTATTTCGCGCTTTCACTTTTGGTTATTGTGCCGGGACTAATTACATTATTCTTGTGGGGACTTAATTTATCGATTGATTTTGTTCCAGGATCAAAGATAACTTTTTCTTCAAATGGCAGAATCGAGCAAAAACAAATGACCGAAATAAAAAATATTTTCTCTTTGGAGAAAGTGAAAGTTTATAACATTCAACCTTCTGAAAAGTCCGTTTCCTTTTCGACACAAGTTATAGATCAAAAAAAGAATGAAGCAATTGTCAATAGAGCTAACAACCTAAACGTTAGGGAGGAAGAATTTGCAACGGTAGGCCCAACTATCGGAAAAGAAACCACCATAAACGCCCTTAAAGCATTGACGTTGGCATCAATTCTAATTGTTATATATATCACGTGGTCGTTTAGGAGTGTTCCTAAACCTGCCAGTTCTTTGAGATTTGGAATTTGCGCAATAATCGCGCTAGTTCACGACGTTTTGGTTGTCGTAGGAAGCTTTTCCATATTGGGGCACTTTTTCGGAGTCCAGATTGATTCACTTTTCGTTACCGCGCTTCTAACAATTATTGGTTTTTCTGTCCACGATACTATAGTTGTCTTTGACAGGATTAGAGAAAATCTTCTAAGGATGGGGGCAGGGAACTTTGAAAATGTTGTTAATGAGTCGATTAATCAAACCTTAGTCCGTTCGTTAAATACTTCGCTGACAGTAATTATGGTTTTGGTCGCGCTTCTTTTGTTTGGCGGAGAAAGTATTAGGTGGTTTGTGGTTGCGCTTCTTATCGGAGTAACATCCGGAACTTATTCTTCTATCTTTAACGCGTCGCCTCTTCTTGTTGTCTGGCAGAATTTACGAAGTAAGCGTTGATTTAACGATTGAGCTAACCAATCCCATGTCTGCTTGGTTGCGAAGAGATGCAAGTGCCCCCATTACTTTTCCCATGTCTTGGATAGAAGTTGCTCCTGTTTGTTTTACTGCTTCTTCAACCTTTTTCTTTATTTCCTCTTCGCTCATTTGTGATGGAAGGTAACTTTGTAGAATCTCCATCTCTTTTTTTTCTTTATCAACTAATTCTTGCCTCCCCGCGGTTGTAAATTGTTCGATTGAATCTTTTCTCTGTTTAACCTGTGTTTGAATTGTGGCTAAAATGTCATCTTCCGAAGCTTCGTATCCCGCTCCGCCTTTTTGAATTTCGTAATAGTTAATTGCAGACAATAAAAGTCTCAATGTCGATGTTCTCAACTCGTCTTTTGCGAGCATTGAATTTTTTAGATCGTTCTGTAAATCTGCCTTAGTCATGACTCAATTATTATACTCCTTTATCTTCTTTTCGAGTTCCTCTTTTTTGTTTCTCGAAAGATCTTCATCTGCATATTCGAATAATTTCTGAAGAATTTCTCCAACCTTCGGTCCGGGCTTTATATTCAAAACTCTCATTACATCCTTTCCATCTACAACAAGGTCGTTCATAGAAAATGGCTTGGGAGCAAGCTCTCCTGAGACTCTTTCTTTGAATTTTTTAAGCCTCCAACTTTCTGCGGTCTGTGTCCCTCCGCCCAACCTATCTCCAACTCGAAGATCCATCATGTCTTTTACATTTTTAACTCCGACTCTTCGGATAAATCTTCTAATTGCAGAATCGGTTATTTTTTCGTCAACCGTAAACATGTGCCATCTTATTAAATTTACAATCCGTTCTTTATCTTTCTTTGAAAATTTTAATCTTTCACAAATTTCCCAAGCAAGTTTTGCTCCTTCTATTTCGTGGTTATAAAAGATAACATGGCCTTCCTCGTCTTTTCCCTTCACTCTAGGTTTTCCGATGTCGTGAATTAAGGTCGCAAACCTAACAATCGGATCTTTTGATGGACAAAATTTTAAAGATAAAAGATTATGTGTAAAAACATCTTCCGTGTGGTGCCTCCCGGGTCTTGCCTGTTCGACTCCCACCCCTTCCAAAAGTTCAGGTACGATTTGTTCAAGTAATTTTGAATCTTTAAGTAGGATTATCCCTTCGTAAGGAAAATCGGACGAGAGTATCTTCATAAGCTCGTCCCGCACCCTTTCTTTTGAAATTTCGGATAATAATTTTGCGTTTTTTTGTAGTCCTTCCCAAGTCTTTGGATCAATTTTAAAAGACAATTGGGTCGCGATTCTTACCGCTCTAAGAAGTCTTAGGGCATCTTCTTCAAACCGCATCGAAGGATCTCCAACTGCTTTTATAATTTTTTTATCAAGGTCTTCCTGTCCATGATATGGATCGATTATCTCATCGGTATCCAGATCCATGGCCATCGCATTTATTGTAAAATCCCTTCTTGATAAATCTTCTTCGATCGTTTGCCCCCAGGAAATCTTATCTGGATGCCTCCTATTCTTATAACCCTCTTCAGTCCTGTACGTAGTAACTTCGACGACTTTTGATTCCGCAACCGGAATCCCCACAGTTCCGAATTTATTGTCATAAAAAGCTTTTGGAAAAAGTTTTAACATTTGCGCAGGAGTTGCATCCGTGGTAAAGTCCCAATCCAAAACTTTATGTTTTCCCAGGAGTCCCCGAACGCATCCTCCTACGAGATATATTTCAAACCTATTTTCTTTGAATTTTTTATAGACTTCTAAAACTTCGGCAGGGATATCAAACTTCATTTGTTGCGTTCCTTACAATCTGGTGTTAGTATATCAGAACAAGTGCTCCTATGAAAAAATGGTTAGTCCTCGGAAAACTCCCTCAAAATTCCAGCGCAGATGATGTAATTAAAACTCTCCTCAAAAATCGGGAGATTAAAGCAAAAGATATCGAAGAATTCTTAAGCCCCGATCTTTCTAGAATAACGCCAAAAAGCGTAGGAATCGATCTTAAAGAATTCGAAAAATCAAAAACCAGAATCAAAAAGGCTATTAAAAATAAAGAGCAGATAGTAGTTTTTGGTGATTACGATGTTGATGGAATTTGCGGCTCGGCCATTATATGGGAAAGCTTAAGTAAGGGAGGCGCAAAAATTCTTCCCTATATTCCGAATAGAATCGACGAGGGTTATGGACTCTCCATAAAAGGAATTGAAAATCTTTTGGTAAAACTCCCCGAAACTAAATTAATTATTACAGTTGATAACGGTATTGTGGCAAAGCCTGCGGTAGATTTCGCAAGTCAAAAGGGAATAGATGTAATAATAACCGACCATCATGCCCCCGGTAGTGAATTACCCAAGGCTTATTCGATTATTCATACAACCAAGCTTTGCGGCGCGGCAGTCGGCTGGATGTTGGTACGCGAGTTTTCGGTCATAGAGGACCATTTAAGTCTTACGGCCCTGGCATCAATTGCCGACTTGGTTCCTCTCGTTGGACCATCCAGGATAATCACTAAGCTGGGTTTATTAAATTTGCGGGAATCGAAAAGAATTGGCCTTGTCGAGTTATTCCGTGAATGCAGACTTGTCCAAAAAGAAATCGGAGTCTATGAAGTCGGGCACATCATAGCTCCTAGGCTTAACGCGATGGGAAGACTAGAGTCGGCTATGGACAGCCTTCGCCTTTTATGTACTACAAATAGAGGCCGCGCGCATGAATTGGCAAGAAAACTGGGTTCAACAAATCTGGAGCGCCAGAATCTAACCGAGCAAGCCGTTTTCCACGCGATTAGGCAAGTTAAATCTCAGACGGAACTTGGAAAGCTGCTTTTCATTAGTCACGAAACTTATCAGCAGGGAGTAATCGGGCTTGTGGCGGGTAAACTGGTTGAGCAGTATTATCTTCCTTCAATTGTGGTTTCAAAAGGGGACATCTATAGCAAAGCGTCGGCAAGATCAATTATGGGATTCAATATAATTGAATTCATTCGTAAGGCTTCTGACCTTTTGGTTGATGCCGGAGGTCATCCAATGGCCGCAGGTTTTACGGTCGAAACTACAAAAATTGAACTCGTTGAGAAAAAACTTCAGGAAATAGCCCTCAAGGAAGTTACTAAAAAACTTTTAACACAAACTCTAAAAATAGACTGCGAATTACCTTCGGATCTCCTAAGTTTTGATCTTTATTCTAAGCTCGTTGCCCTCGAGCCTTTTGGAATGGGAAATCCCAACCCGGTATTCACCAGTAAAGGTTTGGTAATAGAAGACGTGAAAGCGGTCGGACAAGGAGAAAAACACCTCAAATTCAAATTACGTTCAAATGATGTACTTTTCGATGCAATCGGGTTCAATATGGGCAATAAGTCGTCTGAGCTTAAAATCGGAACTAAAGTCTCGGTTGCTTACAATTTATCCGCGGATTCGTGGAATGGGAATAAAAGGCTGCAATTGAAGCTAAAAGATATTAAGAGCTAATCTTCTCCAGTAGCTTGGCTTCCAAAAGGTCGTGGTTTAAGAGCAGACTCCACAGCTTTGATTGTATCTAAAACTTCTCTTCCTATTGTGCCCTCGCCGCAACATAGTTCAAACCTTTTCAATTGTTTTTCTCTGTCGGATTTGCCTACACCTTGAGCCCTCCAGATTATCTTCAATTTATTCTTTGCCTTCTCTATTTCCTCAGCGCTTTTAAAAGGCGTCACAGTATGTTTTGGTTCGAATGACTGACTAAATTCCCCGGGTTTTCTTGCTGCCCTTCTATGTGCAGGTTCTGGAGTCAACCTTTGAACATAGGAGGCCCCCAGATAATTAGTTTCCCATGGATCCTCTCCACCTGCGATATCGATATGAGCGGCTTCTATATGCTCACCAACATGGGAGATGGGCATGCTAAGTTCAGCCGCATGATTAGCGACAGCCATGTCAGCCAGTCTTTGATAATTTGGTTGTGCTTCTTTTGATAAAGCCATATTCTAAAATAAGTACCTTGTTTCTCGCCAGGACTCAAAATAAAAAACTTCCTTAACCTAACAGTCTATTTATCCTGCCTTAAGGAAGTTAAATAATAAAAAACTTGAAACCCTGGTTCACTAATTCGAATGCTACCACCGGAATTCTGGCTTGTCAATAGCTTAAAACTGTGCTTTAATCAACTTCAGATGAAAAGAACTTTAGCCTCGGAAACCCCCAAGCTCGTGGGTTCACAAGCGCTCATTCAAGGCTGGGTACGCTTGCGACGCGATCACGGGAAGCTAATTTTCCTAGATATCAGAGACAGATCGGGTCTTTTGCAGGTTGTAGTGAGTCCAAAAGCCTCGGAAGTAGCCTACGGAGTAGCTGGTACTCTTAGGCCGGAAGACGCGGTGGAGATCGAGGGTGAAGTTAAAAAGAGGCCCGAGGGAACCATTAATAAAGACCTAGCTTCGGGAGAAGTCGAGCTTGAGGCTAAAAGCCTAAAAGTACTATCAAAAGCGGAAACTCTACCTTTTGATATGGGGGGTGAGGAGTTAGGCTTAGAGCTTCCCACGCTTTTGGATCATCGTTCTCTTACTCTTAGACATCCTTCCGTAGCCTCGATTTTTAAGGTGCAGGAAGCTGTTGTCGACTCATTTAGAGAAGCAAGCCGCGAGCTTGACTGTACAGAGATTTTTGTGCCTGCTATAGCCTCCGGAGCCTCGGAAGGCGGTGCAGAGGTATTTAAGCTCGATTATTACGGCCACAAGGCCTTTCTTACCCAGTCACCCCAGCTATATAAGCAAATGATGGTACCGGTCTTTGAGCGGGTCTACACCATATCCAAAGCCTATAGGGCGGAGCCTTCGGTTACCACAAGGCATCTTTCGGAAAATACCCAAATGGATTGCGAATTCGGCTTCGTTGAGTTCGACGAACTCCTTAATCTTCTCGAGGCTGTTTCGGTTGAGATGCTCAAAAAAACTTCAGGTAAAGTCAAACTGCCAAATAAACCCCTAATTCCAGTCAAAGTACCCAGAATTAGTCTTGAGGAAGCTTTCAAATTACTCAAAAAGGAAAGCTCGCCCGATCTATCGCCCCAAGACGAAATTGATCTTTGGGAGTGGGCAAAAAAAGAGCATAAGAGCGACCTTTTGATAGTCCACCATTTTCCAACCAGAAAAAGAGCTTTTTACACTATGCCTGACCCTAAAAATCCCGATTTTTCGCTAAGTTACGATGTTTTATTTAGAGGCTTGGAGATAGCAAGCGGTTCGCAGAGGATTAATGACCATTCCCAGTTGGTTCAAATGATGAAAGACAGGGGACTTAATCCAAAAAACTTCGGAATGTATCGTATGGCTTTTGCCTACGGAATGCCTCCCGAAGGCGGATTTTCTTTTGGACTGGAAAGAATAACCATGAAGCTTATGGGGCTTGGAAACGTCAGGGAAGCAAGCCTTTATCCACGGGATATGGAAAGGGTAGATGAAAGACTTTCAAATCAGAGGTAAATTCTACATAGGTTTAATTCTTCTTTGCACACTCCTTCTGGGAGTGGATTATAAAGCTAGGGCTGACTTCAAAGAAGTTAAAGTTCTTAGTGATTCCGCGGATAATATTACCAATTATCCAATCTTACAAACCACTTATTTTCCTCAGATTTCCGCAAAAGGGGCGATAGTTATAGACGCCGATTCAAAAGTCATTCTCTATTCGAAAAATCCGGACTTAAGGTTTTCTACTGCTTCGACAACCAAGATAATGACAGCCTTAACCGCGTTGGACCACTTTAAATTAGATGAAGTGCTTACAGTAAAGGATGCGACTACGGAGGGAGTAATCTTGGGCCTCAAAAGCGGCCAGCAAATGACATTCGAAAATCTCTTATACGGGCTTTTACTTCCGTCGGCAAATGACATTGCTCAGACAATTGCGCAGAATTACTCCCAGGATCCGAATGAATTTGTAAAAGCAATGAACCGGAACGCTTTGAAATATAATTTATATAATACTCATTTCCAAGATCCGGCTGGGCTTGAGGACGAAGGGGATTACACCACACCTTTAGATTTGGCAAGGCTTGCATCGGTTGCGATCCAAAATGAGGTCTTTGCTAAAATTGTTTCAACCAAGGAAAAAGTTGTCGCTGATTTAAGCGGAAATACTTATAGCGTAAAAAATCTGAATAAACTTTTAGGAGTCGATGGAGTAGACGGAATAAAAACAGGGTACACCGAAGGCGCAGGGCAAGTTTTGGTTACGTCAAAAATTGAAAAAGGTCACACTTTAATTATTGTAGTAATGGGTAGTGAGGATAGGTTCTTGGACACGGAAAAACTTCTCACTATGGTTTCGGGAAACATTACTTATTTACCCATTCATCCTTAACTGCGGATACAAAAGCCTGGAAAGAATCGTTTCCTTCAAAAACCACGATTGGGAATAAGAAGTCCTGTTTCTTTTCCGAGATAAAGTACCCCAAATAAACTCTTCTAATCGAAACAGTTTGATTTTGCCCGGCGTAGGACGTGATATACGCATTCCCACTTTTGAGATCATCAAAAGCTTCTTGAGTTGTTTTTAACGGATAGGTTGAGCTTGTTGCGGAGGGTTTTTGGAAGAAAAAGTTTGCCTCGACAACTTGATTTTCTCCCCTTACGGTTCCGATAAGAAGGTTTACAGGGGACGTGACGGTCTGGGGATAAAAAACAGGAGTTCCATTTATGTCTTTCTGAAAAAAAGAAACTTTTATAACTTGTGTGTTCGAGATACTGCTGGCAGGGGCTAGAGCAAAATTATTTACGGAGAAAAGCGCAACCTGTGTTTTTGAATCATCAAAGTCTGGTTTATAAAGACCCATTCTGGTTAAAAAATCTTTTGCAGCGGAAATTGCAGTGTTGGCATTCCCCACAAACTGCGGCGTATTTTGTCCTTGAATGAAATTTGAAATCATATTGAAGTTATTGTCCATAATGTTCATAGTAAGGGTTCGTCCGGTTGAAGAATCCAGCCATTGATAAACGTTTTCAGAAATTTTTATTCCCTTGTCGGTAAACCCTACCTGTCTAACTCTATCGGTAGCACGGCTTAGCGCCAGAAGATCGGCTTTTTGATCCTCTATTTTATAAACCTTTTCCTGAGAAACTATTTTTGGAAGAGAATTTGTTACAGTATCGATCTTATAATCGAAAACTTTTGAAGAAGTTGGTAAGCTTACTTGGATTTTTCCAAAAGTTACCGTAGGAGGGGGAGGGGGCGGAGGAAAAAGAATGTTTTTTATGGTCACAGCGATAAAGACTATAAAAATAACTCCTAAAATAATTCCAGATATTTTAAAAATTGTTCGTGTTTCTCCGGTAAGCTGACTTAAGGTAGGCATATATTGAGTATAGTTTGAGGGTAGAGTACAATGCAAATGATGGTTCGCACAAGATTTGCCCCAAGCCCAACAGGAATCCCTCATATTGGAAGCACCAGAACAGCGCTTTTTTCCTTTCTTCTGGCAAAGGCAAACAAAGGTGAGTTTTTCTTAAGGATTGAAGATACGGATCAAAAAAGATTGGTAAAGGGTTCAGAGGAAGCAATTGACGAAATCCTAAAATGGCTTGATCTAGTGCCCGATAAAAAATTCAAACAATCCGAAAGGATCGAAATTTATAAAAAGCACGTTAACGAACTCATTAAAACAAAAAAAGCCTACGAAAAAGACGGTGCGGTTTATATTCACTTGCCGGAAGAAAGAGAATTTTCTTGGACGGACGCGGTGGGGAACAAAAGGATTTCTTTTAAAGGAAAAGATGTCGAGGATTTTGTTATTCTGAAGTCCGATGGATTCCCAACCTACCATTTGGCAAATGTCGTGGACGATCATCTTATGGAAATATCCCACGTTATGCGAGGAGAAGAATGGATATCATCAACTCCCAAGCATCTTTATCTTTATGAACTTTTTGGTTGGGATGTCCCAGTTTTTTGCCATCTCCCCGTTATTTTAGGGAACGACCATACAAAACTTTCTAAAAGGCATGGTGCGAAATCTGCGCTGGATTATAGAGACGAAGGATATCTAGCCGAAGCAGTCAATAATTACACGGCTCTTTTGGGCTGGAATCCGGGAGGAGACGAAGAGATTATGGCGATGGGTGAGATGGTTAAGAAATTCAAACTGGAAGATATAAACGTCGCAAACCCGGTTTTTGATATTGGGAAACTCGCGTGGATGAATGGAGAATGGATTAGAAAACTCCCGGTTTCGGAATTGGCAAAGCGATTAGATTCAAAAAAGGAGGATTTGGTTTCTCTTGCGCAATCGAGAATGACAACGCTTAGAGATTTTGAAAAACTCACCGGATTTTTCTCTGAAAAACCGGATGTAAAATTTTCGGACAAAGAAAAAAAAGTTGTAAAAGTTCTACATCTCGAGCTTAAAAATCTTAAAATCTGGAAAGCTGAGGATATTCTTTTTGCATTTAAAAATGTTCTTGAAAAAGAGGGAGTGAGAATGAAATTATTTTACAAAATCTTTACGGGATCCGAGTCCGGGCTTCCGCTGCCTCAATCTTTGGAAATCTTGGGAAAAGAAGAAACTCTTAAGAGACTCTCCTAAACTCTTTCGTTTGCTTTACTAAATTTTTACCAACCGCTTTGTTTCAGCTTGTATAAATGCTTTGCCATGAGAAGATACTTTTTGCCAATTTCACTTATTGTTGCTTTGACTTTCTCTGTGTTTGGACAGGGATTCATGTTGCTTCTGATTCCGAATTCCTACACCCAAACATATAAGATGTTTCAGTCCGGAATTATTCAATTTTTTTCGCTTGGAATTTTAGCAATTATTCTTTCGAGCAAAGGAAATAAAGGGGATAATTTCCGAATTCCACACTTAAGATTTTAACTCCTCAATTGAGCACAAATCGTGCTATAATACGAACACCGCAAATGGCGGTTTTTTTATATTCTAATCAGGAACTATGTTAAATATTCGAAATATTGCAATTATCGCTCACGTTGACCATGGAAAGACGACTTTAGTCGACGCGCTTTTAAAGCAATCGCAAACCAAGCTAAATAAAAGTGTTTCCGACTCTCTTATTATGGATAGTAACGAGCTGGAACAAGAGAGGGGAATCACAATTTTCTCCAAGAACGCCTCTGTTGTTTGGAAAGACACAAAAATTAACATAATCGATACCCCGGGACATGCCGATTTTGGTGGAGAAGTAGAAAGAGTTTTAAAGATGGCAGACGGATGCCTGCTTTTGGTGGATGCAAAGGAAGGTCCGATGCCCCAAACAAGATTTGTTTTAAAGAAGGCACTAAAGATGGGGCACAAAATAATTGTTGTTGTTAATAAAATCGATAAGTCCGATGCGAGAGTTCATTATGTTTTGGATAAAACTCTCGATCTGTTTTTAGACTTGGGAGCAAGCGATGAAGTTGCAACTTTTCCAACGATTTTTGCATCCGCAAAGCTTGGTAAGGCAGGCTTGACCCCTGATTTAAGCGCAATGAAAGATATCTCTCCGGTTTTTGAAACAATCCTAAAAGAAGTTCCTCCTCCATCGGGAGACGAAAAAAAACCACTGCAGTTTTTAATAACAAGTCTTGGCAGCGATCTTCATAAAGGCAGAATCGCAACCGGAAGAATTTACAACGGAAAAATCCAAAACGGCCAGGACGTTATCCAAATTACAAGAGAGAATCAATTTATAAGAAGCAAGATTACTTCTCTTGTTACATTTGTTGGACTGGAAAAGGTGGAAGTTGAAGAAGCATCAAGCGGGGATATTGTTGCAATAGCCGGAATTCAAGTTCCTGCAATCGGAGAAACGATTGCGGATGTAGAGAATCCGGTGGCGTTGCCGCTTTTGGATGTGGAAGAGCCAACAATCCGCGTCACTTTTATGGTTAACGACTCGCCGTTTGCAGGCAAAGAAGGAGAATACAAAACATCAAGGCAAATTAGAGAGAGGTTGCATAAGGAACTTGAAACAGACATGGCTTTAAGAGTCGAGGATAATCCAAAAGGCGGATGGACGGTTTCGGGAAGAGGAGAACTTCATTTGGCAATTCTTATCGAGAGAATGAGAAGAGAGGGTTACGAATTCCAGGTTGGTAGACCTCAGGTTATAGACAAAGTTATAGACGGAGAAAGGTTAGTTCCATATGAGCGGGTTTTTATTGAAACTCCAGATGAATTCAGCGGAACCGTAATGCAAAAGCTCGGGGGAAGACGCGGAGAGTTACAGGATATGAAATCCGAAAACGGAATAACTTATATGGAATTTATAATTTCAACACGGGGGCTTTTTGGATATAGGAGCGAATTCGTAACGGATACAAGAGGTCTTGGAATTATTAATACTTCTTTTGAAAAGTACGATAAAGATAATGGATATTTCCACGAAAGAGAACAAGGGTCTTTGACGGTTCACGAAACCGGTGTTACTTCTTTATACGGACTTATTAACGCGCAGGACAGAGGACAATTGTTTGTCGGGCCTGCGGTGCATGTATATAAAGGCCAAGTTATCGGACAAAACTCCAGATCGGATGATATGGCGGTTAATGTTTGTAAAGAAAAACAACTGAGCAATATGAGATCCAAAGGAGAAGGCGGAATGGAGCATTTTAATACCCCAAAAGTAATGAGTTTGGAAAATGCGCTTGAGTTTATAGCAGACGACGAATTAGTAGAGGTAACTCCTAAAAATATCAGGATAAGAAAAAAGATTTTGGATATGGTTGAGGAAAAAAGAAAACGCTCCCAGGGAATTGTTTAAGCCGCTGCTTTTAATATCTCCAGCTTACTTCCTTCATATGTTGGACTGACGTTTATAGTTACCGCCTGGTTATCTTCCAAAACCTTTAAAAGGGCCCGTTGGTTTTTCTGTCTAACTTCATAAAGCGTATCATACGCTTCTCTATATGGAGAAATTGGAGAAACGGCAGAGATATACTCGTCTTGGAATGGAAATATCTGGATTAATCCATGCGGTTTGGTTACTCTTATAGCCTCTTTTACCGCAGCAAAAAGAGTATCTTTATTAGAATCTAAATATTGCGTTATAGCAGTTATTGAAATAACGTAGTCAAAATAATTATCCGGGAAAGGTAGGTTTTCGGCTTGAGCGGCTTTATAATGGTCAGGATTAGTCTTTATAGACTCATAAAATCTTTCAAATGCCCTTTCCTGTCTAGGAAGAAAGTTAAGTTTTCTTTTGCGTGAAAGTTCAAAGAAATTTTTCATTTTCCCTTTTAAATCGGATCTGCTTTTGTATAAAGGATCAATCGCAAAGGCATTAGCGCCTCTTTCAAGAAGTGTTGCAGTAAAATCTGATCCTCCCGCACCAATGTCGAGAAAGCTAAGTCCACTTACGTCTTTTGGAAGCTCAATATATCTTGAGATATCTTCAAAAGATTTTGCAGAAGTCTGTTCCCACCGAATGGGTTGACGAACTTCCAATGTCTGTGGTTTTCCTTCGTGTAATGCCATAATCTCAGGTTGATTATACCATGGAGATTTATTCTACAAAAGTTAGCGCAAAGCCCTTTTTCCCCGCACGTCCGGTTCTTCCGATTCTATGGATGTAGTCGTCGTAGGATGTTGGTGCGTCGTAATTTATTACATGAGTTACGTCTTGTATATCAAGTCCCCTTGAGGCAACATCGGTTGCAATTAATACTTGTATTTTATTATCTTTAAATTCATCAAGAGCCCTTTGTCTTTGATTTTGTGATTTGTTTCCGTGGATTGCCGCGGCCTTTACCCCCCGTTGTATTAAATTTCGTGAAAGTTTTTCCATACTCCATTTTGTTCTTCCGAAAACCAAAACTTTATCAAATCCGGGTTGTCTGAGTAATCTATCTAAAACTTCCATTTTTGAATTCTTTGTTACACGGATTATATCTTGGTCTATATTTTCCGCTGTGTCCTGTTGCTTTACGGAAACGGTTACAGGATTTGTAACAAAACTTCTTAGGATTTCCTGTGTTTCTCTTCCAACAGTTGCAGAAAAGAATAAAGATTGACGAATTCTAGGGAGAAGAGAAACTATTTCCTTAATGTCTTTTATAAATCCTATATCAACCATTCTGTCAACTTCGTCCAAAACTACATTTTGAAAAATAGACAAATTTAATTCTCTTCGTTCGATAAGGTCTTTTAATCTTCCCGGAGTTCCAATTACAAAATGTGGCCTGTGCCTTAACTCGTAAGTTTGGCGCCTTATGTTAGCTCCTCCAATTGCCGTAACTATTTCTAGATCCGTTCCTTTAGCGAACAAGCGGAATTCGTCTCCGATTTGCACTGCGAGTTCGCGTGTTGGGACAACGATCAAGGTTCTTTGATTCCTGTCCAGAAAGGACTTATTAATAAGTGTGATTAAAAAGGCTGCGGTTTTACCGGTACCAGTATTTGCTATTCCAATAACATCTCGGCCTTCGAGGATTTGAGGGATCGCTTTATCCTGTATTTCGGTTGGGAGTGTGTAACCATGATCTAAGATGTTGCGCTTTATTTTTTCGGCAATATTGTAGTCTTCAAACTTTACTTGAGGGACAAAAGGAGCTTCAACATTTTCTCCGTTCCCTTTCCTAATAAATAGGTTAGAATCTAATTTCTTTTCATTTCTCCTAAAATTGCCTCGAAAACGGGGTCTTGATCCATGGGAAGAAAAGCCGTTTCCACGGTTTTTATGGTTTCCTCTGTAGTAGTTGTACATAAATATCTCTGCTCAAAGTGAAGTTGTTTTAGGTGTTAAGAAGATACAGTGTAGAAAATTGAGGTATCTTTTATCTGTTTAAAAACTAAATCAAATGAAGCAGATGTATTCGTATACAACCTGCGGGCTAATAACGTATTATACCAAAAATGGGCCTAAATATCTACCAAAATCGGCTGAGCATTCCGGTCTAGGACCGGTTAGTCTTTATAACTGAGAGACAGATGCATTTTGGAAAATAGTGCTATAAAGCAATGCATCTTCTGCTGCTCTGTCATTTTTTTCTTTCTTAAGGTTTTCCATATTTTTTAACAATTTAATTAAATATGGTTTTAAGCTTGAATTTTCTAATTCTTTCCTTCTTTTTATTGCTTCCTCGAAAAATATTTCAGACATAGTAGTCGAACCTCTAAAATATCCAATAGCTGCTCTTTTTAAATCCAATGCAAGTGCTCCTAAAATTTGTTTATTATTCATAAATTTCCTTAAAAAAATGTCTAGATAATTCTTCAAATCGTTTTCTTAACTGCGGATCTTGAATCTCGTTACTTGTATTTTTATCTATTGGCCTAACGTTAATGAATGAATTACAGTCTATAATTTTTGCTTCAATATCGATTCCTCCGCCCCAAAGGTTAGATTGTTTTGAACCATCTTCTAACAAAATCTTCTCTGATTCAAAATGCCTATCTGCTCCTGCTGAGCAGATTTTCTTTTTAATATCTATGACTGTTTTAATATAAACATCAAACAGTTCTCTCAATCTTTTAATTTCTTCTTTTGTAAAAGGTTCCGATTTTGTAATTATCATATTTTATTATAGCTCGAATGGGGAAATATTAAAAGTTTCCGATATTAGCTTTAGGGTTTATAGTCCGTACTGGCTGGCTCTAGTTGACTATGTCGGAACTTATTATAGTGAACATTTATTCGCTTATGCAAATTAAAATAGTTATTTAACTTCTCAATAAAGCGGCCTCTATCAGCTTACATCCACCGCACTATAAAGACCTCTTTTATCTAGTTGTGTTCTCTTAACCCATTTTTTAAGTAGAGCTTGATTATGAGAAATAAGAAAGCGTGATGAACACACAGCAGTACGAAAGTTGATGTTATCAACTAGACCCGGGTTAGCTTTGGCAAATTCAACCGAGTCAGGATTGTGTTTTTGGGACATAAAGATACACAGCTTTGGTGTAAGAATTGCCGTTGTTTCGCAATTCGGAGCTAAGATGCCTATTCCACTGCCCCAAAATCCCTCTGGTCTTACATTAAAAGTAAGCGCAGGATGGTCAGAACCAACAAACGCTTTATTTTTAGGGGCTTCAAGTATGACCCATTCCATTTGAGCCATAATGAAGTAAAACTCCTGAAACATTTTCATCATCACTCCCAGCATGTGTCCTTTTGGAAAACGTAAGTCGTATTTTTTATTTGCGAATGTATCCTGTATATCTTCTCTTTCCTTTTGGCTTATTTTTGTTCCATGCTTCTTTTCAATTTCATCCATTGTCTTTTGAAAATGCTTATCAAACCTAACTATCTTACTCATAACTTCTTTTGTCATTTTTGTACTCATTTCCTCGGTTTTTCTCAATGAATCGGGTACTCTTAAATATAAAGCTGACAAAAATGTAGCCATGTCGGCTTTTTCTTGTGCATCAAGCGTTCTTTTACCAGCAACTAAGTCTTTAATAATCGTTGCGGCAACTCCTTCTATAGCGCTGAACATTCCCTCTAAGGCATCTTTCTTTTCTTTATCGTTTCCAATAAACACGTAATAGGCCTTTTCTCCAGCAGTAGCTTTAGACGGTTGTTGCCTATATTGATTCAATTTGCGGTCATAAACCCATAACAGCCCATCATCCGTAAAATACTCAAGCAAAAACCGTGGAACATAATGTTGAAAACTATTAGTTTGACCTTTATTCATAGGCTAAATTAGAGAAAGTTTATATTCTTTACAAATTAAATGCTACCTAAGCCATTGATGATATGATTTCATTGGCCAATGCTGTTTTGTCAAATTTGTTGCTGAATTATTACTCTGAAAAAATAAAAGATAAGAAACTAAAAATACTAATATAACAGCAATTAAAACTTGCAATTTTAAGGTCACTTTTTCTGCAAAAGCTATTTGTGAATGAATTTTGTTTGCACCATCTATTCTTTCTTGAACATTTACATCCTCAATTTTTTTATGCCCCTCTTTGACTTCTTTTATCATTTCGCCCATATTCTTATATGAAACGCCAACTAAGTAAAAGATACGAGCAATCAATCCGCTGCTGATTATAATTGCTATAAGAATTAGCTCAATAAGAAGTTTTATCCAAACAGCTGATGAACTGATAGAGCCAAACGCAGCAATACCAATAACAATAGTAGCAATAAACCCGTTTATTGTTAGTAATGCTTGCCAAAGTAAAAAACTGGCTTCTTTCTGTTTGTCCAAAACTTCCTGCAAAAGCTCTTGCATAACCAAGATTTTATCAGATTGTAAAACTAAAAACTCATTGTTTTAGAAATATCATTGTATTTTTTAATGTTCTTTCCATTGTAAGCATTAAATCTTTTAAGAAAAAACCGAAAGACAGCAAGATAACCAATATAAGTTATAGGTACTATTGTTTCAATTTCCTTTGCCGGCGCGTCAATATCTGCACCAAGAGAGCCATCTGCAGAGGTTTTTATAAAGGTGTTAAGTCCGCCCGCGGTAAGATGAGCTATCTGCGAGAAATAAGGATAATAAGTAACATATAATTTCTCAAGACTATTGCCCGGATTTAGTTTGTTCTTTGCCTTTAAATAATCATCATGTTCAACGCACCTCTTTTTAATGTCTGGTAGTTCTGCATTTAGGGGAAGTTTAAAGTGTTTTTGTAAGCTATGTATTTGTCTTTCTAGCTTTCTTATGAATTTATCCCAATCTTCCGGCTTTTTTATATTTCTGGGGTCTTGGCCGGTAAATCCAAATGTCAAATCCCAATCAGGATATTGTGCTTTCGGGTATTTCGCCATTAAAGCCTTATACCTCTTTGCAAACTTTACTGTATCTTGCAAAAAATCTATCCAGTAACGAGCTGCATTAGCTTGAGTATCACAAGCATGAATATAGCTTATGTTTATTAAATTTTCTGTCAATGACCTTACCAGCACTAATGCAGATTTGTCATATATTGCCGGATGCTCTTGGAATGGAGTAATTATTTTCAATATGCTTTCCGCATAGCTGTGGGTTGCTCCCATCATAAAGAAAAGTAATTTTTTCTTTAAACTTGTCCGGTTCCTTTTTAAACCAATCCTTGCTAATTCGCCATTACCATATATAAGCAACTCTTTTAAATTCTGTAGCAATGCTTTCTGTTTGTCATTTAATTCCATACCAATTTTTTAAAGTTATAATGCCGCTCATATAAGTTTTCCTCTGAATGCTTGGGCAAGTATATTTATTTAGCTATGCTCCTCTACCTTCTCTAAACCAGTAAGTGCCGGAGTCAATTCGCCGGTAGTGGTCTTTGGTTTCAAGAATACTCATAATGTTTCCTGGCTTCGAGTCTTTGTATTTGCTGACATAATTATAGATTTGCTTCCAGTGCAGAGGGAATCCAGCTTTTTTCAAACACTCATCAACTAATTGAAACGTTGATTCCTTTCTGAATCCCCATGAGGTAAGTCCGTATGTTCCATGTATTCCACTATGAGCAAATGCGTCATTTTCAATCAGAACCGAATGAGCTCTTCTTACGTCTAATTGCCTGCTGGAGTTACCTAAAAGGTCATTTACCTTATTGGTAATTTCAGTGAAGTGTAATGGTATCTGTTCTTCTTCAAGGACTCGTATCATGAGCGCAGCCCACGCTTTAGCTCCGAAATGACCGGATGTGTAATGCCTGAATACAATTTCAGAATTACCGGCTAATCTCATTACTTCAATTCTTGGGTCTATTCGGCAATATCTGGTAACAAAACTTTCTGCATTAAACCTCTCGTCTTTAATTTTGTTAAAAAAAGTTATGTTTCTGGCTATTGAAGCCGAATCCATTCCGATATCTGCCGTTTTGATTAAAGAAATAATTTTTTCTGAGAGCTTACAAAGAGAAACGCCTTCAAATGTGGGTGTGTATATTGATATATCCCCAATTCGACAATTTTGAATCCAGCCTAAATCAGAAAGTAAATCCAGCAATGAACTTCCGTCATCTCTTATACCACCCAGAGCCTTAGGTATCTCCATATCAGCCTCTTCTGCTGAAATTATTCCGCCGTTTCGGAAAAGAATCTCATCTATAATCTCAATTAAAGGTTTTCTTGCGAGTGTTATCGGATGTTTCATTCTGTTTAACGATTTTACCTGAATCTGTCTTATTCTTTCTCGGGTTACTCCGTAAAACTCTCCGATTTCTTCAAGGGTTTGTCTTTCTCCGTTCATTAAGCCATATCGTTTTGTTATTACTTCTCTGGCTCTTTCGCCTCCGCACCTATCAAGTAAAAGTGATACAAGTTGATTTACGGGAACATCTGATTTTTCGTGAACATCTTCAACAACCGCTTCTGAAGATTTACTATTTTGCAGAATACCGAACTTTTCATTTATTTTTCTTTTTACCTCAATAAGATAATTTACTGATTTAGGCCCCATATTTCTAAGCCCCAACAGTAATTTATCCTTAGTATCACACAATTCCCCGACTGTAGTTATTCCTCCAGCATACCTTAAAGTATTTTCCAATCTAGTAGGAAATCCCAGAATTTCGATGGAATCATCTCTAGTTAAAGCAGGTGGTAAATAGAAACTAGTTAAAGAAAGATAGGTGGATTTGTTTAACCCTCCATCAACCGTAGTTTGCGAAGAAAATTTATTAGGCAGTTCTGAATTGTCATTATTGTGCGGATTCATTTTTATTATCTTTTCCGGAATTATATTTCTCGTTAAGCAAGAAATCTTCCAGGTCAATCGTTGCCTTGTCATAAACTAATGAGGCTACCCGCATAATTTCATAGTCCGCCTGTTCCGGAGTCAGAGAACCACCTTCTTTTTTTGCAAGTCTATAGATTGTTTCCTTGGTAAATATGTCTACATATCTTTGGAATAAATAATTTCTCCATCTCGGAGAATCTACACCATATTTATCAATAATTTTCTTTGCCATCGGTTTTTCAAGATTTATCCAATATATACCTCTTTCAACGTCCTGTTGCCTTTGTTCTACAGTGAAGTGTCTATCAGAGAATGTAACCGGAATGCCTGGAAGTTCTGGGTCTTCCTGACCTGAAAGAAGAACGAGAGGCGCTCTTGGGCCTTTCTTTTTTTCATTACCTTGTCCTCCTCCTTCACCTTCACCCGAGCCCAAACCTCCTTTTTGCTCAGATTTATCGTTAGACCCACCGCCTGAACCTTCATCCCCTGTGCCACCGGTAGAATCTCCTTTTCCCGTTCCGCCTAATACTTCTGCGAATAACTTAGACATAAATTGATTCTTCCATTTATTCAGAATCTGATTAAATTCATCAGTTGCTTTAATGTTTTCTCGCTCTTGATTTTTTGCTTCTTTTTCCGCAATTTTACCCGCTACCTCATCTATTTTTCCAGCTATCCACTGCAATAACGCCTGTGTCCTTTCGTTTTCTACCAATCTCTCTCTGTCGTTCTGAACGCAGTCATAATTAGGGTCTTCCAGTATCGGACAGGTGCACTCACCATAAATATACTGTGCCTGGGGAAAATATCTTAAAAAACCAATCTGTTGCATGTTGTATGATGCAATCACGCCTATCTCACCAATGATATCAATGCAATTCAGCTCCGGTTTTCGTCCTCCGCGACCAAAGGGGAGTGAAGAAGTTTTAAGTACAAGGCTTCCTCTTCCGTATCTCTTATCGTACATGCTGATTTTTTTATTGCTTTCTCCGTCTGCAGTTGAATCAATAAAGTCAGGAATATCAAAGAGGTAGGGTGTTTCAAACCCTTCCAGTGATTCTATTTCTTCCATCCGGAGACTATTGGTGAGTATCTTGCCATTATGAATAACCGATACGTCACTGAATTTAAGAGGACTTCTTGCCTGAGGATGATACTTAAATTTATCGCAAATTCTGTAAACAGGAATTATTTTACCTGCAACTTTCTTCGGTCTTATTCCCCTGACTACTGTAAAACCTGTTTTACCATGTTCCATCTCGCGAAGAACTACATCGGGGATTATTGTCTTATCTATGCCTGCTACTTTAAATGCCTCTTCAAGAGATATCTTTTTGTCTTTATATTCCGGTACGAATCCGTATTTCCTGTTTTCATTGAAACCGAAGACATTTATTTTACCCTGCTTAAAAGTGACAAAATGTGATTGTTGAAACATTTGCCGCATGTAGAATTTTCCGCCGTTTCCGTGTCCGCCGAAAACCTTTATTTTCTGACCTCTCTTAGCAGCATCAGGGTCTCCCCACCACTTAAACGCCTTCTCAATGTCAACATAGTCCATCCCGACGAAATCAATACAATCTATCGTTGGAGAAGAAGATACTGTGCCGTCAGTGAATCGGAAGATAATATGTTGGTCTTTATCCGGTTTGCCTGCTCTGCGATAAGCATCAACTGAGTTTTTTAACCATTCTGCCAAACCTTTTTCATGGCTGAAATTAAAATCATTTCCC
>Ga0070741_10001778_pt1 | contig 62287 bp, 52 predicted proteins | sample Coa_R1_4_FD_66440 | JGI IMG/M metagenome (GOLD analysis project Ga0070741, IMG submission 66440) | Surface soil microbial communities from Centralia Pennsylvania, which are recovering from an underground coalmine fire - Coalmine... | ecosystem: Environmental > Terrestrial > Soil > Unclassified ...
GCGCCCGACTGGCAGGATGTCAGCAACATGGATCCAAACGGACAACGCCGACTGGTCATCGTTTTTCAGGGACACAGTGATCAAGGCGAATTGAAAGTTCGCAAGGCTGCGCTTGGTAACAGCTCGTTTGATGATTTCATCAAAAGCGACGAGGCTGCCTCGCTACGCTACCAGCCCGGGTTCGTAAAAGTGAAACGCGAAGAAGCGTTTGGCGGCGGACCTTTAACTGGCAAGCTGATCGAGTTTGATTTCAAGCGCTACAATAATCCGCGAGAAGGTCGTTATTACTACCTTGACGACAAAAAGGGCAATGTGTGGATATTGATGTTCAGTGGCGTTCCCACCGTCATGAGAAATGTTCGACCTGACACCGATAAAATGGCCAGGTCATTCAAACCGCTGGGGTAATAGTGGCCCAATCAATCGCAGCAACAATTCCCGGATTCCAACTATCACGATCTCGCCGCAATGCCGTAACGGCAGGGCTGATGACGGCATCGATGCTGGCGGCGCTCGAAACGACGGTTGTAACGACTGCGATGCCGACTGTCATCTCTCATCTTGGTGGGTTGCAGATTTACAGCTGGGTGTTTTCCGCATACTTGTTGACATCGACGGTAACCGTCCCGATCTGGGGAAAGCTGTCTGACATTTACGGACGACGTCGGTTTTATTTAGCGGGCATTGTTGTATTCCTGATTGGATCGGTGCTATCTGGCGTGGCCCATTCGATGACCGCGCTGATCATTTACCGAGCTATTCAAGGGCTTGGAGCAGGCGCGGTTGTTCCAATAGGGCTCACGATCATCGGCGATATCTTCACGCTGGAAGAGCGTGCAAAAATGCAGGGCTTTTTCAGCGGGGTCTGGGGGTTGGCAAGCATTCTTGGGCCGGTCACAGGCGGATTTATCACCGATCATCTTTCATGGCGATGGGTCTTTTTTATCAACCTGCCGATTGGAATCGTCGCTCTGGCGATTATCGGTTCAGCATTGATTGAACCTCCGCATCACGGTAAACGCGCACCAATCGATTACGCAGGCGCCATCACGCTGACAGGCTGTGTGACTCTCTTGCTATTCCTGCTGCTGGAAGGCGGCAAGAGCACGGGATGGATTTCAGCGCCTGTTGCCACTATGACGATCCTTTGCATCGCGCTGTTCGCAATTTTTATTTACATACAAACAAAGGCGTCAGAGCCACTGTTGCCGCTATCGCTTTTTCAGAATCGCATATTCAGCTCGGCTTCGGTCATGAATGTGATGGCAGGTGTCGTGTTCTATGGAGCGATCACCTACACGCCGCTGTTCATGCAGGGGGTGATTGGAACGACGGCGACGCAAGCCGGCAGCGTGTTGACGCCATTACTTTTGAGTTGGGTGACTTGCTCGATAATCACCAGCCGCCTGAGCCTGAAAGTCGGCTATCGCCCGATGGTTATTGCGGGTGGTCTGATGCTGTCGATCGGGTCCCTATTGATGTTGAAGGTCGGGGTAGAGACTCACCAGGGGTTCGTACTATTCAACACCGGTTTGATTGGAGCTGGTTTGGGACTTTGTCTGACTACAATGCTTCTGGCGGTTCAGAATTCTGTTCCACGAAATCAATTGGGGATTGCGACGTCTTCCACGATGTTCTTCCGAACGATTGCCGGCGCTCTTGGTGTCGCAATTATGGGCGCTATTCTGAATATGAAGATGGCCGAAGATCTGGCCTGGATGGCGCAGGCGAAAGGAAACGGATCATCGAAACTGCTGGCTCTTTCTCAGGATATAAACTCAGTTGTCGATCCGATCGCACGATCTTCTATCGCCGCTGACCTGCTGGAACAAATTCGCGGCGCACTCAGTCACTCATTAAATGGAGTATTTCTCATCGGTCTGATGGTTTCTGTGCTGGCATTCATTACGGGAATGCTGGTTCCCTCGGGTAAACCGCACGAGCATGTGCACGAACCGGTTGAGTTCTAGTCTCTAATTCTTAATACCCAATTTTTCCTTCAGAATGCGAACACGATCGCGGGCGACAACAAGGTCCGTTCTTTTCTTGTCTTTCATGCGCACCAGCATGCGACCGCCGAACCAGGCGTGGAGCTCGTCCACCAGCGCCAGATTCACAATCGTCGACCTGTGAATACGGATGAATTGTTTCGACTCCAGCTTTTGTTCGAGTTCCGAAATGGTGTGGTCTACTGCGTGATTCTTTGATTCTGTCGAGGCATAAGTCAATTTGTTCTCGGCAAAGAAATGAGTGATTCTGGATAACTCGATGAACAGAATCTTGTCTCCGACGCGAGAGGAGATGCGATCTAACGATTCTTTTGCGGGCGTGATGGTTTCTGCCAGTTTTTTCAGCACAGACTGAATCTGCTTGTTGGCTTCGAGTTTTGCTCCGCTTGCTCGTAGCGTCTCGAGCTTCTTCAGGGACCGTTTCAGTTGTTCAGGTTCGATGGGCTTTAAAAGATAATCGATGGAATTAACTTCAAACGCTCGCAGAGCGTAATTGTCATACGCGGTTGTAAAGATCACCATGGGTTGTTCGGAAAGCTTCTCCAACAGCTGGAAACCGTTCAACCCAGGCATCTGAATATCAAGAAATAGAACGTCGATCTGCTCTGAAGTCAGGAAATCTATAGCTTCGGCAGGATTGGTGGTACTTCCGACGATTTCGACCCCTTCAAGGTTTGTCAAAAGCCGCGACAAGCGCTTCACGGCAAGCAACTCGTCATCGACAAGATAAACACGCAAATTAGGGGTCATTGAAACCATCCCGATCAAGCGATTTTGCATGAAGTTACTGGTAAAGAAACTCTGACGGTCTTTCCAATACCGGGAGTTTGCACATCCATGCTGGCATCTTCGCCTGCAATAGCCGACAACCGCGCCTGCAGGCTGTACAAACCGTGTCCAACAGGCGCGGATTCTTTAGCGAACTCCGGACCATCGTCCCATACAGACAGGATAAGTCGATCATTATTCAGAGTAGCTGAAATCCTGATCTCGCCTCCGTTTGGCCGGATTGAGATCGAATGCTTGATGCAATTTTCGACAAGCGGTTGCAAAGTCAGTGGTGGCAGCTCGAAAGAATCAAGCCCCGGCGGAATTTCGATTGAGTAAGATAATCGCTCGCGGAACCGGACCTTCTCTATTTCAAGGTAATCGGTCACGAGCTTGATCTCTTCGCTAAGCGGCACTCGGCTCTGCGAGAAAGCATCCAATGATTTCCTCAACAGCGAAGACAGGCGCTGGACCATCTGTTCGGCCTGCGCGGGATCTTCTGAAATCAACGCCAAAATCGAATTCAAAGTATTAAACAGGAAATGGGGATGAAGCCTAGATTCCAGCGATGCCAGTCTGGCCTCAGTTGCCAGTTTCAGAGCTCGCTCTGTTTCCAGTTCCTGCGTACGCAATTGCAGGTTCGTTAGCTGCACTTGCTCTCTGTACTTTTCGTAAATTCCGATGATTGCCGCGATAATTGAGGCAATCGCCACCACTGTAATTGATTTAAATATGAACTCAATCCAAAACTTGTCTGGCGAAAGCAGACCAGAAATAAACAGAACACCTTGTATAAAGAAAGTACTGGCGAAGGCAATTCCAACAATGCAAGTTATTATCGATGCCCATTTCCACGGTGACCGAACAATGGAAAACCGCTCGGCCGCGTAAGGCATAATCAGTCCGAACGTCAGTCCATATATATTCGAATGAATGAAAGATGTGACCAGATGGTGAACAATCATCGCCTGGTCACCGGGATTTTCAAGCCACCATAAAAGGAGGGCAACCGGAATGGCCAGAAAGAAATTCAACGCCAGCAGTCTGACTAAGCGCACCCTGAAGGTCTTTCTGTTTTTGAAATCACTCATATCAATGATCTCACCGCCTATGGCGATTTTGCGACGTGACAAGCGACACAGTTATGGTCGAACGTGGATTGTTGATTTTCTGACAGCAAAGACTTCGCTTCTTTTTCGTAGTCGGAATCCCTGCACTTCTCAATTACCAGGTTCAGGTAAAAGCGCGCTTTTTGTTGGTTGCCCAGGATCGACCATCCACTTGCCAGTCCAAACAGCAACTCGCCGCGGCTGTGAAGATCCAGTTTATCGAACATCGGTTTCTGCCATTCGTATACTTTTTCATAGTCGGTAACGGCGCTTTGCAGCAATTCGCGAGCTTGTTTATCCGTCGGATCCCAACCGGACTGAGAGATACCAATAATTGTAGCCGCTCGGCCGATTTTAACGCCCATATTCTCCGGCTCGTATTCGCGGGCCTTATTCATTTCGTCGAAACCCTGCTGCCAGAGCTTATCTCCAAGAGCAGTGTCGCCGGCTTTGTAAGCCATGGATGCACGGGTCAAAAGCCCGCCGCCGTGCCATACCAATGCCTCAGCGTGTTTCGGATTTTTTGCCAGCATATCCTCACAGTATTTCATTCCGCGGTTCAGTCTCGCTTTGTCTCCCCACATTCCCGCAAAGAAATCTTCGCGAACCAGCAGGTCAAATCTTTCCGTGGGTTGTTGTTTGTTGCTGGATTTGTTGTCCTGTCTTCCTACTACGACAGTAACGATGCAAAGAGTTCCAAGAACCAATAAGAAAAGACACTTAATATAGCGCATTCGTTTGTATGACTTGTTCATAATGTGCCTCCTTGAACAGGGCTATTTGCTTTTGTTGATCTGATCCTGAACGTATTTGGCAAAGCCACGCTCTGGGTTTAATCGAAGGGCTTCTTTGATCTCTCGCGTGGCATCGTCCTTTCTTCCCGACTCGAGATACGCCTGCGCCAGCCAAATGTGAGGAGTGTCTGACGTCGGATCGGCATCGACAGCCTTTTTCAGGGTTTCAAATGCCTTGTCTTTACTGCCGCCAAACAAAGAGGGCGTAAACAAGTAGCTGATGGCTTTAGTTACGTAGGCGTCAGAGTTTTTTGGATCTAGTTTGATTGCCTCGTCAATCTCGCTGCTTGACCGCGCTCCGTATCGCATTCCACCGCCGAATACGTACGGGATCAATTCTCCCAGCATGCTGCCCAGTAATTGATGCGCTTCCGATGATTTAGGATTCAGCTTGATCGCTTTTTCGGCTATAGGGATGCCAGCCTGCGCAGTCATTTTGATCAGCTTGTCATCTTGTTTCGCTTGCAGAGCTTCTATCAAATACTCGTGAAGTAATGCTAGCCTCAGATACGCATCAAAGTTCTTGGCTTGATCAGCTTCTTTTTGTGCCTTTGCAATTGCCATCCGCAGAGCGTCGGCATCCCCGTGATCTCTTGCCTTTCGTGCCGCGACAACATCGGCTGAATCGTCACGGGCAACCGCGACAACCTGCCAGAGTGCGAGCAATAACAGGGAGAGAGCTATGTATCGTTTCATCAATTCGATTCCTTTCGTTCAATAAATCTTTTGACACTGGCAGGCTAAATCAATTTTCGGAGGGTAGCTTCGGTTAATGGATGAAAGGCAGGAATACCTGATAAACCGTGTATAGCAAGCGACGAGAGTACAACAGGCTGGCAGCCTGTTGTACCATCCGTTGCTGAGTATGGAATTTTTCGCCTGCAAGTGATAATCTCTTTTGTCAGATTTGCAACTCTCTCGTCACAAGCATTCAGTAGATTTAAACCCAAATCATTTGCTCGACGACGACGTTTAGGAAAGGGATAGATCGTGCGATTACTACGTCATCTGATAGTTCTTTTGCTGACTTTCGCTATCGCATTGCCGATAGCGGCTTTCAGCCGAGTCATCAATCAAGGTCAGGATCAGCCTCCCGCCGGAAGGCGAGGTCAACGAGGCGGTCAGGGCACTCAAACTGATCAGCAGAATCAGCCTGCACAGCAACAGCAGGGTCAGTCCGGACAACAAGGTCAGCAACCTCCGGGACAAGGCGGCGGTCAGCAAGGTCCGGGCGGCGAAGGTCGCAGACAGCAGGATCCAATGGCTGCCATGTTCGCGGGGCTGCGACTTCGCAACATTGGACCAGCTATGACATCGGGAAGAGTTGTCGATCTGGCTGTCGATCCTACCGACCACAACAAGTACTTCGTCGGAGTCGCGTCCGGCGGTGTTTGGAAGACTGTTAACAACGGAACGACCTTTACGCCGGTTTTTGACAACTACGGATCGTATTCGATTGGCGTCGTTGTAGTCGATCCCAAGAATCCGTCAACGGTTTGGGTGGGAACAGGCGAGAATAATTCACAGCGCAGCGTCTCTTACGGCGATGGCGTTTACAAATCGGAAGACGGCGGCAGAACCTGGCGCAACGTCGGTCTCAAAGACTCCCAGCACATTGGCAAAATCGTTATCGATCCGCGCAACACCGATACGGTTTATGTCGCGGCACAAGGTCCGCTTTGGAATTCGGGCGGAGATCGTGGTCTTTATAAAACGACAGATGGCGGAAAGACCTGGAACAAGATTCTGAATATCAGCGAAAACACCGGTGTTAACGACATCATCATGGATCCGACCAATCCGGATTTTCTGATCTGCTCTTCATATCAGCGTCAACGTCACGTTTATGGGTTTGTCAACGGCGGGCCGGAGAGCGCTCTTTACCGATCGACTGATGCTGGAGCCAATTGGACGAAGATCAGATCGGGCCTGCCCAATGAAGATATGGGTCGTATCGGTCTGGCGATGGCGCCATCGGATTCGAATATCATCTATGCCGAAATCGAGGCGGCGAATCAGCGCGGCGGGTTGTACCGATCAACCGACCACGGCACCACCTGGGAGCGGATGAACAACGTTGACGCAGGTAATATGTATTATGCTCACGTGTTCGTTGATCCGAAAGACGCAGATCGCATCTTCATAATGAACGTCAACATCTCGGTTTCGGACGATGGCGGCCGAACGTTGCGCCCGTTGCCGAGCAGACAAAAGCACGTTGACAACCACGTGATATGGATTGATCCGAACAACACCAACTACTACATGGTTGGTTGCGACGGCGGTTTGTATGACAGTTACGACAGAGGCGAGAACTGGAACTTCAAAGGCAACTTGCCAGTCGCCCAGTTTTACGATGTCGCGGTTGACAACAACTATCCCTATTATTTCGTATATGGCGGCACACAGGACAACAACTCTGTGGGCGGTCCGGCGCGAACTCGCTCAGGCGGCATTCAGAATTCCGATTGGTTTGCTACCGCAGGCGGCGACGGGTTCACGTCCCAGGTAGATCAGGAAGACCCGGACACGATCTACGCTGAATCACAGTTTGGCGGTCTCGTTCGCTACAACAAAAAGACCGGCGAGCGCATCAGCATTCAACCGCAAACGGAAAAAGGCGAAGACCCGCTCCGCTGGAATTGGGATTCTCCGTTAATCATCAGCCCACACTCACACACGCGACTTTACTTCGCGTCGAACAGGCTATACCGAAGCGATGACCGCGGCGATTCGTGGAAACCAGTCAGCAGCGATCTGTCACGAGGTCTGGATCGAAACACGATGCCGATTATGGGCAAAATTTGGGGACCGGATGCGGTTGCCAAGAACCAGTCGACGACTCTTTTTGGAGATGCCATTTCTATTTCGGAATCCCCGAAAAAGGAAGGATTGATCTACGTCGGCACCGACGATGGCCTGATTCAGGTTACCGAAAATGGCGGTGCAAAGTGGACGAAGCTTGACAAGTTCCCTGATGTGCCCGATATGACGCACGTCAGCCGTGTACTGGCATCGCAGCACGATCCCAACACAGTCTACGCCGGATTTAACAACCATAAGAACGGCGATTTCGCTCCTTACCTGCTCAAGAGCACAGATCGGGGCAAGACCTGGACTTCGATCAAAGGCAATTTGCCTGCGAACGGCTCGGTTTGGGCTATAGCGGAAGATACGGTGAACCCGAATCTTCTGTTTGTCGGGACAGAGTACGGACTGTTTGTATCGCTTGATGGGGGTCAGAAGTGGACGCAGTTGAGAGGCGGAATGCCGACGATTGCCGTGCATGATATCAAGATCCAGAAACAGGCTAACGACCTGGTTGTTGCTACATTCGGCCGTGGCGTGTTCATCCTTGACGATTACACACCGCTACGCAACTTCAGACCGGAGATGATGAACAAAGAAGCGACCATCTTCCCGGTGCGCGATGCTCTGATGTTGCCGCAAGCGGCAGGTGGTGGCGGATCGTTTGGCGCTTCGCATTATGTTGCGCCGAATCCTCCGAGCGGAGCGACGATCAGTTATCTGCTCAGAAACGTTCCCAGAACAAAGCGCCAGCAGCGCCTGGAAAACGAGCGCCGCAATGGCGTCACCAAATATCCGAGCGCCGAAGAGCTTCGCGCCGAGGCCGAAGAAGAAGCGCCGGAAATGCTGATGACGATTTCCGATTCCACCGGTAAAGCAATCAGAACCGTTCAAGTGCCAATGGCGCAGGGAATCAACCGATTCACCTGGGATATGCGATATCCCGCTCCAGTTGAAGCAGGTGGTGGTCCCGGCGGCGGAGGCGGCGGTGGACGAGGTGGTGGTGGCGGCCGCGGTGGTGGCGGTGGCGCAGGTGGAGGCGGCGAGGAAGAAGTTCCCGCTTTCTTCCAGGGCCCTGCCGGTCCGCTGGTTATGCCGGGTACATACACCGCAACGCTCTCAAAGAGAGTCGACGGCGTCTACACCAAACTGGATGGCCCGGTCTCGTTCAATATCACGACTCTGGAAGAGACCCAGATGAGCCCTGCCGACCGCGCAGAACTTCTCGACTTCCAACAGAAAGTCGGCAAGTTGCAGCAGGCTCTTGCTGCCGCAAACGATGCTGTAACCGAGTTGAGAAACAGGGTCTCCGTTGCCAAGCGAGCTATCCAGGATACGCCTACTGCTGGCAAGGACCTGCGCGATCAGGCTGTCTCAATCGAGAAGCGCACCGACGATATCATCCTCGCCTTGCGTGGTGATAACGTAATGCGGGCCTACAACGAAAACGTGCCGACTTCGATCAGCGAGCGTGTTCAGGTAGCCGCCTCGCAGGCAAGATCATCCAGCGCTAAGCCGACACAGACCAACCGCGATCAGTACCAGATCGCTTCGCAGGAATTGAGCGAGATAATTCCGAAACTGCGACAAATGGTTGAGAATGATTTGCCGAAGCTTGAAAAAGCTATGGATGCGGCGGGTGTGCCGTGGACACCTGGTAGACTTCCCGACTGGAAGGACAAATAGCAAAGATCACTCGGGGCAGGCAACGACCTGCCCCTTATTAATTCCCGGCAACTATTACAGATGTTGCTTGGCCTGTTGACCCGTGCAATACTTCCACCTATTCAATGACAACTCTCGTTTCAGCTAAGTGAAAAATCTGGAGGAAACCTATGTATCTACGGCGCCTATCGGCGACGCTTGCGCTATTTCTAACAATCAGCATGGCATTAGCCACTGTTCCGGCGCAAACCAGCAAAGCAACCAACAAAGGCGGTATCGCCTCAATCCAGGCAGAGGATATGCAACAATGGCTGACATATCTTTCCTCTGATGAATTGGAAGGCAGAAATACTTTCTCTGAAGGGCTCGGACTCGCTGCTGCCTATATCGCAGAGCATCTTCGCGATTGGGGTGTGAAACCTGGCGGAGACAACGGATCGTATTTCCAGCGAGTGAAAGTTCTCGGCGTGAAGAGCACCAATCGCTCGTCAGTTACAGTTGAAGTAAATGGTCAATCAAAGACTTTCAAGAATGGTGAAGGCATCACCTGGCCGACAAATGTAGGCGGCAAGCGCACATTCAGTGTAGATCAAGTCGAATTCTTGGGATATGGTCTGAACATTCCGCAAGCCAATATTAATGACTACGAAGGTAAAGACGTAAAAGGCAAGGCCGTCGTTTACCTGGGACAGGGTCCAAAAGGATTAGACCCGCAATCCACACGACGTGCGATTGGCGGTCGCGCTCGTTTCGCCACAGATCAGATGGGAGCACTCGCCAGCATTGGTCAAACGCTGGCAAGACGGGGTGGTCCTGGTGGGGGTGGCGGTCAAGGTCAGGGTGGACAAGGCGGCGGACAAGGCGCCAACGGTGGTGGACAAGGGGGCGGTCGAAATCAACTACCGCAACCGGATTTTACAACGGTGCAACGACTGGACAGCCCGACACCTCCTGCGGTGAACGGTCAGGATGAATTTTTTGATTTTCTGTTCAGTGGTGCCGACACCAAATACGCCGATCTGAAAGCTAAAGCCGAAGCACAGGAACCGCTGCCGCGGTTCGCGCTCAAAGGCGTAAAACTTACATTCAATGTTGATGCAGATTATGAAGTCGTCCAGACCCAATACACCCGCAACGTTATCGGCATCGTTGAAGGCAGCGATGCAAAACTGAAGGACACGTACGTCGCTTTTGGCGCTCACTACGATCACGTAGGTTACGCACAGGGCGAAGTCGTTCAGGGTCCGAACGGACCGCGACTTATGGGAGCGCCGGGAGCAGTAACCGCTGGCGCAGAGCAGGATCGCATCTGGAACGGCGCGGACGATGACGGTTCCGGAACAACCACTCTGCTTGCGGTTTGCAGGGCATTCGCGTTAGGTCAACGACCGAAGCGCTCTCTGCTCTTTGTCTGGCATGCTGGTGAAGAGCGTGGTCTGTGGGGCTCGCGTTATTACGCCGATTATCCGACGATTCCGATCGACAAGATCTCTGCGCAGATCAATATGGATATGGTCGGCCGCAATCGCGACAACAAACCCGAAGAAGCGAACACGGTCTACATTGTAGGCTCTGACCGTATCAGCACCGAGCTTCACAACATCAATGTCGATGCGAATGCGAGTTTGACCAAACCGCTCAAGCTTGACTACGAAATGAACGATCCTACTGATCCTGAGCAGGTCTATTATCGCAGTGACCATTACAGCTACGCCGCCAAAGGCATCCCGATTGTTTACCTGACAACGGGACTGCATCAGGACTATCACCACAACACCGACAGCGTCGAAAAGATTCAGTTCGATAAAATGGCGCGCATCGGTCAACTGGTTTATGCAACCGGCTGGCGAGTAGCCCAGCTCGACCATTATCCTGCCCGCGACAACAAAGGCCCGCGTTTCGGCAAGGGCAGCAGCGGTAAGATAACTGGCTAAACCGATCTACATTAATATAATCACTGGGATGAGATTGGTCTGATGAAGTCACTGACCATCTCATCCCTTTATTATTTGTTTTATTAAAAAAGGAGGACCAATGAGCAATACTTCGCGAGTTAAGGATATTTTAAGATTGAGCAAGTCGCCTATCGCCATCGGCTTTTTTGACGTAGCGCCGAACAATCTGAAGCAATGGTCGGCCGGCCAGGTGCCGGCGGGTTGCACCTTCTGGCAGAAAGCGATGGACGGCGAATCGTTCTATACGGTTCCGTCCGATCATTACAATTGCGCCGTCGGCAGCTATACGCATAAGATCGACTTGCCGCCGGACCGTGGCAATCAGTTAGAGCAGACGGTCGGATTTATGGTCGAGAGCGGTTACCTGTCGATGTCCGAAGTTCCTGGCATCCCCACGCTGAACAAGACTCCGAATTTCATCGCGTACGCGCCTGCGGACAAAGCAGAGTTCAAGCCCGACGTTGTAATCGTTGCGGCAAATCCGGCTCAGGCTATGTTGCTTTACGAAGCCGCGCTGAAAGCTGGCGCGGGTAATGCTTTGACAAATGTGCTTGGCCGGCCAGGTTGTGCGGTTCTGCCGTTGACAATGAGCACGGGAAGAGCATCGCTCTCGTTTGGTTGTAAAGGGAATCGCACGTTTACCGGCCTTCCTGATGAAGAGATGTACGTCTGTGTAACAGGAGACAAATGGCCTGCCGTTGCCGACAAAATCATTGAAGCCTATGAAGCGAACGCCAAAATGGAAAAACACTATCTTGAGCATAAGGCGCAGTTCGCACAGGTATAGTTTCCTACGTAAATGTTTGTCAGAAAAACCAATAGAACCAGCAAAATCGTTTAGCGGACCAGATGACTGCCTGAAAGGCAGAAAGTTAATAGACGGAGGTAAGCTCGAAGAGCGCCACCCCCGGGCCGGCGTTGCGTTTGATTCCAGCCTGAAGGGCTGGCAGGACATTGTGCGAGCCTTTCAGGCTCCGAATTGATTTGATGATTGTAACGGGGGCGGCGCGCCAAAGGCGCTTACCCCCGCCTAACTAGTCCCTTCGGGCAATTCTGCAGAAATCTTGTGAATTGAACCAATCTGGGTAATGACAGCCCCGAACGCAGAGAATCGCAGAAGCGGCCCCTCGCTTTATTTTTTCTTTCGAGTTCGATATAAGACTTAATGTCGTAATCCACCACTCCGTAAGAATCTTATGAAAACCAAACTTACAATATCTCGTCGTGACGTCCTGAAATCAATAGCAAGCGCAGGTGCAGTCGCTTTAGCAGCCCCTATGATCAATCGCGGGCGCTTCAGCATCTTTGCCGGATCGACTGTCGAATATTCAGCCAGAGCTATCGATCTTATGAAACGATCGCTGGTCATGGATATGCTTAGCCCTCTCGCACTTGATTCGCAAAAGCAGGCAAAATGGTTTGCCGATCCGGATAGCTTTACACCCGAAACGTTGCAGCAATATAAGGATTCGGGCATCAACATCTTTCACATCGCCGTCGGTGCTGGCGGACCTGATGCATACGTCGAGATCATGAGGTTCTTCGGTTTGTGGAATGGGTTTATAGCTCATCACGGCAACAGCATGATGCGTATTGACAGCCCGGCCGCACTAGACAGTGTGAAGTCTTCGGGCAAGATCGGCATCCTGCTTGGACTGCAGAACTCTGAGCATTTCAGAAGACCAGACGATGTAGATTTCTTTCATAGCCTGGGACAAAGAGTTTCATTGCTCACCTATAACAGCCGGAATCTTATTGGAAACGGTTCGACTGAAAGACGCGACGAGGGTATCAGCGATTTCGGCGTCGCCATTATTGAACGAATGAACAAAGTCGGCATGACAGTCGATGTTGCTCACAGCGGCGATCGCACCACGCTGGACGCATTCGAAATTTCAAAGAAACCGGTGCTGATTACCCATTCTAACTGCAGGGCTCTTGCTCCAGGCCATCCACGCTGCAAGACCGACGAAGCAATCAAAAAGATGGCGGCCAACGGCGGCGTTATGGGCATTACCGGAGTCCGAATGTTTGTTAAGGTTGACGAGCCCACAACAATCGAAAACGTTCTGGACCATTTCGATCACGTAACGAAACTGGTCGGAGTCGAACATCTGGGTGTCGGCAGCGACAGTGATTTGTATGGTTACGACGCATTGCCACCCGCTATGAACAAGCAACTGCGAGCCTCCTATAAAGGCAGTTATGGTTTTCGCGAAAAGATCGATATTGAAGGCTTGAATCATCCCAAGCGGATGTTCGATCTAACGGAAGGTCTGATTAGACGCAAATACAGTGATCAGTCCATCGAAGGTATACTGGGCGGGAATTTCAAGCGCGTCCTCACCGAGACTTGGACTGTTTAATCTTGATATTCTGTAGGCTCTTGTAGGATAGAACACTTGTCATTACCCAAATCGATGCAACTTAGAAGCATATCCACTGTGCTTATATTGAAAGCAAGCTGAAGTTTCGCAAATTGAACTCTGGCGGCTTTGCCGCTTTGATGTGCGGAAGGGCTCGCCCTTCCGGGGCTTCACCTTAACGTTTTTGCGGCTATGCCGCCAACCTGCGGCAAAGCCGCCGATTATCCAATGTGCACTTAAAACCGCCTGAAACTAACTCAATCTGGGTAATGATAAGGCGTAAACGTCCGGTTTACGCTACACGAACACTCACTATTTCAAATTAGATCGAAAGAACTCTATTGTTCGTCCCCAAGCGTCCTTAGCAGCGTTAGCGTTGTAGACCTCTTTTCGCGTGTCATTGAAGAATGCATGATCGACACCAGGATAAATATGCATTTCGGCCGCTTTGCCCAGTTCTTTCAATTTACCTTCCAATTCGTGTACCACCTCAGGCGTTACAAAACCATCTTTCTCCGCATAGATGCCCAGTACTGGGGCATTCAGATTCGGCAGATCAGGCTTTACATTCGGATGGCCGCCATAAAATACAACGCACGCTCCCACTTGTGGATTCTTTGTCGCTGCATAGAGCGATAATGCTCCGCCCATACAGAACCCGACCGTGCCGACTTTGTTGCCAGTAGTTGAATCCAGTTCCAGCAGATAATTTATCCCGCCACGCAAATCTTTTTCGGCCTGATCAATCCGCAAGGCCATCATCATCTTGCCAGCTTCGTCGGGCGATTTAGTCGTCTCACCATGATAAAGATCCGGCGCCAGCGCCACGAATCCTTCATTAGCAAATCGATCGCAGATATCTTTTATGTGCGAAACCAGTCCCCACCATTCCTGAATGACAATTACGCCCGGTCCTTTGCCCGATGCAGGCGTAGCAAGATAACCGCTGGTAGTGCCGCCGTTACTTGGAAATTCCACCATCTTTCCTGCCATAGAACCTCCTATTCCGATAGAAACCTATAAACTTATTAAGATGTGAGAAGACAAAGGAGTTTAGGCGAATGGAAAGCTGAGATCAATTCAACAACTGTCCCTTTGCATTAACGAGTCAGGGCGAGAGTTGCATCGATATCTTTCTTCTCATTTCCCTGCCTTAACCGTTTTACAAGTAGTTTCAGTCCCTGTGGCACACCTCGCGTAGCATCGATGGCAAAATAGACGAATCCCTGACGCGTTTCGCTTGCGGCAAGAGGCGGCTGCTTCAGAAAGCTAACCGCGTTCAAATCAGTCAGGGTCTTCTCGAACGATCCTTTACGCTGATACTGGATTCCGTAATATTTGACCATCTGTTTCAGAGCCTGTTTTGGATCAAGTTCTTTATATTGATGACCGCTGCTGTCTACCAGCACAAACTGAGCGCGCTTCGAGTCAACGGCTGCGCCAGAGCGATTCTCAATCAACGTCCTTATCGGAAGAATTCCCGCAAGCAGCAGATTGCCGTCGAATGTTGCCAGGATTTTGTCTTCATCGGTTAAGGGATCAGCCGCCAGAAACAGATCGCCGACATTTGTCTTGCAGCAAAAGTTTTCAGGCGCGACTTCAACACGCTGAGCTATATTGAACAGCCTTGCGTTTCCACATCCTGAAATCAACAGCAGAGATACGATCAGCGTAAACAATATCAGTAGTGTTTTTGTCCTCGACTTCATTCTAAAATTACGTCGAATCTCAACGTCCCTTTTTTGGCGTCGGTGGCACAAGTACTCTCAGCAAAAGAAGCAGGACACAGCCCATTGCTGCTCCAAAAATTATGCCCAGACCTATTCCGTATGTTAAATGACCCAGAATATGACGAACGTGGTATTTGTCGTCGCCAGGCACGGAGAATTCCGGCTGCGTAAAAACGTTTGTGATGCCGGTGACAACAGAAAACAGTATCGCTGCTACGATTAAAATCTGTCCCCAAACTGTCAGCATGATGCTGGCGACGACGACATTAATATAACCACCGGTCTGGCGAACTTCCATTAACAGAACGGCTAGAAAAATCGCGATCGTCTCGGCGGCGGTGACGCTGAACGCGTGAGCGATCAGATGAGGCACGTGCGCGGCATCCAGTAAAATCCTGAGCAGCCAAACTGCGGCGATGAAGATAAACAATGGCATCAGGAGGCGAATGTGGTCGCCGAGTCCCAACCCACCAATTTTCATCTCTCCTCCTTGTCAAGCGTTGCTCTCATCAACAGCAAAGTCATATCGTCTTCCTGCTCGTCTCCGGACCATTCCTGGACCGCCAGCAGAACCCGTCGTTGTATTTCTGGCAATGGCTCGCTGCAGTTGGCGTCGATTATCGCCGCCAGTCGCTTTTCTCCAAATTCGACATCATCTATATTTGAGGCTTCCGTGATTCCGTCGGAATAAAGAACCATCAGGTCACCTGGCTGAAGAGCGATCTCGCCGACCTGATAATCGTAATTAGGCAGAATACCCAGCGGCAAGCCGCCTTTGTCCAGTTTCTCGGTGCAGGAGCCCGTAATAATGGGCATATGATGTCCAGCGTTTATATACGTCAACCTGCGTTCTGAAATGTCCCATTCGGCATAAAAGAATGTTGCAAATCTAGCAGCATCGGTAACCTGATGGAGATGATAGTTAAGGCTCGAACATATCTCTTTCGGCGATTTTCCCGTTTGAGCCAATGTCCGCATAACCGCTTGCAGATTCGCCATCAGAATCGCGGCCGATATTCCTTTGCCGCTGATATCAGCAATCGCAAATATGATGCGGCCGTCTGGCAGCTCCATTACGTCGTAATAGTCGCCGCTGATACCCCGCGCCGGAATACAAATAGCCGCGAATTCCAGTCCACCGTTCAGAGGCAATTGACTCGGAAACAGCGCACGTTGAACTTCGAGAGCAAAATTCAATTCGGCTTCTTTGCGTGCGAGCTCGTGACGACTCGCTTTTAACTCAAGTCTTAAGCGATATAGTACCGCCAGCAGGACTGCGGCTGCAGTAGTGCCGCCGAAAGTTAGACCATAAGTGACGATGATCGAGCTTTGAAGAAGATCGCGACCTAGAAACAGCAGGATCCCAGCCCCCAGAAGGAAGCCCAGCAGATAAAGTTTGTCGCGACGACTGATTGCCATTAAGTCCTTGAATCGGGGAAACGGAGAGCCGGGACTCGGAGATTCTCCGGTTCCGCGTCTCTGATTCGGTATCCTCTGCTGCCGCCAAGAATAAGTCAAATTCTCATTTGTGCGCAAATCGACTCAAAGCTGATAATATTCGGTTCTGTCCGTTCTGCAATAGAGGATCTTCAATGAAGCGACGACAATTCATTTGCGGTACATTGGTGACTGCGTGCTGGCCGCTCGTGGGCCGAGTGGAAGGCAGGGTTATGCAAGATCATTTTATTCCGGCCACCGGGACTATAACTGACGTCTCCGGCATCAGAGTCGGCCATTTCACTGATAACCGGCGTCCGACGGGCTGTACGGTAATTATCGCCGAAGAAGGAGCCACCGGCGGAGTCGACGTTCGCGGCGCCGCTCCTGGAACGCGCGAGACGGATCTCTTAAACCCTTTGAATACAGTCGAGACTGTAAATGCCGTCGTCCTTTCCGGAGGATCAGCGTTCGGGCTGGATACTGCGACTGGCGTGATGCGTTACCTGGAAGAGAAAAAAATCGGATTCAACACCGGAGTTGCCATAGTTCCCATCGTTCCGGCAGCGATTCTGTTTGATCTAGGAGTTGGCGATCCAAAGATCAGACCAGATGCAGAATGCGGTTATAAAGCCTGTCAGGCTGCATCAGTTCTGAGGCCAGGAGAGGGCAACGTTGGAGCAGGTGCGGGCGCGACGGTCGGAAAGCTTTTTGGCATGAACCGCGCGATGAAAGGCGGTATCGGCAACGCGTCGATAAAAATAGACGGAATTACTGTCGGTGCGATTGTCGCGGTAAACGCAGTCGGCGATGTCAGAGATCCGTCGTCAGGAAAATTACTGGCAGGTGCGCGAACTGAGGACGGAAAACACCTTCTCGATTCCAGAAAGGCAATTCTTCGCGGCGAACTGCCGACAATGCTGCGGCCTGGAACCGCGACAACTATTGGCGCCGTCGCAACAGATGCAAAGCTGACTAAATCTCAGGCGAATAAAGTCGCCCAGATGGCGCAGGACGGTTTAGCCCGGGCCATCAATCCCGTTCACTCGCCATTCGATGGCGACACTATATTCGCACTTGCTACAGGCAAATCAGGGAAGCAGGGAAACGTAATGTTGATAGGAATGCTTGCGGCTGAAATGGTGACATCCGCAATAATCAGCGCAGTGATGGCGGCGAGAGGTTTGCCTGGTCTGCCCAGCGCGTCTGAGATTAATAAATAGATCGCATGAATCTATACCTGATCACACTGATCGCGTATTCATCCCTGATGATCGCGATAGGCGCGTTCACCTCTGCTCGCGTGCGACAGTCCAGCGATTTCTTCGTCGCAGGCCGTAAACTGGGTGGTGCGTTCCTTTTCGTCACATTGCTTGCCTCAAACATTGGTGCAGGATCAACGGTTGGAGCTACAGGATTAGGGTACACTCAGGGGACTTCCGCGTGGTGGTGGGTTGGCAGCGCCGGTATCGGGTCGCTTTTTCTCGCACTCACAGTCGGGCCGCGCATTTGGAAGATTGCAAGCGATCATAACCTTTATACCATCGGTGACTATCTTGAATTGCGCTATGACCGCAGAGTGAAATTTGTCGGAGCGCTTTCGCTGTGGGTTGGGGGTTTGGTGATACTTTCGGGGCAACTGATCGCGATCGCCTGGATTCTTGGCGTCGTTGCCGGCATCAGCAAAACGATTGGATGTCTGCTGGGAGCCTTCGTTATCACCGCATATTTTACTGTCGGCGGTCTACACTCCACAGTACGCGTTAATGTTCTTCAATTGACGATAAAGTTAATCGGGTTTGGACTGGCGATTCTTTTTATACTTTATGAAAGTGGGGGACTGGTCTCGCTCAAGACAATGACGGCGTTGAAGATCGATCCAGCGCAATCTGCGAATTATTTCGGGGTATTTGGAAAAACTACGTCGACTGTTCTGACTTATCTGGTTACTCTTGCGCCTGCGTTCATAGTTTCACCGGGATTGCTGCAGAAAGTTTTCGGGGCGAGAGATGCTCGTTCTGTCCGCCTTGGAGTTTCAGTAAACGCAGTTTGTTTGATGCTCTTTGCTTTCATTCCCGTCTTGCTTGGATTGGCCGCGCGAGCCCGTTTGCCACGATTTGAAAACAGCGAACTAGCTTTACCGACTCTGCTTGTACAACGATTGCCATTGTGGATAGGCGCATTATTGTTGGCCGCTATTTTCTCCGCTGAACTTAGCGCCGCCGACGCGATTCTTTTCATGTTAACGACATCGCTTGGGAAAGACTTGTTCAAAGGAATTCTGAAACCGACAACCACTGATCAGCAACTTATATCCTTCACGCGTGTGGCCGCTGTTGTCTGTGCCGCTCTTGGATTTCTGTTTGCCATAGAGTTGGGCTCGGTGATCCAGGCGCTCTCGATCTTTTACAGCTTAATTACCGCTATTTTCTTTTTGCCTATTGTCGGCGGTCTGTACTGGTCGCGAGTTACCGCCAAAGCCGCTTTTTTATCGATTATTGTTTCGGTGCTGATTTTAATTCTGATTCAGGCTGGCATTGCGAAAGCTGCAATTGCAGGAATTCCATCGCTGGTTGCTGCGATAACAGGTGGCGCAATCACGATGATCTGTGTTTCACTGGTTACAAACCGAAATCGACAACAAATCGTCCGGCAAATCTAACAAATCGGGAACAAACTGGTTATATCGTGTGTATAAACATGTGAGAGGTTCTATGAGAAGTTTATTGAGAGATCTGAAGTCAGCCTCAGCGATAATACTAATGAATCCCGGCTTTGCGGTGGCAGCCTTGATCACGCTTGTAGTCGGGTTGGTGATCAAGGCCTCGATCGTCAATCTGTTTGCGGCTTGTTTCTTCCAGCGCCTGCTTCACTAGAGGCTGCCTTAAAGATTTAACTCCTCGTAACGAAGCTTCATATATCCGCCGCCATTATCGCTGCAAATAAATATGTAATCCTCGCCGGTCGACAGGCTTACGCGGCTGACACCTTCAGGATTGAAATAATCGCGGAATTTGACGGATTCAACGCGGCGACAATGGCCTTCCGGATTTCCATCCCAAAGCCACAGGGCGAAATCGCTGCCTCTGCCTTTGCGAACATTTCCGGTCAAAATCAAAAATGCCTTTAACCTTTCGTCATACTGGATAGAGCGGATCCCCTTCTTTTGAATTTGAAGGACGATTGGATCTTCCAAAATCAGGTTTTCAGGCGAAAACTCTTTTGCCGGATCGACTTTTACTGGAAGCAGACAAGCCTTATCGTCAAACAACGGCGACCGCAGCCCGACCAATAGTCTGTTACTGTCGCGATCATAAGCTAACCCCTCAATATTGATCCCGCCTTTTTTCGGGGGCAGTTCCGCAATACGGTTTATAAAATCGTATCGCGAGCGCAGCATCTCGCAAAAGCCGCTTATGACGCCATCCGGAGTCAGACGTCTACCCTCCAAACGAAAACGGATAAATACATGAACTCTGGGTCTTTTAGGCGGTTCCAGAGCCTTTTTCTTCTTTAGGCAATGAGAAGTGCAGATGTAAACAAACTGATTATTGTCCGTCGTCAACGCCTCTGCGTCATACAATCTGATATCATTCTTCAGCAATATCGTTTGCGGCGGGTCTGCCCATTGCTCTATACCATTTGACTGCATTAGATAGAGCCTCCGTTTTTTGCCGTCATCAACGAATAGCAAGTCATCGCTGTTTGGTAACTGGATGACGTCGGAAAAGTCCGTCCAACTGGTGAACTGATAATAAATACCGGAGTACTGTCCAGTTGGATCGGGTCTTCCCATCCAATCTCCGTAAACCGGCGCAGGTTTCTGTTTTTCCCGTCGGGAAGCAGTTATGTATGACAACCAATCGCTGTCCCAGGTGAGAGATTGTGATACCATCTCTAATTCCTTTTGTCCCTGACTCTAAAATTGCTATCTCTCCTGGACACTGTGCAATATGCATACCGTTTGAGAAAAATAATCTGTCAGTTCAATCCGGTTGGTCAAAATCGACGTTACGAACAGCGCTAAGTATCTGAATTTATTACTGCTAACGCTTTCTCGAAGATGCGGAATGTTTCAGTCTTGCATCTGAAAATTAAGAATGGTTGTTGATGGTGTTAATTTGATACACCCGGCCTCTTAATTCAGAACTTGAAACAAGAACCGAAAAATAAAAAGACCCAGGCTGTTTTCAGGATTTTATCGATTGCGACGGTCGCTTTCGATTCGGCCGTCCCTGATCGAAAGTACTCGATGCGCGTGAGCCGCGATGTCGGGCTCGTGCGTGACCAAGATAATCGTATTGCCCTGATCGTGAAGACGATTGAACAGAGCCATAATTTCAACGCTGGTTTGAGAATCGAGGTTGCCGGTCGGCTCGTCAGCCAGAATGATCGACGGATTGTTAACCAATGCTCGCGCGATTGCCACGCGCTGCCGTTGTCCGCCGGATAGCTCGTTCGGCTTGTGGGTCATACGGGAACCGAGCTCAACGGACTCCAACGCCCGCTTTGCCTTCTCGATGCGTTCGCCCGCAGGCGTTCCGTTATAGATCAACGGCAACTCCACGTTGTGAAGCGCGGTCGCTCGAGGCAATAAATTAAACGTCTGGAATACGAAGCCAATTTCCTTATTTCGTATGTGGGCGAGCTCGTCGTCATCCATTTCAGAAACCAGCTTTTTGTTCAGCCAGTACTCGCCCTGACTGGGCGTATCAAGGCAGCCTATGATGTTCATCAGGGTAGATTTACCGGAGCCGGACGGACCAATAATCGCCACGTATTCATTACGCTCGATGGTAAAGGTGACGCCATGAAGAGCGTGAATCTCTTCCGAACCCATGCGATAGGTACGCCAGATCTCGTTAGTCTGGATAATCGCCCTTTCGTTAAACTGCGGATTGACACCGGATTCAACCTGAGTGTCAATGACGTCAATAGTGGCGTTAAGCATCTATCCTCTCCCTGCTCGTCTTTTGCCTGATCAACCTAATCAATAATTATTTCTTATCACTGTCTGCCGTTTCAGGCTTCTTCGTTGTCGTCGCAGTTTCACGCTTAATTTCGGCATTGGTCTTCAGCGTTCGCAACTGCTTAAACGGCCCGATGACAATCTCGTCGTTCTCGTTCAAGCCACTGAGCACCTCGATATCTGTATCGCCTGTAATACCGGTTTCGATTGGCGTGAAGATTGCCTTGCCAGCCTTAACTACAAAAACGCCCTGACGCTCTTTTGGTTTCGCTTTTTCTCCGGAAGAGGCAGCCGCTTTCTTCTGGGCATCCGTCAGTTCGTCTTCGCGTTGGACAATTGAAGCGAGAGGAATCGCCAGGATACCCTCTCTGGTCTGCGTGGTAATAACGGCGGTCGCACTCATTCCCGGACGCAGCTTTGTGCGAAGATCGTCATCCATATCTAATTGAATCTTAACGATAAAATCCTTTGCTTCCTGCGAACCGGTTGTCTGGGCAATCGACTGACCGCTTCGGGTGATGGCGCTCGCGGCAATCTGAACGACCTTGCCTGAGATCTCCCTTTCGCCTAATGCATCGACTTTAACCTTTGCCGGCTGATCCAGCTTAACATCTTTAATGTCCGTTTCGTCTACTTTAACTTCTACATTCACTTTGGACATATCGTTGATGATCATCAAGCCGGTCGATGAAAAACTTGCCAGGGCAAATTGCCCTTCTTTTGCGGAAATGTCCGAAATCACTCCGTCTGCCGGCGCATACTTCGTTGTTCGCTGGAACATATCTCGCTGAGCTTTAACATTTGCTTCAGCTTGTTTGACTCGTCCTGACGCGGATTCGTAGTTTGCCTTTGCGCGCGTGATGGCAACGGTTGCGTCCTGAACAGCAGATTCCAGTTGCTTTATGCGAGCATCGCCGCCATCAAGAGTTGCGACGGCTTCATCGCGCCTAGCCTTTGCCGCATCATAGGCCGACTTCGTGCCTACTCCGGCTTCCAGCAGATCAGTTTGGCGTTTGTACTCCAGCTCAGCATTGGTCAGGTCGGCTTTCATTCTTTGGTAATCGGCTTTCGCTTGAATAAGCATCGATTTCTGCTGGCTCAGATTGTTTTGCGCCGATGTTACCTGCAAATCAGAGGCGTTAGCATCAGCCTGCGCGGACCGCATTGCAGCCTCTGCACCCTGGGCTGAGAATTCAAGCTGAGTGGGATCAACTGTAATCAAAGGCTGATTCTTTTTTACGTAATCCCCTTCCTGAACGTATATCTTGTCGATTCTGCCGGAAACTTCCGCGGTCAGATTAAAGTAGTTGATCGGACGGACTTCGCCAGACGCGGTAACTTTGGATTCCAGCTTGGCCCGCTTTTGGACTTTCGCCGTCTGGACTTCTGGCACATCCTTACTATTGGCAGTCACGCTGATCAGGATGACCAGAGCCAGCACCAAAATGACACCAGAGATTACAAATATTTTTTTCTTACGATTCATTGCCATGGTAAGAGATGATTCCTTCCACCAGAGTGTTAACCGCCATCTTGTACGCTCTTGTTTTTATCGATGTTCCAAAAAAGCAAAAGATTGAAGGGCCAAAAAGACCGGCTTGCGTTTTCAAACCAACTCTGGCGTCACAAAGCTTTGGTATCAATACATTTGAACGACATTTGAGCGTATGTTTGTGCGTTAAGTTCGGCTAATCCTCATTTACCGAACCCTTAATTGTACTGGACGGTCCTGGCCGTGTCAAACGTAAGTGTTTGACCTTAAAGTTACTTATCGTTCGCAAACTTGTGACTGATTAAGTGATTTTTGTCCGAAAAAAACGACGATGCACCTACAGATAAATGAATTTCGTGCCAATATGCTATCATTTACAGCCTATGTCAGGTACCGCCCACGAAAAAGCGATTTCAGTAATCCGGTTTGGCACTAATGAAGATGCGAATTTGCTTGCAACCCTTGGTTCGCAAACATTTCACGATACTTTTGCCGATCAGAACAAACCAGAGGATATGGCGGTTTACCTTTCCGAGGCTTTTAGCCCGAGTAAACAGGCGGCGGAGCTGGATAAACCGAATGTTATCTTTCTGATAGCGGAATCCGCAGAAGTTGTGCAGGGCTACGCAAAACTACAGTCAGGGTCATCGCCCGCATGCATTAAAAGTGAGCGCTCAATCGAGATCGCCCGAATATATGTCGTCAACGACTGGATTGGTAAAGGGATAGGCGCGAATTTGATGCGTCGCTGCCTGGACGAAGCCAAAGAACGTGGCTTCGTTACAATCTGGCTGGGCGTCTGGGAGCGCAACGAACGCGCACAGAGGTTTTACCGTGATTGGGGATTCAAAGTAGTTGGGGAACAATCTTTTCAACTAGGTTCTGATCTCCAAAATGATTACGTAATGGAGCGATCTCTATAACCCTGAGATTGCAAAACTTTGTTTCAAGACGTTTTCGTTTTCAGCAAACGACTGCTTGCGCTATAATCAGTTTGCTGGGAAACATCTTATTTATCTCTGCTTTTGATAAAGCTTATGGCGCCAGGAGGCCGCTAGTCGAGCTATGATTCGTTGTCACAACTGTAGAACAGATAATCTTGATGGCTCTGAATATTGCGATGAGTGTGGTGTGCGGCTGCACGCTACTCCGGAGGATACGGCAACAGTAGCGGTGCAATCGCCTGTTCCGACTCTTCCCCCGATGAATAAACCGGATCCGATTATTGAGCCTCAAAAAACTTATACTACCGGACCTGACCTGGTTCCGCCCGAACCAGCGTTTGTCCGTACAACGGAGACTCCAAGACCGGTCGTTCCGTCGCCGCCACCGGTAGTGCAAGCACCACCTCCAGTGGTTCAGGTGCCGCCTCCGGTGATTCAAGCACCGCCACCGCCGGTTGCGCCTCCGCAGGCATCACAACCCCAGCCGGTTGTCGATTATTCGCCGCCACCTCCTCCAAGACAGGAGAGCGATTCACGGCGCCCTGCGGCTAATCAATCCGCGGCTTCGGCTCCTTCATCGCGTGCGAGCGAGCCAACTTCGCACCTTGACAATCGAGGGAGCGGCACGGAGTCATTACGCAACTCGCCGCAGACTTCAAGTGGTGCGCGAGCGCACGCCAAACTGGTGATTTCGCGTGGTGGCAGCATCGGCAAGGAGTTTCCGATATCAGGGCCCGAGGCCCAGATTGGCAGATGGGATGCCGACAACGGCATTTTCCCCGACATCGACCTCGATCAGCACGATCCCGAAGCCAAGGTCTCGCGGCGTCACGCTCGTGTTATTGTCGAGAGCGGCCAATATATGGTCGAAGATCTTGGGTCGACCAACGGAACATTCGTCAACCGTGGTCGGCGTTTAATTCCGGGAAAACGGCAACCGCTGCGCAGCGGCGACGAATTGATCATCGGTAAGACGTTCCTGAAATTCATTGTTGAGAATTGAGTCGATTGCTCTTTATGGTCTGTAGAAGGGCGTGTGACTTCTGGCCCGATTGCCGCATCTGAGTTAGGGGCGATGCCCGTCGGCCCGGAATTCAGTCCGAATTGATTGTCGATATTGACCTCTTATTGTTATGTTATTTTGCCCAGAGTGCGGCTCGACGGTAACTCCAGGAGATCCTTTTTGTGGCGAATGCGGCGCGAAGCTGGAAGAAGCGCCTCCTCCGCCTCCTCCTGTTCCGGCAAAGACAGGAACGGCGGATACATATAGCAGTTCTATGAGTCAGAAGAAAAATGCTCCCGGTGGGCAGTTAGAGCCAGGCACATTATTGAATCACAGATTTTTGATTGTACGTCGCATTGGTGGCGGCGGTATGGGCAGCGTTTACCTTGCCCACGACAAAAATCTGGCCGACGCACCGCGGGCCGTCAAAGAAATGCTGGAAATGTTTGCCGACGCGCATCAGCGCGAGAAAGCAATTGAAGATTTCCGGCGTGAATCCACACTCCTGGCAAGCCTGGAACACCCATCGATTCCCACTATCTATGATTTCTTCGTAGAGAACGATCGTTACTACCTTGTTATGAAGTATGTGAACGGTAGCGATCTTTCTTCGAAAATGCGCCAGGCCAGCGGCCGCGTCGACGAGCGAAGCGTCACCGAATGGGCTATACAGACGTGTGACGTTCTTGACTACATACATAGCCTGAATCCGCCAATCATCTTTCGCGATTTAAAACCGGCTAACCTGATGCTGGACGAACGCACCAGCCGGGTAATGCTGATAGATTTTGGAATCGCAAGAACGGTTGCTCCCACACAAAAAGGTGTCACGGCGATTGGCACGATGGGATATGCCCCGCCGGAATTGTTCTCTGGCAAAGTCGACCCGCGATCTGATCTCTACAGCCTAGGCGCGACGATGTTCCATATGCTGACAGGAGCTGATCCGCAGGATAATCCGCTGTTGATATTCGACTTCACCAAGAATCCTCGTCCACGCGACATTAATCCGCAGATCACGCCGGACATGGAGCGTATTCTGATTCGCTCGACCGAGTACAAGGCCGACAATCGATTTTCCTCGGCGCGCGAGATGATGCAGGTTCTGGAGGAGCACAAACGCCGTCTTATCGGTGGTCCTGCTGTTGCACCCAGGCCAATCATTGATCCGATCCCCGCTCCTCCAACGCCCGGGAACTGGGTCTTTTGCGGCAACTGCGGGCAGCAGATAACGGCCGACGATCTTTATTGCGCGCTGTGTGGACATCAGCAGCCGCTGTCTGTCCCAACCGCTAAGCTTATCGTTCTGGAAACGGGAGACATTGCCGGTCAATTCCCACTGGATAAAGAAATGATCCTGATCGGCCGCGCGGATCCTACACAGGGACTTTATCCGGAAGTGGACTTGACCCGTTTCGATCCGCTCACAAAAGTTTCCCGACGTCACGCTCGGCTGCATCGCAAGGGCGATCAGTACATGGTAGAAGACATTGGCAGCGTGAATGGAACGTATCTCAATCGCGGCGACAGATTGCCGCCAAATTCCTCTCGCCTGCTTCACAATAATGACGAAATTCGCCTTGGTGAAACCAACCTGAAATTCAAAGTTATGTAGCCCGATAAATCTTAGAGCCTGTGTGCCAGTAAAATGCTGTGTTATCATTTGGATGTAAAACCTTTCAAATGAACGTGGAGAGTTATGTCCGTTCAGATTGACAAATGGGTATTCACGGTCGATGAATATAATCGGATGACCACAGCGGGCATTCTAACTGAAGATGATAGAGTTGAACTTATCAGAGGCGAGCTTATTAGAATGAGTCCTATAGGAAGCGGCCATGCAGCTTGTGTAAAGCGTCTTAACAACATTCTCGGCAAAAAAGCCAGCGCGTATGCAATCATCAGCGTCCAGGATCCTGTTCAAATTGACAACTACTCGCTGCCTCAGCCTGATTTAGCGTTGCTGACCAGTCGTGCCGACTTCTATTCCCACAGTCATCCAACAGGTAATGACGTATTATTAATTATAGAAGTATCCGATACGTCAATTGAGTATGACCGAAATGTCAAGCTTCCGCTATATGCAGAAGCATCAATCATCGAAGTATGGCTGGTGAATCTGCGTGAAGACAGAATCGAAGTTTATTCTCGTCCGGTGGCTGGCAAATATAAAGATGTTCGATTTGTAAATCGAGGTGAATCAATATCGCCAATAGCGTTGCCGGACGTTACCGTCAGTGCAAATGAGATTCTCGGTTGACCCTTTGATCTGGAATACCAGTGATTACCTGTTATCTTCGCTACGTAATTGATCCAGCGAAAATCGAAGAGTTCGAACACTACGCTCATCTCTGGACTGCGCTGATCGAGAAATTCGGCGGGACTCATCTTGGTTATTTTCTGCCGGAGAAGACGCCGGACTCCGCCGCATTCAGCTTCCCGGGTTTTGGAAAAGAGGGTCCGGACAACGTTGCAATAGCGCTTTTCAGTTTTCCCGACCAGGCAGCATATGATGCTTACCGTCAGAAGGCCGCGACAGATCCCGAGTGTCAGGCCGCAACTGAATATTTTCGAGAAACAAACTGTTTTTTGAGATACGAGCGCAGTTTTATGCGACAATTGTCACGGGACTAAATCAACGTACCTGCCAACAATCTCACCTCTGCATAACTTCCGGCAGTCGGCCGCCATCGCAGCAAAGTCCCTGAAAGGAAAATTACATGAACCAACATCAGATTCACTCCCCCAATCGGTTTCGTGTGCTGTCAATGACTGGAATTCTCATATTGCTTTTTGTGGCTACATCTCTTATGGCAAAGGAGCTATCGCAAACTGCTTCAGGTAATGTTGCCGGTTTTGTGGCCGGTTTTTTGTTAGCGCCAATTATCGCATCGCCTATAGAGTGGCTGGTGCACAGGCATATCTATCACCGTACCAATGGAATCGCGCGACGTATTTTCACGATTCACTCAGCGCATCATCACCTCTATTTTCCGACCTGGCGGTATGTCACAGGAGGTCGGGCGCGCAGAATACCGATCCTTGGTGTAGGTGTAAGCAATACTCAGGATTCGGCATTAAAAAATGGTGTGACCTATTTTGCGCATTTCTCTTTCTACCTGACTCTCGGAGCTGCATTCATCTGGGCTCCAATGTGGTTGTTATCAACAAACACGGTATTTCTGGTCGGCGGCGTTCTGGCGACAATCATTATTTCAAATCTGTTCATAACTGTTCACGACGCGATTCATCGTCCCGGAACACACCCCTGGATGGAAGCGCGAGGTTGGTTTCATTTTTTGGATGACCATCACTACATCCATCACGTGGACACAGAGGCGAATGTTAACTTCCTCTTGCCACTGGCCGACTGGCTTTATGGCTCTCTCAGAAGAGAGTTAACAGAGGAAGAGATTTCCCGGTATGGCTCGAAGGAAGTTGCAAAGTCTCGTGTTGTAGGGGCAGGTAAGCCTGCGCGTCAGTCAGAAATGCTTGTGCACAGGGTACCTTCGCCAGCGGGTTGACTTGGTTGTCCGGTTTGAAATATATAGGTAGCAATTAACGCGACATCCTTTTGTATCAGTGAACCGTACGCCCTCAAGTGTAGTCACCACTTGCAGGGCTTCACTTTTTTAACGCCTTTTTTGGCCCTGAAACTACGAATTCCAGATAAAAGGAGAAAAGAAGTGAACCAGGAAAATCAACTAAGCGAGCTCGCAAAGAAACGCGTGGTCTACGAGCTGCCAGGCATCGATGCTGTAAGAATCAGGCGGAACGTGCCGTACAGCACAACTGAAGCGGACACTTTAAAAATGGACATTTATTGTCCGCCTGAATCAAAGAATACATCGTTGCAGCCGGCAGTGATTTTTGTCTTAGGCTATCCTGATCGCGGACTCCAGGGCGTTTTTGGTTGCAACGCAAAGGAGATGGGATCATACGTCTCCTGGGCGCAACTCACGGCCGCGTCGGGGATGATTGCAATAACTTACACCAATGAGAAACCTTCTGATGTTCAATCCCTGCTGGAATACGTTATTCAAAATGCCGAATCGCTGAGAGTAGATAAGCAGAGGATTGGATTGTGGGCCTGTTCAGGGAATGTGCCGATGGCGCTCGGGCTTCTGATGGAAAAGAGTCCCAATTGCATCAAATGCGCCGCGCTTTGCTATGGATTTATGCTCGACGCGCAAGGCTCAACAGTAGTCGCGGATGCATCAAAACAGTGGGGATTTGCAAATCCGTGTGAAGATCAGTCTGTCGAAGATTTGCCGGGTAACAAGCCGTTGTTAATCGCAAGAGCAGGGAAAGATCAAATGCCACGGCTGAACGAAACAATCGATGGCTTCATAGCCAGAGCCCTGGCAGTCAATTTGCCGTTAACATTTGTGAACCACCCTGAAGGTCCTCACGCATTCGATTTGATGGACGACAGCGAAGTATCTCGTCAAATAATCAGGCAAATCTTGGAATTCTTGCGATTTAACCTGACTTAAACTTGTCAGAATCGTGGCGTCTGCTTGAAGTCCGCGCAAACTATTAATCGACCAGGCTTGAGATCGTCCGTGCAGCCAAAACCGGGGACTAACTGACTCTTTGCCGGGGTTTGAAAGTGCTACTGATCTCGCGGACCAAAGTCCTCTCCTGAATATGTGGCAAAGTGTGGCACAAAAATCAAATTCGGCCGTCTGGTGTCACACATGTCACAGTAACGATAACTGCTTTGTTATCTATAATTACTGCCGTGACACGTGGTGTGACACAGGTTGCAACGGTGCGAATTTGGCCATCAGGTGTCACGGTTTCTGACATATGCGTTATCCTATTATAAACTAGCAAATTGCTCTGCCCATCCAAAACCTAAAGGCCAGTGGAAAAGAGTTCCACTAAGGTCGCAAATTGGTTTAGACTGGTAAGGAAACTGGATTGATGAGACCCGCATCTCTTCTATTGATTCCGATTGGAAGAGATGACCAAGAGCTATCCTTTGCCGTTTGACTTTTAACTTGCAAGAGTGCAAGACTGTCGTGGCTAGGATCAAAAGGAGTTTGGGGTTAGGGGTGCAGCATTCTTGTCTTGACTCTTAATTCCGCTGTGTTCTATGCCCGATAATTGTCCGCGTTGTGGTAAACCGGTTCGTTCTACAGCGCGTTTCTGTCATTCCTGCGGCGCAACACTGAAAGGCAATCGTGCCCAGCAGCCGGAACAACCTTCATCGCAGGGCGGTTCGAAGATATTTATTCCGCCTGGCGGTCCAGTTATGGACCCGCCCGCTGCGCCAGATACCAATTTTCCGCCGAAGCCGGCATCTCAACGACCGCCAACTCCCAGTACTGTAGTAAATCGGGCAAGCGAAGACAGGACTGTTCCAACGAGAAAAGTTTCATCGACTTCTGAAACCAGGCACATCGAACGACCTCCCGAGGCTCCGCGTCGGTTAGAAAGAACCGGAACTCACCCAATAAACGGCTCCGAGGAGCGTCGCACTGTTGCCACGGAACAGTTCACCGCCGCTCAGCCACGGCGAGAAAACGCCAGTCAGCAGACGAATCAGCCAAACAGACCAGAGATTTCCGCGAACAATAATCCGGTCGCCAGGACCGAGGAATTGCGGCAGGTTGCAAAACCACAACCTTCGGTGAATCAGCAGATCGTTGAGCCGGCAATCACAGTGTCGCAGAAGACAGCGGCTTTGCCGGTGAATGCGGTAAATCAGCCGGTTGTGCTCGACCGTGTTATGCCGAAAACACCGGCCATTCAAATGGAACAAGAATCGATTGGCCTCGCCGATTTTGGTCTTAGGGTCGGTGCATTCATCATCGATTTCCTGCTGGTGCTGATTACAATAGAACTGATAATTTATGGCACTTCGGTTTTCGCCGGAAGACGCTCGCTGAACTGGTCAATGGGAGTCGTAATCGGCGTTTCAGCCTTCTTCTATCTGATCAATTGGATAATGTTGCCGGTGTTTACTGGACAGACCATCGGCAAAAAAATGCTTGGGATCCAAATAACTCTTGCTGACGGCGGATATCCAAGGTTCGGTGACATCCTTAAGCGCAATCTTGTAGGCTATCTTGTCTCCGCGTTGCCAGCCTTGCTGGGCTTTCTCTGGATAGTCTGGGATCACAATCATCAGGGATGGCACGATAAAATCGCGCGAACGACAGTCGTAAAAGTAGTTTGATAGCGAGCGCCGAATTGACCTTGACCGAGCGGCGAAAGTGGTCAATAAATTCTGTTTCTGCTATGGCAAAACTGGTAATAAAACAACAGGGCTACGAAGACACATTCAAGATCGATAAACCGAAAACGTCGATCGGGCGGTCATCACGCAATGATGTCTGTATAGCCGATCCGTTTGCTTCGCGACTGCACGCAGAGATTCGCCGAGAAGGCGATATCTATTATCTGGTCGATATGGGGGGTGTGAACGGCACTTTCCGAAACGGACTGCGAGTTGTCGGAAGATGTCCGTTGATTCTTGGCGACCGCGTCAGGATTGGAGAGACCGACCTTCAGTTCCTATCCGACAACGAGGCTCCCAGCGAACACACAAAAGTTCTGGTTTCCGACAACTTGCCGCAGGTCACGCCCGAAGCGATTATAAGCTCCTGGCAAAATTCAAAATTGACCAGCAGCCTGATGTCTGGTCCCCAACCTTCGCTTCAGAGCGCTGCCGGATATGCTCCGGCGAAATCGCAACCGCACGTTAATCGTGATCTGCTGGCAGTGATAAGTCGCGTAGGCGTGGCGTTGCTGTCGAACGCTTCGCTGGATGAAACGTTGAAACAAGTGATGGACCTGGTTTTCGATACAGTTCCGGTAGAGCGGGGATTCCTCTTGCTTCACGAAGGTTCATCGCACGATCTTCATTACAAAGTGGCCAAAACGCGTGAAGGATTCATGGACCCACAGGCGGTTCCGGTTCAGATCAGCCGCCTGGTGATTGATCAGGTAACAAAAGAAGGCACTTCGATTTTGACATCGGATGCCGCGCATGACGCAAGATTCGTAGGCAGCCAATCGATCGTTCTCAACAACCTGCGCTCAGTGATGGCGGTTCCGCTGGCTATAGATCAGCAGATACTGGGAATGATCTACGTCGACAGCCCATTCAGCGTAAATAGATTCACAGAGGATGACCTTCAGGTCCTGACCGCCATGGCGGGAGTAGCTGCAATAAAGATTGAAAACGCCCGTTTGATGGAAGAGCGGTTGGAGAAAAAGCGACTGGAAGAAGAACTCGCAGTCGCAAGCGAAATTCAGCTTCGATTGCAGCCGGTTTCGCCTCCGCAGCTTCAAGGTTACGAGCTGACCGGCATGAGCTTTCCGTGCCGCGAAATTGGGGGCGACTACTACGACTTTATCGAGCGGACAGATGGAAATCTGGAAATCGCGCTCGGCGACGTTTCGGGCAAGGGAACTGGCGCGGCGCTATTAATGGCGTCGCTGCACGCTGCAGTTCGCGCTCAGGCAACGACCGGATCGTCTGTTTCAGGTGTGATGGGAGCAATCAGCGAATACCTGGATCGGAATTCGCCGGACAATAAATTTGCAACGCTATTTCTAGGCGTTCTCGATACCGAAACGGGAAATTTGGTCTATTCGAACGCCGGACACAACCCGCCGATTCTGATTCGCGCGGATAGGGTTGATCGGCTGGAAGTCGGTGGCGTCCCCGTGGGACTGTTGCCGGAGTCAACTTACGAGGAGAGCACAGTTAAAATCGAACCGAACGATATTCTGCTGCTGTTCAGCGACGGAATCACAGAGAGCGTAAATGAAAGCGATGAGGAGTTCGGTGACGCTCGCTTGATCGAGGTGGCTCGCCAGTATCGCGATGCTCCCGTGGCCAGGCTCCGGGACAAGATTGAAGAAGCGCTTTCTAAATTTGTCGGAAAAGCCGCACCAGTCGATGATATGACCCTGGTCATAATGAAGAGGACTCTGTAACGGAGAGAAACGTGAGGGCAACAATACGGAGAAGCAGTCAGGCTGACCTGACACTTTTCCAAATTAACAGCCCCTGGTTATGCTTGGCCAAGAGATCATACTCATACCTCTTTTATCGTTGCTGCCATGCATCTTATGGCTGTTTTACTTCTGGCGCCAGGACAAATACGATCCCGAGCCTTTAAGAACAATCTCTGTAACTTTCCTTCTGGGTATTCTTTCCACTGTTCTGGCGTTTATTGGAAATCTGATTGGAACGACGTTCTTTACACTGCTGCTCGGTAAAAACGCTATATCAGATATTCTCGGGTTTTTTTTGGTGGTTGGTCCAGTCGAAGAAGGCTGCAAATTTCTGGCGGTTTACGCCTTTGCCTACCATCGCCCCGAATTCGATGAACCGGTAGACGGAGTTGTCTACAGCGCCACATCCGCCCTGGGATTTGCCGCTGCTGAGAATGTTCTATATCTGGCACAGTTTGGCCTTGGCACTGTGGCAACAAGAGCGATTCTTTCAAACCCCGGTCACGCACTGTTCTCCGCTTTTTGGGGTCTGGCGATGAGCAAAGCCAAGGGAATGCCCAATCTGAAGGAGAAACGTTTCCCCGTTCTGGTTGGCGGTTGGCTGCTGGCGGCGATGATGCACGCCTTTTTCGACACGATACTCACCCTGGGTCCGGCAATAAGCAAAATGGTCCCGGTCCTGCACGGAATTGTCCTGGGTGGAACCGCTCTCTCGGTAATCGGGCTGATGATCGGGATGTTCGTTTACGTCAAAATCAAAATCAACAAAATGGTTGACCGCTCTCCGCACAAGGAGGGCACAAGAATGCTGGGCAATATAATGCCCTGTCCACAATGCGGGATGCTCGGTCAAACAGATCAATTCTGTCTTCAATGCGGAACGCAGATCGCCGCGCCGACGGATCAGCGCTTTTGTCCAACGTGCGGAACGCAACAACGACTGGGAGCAAGTTTCTGCAAGAAGTGCGGCCAGAGTCTGATGATGAACGTAAGTTCGTCAGACCGGCGCGAGCAGCCTCACTTTCTGAGTGTCGATTCATCGGGTCATGAAGAAGTAGCCTGTGTAATTAACAATACGTTTATGCGTGTCGGGAAAACGCTCGATAACAACTTTGTTATCGATCATCCTACGGTATCAAAGCGTCACGCTCAGATCTATTGGCATCAATCGGAACAGTATTTTCTGAAGGATCTCGGCTCGACCAATGGCACGTTTATAAATGGAAAGCGCATAATGGACGGAGCGCTACGCGACGGCTGTGAGGTTCGATTCGGATCGGTGTCTTTCATTTTTAAAACCCAACATCGAGTTAGACTGGAGCCGCCTGCTCCTTATTCGCCGTATACAATGTGAACGATTCAATGCCATCGACTAAACACAAAATAATTTTTGCCTCTTGCGAAGAGATGACGGAACTGGCCGATCAGTCGGTCCAACTAATGGTGACTTCGCCACCATACTTCAACGCGCCGTTCGATTATGAGGGATTCTATTCCTCCTATGACCGATTCATCGATGTGATGCGGGCGTTCGCAAGCGAAACTTATAGAGTGCTGCAGCAGGGTCGCATAGCGGTAGTTAACTGCGACGACATGCTGGTCGAAGGCGAGAAATATCCAGTAGTTGCCGACATGACTCGAATCTTTATGGACGCCGGTTTCAGATACCGCGACAAGATCATCTGGCGAAAGCCTGATGGTTACATTCGCATCAGCCGTAGAAGCGGCATAGTGCTGCAACATCCTTTCCCTATGTATTTTTATCCGGACAATCTGCAGGAGTCGCTGTTGATCTTTCAGAAAGGAAAGTTCGACTACAAAAGCGTTACGGCAGAGACCAAGGAGAATTCGCGAATCGACGTTAAGAAATACAACGAAGAACGCTGGAATATAACAGTCTGGAATATGGTCAACCGCCTGCCGCACAAGAACAGGGAAACAGACTACGTTTACCCTGCAGCCTTTCCCGACGAATTACCCCGGCGAATAATCACGCTCTATTCCTATAAAGGCGAAACTGTTTTGGATCCTTTTATGGGTTCGGGAACAACGGCGAAGGTAGCGCGAGAGCTCGATCGAAACAGCGTAGGATACGAATTAGATGACAAGCTTCAGGATCTGATCCAGCAGAACTTCGGATCAAATGGTCATCGAAATGGGCTACGATTCGTACGCCGTAAGGCATAGAATGAAACCACAAAGGTGGGTTTTTGCAGATCTTCGTCCATCTGTTATACTGCAAGACGTTATCATATCTTCCCGAGCAGTTTGACAACTTATTATTAGTTATTTCCTTGTTACTCCCCTTGCCCGAAGGGTACCGACTGACGAAATACTGGATTCAATCCTCCTGGATCAGGTGGACTTGAAGACCTGTATTGTTGCGCCTGCGGGATAATTGAATATGCTTAATAGGCTGAACTCGGTCCGACAATTTTTCAGGAAAATGTGGGAGGTTGAAAGATGAATTGGCAACAAACGCGCGAAGAACTGCTGAGAAACGACGCTGTTCAGAAGATGATTGCAGAGCGTGCATATCATATATCGGAAAGCAGAGGTTTCGAAGCCGGCTATGAAGCCGAAGATTGGTTCCGCGCAGAGGGCGAAATATTGGATTATCTGTTACGTGAGATGGAGAGCAGCAAGGCTTCGGATGACGGACGAGTCACTGAAAATTCTGTTCTAGGCGCTTCCGCTTTGGTTGAGTCCGCGATCAATGAAGAACCTGTAAGCGGCGTCGAAACAGTTGCCGACATTCAGCCAGAGCAAAAACCGCGAAAGGCCGGATCGCGTAAGACATCATCGGCGGGTGCGACGAAACCAGCTGCGCGCAAGACCACTACTAAGTCCAGCGCGAATAAAACTACGAAATCGGCAAGTTCGAAAAAGAGCTCGTCGCGCAGAAACTCTCATCCAGAGCAATTAACACACTCCGGAGACTGACATGAGTCTCAGTTCAGAGTGCGAGTTAGGTCCTTGCGCTCTGAACTTCCCAGTCATTGATTCTGCTGACCTTTATTGGCGTAATACCCCTGGCGTGAATATGCGGTATATCCTGCGTGTGACAGAGCGACTTTGATCGGTCTATAGCTGCCGTCCTGGTCTTCATTCGAGGAAACGTATGTTACGACATACTGACCTTTGATCTCGTCGGCGACATCCTTGTAAGCTTTTGTCAGCTCATCATTTTTGAGTGGCGAATACATAGACCCACCAGTCATTTCGGCAAGTTCTCCCAAATGACGCTCTGCCTCTTCGAGCTGTTGAATGAAGATGCGTCCAATTCCTTTTGTACCGGAAATGGCTCCGCCGACCCCGCCGGTCTGTTTCTGGATGTCGACAATTTGTACTTTTGCTTTGTCGATCACGTAAACAGTAGCCTGCGCTTTCACGGCCGCCTTGAAAGCCGCTTCCATCGTGCCTTTGCTGCCGGTATCAACTCCGTCGGTCATCAGGATTATAACTTTGCGCCCATCGATCTTTGAAAGCGTGTTGACGCAGACATCCTGCAGAGCATCGAAAAACAAGGTCAAATCACCACCGCGATATTTCCAGTTCAGAGCATGATTAACTTCGGATCTATCGTTGGTCCAATCCTGCAGCGTTTGAATCTTGTCGGCAAACTGCACTACAGCGAACTTGTCGTTTTCAGTGAATTGGTCCGTAAACTTCTTTGCGGCTTCGCGGATCGCGGGAATCTCGGTAAAGACGCTTCCGCTGGCGTCGAGCAGCAGGACTACGTTAACGGGGACCTGTTCAACGGTGAAGCTGGTTACCTTTTGGCGCTTCTCGTTTTCCAGCACGATGAAATCACTTTCTTTGAGTCCTCGGACTAGATGACCGAATTCATCGCGAACGGTGATGGGTAAAATCACTTCCGCGGTGCTCAACTGAACTTCATCGCTGCCCTTATCGTTGGTCTTCGGGAGTCGCCTCCCGCTCTGTCCAGGCGCAAGAGTGACGAGTAAAAACAACGCAGACAGGGCTGCAATCGCCCACAGTCTAACGAACCTGACTGACATATTGATTCCGTACCTTTTTGAAACTGATCGCTTTATTTTAGCGAACCCTCGCGCAGTTGTTAATGCGTCAATTTTAGCAAAGAGAAGGACTTACCTTAAAGTTCATTAAGAAAATCTAATGCGGCAATTAAGACTCAACCAATAGGGTTACGATGAGCGCAATAAATAGCCAGTTTTGAATATTGAATATATTGATATTATCCATATTCTATAAGTTCGAAAGACGTTCAATGAAGAACCAGGAAGGAGCAGGTTGTGGAATTCAGCGGGAAAATTGCGATTGTGACCGGGGCTTCCAGCGGTATTGGCCGCGCTACCGCAGTCGCGATGTCAAAACAGGGAGCTTCGGTCGCGCTAGTGGGACGAAACGAGCGAGCGTTGAGAGAAACCGCTATTGAATGCGACGACAGTCGGACCATCAACATCGTGGCCGATATAACCAGGGAAAGCGATGCTCGTAAAATCGTCTATGAAACAATCGAACGCTTTGGCGGCATCGACGTTCTGGTCAACGCCGCGGGCATCATTACCAACGGTACGATTGAAACGACCACAGAGGAACAGTGGGACCAGATGATGAACATCAACGTTCGCTCGGTGTTCCGATTGATGCAACTGGCTCTGCCGGCATTGATCAAACACAAGGGCAACGTCGTTAATGTTTCCAGCGTCACGGGTGAAAGGTCCTTTCCCGGAGTGCTCGCCTATTGCGTCAGCAAGGCTGCTGTTGATCAACTGACCCGCTGCTCTGCTCTCGAACTTGCTCAACATGGCGTGCGAGTTAATGCAGTCAATCCCGGTGTCGTGATCACGAATATTCATCGGCGCGGCGGAATGAACGAGGAGAATTATTCAAAGTTTCTGGAGCACAGCAAGACTACTCATCCCATCGGACGTGTGGGACAACCTGAAGAAGTGGCTGATTTGATCTTGTTTCTGGCTTCTGATAAAGCCGGATGGATTACCGGCGCGACTTATGAGATTGATGGCGGCCGCGCATTGACGTGTGCTCGATAGCGCGATCATCCTTGATGCGCCGCTTCAAAACCTTACGAAGCATTCTGGATCGCTTCGATCCCTTGTCCATCTCTGCCAATCGGGCGCGTAGTTGCGTTAACCATCCGGATATCGACTTTACATCTTCAGGCTTGACTTCTGCGCCGCTGAAGCGCGCTCGATTATAGATCGTTGTTATATGCACGGCTTCATCAAAGCCTGTGTTTAGGGCAAGTTCCATGGGGGTCTGTCCTGGCTCTCGAGTGAGCCCTCTTTGCGCCAGTAGTTGCTGCATTTCATTGTAATAGGTAAATGCAGATTCACGGTAAGAACTCTTGCCGTTCAGTCTTAACAACAGTCGCCACCACTCTGCTCCGGGAAGCCAGCCTGCTTTTCGCATTGCAACTGTCACGAACGCCAATACCACTAAGAAGGCGACGATGATCACCAAGGTCTGAGCAGTGTCACCGGATGTTTTCAAAGAGGCGATTCCAACCGATACCTGATGGAACAATAGCGTCACGTTAGTCTTCCACGACGAGAGTTGTCTTTCAACGCGATCCCATACTTTGACCTGCTGTTGTGAATCGTAAGAGATCACATGTTGCTGCCAGAAAAACTCAAGCGCATCAGCGAATCTGGACAGGCTGGTCAAGAATCCCGCTTCATAGACGTTCTGCCCCGCGGGCGGTGTCGGATCGAATTCAACCCATTGCGCCGACTCCGGGCCGTTGAGCGGAAAGTAAGCCTCGACCCAGGAGTGCGCATCCGACTGCCGCACGACGAAGCTGCCGATCATCGGATTGTAATCACCTGCTTGAAAACCGTTGACGACTCTCGCGGGAATATTGATGCTGCGCAACATTACCGCCATTGCAGTAGCGAAGTATTGACAGTAGCCTTTCTTTGTATAGAACAGAAAATCAACGAGCGGGTCGGGCTCATTCGTCCGTGGTACTTCCAGCGTGTAGCCGTATTCGGTGCGTAGATAATTTTCGATCAGCTTTGCGCGGTCATAGTTGTTGGTTGCTCCACGCGTGATTTGTAATGCAAGCTGTTTGACCCTTGGGTCAATATTCGGAAGCTGCAGATAATAGCGCCGCTCGTCAGATGGGTAAACGGTCCTTGCTTCGCGAAGAAGCTCCGGACGAGGGACGCTTCCATCCGAATTGACTGAATAGGTGATTCGGGAAGTGCTGTGATCGTCGGTATAAAGCGAAGCGGTCGGATCACGCATCACGCGACGGATTCCGACCTGTACGCTGACAGGTCGCCATGCGGCAAACATGACCGGTGTCGAAACGGGCTCGACGAAAAATGTCTGTTTAATGTAGGCCGATTGTTCCTGCGAAAGACCGTAGTCCACCTGATAGATCTCGCCCTGACCTCTCATGTGTTGCCGCGAGACAAAAGAGTTCTGCCACTTTTCGCCATCATAATAATCCAGCGCGATACCGCGCCATTTCAACCTGGGCAGAATTCGACTCTCTGCGCCTTCGACTTTGACATGCATCACGACCTGCGGGTTTTTCTTTAAGCTGGCGACGTCACCCAGCGAAACACTGTCGGAAAAACCGGAGAGAGCTTGGGTAGAATTCCCAAGCTGACCCAGCAAGCCCCCATAGGGCCTGGGCATGAATATGAATAGTGGAGTAGCCAAAACAAGCGACAACACCAGCAGAACGAACGAGACACGAATCAGGCGATTAACTATCTTGGTGCCCGGGCGGTAGCGAACTTTTGAGCTTAGAACCTCTATCTCTCCGACAGGCTCGATCGTGCGTTTGGCGCGGCGAATTTCCGATGCGGTGAGTGTTAACAGCAGCAGCAGAATATATGTGATAAGCAACGCCATGTAAGAGATGCTGATCGATAATGATGCCGCCAGCAGCATCTGGAACATCGAAAGACTATAAAGAAACAGCCAATCTCTGTCCTTCTTTTCAGCGTAGAGTTTGAATACCGACAAAAGCAGAATCAATCGGACCAGCGCGCCGATTGGCGAGCCGCTGATGAATTGCCAATCGACAAAGAAGAGCGGCACCGCCAGCACAGCCAGATAACTGCTCCCTGCTGGTAGACGCCATTTCAGCTTTCCGAAATCGGTCAACCAACTCGTAGTCAGGACGAAAACTCCCAGCAGTATCGTCTCTATGCCAACATATCCCGTCAGTACAAGCGTGACGAAACCCATAGTCAGGGTCAGATACGAGACCAGATTGTAATAACTTTCAAATGACATTTGTCCGGGTCTCTAAAGGTCCTTAAGGTATACGATATGCGCGCTCCGCCACAGCGATGCGGGTATCGAACCCCGCTCGGCCGACGTAATCAGAATCTTGAAATGACGATCGCGAACAAGCGACGGCATCTCGTCGAACAACCACCACGCCGTTTCGTCAGAATTGGATTTGTCGCTTTTTGTTATCTCCTTCGTTGATGGCTGCAGCATTGCAAGTTTCTGCAGAACACGGAACAGGTGATCTCTGCCCGATCCATAGGAAACAGTTTCACCCGGGATGATCAACTGTACTTCAGCGCCTTCTTTGATGAAATGATTCGTCAGCGACGCCGCCAGGGTGATCCCCTTTTCGAATTTTGCCGCGAAATCGTAGTCAGCCTTTTCCACTTGTGATGAATCAAATACCAGGTTTATCCGCCACTCGTCTTCACGGGTGAAATCTTTGACCATCAGACGGCTCATTTTGGCTGTTGCTTTCCAGTCGATTCGGCGCACAACGTCGCTGGGCTCGTATTGGCGAATGGCATAGAGATCGGTGCCGTTAGAACCTTTCAATCTGCTGGCGAATTGACCGTCATTTATTGGCAGCAGGTGAAAAAAATCACTGATCGGTTGAGTCTTTGGATAAACAACCAATTCACCCTCCGCGTCGACTTCACGGCTTTTTTTAAAAAAGCCGATTGGAAACTTTGTCATCAGGGTGAAGCCGTGAAATTTGTAATAACCACGTTGCTCGAAAGTGTGACGCGTGTGCTGCCGCAACGCAGAACCACGAGGAATGAAAGGGAAATAGGCGATGCTCAGTGGTCCACCCGGCAGTCCTGTCTTTTTCGGTTCGTCGTTTGCGGTGGAATCGTTTGTGGTGTTTGCCTCGACCAGCACTGAAAAAGAAGGCAGCAGCATCTTTTGGTTTTCGACTGCTACGCTAACCAGGATAGGCTCGCCGGCGAAAATATGGTCCGGTAACCTCAGCTTTACAACCAGATCACGAAGGCTATTCCTGGCGATGATGCTGGACGCAAACAGTAATCCCACCAAAACAGAAAAGATCAAATAAAGCAGATTGTTGGCCGAGTTGAGAGCTGCCAAACCTACGATTGCCGTTATCGTCAGGTAAAGCCATCCGGCGGTCGTGATCTGGCTGAAGATTTTCCAGCTAAACAGCTCGAACCGTGCTCGTTTTGCCAGGCGCGGAACTATAGTTACCGAAATTATCAGGGATAACAGAAGAGCGAATCCTGCGAGCGCCGCCGACAACAAATAATTACTGCGCGAAAGCACTGCCGAGCCGATTGCCGCCACCAGCGCAACGATGACAAGTATTATACTGAGGATCGCGTTACGCAGGTTGCGCAGATATTTAGGCTTATGGGTGCTTTGGCTAAGAGACTGCAGTCGCGACAGTAAATCTCGAAATTTGCCTGACATTACGCTCATGGATCAAAGCAAGCTTAAAGGGGAACTTCTATAGTCTTTAATACTTCGTGCAGGATCGTCTCTGCCTCTTCACTTCGACGCAGATTACTGGAATAGCGTGCGCTCACTGCAATACGGTGAGCAAAAACAGGGATGACCAGACGCTTGATGTCGTCCGGTATGCAATAGTCGCGGTCTTCAATAAATGCGAGCGCCTGCGCCGCGCGATAGAGTTGTAGACTGCCGCGAGGGCTGACGCCTAGCTCCAGGAATTCTGACTCGCGCGTGGCCTTCACAATTGTCATCAGGTAGTTAAGCAGTGATTCCTCAACAGCTACCCTTCTGACCTCCTGTTGGATAAACAAGATGTCTTCGCCCGACAGGACTGGTTCGATGCGGTCAATCGGATTATAAAGAGCCTGGTCGCGCAGGATCTCTTTCTCTTCCTCCATATCTGGATATCCGATGCGGATCCGCATCATAAATCTATCAAGCTGCGATTCGGGTAATGGATATGTTCCGTGGTGCTCGATCGGATTTTGCGTCGCCAGGACCATAAAGGGCCTCGGCAAATTGTAAGTCCGATTTTCGATTGTGGCGCGACCTTCGGACATTGCTTCCAGCAGACTGCTTTGGGTCTTCGGTGTCGTCCGATTTATTTCGTCTGCCAGGACGACATTAGCGAAGATTGGTCCGGGTTTGAAATCAAACTCTCCCAGTTGAGAGTTGTACACAGTCAGCCCGACAATATCCGACGGCAATAGATCGCTGGTGAACTGAATGCGCTGGAATGAACAGTTGAACGACCGTGCAAGAGATTGCGCCAGCGTCGTCTTGCCGACCCCTGGAACGTCTTCCAGCAGCAGGTGCCCGTTTGCCACGAGTCCGACGGTCGCAAGTTTAACAACTTCGCTCTTGCCGCGAACGACGCTGTTGATGGCTGTCTGAAGCTGGTCCAGCTTGTTCGCAGCCGAAATCAGTTGCCCCTTCTCCGCGTTTTGTCCGATCATCAACGGGCCTTTTTCAAATTTGTTTGACGTGTTCCGCAGCGCTCTGCTATCTTACTGGCTCTTCTGAAAGGGCGTTTAGCTCAGTTGGTAGAGCGTTCGCTTCACACGCGAGAGGTCGTAGGTTCGAGTCCTACAACGCCCACCACTCGCATACCACGGACCTTAACCTAATCGGCTTTTCCGTCAGCGAGCTTGAGACGTCTATTCCCTTTGTCCGGACCAGTTCTCGAACACATTTCGAGTCAAGTAACCATTCCGAGCATCCCGGTCAGTGTAGCAGAATAGCCAAAGCCGTGCATATAGTAGACGTTATAACAAACCTAAAGAATTCGCTGGGCACCTCTTGTTGACCCGACTAATCTTATCTTTCTTGTTGAATAGTGAGCCGATTGTGGGGCATATTGCACATCGATAAAACGACTTGAATATGAAGAAATCTCACAGACAAACATCCGAACAGCACGACGGTCAAACCAATGGTGAACCACAGGATCTTGGGTTCGGTTCCGTTGTGGCGCAGGAAAGCCTGGAACGGTTGTTGAATCCTGATGGCACGTTTAATGTCCGGCGAACAGGGTTGAGTTTCTGGTCATCGCTCAGCCTTTATCACTCGCTGTTGACAATGTCATGGACAAAGATCATATCTTTGATCGTAGCTGGCTATATTGGAATAAATGCCATTTTTGCCGGAGCGTACGTGTTATGCGGACCGGGATCGTTGCTTGCTCAATCTGAATCTGGGATATCCAACAGTTTCGTCCGAGCTTTTTTCTTCAGTGCAGAAACGTTTTCGACAGTCGGATATGGACACATAATTCCAGTCGGCTTTGCCGCAAATGTTCTTGTTACGATGGAATCCCTGGTAGGTTTGTTGGGGTTTGCCTTTGCGGCTGGTTTGTTATTTGCTCGTTTTTCCAGACCAACAGCGAAGATACTTTTCAGCAAGTCGGCAATCGTGGCGCCTTATCAAGGCATAACCGCCTTTGAGTTCCGGATCGCCAATGCCAGAAAAAACCAGATTATTGAGTTAGAGGCGACGGTCTTATTTGCCAAATTCGAAGGTGCTGGCAAAGAAGCCGTCCGCAGGTTCTACCCGTTGAAATTAGAGCGCAGTAAGGTTATTTTCTTTCCACTCCATTGGACCATTGTCCATCCGATAGACGAACACAGCCCGTTGTACGGACTTTCTTCCGACGATCTGCTGAAATCAAACGCCGAGTTTTTGATACTCTTGTCCGGAACAGACGAGACCTTTTCGCAGGTTGTACAGACTCGATCATCATACAAAGCCGAAGAGGTCGTCTGGAATGCGCGTTTCGGCAATATCTTTAATCAGATAAAAAACGGCAGATTGTCGGCCGACATAGCGCGGCTGCATTTAATCGAGCCTGTGACCGAGCTGCCACCTGATAAAGCAAAAGCCGCTACTGGTAAAGACTAGCTTACCCCGTTACGATTTCAGGTTGCTGTTCCAGTTGTGATGTGCACTGCGGGCAGCGCGTGGCCTTCAACGATATTGTCGAAAAGCAGTAAGGACAGCTCTTCGTATCGACTGGCTTCGCTTCAGGCTGCCGTTTAAATCGATTGACTAGCTTTAACAGCAGAAAAATGGCAAATGCCACTATCAGGAAATTGATCACGGCGTTCAGAAAAATACCATAATTGACCGTCGGAGCTCCGGCCGCTTTTGCTTCGGCGACGGACGCATATGATTTCCCCGACAAGTTTATGAACAGGTTGGTAAAGTCAACTTTTCCTAAAAGACGTCCGATCGGCGGCATAATGATATCGTTTACCAGTGATGTAACGATTGCTCCGAATGAAGCGCCGATTATCACGGCCACTGCCAGATCCACAACATTTCCCCGAATTATGAACTCTTTAAATTCCTTCATCATATCAACTCGTTCCTCCTGTTCATTTTAAGATCGAGCCGCGAAAACTACAGTTGCATAACGAACCGAAAGCGCTATTTTAGAAAGATTCGAACCGGAAAGTATATTCAATTATGGCGGCGGCAATCAAAAAAGGAGAGTGCGTCAAAATTCCAGACGGTCGCGTAGCCCGCGTTCGCGACAAACATGGCGACAAATATCGAGTCCGCGTTCGCAGAAAAACGAGTAAGACACACCAGTTTCTGTTTTTTGCAGCCGGCGATCTCGAAGTTGTCCAATGCCCGAAAGGGTGGATGAGCCCGGCCGGTTACAACCGATATACGAGAGTTACATTGAAAAAAATGAAAGAGCGAACTTCAACCAAGTCAGCGAAATAAGGTCGGGCCGTTTATAAAAGTTCAACCAGATTATAAAAAAGTCGCCTTTTGTTTGTAGCCTTGCGTCCAAAATGCGTATAATTTGCTTTACTGATCGGGATCGGCCGCGGCCGGTGCGGGCGCTGACATCGGCATAGGGACAATGAATGCAAAGTTTCATGAGGTACGACAGGTAGATCGCTCCATTAATCTCTCTATTTCCTTTTAAGGAAAATACGATCTTCGGTTATATCTGGCCCGAAAAACACGAAGACAACTTTTCGCTGCCACATGAACATACCGATTAGCCTGTGACAATGGCATTTATCTACCGCGTGTTTTGATTGTCTCGAATTCAATTATTGTGGTTCTGCTTTTTTCGCGAAAGTTAGGCCGAGTGAAAGACTGATTAGATCTGACTTTTAAGAGTGAGTTTGGTGCTTAATCGGGGACCAGGGGCTCTATGGTTCTTTGTTTGGAAAAAGAAGCTGTAAAAGCTCAAAACCATTAGCTCTAGTTTGTTGATGTAGCTGGAAAGTGAGGGCCGCTTAATCGAGAGGCAAATTTGGCCTACTAACGGCCGAAAATCCTTTCGAGGCTGAAAAAACAAAAACTTGTTCTGACAAGTCTATTTGCATTTGGGAGTTTCAACCAGCAATGCGTAGAGATTTGATGATTGCTGTATCTTTGGCAAACCTCTGCTTCATGAAAGTCTGGGGTAATATCCTGGCGGAGCCTGGGTTTGTAGTAACCCTTCCTTACATCCCGCGTCGTTATGAAGCATATATCATAAACGTAATTCTTCTGGCTTCGATTTTTTTGGCGGGTATAACCATCGTCCGGCGTTCTGGCAAGCCGTGGTTGCAGAAGGTTGCGAAGTGTTTGTTTTTTGCCGTCCTGATTATACCGTTGAATGCGATCCGAATAAACTTTACTGCCTTCTCGCTTTCGTTTATTGTCGGCGCGATTGGCGTGCCGACGATAATTTTCGTCAGCATTGTCCTATGTGCGTTTTTGGCACTCATCGTTAGAAAACACTGGCGCTCTGCCGCGTATGCAGTGCAAACCTGCATCCTTGTCCTGTTCTCTTTCGCAGTTTTGACTTTCCTTCAATCGGGCTGGAGAATAATCAAATACAGCCAGATGAAGGTCAGCGCCAACGAAATAGACAAGGCGAGCAAACATCAACAACCAGGAACGCAGAAACGAATATTATGGGTGCTCTTTGATGAGCTCGATCAACGTACGACATTCGACGCTCGCCCGGCTTCTATCAACCTTCCGGAACTGGATAGATTCAAATCGGAATCCTTCATCTCCAGCAAAGCGTATCCACCTGCTGGGATGACATCTTATTCTATGCCCGCGCTCATAACAGGGCGGTTGATCGCTAAAGAAACACCCACAGATCCGTACGAGATGATGTTGCGTTTCGATGGGAGTGATATAGCCGTTAGGTTGGACCAGCAGCCCACCGTTTTTTCAGATGCCAGGAATGGCGGATTGAAAACAGGAGTGGTTGGATGGTATCAGCCCTACTGTCGAATTTTAGGAAAAGATATTAACAGTTGTTTCGTGGCAGGTGAGGAAACCGATCAGTGGCGTTTGTATCAGGTTGTCGTGGCCCAGTGGGAAAGAACATTCTTAACTATACCGATGGCGCAGGATTTGTCGTACGATACCGGACTTATCGACCACCTTCCCAGGGCCGCGTTTTTCAGACAGCATCAAGTGGAGACTTACAATCAAGTAATGGAACATGCGAGGGATATAGTTGCTCGAAAGGACCTTGATTTCACGCTGATCCATTTTCCTGTGCCTCACCCGCCCGGGGTTTATGATAGGAATACAGGTTCGATGACCAGCGAGCGGAGCCGAAGCTATCTGGATAACCTGGCGCTTGTCGACCGGACGCTTGGCGAGCTACGGCGAATCATGGAAAGTAATGGGACCTGGGATGATACAACCGTAATTCTAACTGCCGATCACTGGTGGAGAGCAGATACGTGGCGTGCAGGTAAAGTATGGTCGCCAGAAGATGAATCTGTCTTTAAAGCAAACCCTGACCACCGTGTGCCGTTTATGATCAAACTGTCAGGCCGCAACGATGCTTATACCTACGATCAACAGTTCAACACTGTTCTTCTTAGAGATCTGCTGAACGCAATCAGAACTGGCCAGGTATCTGATACTAAGGCAATAGCGGACTGGTTGGAAGCTCATCGCACTATTGGCGAAAGTCCGTATCGTGGTGACTGACGTACAACAGGCTGACCGCCTGTTGTACCACCCACAAAGTTTCGGCTTGCAAAAGATAAAATGATAAGGGATTATTCTGCCCACTTCCGCAGCAGCTTTTAACGTCTGCGAGAACGTCTCTCTCAGCTAAATCGACCTTACGATGAACAGCTAACCATCCATGCGGTGGTGGCACGATTTATCAGAGAAAGGCCCTTATCTCCAGTTATTTCCGTCCGGGAGGATCAATGATGGAACGTTATATGGAAGACGAGCTGGCACTCGATTTCCTGCGTGTTTGCGAAGTCGCGGCAATTGCTGCCGCTCGCTCCATGGGGCAAGGCCGGCGCAAGTATTCGGATCAGCTTGCAGTCGAGGCTATGCGCAAGGCGATGGAGACTGTGCCGATGCGCGGCACAATTGTCATCGGTGAAGGCGAGCGGGACGAAGCGCCAATGCTTTATATAGGCGAAAAGGTCGGCGCTGCCGCATCTATGGATGGCGACTGCCCATTTCCTGACGTCGACATTGCGGTCGATCCATTAGAGGGAACGAACCTTTGTGCAATGGGCGCTGCAAACGCAATCGCCGTAATGGCCGCGGCGGAAAAAGGAGGCCTAATACACGCGCCGGACGTTTATATGGACAAGATTGTCGTCGGACCCTCTTCGAAAGGAGCTGTCGATATTGACGCTCCGCCGAAAGATAACCTTAAGGCAATTGCGCGCCGCCTTGGTCGCGATATCGAAGACTTGACTGTGATCGTCCTGGATCGACCTCGCCATGCGAAATTGATAAAAGAGATTCGTAACGCCGGAGCCAGAATTCGTCTAATCACCGATGGAGACCTTTCGGCAGGAGTTTCAGCCGCAGTCGGTGGGTCAGGTGTCCACGCTGTGATGGGAATCGGCGGCGCGCCGGAAGGCGTCATTACGGCCGCCGCGATGAAATGTCTCAACGGTGAAATTCAAGCTCGTTTCGTCCTGAAAGAAAATCTTGAAGACTCCGAAGACGCGGCGCGCATTCCCGACGGTGTCGTCGAGCGCATGAAGTCCATGGGCATCAGCGACCCGCGAAAAGTTCACGACACCAACGATCTTGCGCCAGGAAAAAAGGTCATTTTTGCGGCCACTGGTGTCACGGACGGGACCATCCTTAAAGGAGTCAGATTTTTCGGCAGCGGTAAGCGAACGCAGTCACTGATAATGACGACTGAATCGCGCAAAGTGCGTTTCGTTGACACGGTACACGTCGAAGGCGGACCAGATACTGTTGTCAGATTCTAAAAATGGTGGTCTGCAGTCGGTGGTCAGGGGTCGGAGAAAGATTTTCTCAGCCCGATAATCATTTCTGTCTGCCGACGCAAACTCCTGATTCGTGGCGATCGACGCCGACCACCGATCCCTACTTCTGTGCCCCGACCTCGATTTTCCCGTTTCTTCACAGTTTTTATCGAGACGCGGGCGATTTGTCCGCGATCCACTTAATATTGAAAAGCAAGCATGTATAATTTCGCTTTCTGTTCTGACCCCAGCTAAAGACTTTGCCTCCGTGTGCCCGAGAGGTTTATGACTATGTCTTTCTGCTTTAAAGACAACGTATCTCGATTCTGGACGCTCTTTGTCCGGGGAGTATTGCTGGCGGTTACGGTTCAACTTTTGGCGATGGCTTTTCTTGCATCTTACCTTCTTTCAAAACACAACCTTGTTGAAGCTGGAATGATTTACGATCTGGAATCGCTGATCTCTTCAAGCCATTTGCCAAAATATTTCTTTTTCGATTTCCCGATGGGCGTCGATGCAAGATCACTGGGTCTGCTGTTTGGCGCATTTCTGGGACTCGCCTCTCATAGTCGACTAATGGATATGGCTCAACGGGCTATAACTTCACGTCCGGTCTTACGACCGTCGCTCTGGCTCGGGTCCGTTATCGCCGTCCTGCCGTTCGTTTTCAGCCTGTTCGTTCAGATCGGCAACTCTAATTCGATCAATTTCTTGTTCCTTGTCGGGTTGACGTTCGGTCTCACAGTTACTTTCCATTTGGTTCCAATCGTTGCGTCGTCGGCAGCCTTTGTTTGGGTTCAATTCGCCAGATTTTTTGCAACCGTCTGGCCCGCCCGAAGTTAAATACGAATGTAATTGTTTATGGCAGATCGCGGATTTTTACCCTGAGGTAAAGTTGTTGCAAGCAAAGGGGTATGCTAAAATCTGCGTTGCCTTACGATAAAGTTGCCGATTAGCTTCATATCCTCTATTTGATCGTCTGGTGTGGATTTCCGGATATGAAGCGAACTACTGTAATAATGCCGATAATTCTGCTGGCTATCATTCTATCGCTCACATTCAGCGTGATCCCTAGATCACCTAAGACGAGACACACACGCGCACGAAAAGTCCGGCGGGAAAAAGTACTTACAGAAGCCGAGCGCGGCGTGATGATGGCGTTGTCGCCTCCCGAGCTATCGCTCCCTTTGAACGTTAACGCAGTTGCAGGTCAGGAAGTGACATTTACAGTTGCTGCTCGCGGCAAAGGTAATGAGGCCATAGAACTGCAGGCGGGAAATGTTCGAAACGGTCATTTGTCAGAGCTTCATGATGGAATGGCTACCTACAGTTTTACGCCTGACGAGTCGCAGGTAGGAGCCGCATTCGTAATATTCACGGCAAAAGATGAGCACGGTCTGGCAACCAGTCTGGCGACAAAAATCAATGTTGTGTCGGCAGTAACCGCGGCGAGCACCAATCAGCCACCGGCTATTCTGCCACCTACGGTGAGCGAATTTCCGGCTCCGCAATTCAACGGACAAGTCAGCGTTAATGTAACGAACGTCGAATTCTCGTCACAGTCGTTGCCTCAGCCGAAGAAATCGACAGATCCAGTTAAGAATGTTGCTGCGCCGACTGATTCGGCCGTCACTTCTTCGGATGTGATTGCAGCGGGATCAAAGGGACTGGTCACGGTCGACGTTAAAACGACGCAACCTGACAAAGGGATTGTTGCGACTGAGAACCTTCCGCCGGTGGAAACAAAGAACGAAGTTAAGTCCGATGCCGCTGTAGATACAAAGGCAGTAAAGACAAACGACAATATTAGCAATATTTTCATGACGGACAAGGAGCTTAGGTCGAGATTACAGAAGACAAATGCAGAAAACTCGGCCGGTTCTAGCAGTACAACTTCGACGACATCGGAAAAGATCGAAGGTACCCGATCCGAAAACGCATCCAGCCCCGTAAAGGCACAAGTTTCGCAGGACGTGGTTCTGACTCCCATGGCCGGAGAGACATTTAATGCGGGCGAACAGGTTATGCTGGCGTGGTTCGCACCGGAGATGGATCACGTTGCCGAGCAGGAGATTCAACTCTCGACGGATGGCGGTAAGACATTCGATGTCGTCATCGACCCACATGTACCGACAGGTATACAGTTCTTCAATTGGACTGTTCCAAATGGAGTCGATACCCAGAACGCAAAAATCAGAATAGCGATGCGCGATGCGTTCGGAGTTGAAACGGATACAGACAGCAGCGAATTCTCGATCAAGGCCGGCGTTGAAAAATCTTCAGTCTCTTTGCTTAATCTGAACGGGAACGAAACTTTGGTGGGTGGGCGCTCGTTCAATGTGCGCTGGAAAACCGATGGGATGTTTCAACCACTCGGTTACGACCTGACATTAGTCATCGGAACAAAACAGTTTGTCAGAATCCCCGGTGAGATCGCCAGCGATGCAGTGTCTTTTACCTGGAACGTGCCAAACAATATAAATACGCATCACGCGCGGGTTCAGCTTAACGCCTACAACATCGCGGGTCAGCCTATTCCTGTGATGAGCACCGGCGAATTTAACATCGTTCCCGAACCCTCAATCGGCACAATTGATCTGACTACGGATCTGGAGCCCATCGGAAACAATCTGGTTCTAAAAGGAACCGGTTTTGTCGGAAACGATTCGATTTTAGAACTGAACGGAACCGCTTTTACCCCATCTTTCGGCAAGACTGACAAACAGGGCATCACCGACCGGATGAATTTGAAGATTGACGATCTGGACAAACTGCTGCCTATGGACACGATTGTAACGGTCACGGTGCTCAATCGCTCGACAGGCATCCGATCGTTGCCATACCTCTACATGCGGCAGTCTCAGTAGAGGCCCAATCAAAAACTGGAACTTGAGCTAAAGTCGGATGGCCGTGTGTGCCGAATCATTAAAGGATGAGTTCCAGATCGATATATAAACTACTTTCGCTCGCCGGCACGACGCCATTTTATTTATTGGTGATAATGGGTGCCTATCTTCTACTGCATAAGACAGCTATTGATCTGGCCATTTCTTTTGTTCTGTTAATGGGCGTCTGTTATTCGATTAAGCTCGTTTATCGAAAGCCTCGCCCCGACGCCAATGAGCGTCCTGCGGGAAAGAGCTGGTTCGGATGGTTGGATGCGGCCAGCTTTCCCAGTGTCCACAGTGCGCGGGCAGCGGCTCTTGCAATCTGCGTACTAGCCTTAATGACCAGTGCTTTTGTCGCAACCGCAGCCGTGATTTTTACAATCTGCGTTGGTTTTTCACGAATAAAACTGCGTCGCCACTTTCTCACGGATGTAATCGGCGGAGTGATCATTGGCGGAACGCTGGCATTTCTCGTCACCAGATTTCATTAAGAGCACAAAGAGGTGACACCCCCCGTTGATTAATCTCCTCTAAACATCAAAACGTAATAATTTCAGACAGCAACAGGCTGGCAGCCTGTTGGACGAACTTCAGGAATGATCTTTGCGTTGATCAAAACCGTCAGAAAATGCGTGGCTTCAATACATTTGTTATTAACCTGAAGGAGGTCTGCAACAATGCCAAAAGGCGACAAGGGGAAATACACGGAAAAGCAAAAGAGAAAAAGCGAACATATCGAAGAAGGCTATGAAAAACGAGGCGTCTCGAAGAAGGAAGCAAAGCGTCGCGCTTGGGCTACCGTGAACGCAACCAGTGGCGGCGGTAAAAAGAGCGGATCGGGCCGCGGTAAAACGGAAAATAAAGGTCCATCCAAGAAAGGCGGAAAGAAGGGCGGAAAAGCGTCAGCCAAACGTTCTGCCGCTGCGAAAAGCGCTTCGGCGAAGAAAGCCGCGAAGACGCGCGCTCGCAAATCAGGGAAGAAATCGGGTAAGAAGTAACATGCTCAGAGTTCGCGATTCGTTGGATTATCAGCAGGAATGCGAACTCTGAAAGATGATCAATGATGCTTGAAGTACTGAACGGCACGCTCGTGCTTTTCGGCTTGTTCACGTGTGTCGAACGTACCCAGATTTCGTCGCTTGCCTGTTTTAGGATCCTGTTTCCTCGAATAGAGGCGATATTTTCCTGATTTCAGTTTTCTAATCATCGCATTCTCTCCCACAATATATTTTCACTGAATAATCAGGCAACTGCTGCGCCGAAAATTGATAGGGAATGCGCGAGCTTGTTTGCAACAAACTCGCGCACTGCTGAGAGACTACAATAATTGGAAGGTGACAGCGATTCGTTGTCGCATATCAACCGGTCGGTTATTTCGCTCTGCGGGCCGAAATCGGATCTGAATAACCGCTTCCATCGCCTTTTCGTCCAGCCCGTAGCCAAGCCCCCGAATTACGCGAACGCTGGTTATAGTGCCATCGGCTCGGAAGACCGCTTCGACGATCACTTGTCCTGTTATTTTCTCTTTCCTGGCTGCCTCCGTGTAATCAGGTCTCGGCTTGTTCAGGATTTGAAGTTTCGCGGTTAATGGGTCGGAAGACTCGTTAGGATTACCGCCAATCTGTGGGGTACCATTGCCGATGTTGCCTCCTCTTCCCGGTCCCACGCCCGGGCCGTTTCCAGGCCCAACACCGTTGCCCTCCCCGGTCCCTATTCCTCGTCCATTTCCGGGTCCATCAGAACTGACGCCTGGCAGACCATCTGGTAATCCTAGCTGCGAGATTGGCGGTGGGATTATTCCGGGCTGTACCAGAACGGTTGGCACCACCGGAAGAGCAGGATGTTCAACCGGCGATGGATGGGTTGATGGTGTAGTAATCGATGGTGTCATCGAAGCCATTGGTAACGATCCCTGCGATGGCGGCAGAGGCTCGTGGTTTCCCGCCCCACCACCTCCGTGGGGATGATCATTACCCTTGATCGTTGCATCAATACGGATTTGATCAGGATAAAGCAACGGGGCCAAGGCTGAAACATCCTTGTCGTTCACAACGCCAGTGATCTGCTTTAGCTTTGAATAGTAAAACAGTGCCGCTGTTCCCAGCACAGCAGACATGACCAGAACGCCGACTGTCATTCCGACAACCAGCAGTTTAGTGCGCTTGCGACCGATTGCGTCGCCTGCGAGTGATCCTTGTAAGTACCCTTTTGGATTGAGGCGAAATTCCCGGGACTGACATTTGAATTCACGCCAAAGGCGGGTTGTTAGCGAGGGCTGTTCTTCTATCAGAAAAGTAAAGTCATAATTTGAGCTATTCATCCTCCACAATTTCTCCCATCTTGATAATCGCCTGCGGGAGTTTTTATGTTTGTCACCGGTCTGCAACAACTCTGGTCAAGAGCGAATCTGCGATCCTCTCTTGATCCAACATAAGAACGTTCTAATGGAACTCGCTTGCAGATTATTTCCGAGGCGGCGCAGACATTCAGTCTACGCAGGCTGATCAGTGTGGTGTTTAGAATTAACCTGTTCCGTCAGTTAACCTGCGCAGACTGAATGTCTGCACTATCTTTTATGGTTAATTCGAGTTGTGTTAAATTACGCGCCTATGATTGTAATGAAATTTGGCGGAACATCCGTCGAAGATGAACGCGCTATCACCTCAGTAATTGACATCATTCTATCGCGGCGCGTTCGTAAGCCCGTCGTTGTTTTGTCGGCGATGGCGGGCATAACGGACGCTTTGATCTCCGTGATTAATGATGCTGCGAATAGAAATCTCGATGCGGCGCTCGCGACTTTGGCAAAGATCAGAATTCGTCACCATAACGTGGCAGAGAAGCTGATCTCATCCTCTGACAGACTCGATTCAGTAATTGTCCGAATTGATGGCAAGTTGCAGGATATTGAGAATCTCGCGATAAGTTTGTCGATTCTGGGTGAATCGACTCCGCGCAGCCGTGATGCGGTCATTTCGCAGGGAGAACAGTTATCAACACTGATCGTCAGCGAAGCGATGATCGACAAAGGCGCAGAGGCAGTTCTGGTTGATTCGCGCGACTTTATCATCACAGATAATCAGTTCACCAAAGCTGTTCCGCAGATGCAGATCATCACAAAAAAAGCGGAAGAGTATCTCGGCGAACAGCTCTCCGCAGGACGCATTCCGATTGCGCAGGGATTCATTGGCTCAACAACTGACGGAATAACCACGACGCTCGGTCGCGGAGGTTCTGACTATTCGGCGGCACTGATTGGAGCGGCGCTGAAAGCAGAAGAAATACAGATATGGACTGATGTTGATGGAATGATGACGACGGATCCTCGGGTTGTGCCAAACGCGCGACGATTGGAGGCAGTATCGTTCGACGAAGCGGCAGAGCTTTCCTATTTCGGCGCAAAGGTTCTTCACCCCAGCACGGTCTTGCCCGCAGTCGATATGGGGATCCCGGTCCGAATCCTCAATACGAAACGGCCCTCAGTTGAGGGAACTTTGATTACTTCCGAGCCGCGACCGAGCAAAACCTTGATCAAGTCAATAGCTTTCCGTCGCGGTGTTACGGTCGTGAATATCAGCTCGACGCGTATGTTGCAGGCTCACGGATTTTTGCGAGCGATATTCGAAATTTTTGATCGCTACAAAACATCAGTCGATGTGATCTCGACGTCAGAAGTTTCAGTTTCGATGACGATTGAAACAAACGACAGACTTGATGAAATCGTGGAGGAGTTGTCGAAACTCGGACTTGTTACAGTCGAGCGGGACAAGGCGATCATCTGCGTAGTTGGAGACAACCTGAAATCGACCGCCGGAGTTGCCGGGCGGCTGTTCAGCTGTCTCGACGATATAAACGTAAGCATGATCAGCCAGGGTGCTTCGAAAATAAATGTAACGTTTGTGTGCGATAATGCAAACGTTGAAAGGGCGGTCCGAAACCTTCACGATAAGTTCTTCGCCGGCCACGAATAGTCTTTTTTCAATGGCCAGAGCTATTTTAGTTTTTTCGAAACCCGGACAGTCCTTCTTGCTTGACACTTTTGGCGGCCGTTTCTATAATCGTGTACTTCGAAGGCATTCTGTATCAACAACTTCTACGGAGCCCTGGAAAAGCAAGCCCAACAATCTAACGGAGGACACGTGATCAAACTCGATATCATCAATAAAGTGGCCGATAAGACGGGTGTGCCTAAGATAAAGGCAGAAGTAGCCGTCGAAGCGCTGTTCGATGCGATGAAAAAGGCGTTACAAAATGGAGAGCGTATCGAGCTTCGAGGATTCGGCGTTTTTATCGTAAAGCCACGAAAACGCGGTATCGGTCGCAACCCCCGTACCGGTCAGGAAGTCGCAATACCAGCAGGTAAGACGATCAGGTTCAAGCCTGGTAAGGAGCTACAGCAGTAAACGGCTTTTTCCATTTACTAGTGGTTTGAATTTTGCTTTATTTTCTTCACAGGGCGGTCGTTAAGTTCGAGCCGCCCTTTTAGTTTATCAACAGGCCTTCGACGCACACCCCGAAAGTTTCGATAGCCTGGTATTGAGGATAGCGAGTTACGGTGAGCCAGCCAGATCGGCGATATCTGTTACCTGATGTGCAAGCTGCGTTGCCGCCTCTTTATCTGCCCGTTCCTATGCGGGAGCGCGAATTCACTTTCAAACGGGTGCTGCTGCATATCTTGCTGTTTCTTTTGACATGTATAACGACAGCCGCTGCTGGCGCGATTTTGCCACGAATTTTGTTTGAAAACGTCGATCTTACTTTCGCCGCTATTGGGACGGTAATCGTTGCTCACATACTTGACCCGAGAAGCATCGCTTTTGCGTTTACACTGCTGACGATTTTGGGAATGCACGAGCTGGGGCATTATTTCGCCTGTCGTTATTATCGCGTTCGCGCCACGATGCCGTACTTTATTCCATTTCTGCCGGTCATAGGGATCGGAACCCTTGGCGCTTTTATTAAGATCAAAGAACCGATCCGTTCGCGCCGAGCCTTGTTCGATATTGGCATCGCTGGTCCGATTGCGGGGTTTGTATTCGCTGTTCCCGCGGCGGTTTTGGGTTTGCTGATGGCTCATCCTCAGGTGGGAGCACCGCAAATCATCTTTAATGATCCGTTGCTGTTCGTCGTCATCAAATGGATATTCGGATTACACGGAAGATATCATTGGAATCCGGTCTGGTTTGCCGCGTGGGTTGGAATGATTGCTACCAGCTTGAACCTGCTGCCAGTAGGGCAGCTTGACGGCGGCCATATTACTTACGCGTTGTTCGGCAAACGCGTCCATAAGATTATTGGCGTCAGTATATTTGTTAGCATGGTCGTCGTTGCGGTTACCGGATGGTTCTTCCATCACTGGGCCGGCGGCGTTCTTTACGCCGTATTATTGATCGTGATGTTGTTTGCGAAGCACCCGCCGACGGCCGATCCGTTCGAGAAAATCGGAGCCTTACGCATTTTCGTCGCAATTCTTGGACTATTGATTTTTATTCTCAGCGTGATGCCGTTCCCAATGTCCATAGGCTAATATCTGACTCTGGCCCATATTCATAATGCTCGTGAAAGTCATATAAAAATGCGGATGTCGTGAAACGGCATCCGGGGCAAGATATCTGACGAAGTTCCCTTTAACGGGATCAAAAGCTATAATGCCATTTCGATTCTGTTTTTTCGTTTTTTGTCTATGATCAGAGTTGTAATCACCGGCATCGGTATGGTCACTCCCGTCGGCCATAAGCGCGAAGAGGCGTGGCAGAACTTCCTTAATGGAGTCAACGGCGCGGGCGAAGTAAGTTGCTTTGATACCGCAGAGTACAAAGTTCATCGCGCCTGTCACGTAAAAAACTTCGCGACGCCATTGTCACCGGATATATCCTTTCCACAAAGCGAACTCTATCGCTGGACTTATGCCGCGACGAAAGAGGCGCTGGAAGAAGCCGGTCTGTTGAATCTCGATGGCTTGAATCCCGAAAGATGTGGTATAGCGCTGGGAACACTCTCCGCCGATATTCGACCCTGGGAATACGCGCTACGACCTGATCCGTCGAAGAAAGACAATGGTCTGACGCCTGACGTAGTTCCAGTCTATCCGCCAATCTCAATCACAGAAGGATTGTCGCAGGACTTCGGTTTTGAAGGACCGCAAAACGTATTTATCAATGCCTGCTCTTCCGGCAATCACGCCATCGCTTATGCGTTCGACCTAATGAAGCGCGGCCGATTTGACGTGATGCTGGTTGGGGGCGCAGAGCCAGTATCACAGACTGAATTTACCCACTTTCATAATGTTAATTCGCTAGCGCCTGAACGTTGCCAGCCGTTCGATCTGAATCGAAAAGGATTGATGATTGGCGAAGGCGCTGGAATGCTGGTGCTGGAAACTTATGAAAATGCCAGCCGACGAGGCGCAGAAATTTATGCAGAGTTGCTGGGTTGTGGACTCAGTTGCGATGGCCATCACATGACCGCGCCACACCCGGAAGGCGACGGTGCGCGAAGAGCTATGCTTTCAACTCTCAAAGCGGCTCGACTTTCACCTGACGTCATAGATTACGTCAGCGCGCATGGCACGGGAACTCCGCTGAACGACAAAACTGAAGTCCAGGCGCTGAAAGCGGTCTTTGGCGACAGAGCGACAAACCTGCCGTGCAGCTCGATAAAATCGATGATCGGTCATTCAATGGGCGCGGCGTCTGCATTGGAATCGATAATTTGTTGTATGGCTATTAAGCGAGGGATAGTTCCGCCGACGATCAATTACGAAACGCCTGATCCGGAATGCGATATCGATTGCATTCCGAACCAGGCGCGCAAATTGAGCGTTCGTTATGCATTGAACAATTCATTCGCATTCGGCGGCAACAACGCAACAAATGTATTTGGCCGGATATGAAGAAAAGATTCACCACAGAGGGAAAGAGGCACAGAGAATATAAAAACTCTGTGTCTCTGTTGGTTTGTGGTGAAATTGATCTTGATAGGACGAAGTAATTGGGTAAGAGAATCGTCATCACGGGCATGGGTGTTATCTCGCCGCTTGGTTTCGGGCGTGAGGCGTTCTGGAAATCATTGCTGGAGGCGCGCTCGGCCATTGCTCCGATTCAGGGACTAGACGTCAGCCAGTATGGAGCAAAGCTCGGAGGCGAGCTAAAGGGGTTCAAAGCAGAAGATTTTCTCGGCAAAAAAGGTCTTCGTTATCTCAACTGGGGAACGAAGATGTTGACTTCTGCTGTCAAGCTCGCAATCGACGATGCCAAACTGGAAGCGACCGATGAGTTCGGAGATAAGACTGGCATTGTCATCGGTTCTGCTCTAGCCAATTATCCTCAAACGACCAATTACACGCAGATGGCGATGAGTCGAGGTCCTGAAGACCTGATGCCGATGGAGAGTTACGATGTTGCGCTGAACGCCTCGATCAACTTCGTCTCGGTCTGGTTCAAGATGAAGCCGTTTGCCAGAACGATTGCTTCAGGCTTTACCTCAAGCCTCGATGCCATTGCCGATGCCGCAGAGTTGTTGAGACAAGGCGCAGCCGATATTGTCGTGGCGGGTGGCGTTGAGCAGTTTTCGATAGACGCCTATCTTCTGTTCTATTGGCAGAAAATGCTGGCAGGTCAAAAACCGGACGGCAACTTAAACCATGAGGTCAATCATCCTTTTGGAGCGGACCGAAACGGTTTTGTGCTAAGCGAAGGTAGCTATGTAGTCGTCCTCGAGGAATTAGAATCGGCTAAACAGCGAGGCGCGACCATTTATGCGGAAGTCGCCGGACAGAGCAGCCTTTATATCGGCAACCGAAAATTTACAGAGGCGCAAAAGATCGATAAGACATCGCGAACAATGCGCGCTGCGTTAAATGAATCAAATGTTGAACCGGAAAAACTCTGCTTTGTCTGCGCCGCAGCGAATTCAAGCAAGGATATCGATGTCATCGAGGCGAAAGCATTGAGACGATCAGGAATCAACGCTCCGGTGAATGCGCTGAAATCGTTAACAGGAGAATGCTATGGCGCCGCAGGATCGCTGCAGGTGGTAGCCAGCGCGTTGGCATTAAAAGATCAAACTATTCCGCCTTCAGCGGTGGATTATGAGATCGAAGACGGGCTCAATCTTAACCTCGTTCGCAAGTCCGCGAATGCAAATATTGAAACGGTTTTGATCGACGCGTTGGACCCGCAGGGAAATGCCTCGTGTCTGGTGTTGAAACGTCCGGTATGATAATCTAACAAATCTTTTTGTTAAGAAATAAAAACGATAAATCGTCCAAGGCTCATAATTTAAAGGACATATAAGCGTGCGAGGAAGCCTTTCGACGGTCGTTTTCAAGAGATAGAAGTTTTGCCAACGATTTTCGACCCAATCAAGCTCGGAAAGCTAGACTTGCGCAATCGGTCTGTCCTGACTGCGATGCATTTGTGCTATTCGCGCGACGGGATGATAAACGATCGGATTATCGATTTTTACGTCGAGCGCGCTGCTGGCGGAGTGGGACTAATTACCATAGGCGGCTGTCATCCCGAAGAACGCGGCAAGGTATGGGTCGCGGAAATAGGAATCGATCACGACAACACAATTCCTGGACTAACCAAATTAGCCGAAGCAGTGCATAAAGAAGGCGCTGCAATCTCTGCGCAGCTCTTGCACGGCGGTCGAGTGTCACATCCTGCGCTTACGAAAGCAGAACCGATATCCTCCTGGAACATTCCTTTTAGCGTTCACAATATCATTCCCCATGTATTGACCGCTGACGAGATAAAAGAGGTCATTGGAAAGTACGTCGAGGCTACCAGGCGAATACTCGATGCCGGCTTTGATGCAGTCGAATTGCACGGCGGCATGGGTTATTTGATTAACCAGTTCATGGCACCCGGACTTAATCATCGGCCGGATGAATATGGTGGCGCGGAACTGTCGAATCGCCTGCGTTTTCCTAAAGAGATAATTGCAGGCATTAAAGAACGCGCGGGTGACGATTTCCCGGTTATCTTTAAATTCAGCGGCACAGATCTGCACGAACATGGAATTAAGCTGGAAGAGGGAATCAGGATCGCTAGGGAGATGGAACGCGCAGGCGCAGATGCGGTGCACATCTCTCCGGGCTGGCACGATAGCGGTGTGCCGATCATGGTTTATCAGGTGCCGCAGTCGGCTTATGTTTTTACTGCACAGGAAATAAAACGAGCAGTAAAAATTCCGGTGATCGCCTCGACGCGAATGCGCACGGTCGAAAAAGCCGATGAGGTCATCCGCAACCATCAAGCTGATATGGTTGCTCTGGCTCGTCCGTTCATCACCGATCCTTATTTAATAAGGAAAGCTCAGGAAAAGAAATACGAAGATATTCGCCAGTGCCTGAACTGCAGCCAGGGATGTTTTGACCAGATGCTGGAGATGAAAGAAGTCACCTGCATCCTGAATCCGACCGCAGGCCGTGAGCGCGAACTGCAGTTAACTCCCGTGACGCGTCGCAAACGAGTGATGATAATCGGCGCCGGTCCCGCGGGAATGGAAGCTGCGCGAGTGGCAGCAACGCGCGGGCACGACGTAACACTGTTCGAGAAATCCGATCACGTCGGAGGTCAGCTTGATTATGCAATCATTGCTCCTGCTAAAGAGGCGCTGACCAGTATTACTGAATACTACGATCGACAATTTGCAAAGCTTGGCGTCGATGTTCGGCTGAATACTGAGGTTAATGAGCACACGGTAAATTCCATCCAGCCTGACGCCGTGGTTTTGGCCATTGGGTCGCGAGCAGTAATTCCAAAAATTCCAGGAATCGATAAGCCTCACGTTAAAAAAGCCGAAGACGTGCTCCTCAATCGAGTCTCAGTCGGTCAGGAAGTCGTGATCATCGGCGGCGCTACAGTCGGCTGCGAAACGGCGGAAACAATCGCCAAGCAAGGCGCGATGAGCCCGGATGTCGCGATGTTCCTGTTGCGAAATGGCACGATTACTTTGGAAGAGGCGCTGCGATATACGGCAAGCGGAACGCGTAAAGTCACGATGCTTGAGATTCGAGCCAAGGTCGGCGTAGGTTTCGGCAAATCGGTGAAATGGGTCTTTTTGCAGGAACTGGAAAAGTGCGGCGTTACCTGGATTACGAACATCAGCGTTAAAGAGATTACTGATAACGGCGTTGTAATTACTTCGAAAAAAGAAGGTGAGCGGTTGATTCCCGCTGATACTGTAATCATTGCCGCGGGCTACCGATCTTCGCGCGAACTGGTAGAGCGAATCGCCAATAATAACGGTCGCGAAGTTTATCAGATCGGTGATTGCGTCGAACCGCGCAACATTATGTATGCGGTACGCGAAGGTTACGAGGTTGGACTGAAGATTTAAAATAACCACAGAGGCAAAGAGTCTTTTCAATTTTATAAAAAGCTGCGCCTCTGTGGTGAATCTTATGTTAAATGCATGGCTGATAGTTCTTCTGAAATTAAACTTAAACATCTTTCGATTAATATAGCCGATGGCATCGGAACAATTACGATCTGTCGTCCTCCACACAACGCCTATAATTCAGAGTTGTTTGAAAATATCTATGAAGCTTTTTTGGATATTCTCGCGCCTGATGATCGCGTCAAAGTCATCATTGTTACTGGCGGAATCCGAAACTGCTTTGGCGCGGGAGCTTATCTGGATCAGTTATTCGGACCTGGAATAGCCGAAGACCTGAGGGAAAAACGCGATTACACATTTCATCGCGTCAGGATTAAGTATTCTGAAATCGCCCGGATTCCAAAACCAACTATTGCGGCTATTAATGGGGTTTGCATTGGAGCAAGCCTGGAGCTCGCATTGATGTGCGATTTGCGAGTAGCATCAGAACTGGCGTACTTTAGCTTGCCGGAAGCAGATTTAAAGATCATTACAACTGGTGGCGCTACGGTCTACCTGCCGCGAATAA